>JABAOH010002826.1_pt2 | contig 133251 bp, 104 predicted proteins | sample 7062181 | NCBI WGS metagenome assembly JABAOH01 (sample SAMN14538630, study PRJNA623070) | marine sediment metagenome | biome: marine biome [ENVO:00000428]; feature: marine pelagic biome [ENVO:01000023]; material: deep marine sediment [ENVO:00002113]; isolation source: pool of 5 deep marine...
CTATGTTATAAAAAAGCACTGGACGTGGAAAATATAACAGCAAGCACACAAAATGCAATTCTCCCCACCTGAGTTTAGGTACCTGGTTTCATATGAATAGAATAAAAAATCATTTAAAAGACTATTTAATCTAAAGGAAAATAAATGGACATTTTTGACAAATGCAACACAGACGGCGGATATTTTGGATATTTCCGTTCTCGGGATGACCACTTTTTCAGTCGTCCGATTCTAGACTCTTTACCTGGCAGAACCATGGTTTTTAACGGGAAAGAGTGCATCCAGTGGTCTATCAATAATTATTTGGGCCTGGCAGAGAACGAAGAGATAAAAGCCGTGGCTGTGGAAATGGCAAAGAAATACAAAACCAGCGCTCCGATGGGATCCCGCATGATGACTGGCAATACTCAGAGACATATTGAATTGGAAAAAGCCTTAGCTGATTTTTTGGAAAAAGAAGCTGCTATCTTGTTCAATTATGGCTATTTGGGAGTCATAGGAACTCTCCAAGCTCTGGTCGATTCCAATGATACCATTTTGATCGATAAACTTGTTCATGCCTCTATGCTTGATGGTATGATCCTTTCCCAAGGGAAATTTCGTGTATTCAGACATAACGACATGAACAGCCTGGAAAGTCATCTAAAGCGGGTCAATAGAGACAGAAAAGGAGGAGTTCTGATAGTCACTGAAGGTGTGTTTGGTATGCAGGGAGACCTCGCCGACCTGCCGGGTATTTGTGCCCTCAAAGAAAAATATGATGCCAGGCTTTATGTCGATGATGCCCACGGATTCGGAGTCATGGGTGAAAAAGGACAGGGGGTTGGGTCTTTTTATGGTGTCCATAACAAGATCGATATCTATTTCGGCACTTTTGCCAAAGCCTTTGCCGCTATCGGAGGCGTGTCAGCCTCGGACAAGAAAGTCTGTGAGTGGATTCTCTATAATGCCAGAACCCAGGTTTTTGCCAAGAGTCTTCCTCTGGTCTATGTTGAAGTCCTTCTAAAAACCTTGGAAATCATCAGGAATGATACCGAAAGAAGAAAAAAGATGTGGGCAAATTCAAAAAAACTAAAAGCCGGGCTTCGTGACCTAGGATATCATGTGGGCGATGTCTTGTCTCCCATAACCCCTGTCTATGTGCCCATTGGGGATGTTCAGTTGGGTATGCAGATCATAACCAAGATGAGAGAGCTCGGAGTTTTCATCACCGGGGTCATCTACCCTGTCATTCCTAAAGGACTAGTCTTGTTCAGGATGATTCCGACAGCTTCACATACAGACGAAGATATTCAGACTACCGTTAACGCTTTCCGCAAGGTGAGAGATGAGCTGAATCTCAACTTGGATACAGGAATATCTGCCTTTTCTGGATGAACTAGCTAAATATAGACTATTAAAATTTCATATCTCCTGGTTATCTTAGATAAAACATGGATAATAAAAAAGTTCTCGTCACCGGAGCTTCAAAAGGGATTGGCAAGGCCATCGCCAAGGCCCTGTTAAATCTTGGTTATACTGTTATCGGCACCTCTCGAGATCCCGAGAATATTACAGATAAGGTTAAAGGTTTAGAATATGTCAGACTGGACCTGAATGATGAGCAATCCATCGAAGAATGCACAGAAAAGATCGGAAGTGTTGATATTTTAATTAACAATGTTGGGCAGAGCCAAATAGGACCAGCCGAGGAATTATCTTTAGAAAAAATAAAAAAAATGTTCCAAACCAATCTCTTGGGCATGATAAAGCTCACTCAAGGTTTTTTACCTGAGATGAGGAAGAAAAGAAGAGGTTTGATAATCAATATTGGCTCTCTGGTTGGCAGGTTTGCCGTTCCTTTTCAATCCATTCATGCGGCTTCAAAATCTGCTTTGGCAGCCTTCAGTTGGTCCCTGAGGAATGAAGTCATGAGCTATGGTGTGAAAGTTGTTGTCATCGAGCCCAATGACATAAACACAACTATTGAGCCCGAAATGACTGTAAACGACAATTCGGAATATAAAAAGAATGTCTTAAGATCTAAAGAAGCTAGGGACAAAAAAATGGCTGATGCCCCTGGCCCAGAAGTTGTAGCTAACAAAGTGATTAAGATTTTAAAAAAGAAAAATCCCAGGCCATTTTATACTGCAGGGGGCATGGGACCATTTCTTGTTTTTTGTAAACGATTATTACCAGATAGAGTGGTAGAGAGGCTAATAAGAAAGAATTACAAAATCAACGAGTAAATAATATCTCCTTGGCTTCTTTTAAATTCCTTAAACAGCTTACATAGGTTTGTCTCCTGATTTCCAATATCTAAAATCCTGCGGTGAATGACACCAAAGGCATATTGATAAGGTTGACAAATGCACTAGGGCCTGTAATATTTAAACTAATCAAAAGCAAAAGGAGAGTCGCATGAGATATTATTCTCATAAATATCATCGATTGAAGCCTAGATTGATTAATAAGTTCACGCAAGTAAATCTCCTGTTCATGCTCTTGTGGTTATTTGGATGCTCACATCTAGGACTCATTACCTATTATGATCTTACGACATACAAGAACCTTACAAGTTTAAAACCCCAAGTGCTCTCCTTGTATGAAACTTTTACCAAAGAGCCGGTTGATACAATGCGTATTGCTGATACCCGATTGAAGCTAGCCCAGATCTATGAGTATGAAAAAGGAAAAGGGGTGAGGAATAGAGAAACCTACACCCAAATTAAAATCATCCAAAATATGTTTGAAAGACATGTTGAAGACCGGATGAAAGGCGGCAAATGGAATAAGACGCATTTGAATAACGTGAAACAGAACATTACAGAAGCCTTTGACATAGCCATATCAACCGAAGCCAGAAAGAACAGAATGAAATAGGAGGAACGACATGAGTTCAAAATGGGAAGATTTCATCGACAATTTGAAAGATGAATCCGGCAAACTTGCCAAAGATGAGCTTAAAGATTTAGTAAAGAACACAAAAGAAGATTCAGAGCAGTTCATAAAGAGACAGGGCGAGAAACTTGAGCTCTACCTCAATCAACTTGCTAGCCGCGAAATAACAAAGGAACAGTTTGAAGGTTATATCCTGGATATCAAGGATTTAACAGAGTTGAAAGCAATTGAAATGTTGGCTGATGCCAAAGCAAGGGCTCAAAGGCTTGTTAACGGAATAATAGACCTCATCATCAATGGATTAGTTTTTCTTCTCTAATTAAGATTAAAATAGGTTTTATCTCTCAATTTTTTATTAGGGGGGGCTTATTCCCTATGGAATTTGACATAAACAAATTAAATGATTATATTTAAATAGAGAACACAAGTATTTAAGAATTAAGCTAGCAAAGGGAAATAATAGTAAGAATTTCTTAACAAACTTTTAGCAAAACTTTAACTACTTTTTAACACCTTTCGTTCTTTTAAAGTTTAAATTAGAGATAAAAGCCTTTTTAGATAAAAAAGAAAGAATTAAACCTAGAGGAAGATAAATGATTCAAGGATAGAAATAAATTACTATCTTCATCGGCAGCTGAGAAAAAATGAGTAAAATTTTTTATACACTTAGCGGAGAGGGCCGTGGCCACGCTGCCCGTGTAAGGGCAGTTATAGAAGAATTGCGCAAGAATCATGAAGTTACAATTTATACATCTGCCTATGCTTATCAACTCTTGACCCCAGTTTACAGACATACTGAAGTTGAAGTCCGCTATATCCCTTGTCTCCATTTCCATTATGGCACCCAAAAAAAACTAAATTATTGGAAAACTGGCTGGCATGGATTGCGATTCATTACTCATCTTCCCCATCTTGTCCATAAACTTCAGGAAGATATCGAAACAGAAATGCCTGATTTGATTATCACTGATTATGAACCAGCGCTACCTCGAGCTGCCCGTCGATGTGGCGTTCCTTTTATCAGCCTCAATCATCAGCATTTTCTCTTGACCTATGATTTGAATTCGCTGCCTCGCCACTTAAAGCGCCATGTCGGCTTAATGGCAATGGTGGTTCGCTCTTATTATAGTGGCCAGGCGGAGACTATTGTTTCCTCGTTTTATTTTCCTCCGCTTAAGCCTGAGTGTAAGAATGTTACACAAATTGGCGTGCTTCTTTGCCCAGAAATTGTTCAAGCGACTACTGAACAAGGACGTCATATAGTAGCCTATCTGAGACGTTTCGCTTCTTTATCTGTTCTCAATGCCTTTGAGAAATGCGGCTGTGAGATACATATCTACGGTCTCGGCGCCCAACCCTCGCGTGGTTCTCTTCGTTTCTTCGGTGCTGACAAATTTCGGTTTGTGGAAGACCTGGCAACTAGTCGAGCGCTCATTAGTACTGCTGGTAATCAACTTGTCGGAGAAGCGATTTTCTTAGGAAAACCAGTGCTTGCCATGCCCGAATGTGGCAATTTTGAACAAAAAATCAATGCGTACTTCCTAGAGAAATTGAATGCTGGAGTAGCAGTAGAAATGGAACATTTAACAACAGCGCATATCCTGAAATTTCTCGAAAGCCTCGATAAATTCTGTCCCAAAATCGACCGTAGACGATTGTATGGTAATCCAATGGCTCTAGGGATAATAAATCGGTACCTTTCAGAATCCTCCCCTGAGGATGACTCGATGATTCCAATTCGAGGTAAAGGTGAGGTCGCATTATAAAATGTATCCTCTCGTTTTTGTATATGCTAGGCCACAATCAAAGGCGCCAAACTGATCTTACCAAGTTTTTTCTCCTATATCGTTACATCATGTTCTACTCTAGAAGTAGTATGTTTAATAAGTGTGATTGATTTTTGTATCTATTCCATTCTAGAATTTTTTTAACGCATAGAGACGATTGAATAAATGAAGGAAAAAAAAATATTTTTTACTTAGATTTGGATCAATTATGAGAAAAAAGATATTAAGGATATCATGGATAGTTGGTATTCTTATTTTTGTCTTTCTAATATATAAAATTGGCCTTGACCGAATATGGGAATATATCAAAAAATTGTCTTGGCAGAAATTTTTAATTTTGTTCTTTCTCCGTTTTCTATACTATGTATTCCGTACAATGAGCTGGAAAATTATTTTTGAAAAGTATGAAAGAAGACTGCCTTTCGTTCATTTATTGGCTGCAAGAATAGCAGGCGATGCTATTAGCTATCTTACTCCGTCTGCACAATTGGGAGGGGAACCTATCCGGGCCATGATGGTGCGTAGCTCAAACAAAAGAAAAAGCCTAGCATCTGTTATTGTCGATAAGACAATAGAAGTGTTAGTTATGATTTTTTTCATAATTATTGCGGTTTCCATTGCTGTTACACGAATTCCCATGCCTGAAGAATATAAATTTATTTTTATTGCATTCGTGGTTGGTGCTATCGCCTTCGCTCTCTTTCTCTTATTTAAACAAAGAGAAGGATTCTTTGTCTGGATTATTAATGCGCTGAGAAAAATAAAAATTAAGTTTAAATTTATTGAGAGAAATATGGACAAAATAAGAGAAATTGATCTCCATATTTCAAGCTTTTACAAAAATCATAGAAACATATTTTTAATTGTTTTTCTTTTACATTCCTTGATATTTATATTCTGGACCGGTGAAATATATTTTGCCTTATTATTCATAGGCGCCCCAGGGACGACTTATTTAAACAGTTTTTTAATCTTGACGCTGGGCGGTATCATTATACTTTTGCCTACAGTTCCAGCTGTACTAGGCATATATGAAATGACTTACGTGACCATATTTATTTTGCTTGGCCTTGGAGCAGATGCTGGCATAACGTTGACTTTAATAAGGAGAATATTGCTTTTGACATGGGCAGGGATAGGCTTGTTGGCAATTTTCAAGCAGCAGGTAAGACACAAGTCATAGGGATGAATCCTATTTTGCCTAGTCTATGAAAATTCATTATTAGATATAAGAGGTAAACTGGTAGTTTATATAAAACAAGCTTTATCAAGGGATTGTCGCCATTTATTTGTTGTTTTTACCAGATTTGGGTAAAATTTTTGACATTCTGCAATTGCGTTTAAGGCACCTGTAAGACGATGAGAATTCTGGTAGGATTTATAAAAAAATTCTTCATTGTTAAATATTTTTTCAGCAGTGACAAGATACTTTCTAACTGCTAATTCTACATCTTTCTTTCTATATCCATTTGCATTTCTACTACTTCGTGTTAGACAATACAATCCGTCTAAATCGACACAAAAGGTAATATCTTTCTCCCATAATCCGTTTTCATGTTGCAATCGAAGTGTATGATCTACAATTTTTTCAGGATATGGCCACATTCTTTTTACAAATTCATAAACATAATACATATGGAAAGCACCTGCCATTTCTTGTTTTCTAGGCAATCTGACAAGTTTTAGTTTATGAATTAATCCTCTAAGATAGAATCCAGAATTGGAGTCTGCTTGATTATCTAACCAATCAAAATACCAATCATAAAATTCCTGCGTTCCTTCCCCTGTCATTAATAATGAAGCAGGAATGCCAGAGATTATATGAGAGGTTGCCCAAATAAAAGACCAATTTGGACGTTTGATCCATTTTTCCATTGCCCTTTTTGATTTCAGAATTTTGTCTTTCCAGTTAAGAGGATATGCGGGTTTTCTATCAATTAAATATAACGCAGCTATTGCATAGGCGGTCGTATGCTCTTTATAATGCATTGTAAAGGTTCTTTTGTACCAACCAGTCTTTGGGTCTTGAAATTGATTTATAACCTTTGCCCACTGATCTTTTTCCTCTTCCGTTAAATCAAGTTTGCCTGTATTATATAAGGAAATTAAAACATCCGTTGTCCCATAGAAACTTGTAGGACCTCTTTTCGTAAAACTATATTCCCCAATTCCATTTCCTGAGCGGAATTGCTCGATCCATTTTGGAAATAATTCGTTCTCAAATTTCGTGAAATCAAACACTAGTTATTCTCAGTCCTTTTTTGAGGTAGTCATTCATTTTGTTTCTTTGTTTTCAACACTTTTTCTTGATTAGCATAGTGAACACCTCAATCATGTACACTGACCTCCGATATTCCTATTCCTATTTTGAATTAGGGCCACTTTTTCGTCAACTATAATCATTGAATTGGTTCATATTTGTACATTATCTCCAATTAATTTGCCCATTTTCTTGCTACCATTAGAAACATGCTTATTCTCGGCATTCATAAAAATCTCTTCTTTATGAAAACTAATAATTATTAAAATGTGCTTTTCTAAGCTGCAACGCTTCTCTCAAACTCCTTCATGATTTTTGTTGGCAAGCCAATTCGAAATACTGTATTTGAAGAGAAAGTTAGGGTCAGGTCTTAATATTCAACATAGATATATTGACCGATTGTTCCTTTTTTATCCGCAAGATAACTGGGGATAGGAATGTCGAAAGTTTAGACCTTACCCCTTTTGTTTTATAATTAATCTTTACAAGCCTGCAAGAGATATGTTTAGATTGGATTTTCTTATTAGAAATACGACTCTATCACGAGACAATGAAAAATATATTGATCACAGGAGGATGTGGATTTCTGGGCCAGCATCTCATCCATGAGCTTCTCCAAGACAATACCCATAGAATAAAAGTGCTTGACCTTAAAGACAATGAGCATAGGGTGTACGATCATAAAGATAAAGTTGAATACGTGCTCGGGAAGGATATTGTTGATTTCAATGGAATTAGAGATGAATTTCAGAATATAGAGGTGGTATTTCATCTGGCGGGTTTTATTTCATTCTGGAAGAGACACAAAAAAAAACTCTTTGCAGTCAATGAGCTGGGGACGAGGAATGTGCTTCAAGCCTGCCTGGCTAACGATGTCCAACAGGTTATTTATGTGAGCTCAATCGCCGCGCTTGGTTTTAATGACAAAAAATACGAGCCGGTCAATGAGGAATTCGAATTTAACTGGGAAAGAGCCAAAAGTAAACCTTACATGATATCAAAACATAAAGGAGAATTATCTGCTCTTGAATATGCAGCCAAAGGTCTGAATTGCATCATCGCCAATCCAGGATCGATGTATGGCCCAGGCGATGTTACAAATTCTTCAAGGTTGATTAAGGCGATCAAAGACGGAAAAGTCCCGTTTAACATGCCCGGAGGGAATAATATACTCGATGTCAGAGATGTAGCCAAAGGTCTCGTGAAAATAATGGAAAACGGGAAAAGGGGGGAAAGATATCTTCTGTCTGGGTACAACTATTCATTTAGAGAAATTAATAGTGTTATTGCTGACTGTGCAGGGGTTCAGCCTCCGAAAATGACTATAGCGAAGATATTCCACCAACCTTTGTATAAGCTATTCTTGATGATCGAAAAATTATCCAGAAAACCGCTCAGAATAAATTCTGATACCATAGATTCATCATTCGTGTTTCGATATTTTGATAATTCAAAAGCCAGGAAAGAACTCAATTGGAAGCCTGCAATCCCTTACCGCCAAACAATAAGAGACACCATCGATTGGCTCAGTGAAAATCAACTCATTTGAAAATGGCCAAAGTCTTTGTAACAGGGGCCACTGGAATGGTGGGGGCCAATCTCGTGAGGCGCCTGGTCCAGAATAAGGATGAGGTCACTATTCTGGTGAGAAAAACCTCGTCTCATCCTTTTCTTGATGGTTTAAAGGTCAAAAGAGCTTATGGAGATTTGGGCGATTTTGATTCTGTAAAGAGGGGAATGAAAGGCAGCGATTATGTTTATCACCTGGCCGGGTATATTTCTTATAACAAAAAAGACAGAAAGAAGCTGTTCGATATCAATACCTCCGGCACTCGGAAGGTCATGAAAGCAGCCTTAGATTTGAAGATAAAGAAGGTTGTTCATTGTAGCTCCACTGCAGCCCTAGGAATAGGCGATTCTAAGGGGGATATCCTGACCGAGGAAAGTGAGTTCAGTCCAAGGTTCAAGAAGATCGGGTATATGTATTCCAAGAAATTGGCCGAAGATGAGGTCCTAAAAGCCCACCAAGAAGGATTGAATGTCTGCCTGGTCAATCCAACCTCGATAATGGGGGCAGGTGATGAGAAGATGAACTCCGGAGCCCTATTCAAGAATATCAAGGATAACAGGCTAAAAGCCGCCACACCGGGGGGAAACAGCATAGTTGCTGTATCTGATGTTGTCGAAGGGCTTATGCTAGCGATGGAGAAGGGAAGAAGCGGCCGTAGGTATATCCTTAATTCCCAGAATATCGAGTATATTGATTTATTTAACATTATCGCCAAAGTAATTAATTCCAATAAGATAAAGCGCAAGATTCCGAAAATAGCCTATTTCCCTCTTGTTTTCGTGGCCATGTTGCTCGAAAAAATAGACAAAAAGGCAAAATTAACCCCTGAAGTGCTGTTTTTCTCGTTCAGATTCAGGTATTTTGACTCGTCAAGAGCAAAAAAAGAGCTGGGCTGGATTCCAGAACAGGATTTAGAGGTGACAGTCAGAGAAGCAGCAGACTATTATAAAAAGAGGGGAATGATTTAAAATGGGCTCTGAACTAGCACTGTGACTGTTCATCCCCCTGTAAAGGCTCAGCATTCCGCCAGATAATCAAGGCAAATTTCACCCCCCGATTCATCGTAAAAGGCGATTGACCTATTTTTGGTTAAATTGATACATTTTATGAGCAGCATAAGTGTAAATAATTATAAAAAAATAACATATATCTATAATATAATGAGCCAGTAGGGGAAATAGCTAACTCCTTTCCCCATGAGGAGGCATCATGGAAGAAAGAAGTAAACGCCGAAGATTCCCGATCGTTGATCGGTCACTCCAGTATAAATTCCTGGCCTTTGTTCTCGTTTATGGGTTGACCACCATAATTATCCTGGCAATTTCTTTGTTTTTGCCAGACGTTATCAATATGAACGATGAAGATCTGAGCATGGAGTTGCGGGGAGCTGCAGCCGAGAGAATCCTTACTCTTCATATGCGGGTTTGGCCTGGCGTTATAGCGGTGGTGTGTATTTTTGGACTTCACTCCTTCCGGACTTTTCACCGAGTGATAGGGCCGCTTTACCGTTTTCGCTGGGCTTTTGAAAAGATAGGCAAAGGAGACCTGAATTTCCGGGTGAAGCTGAGAACAAAGGATTATCTCGAAAAGGAAGAGGAGCTGTTCAACGAGATGTTGGATGTGATGGCTGGAAAATGGAAGGAGATACAGTCTGCCAGCGAGCAAGCGCTTAAATCATTAGACAGCTTAGAAAAATCGATGAGCGAGACACGTGGTCGAGTGCAGGTACCTCAGCAATTCCTGAAAACTCACCGCAAGCATCTGGAAACTCTGCGATCCGAGAGTCAGTACTTTCGACTGGAGATCGAAGAGAATAAGGTCCAGAGTACTAAGGATTCAGACTCCTGAATGAGGGTTTGCATGATGAAATTAGGGAATGGAGTTCTTTTTATTTCATTAGGGGTATGCTAAGATTCAAATGAAGATAACCTGGCCTTCGAGACATTGGGCAGTTCAAAGAAGCCCTAGCTTTTCAAGGAAGTTACTCCTGGTTGGGCAAAGATGTATGTCAGTAGCGATTCCGAGCCGTAGAGATGAGTTTCTCTCCGAAGAATCCCTTCACACCATGAGAGAGAGCAAAAAAATTTAATTACTATTAGAGCTGCATGAGAAAATACGTCATTAAAATTTCAGTCAGAAAGAAGCAGGAGCTGCACTGGCTGTCTGATTCAGTTTTTTTCAGTAACCGGAAGGGAGATTTCTTACAGAAAGCCTTTACGCTGGTCGAGTTACTTCTTGTGATAGGCATTATCGCTGCGCTTTTCGGCATTGGAATACCCGTTTACTTGAATCAACTCACCCGAGCAAAAAACACCAAGGCCATTTCAGATATCTATTCTATGTCCCAGCAGATAGAGGAATTTAACATGACTAACGGAGATTATCCGCAAAACCTGGCCGCTATTGGAAGAGAGAAAATTACTGACCCCTGGGGAAATCCATATGCGTATTTAAAGATGTATTTTGCATCGGAAAAAAAGGGGGGAGGAGCTCCAGGTGACGCTAGGAAAGACCGGTTTCTGGTTCCTTTAAATAATGACTATGACCTTTACAGTAAAGGGAAAGATGGGAAAAGTGCACCAGCCCTTACAGCAAAAGTCAGCTGGGATGACGTGGTGCGCGCCAATAACGGGGCTTTTATCGGCGAGGCCAGGAAATACTGATCCAGGTTTTTGAGCATGAAAATTGAAGTGACCTTTCTGCGCAGTAAAGTCGCCCGTCGCATTTTTTTCCTGTTCGTGGCCTGCACCCTTATTCCTATCGCAGCCCTGGCCATCTTGTCCTTTGGACTGGTGACAAAACAGCTCATTAACAAGAGCCAGGAGCAGCTGAGAGAGGAGAGTAAGAACATAGGTCAGAGTATTGTGAGGGACTTGCAGTCGATTCAGGTCGAGATGGAAATGATCGCCTCCAACTTGAGTGCCAGCTCCACTCAGACCCTCAGCATACCCTCCCAAGAATTCGATGCACACTTAAAAGAGAGGTTCACAGGTTTAATATTGATCACTGAAGATGACCAGCACAGAGTTCTCTTTGGCCTTATTCCAGATGCGCCAAGACTTGGCCAGGATGATAGGCAAGATATTCTATTAGGGAAACCGGGTCTATTTACGAGAGTCGATCCAGAGGAGGGAGTTCGTATATTCATGTGCATAGCAACTTATTCTGACCTTCCAAACAAGGAAATCCTTTTGGCTGAAATTGATCTAGATCATTTTTGGGCTCCTAGGGAGAAAGACAAATTGCAGAAGGAGACAGAGCTGAGCGTGCTCGATTCATCGAATAACCCTCTCTATTCAACGCTTGATTTTCCTGCAACATTTCCTGCACAGGCAGTGATGAGTATGAAAAATGCCCACTCTGCTCAATTCGAGTGGGTGTATGAGAAAAAGAGATATTTGGCTAGCTTCTTCACGGTTTTCCTGCCAGGTCAATTTGTTTCTGATGAATGGGCAGTAGTGCTTAGCATGCCGAAATCCTCGGTGCTTCGGGTCAATTACATTTTCGCGTGGGTTTTCCCTCTCGTCATTCTGGTGTCTCTTTGGGTCGTATCACTCTTGAGCGTAAACCAAATCCGAAGGAGTTTGGTTCCTCTCGAAAAGCTAAAGGAAGGAACAAAACGCATTGCGAGAAGAGAATTCGATAGCCGGGTAAGAGTAACGAGTCGGGATGAGTTTGAAGAAGTTGCTGAGTCGTTCAATACCATGGCCAGTCAATTGGGCAGGCAATTTAAAACCCTGACTACCATAGCTGAGATTGATCGGGCTATCCTTTCCTCCTTGGATAAAGCGAGAATTGTAGACACAGTGCTGGCGCGGATGCGCGAGGTTTTCCCCTGTGACAGTGTCAGCGTGACCCTGTTCGAATCCAACGGCGCAGGAACAGCTCAGACCTATGTCGAAGACTGCAAATCTGATAAAAGAAAACAAAAGAAAACGATCGAACTCAGGCCCGAGGATATAGAAGAACTCAATGATAATCCAGATCTCATCTTAATCGAAATGGATGGAGAACCGCCCAGCTATCTCGTTCCAATGACCAAGCTCGGCATCAGACTGGCCTTAGTCCTTCCCATTTTTTTACGGCAAGAATTATCAGGGATCATTGCCCTCGGCTATCTTAAGCCGCCTAAACTCGAACAGGAAGACTTGGATCAAGCCCGACAGCTGGCTGACCAGGTGGCCGTGGCTTTTTCGAACGCCCGCTTGATCGAAGAATTGGCCCAGCTCAATTGGGGAACGCTTAGAGCCTTAGCGCGGGCCATCGATGCGAAATCTCACTGGACGGCTGGCCATTCTGAGCGGAGTACGAAACTCGCCTTGCAAATCGGTCGGGTCGTAGGGCTTAACAGGGATGAATTGGACGATTTGCACCGGGCAGGGTTGCTCCATGATATCGGGAAGCTCGGTATTCCTCTGGATGTACTCGATAAAAACGGGAAATTGACTGCTGAAGAAAGAAATTTCATGGACAAACACCCCAGCATGGGAGCCCGGATCCTGGAGCCCATCGATGCCTATGCCGAGGTTATACCAATAGTGTTACAGCATCACGAAAGTTTTGACGGCACGGGTTATCCGGATGGCCTGAGTGGAGAAGACATTAGTTTAGGAGCCCGAATTTTTGCAGTGGCCGACCGCTTTGAAGCCTTAACTTCAGATCGCCCCTACCGGAAAGCACTCAACCTGAAACGTACGATCAAGTACATCAAAGACCGTGCTGGTACCGAGTTTGATCCGAAGATCGTGAATGCTTTCCTGAAAGTCATGGCTCAGGAGGAGAAAAAGCAGGAGGGATACAGATGAAAGGAAAAGTGTTTTTAGTCGGGTTCATCATTCTTGCTTTGCTGGGTGGAAATAGCTGCAAGAAGGAGCTTATCGTTCCAAATGAGCTGTTAGGAGTGTGGGAGACATCAGAGCCGAAATACGAAGGGTGCTATTTCGAGATAACCAGTGAGGATATTATTTTTAAAGATATAGAGGAAGATATAAACTTTTATAAGATTACGGAAATAGAAACCGAGCAGAATCTGGATGAAGATTTTATCACCTACGTAATAAAATATGCAGACCTAGAAGGGTTGCCTTTTGAGTTGTCTGTACAATATTTTCCAAAAGAAGAAGGCACGATCAGATTCAAGCATCAAAACCATTTCTTCTGGGTAAAAAGAGAAGCCGATTCATATTGAAACCTCAATATTTTATGGCCAGAAGACTTCTGGCCATTCCCTGCTGATTGAGAATTCATTCCTATGATTCAAATGGCTTCATTATCCAGGAGTCTCTGTCCTCAGCTTTTTGACATGAGACTATCTCTATGATAAAAGTGAGCAGAAAAATAGAGAGAGATGAAATCAGGTTTGGGAAAATTGAGGAAAGGCCATTATAGCCAGCATTTCAGAAAGATAAAAAGACAAGTTTCTCTGCTTTAAAGATAGATACCAGTATATTCTGTAAAGGAGAAGAGCATGTTAAAAACAGGACCGAAAATCTTCATTCTTTTCCTTATATTTATTTCATTTCCTGCAACCTACTCAGGTGATCTTGAGCCCAAGTCACAGCTGACTCGAGCCAATCAGATCACTGAAGCCCTAAGTCTGTTTCCTTTATATTTTATCGAGAACAAGGGTCAAGTGAATGAGTGCGTAAAATACCATCTAAAGATGCGCAAAGGCAATGTGTATTTTACTCCTGAAGAAATCGTGTATCAGTTCATTCAGCGAGAAAGCGAGAAGGCGCCAGATAAAGAAGATTTAATGTGGGCAGGTAAAGAAAGCGCTGCCGAAATCATAGTCGAGAATATCAGGATGGAATTCATGGGGGCAAATAAAAGGGTGAAAGTGAAAGGGCTGGAAGAGAGTGAGGGAAAAGTGAGTTATTTTTGGGGAAAAGACCCGAAAAAATGGGTAATTGGTGCCCCGGCATATAAAAAGGTGCTCTACCAAGAGCTTTATCCTCATACAGACCTGCTTGTCTACGGAAGAGGAGGAAACATAAAAAAAGAATATCGAGTTAGAGCAGGGGGAGATGTTGAAGAGATTAGAGTGAGATACGAGGGTATTGAGCAGCTCAGGGTGAATGAGAAAGGGCAGTTAGAGATTTTAACAGGAGAAGGGCTCTTAAAGGAAGAGGCGCCCCTGAGCTACCAGCTGATCGATGGAAAGAGAGTCGAAGTTAAGTCCGAATATATAGTAGATGATGATTGCACTTTGAAATTCAAGATTGCGGAATACCGAAAAGACAAGGAATTGATCATTGACCCCAGGTTAGATTACTCCACTTATCTAGGAGGAAGCGATAGAGATACAGGCCTATCAGTAGCTGTTGATGAAGATGGCAATGCCTATGTTACAGGATGGACGAGTTCCAGTGATTTTCCTGTCACTGGAGGGGCTTATGACGCGAGTTTTAATGGCATCTGGTATGATGTGTTCGTATCCAGGCTCAATTCCACAGGCTCAGGTTTTGTCTACTCCACTTATCTTGGGGGAAGCGGCGATGAGACAGCTTACGGGATAGTCATCGATGGAAGCCGAAACGCCTACGTCACCGGGTATACGAATTCCAGCGACTTTCCGACTACAGCCGGGGCTTATGATACATCTCATAACGGGGCTGAGGATGTTTTTGCGGTTAAACTCAATTCCACAGGAACTGGCTTAATCTATTCGACTTATATAGGAGGAATTGCTGATCCTTTCGGTGATGATATTGGCACTAAAATTGTCGTTGATGAAAATGGCTATGCTTACCTTACTGGAGTGACTGAGTGTCCCACTTTTCCTACGACCTCTGGCGCCTATGATACTAGTTTCAATGGTCCCGGTGATGCATTCGTAACCAAGCTCAATGTTTCTGGTACAAACATTGTATATTCTACTTTCTTGGGTGGTAGTGACCGCGACTGGGGGTATGGAATTTCAGTTGAAGGGGGCGGCGATGCATTTGTGGCTGGGAGAACCCTGTCCTCTGATTTTCCGATGACCTCTGGTGCCTACGATACAAGCTATAATGGAGATTACGATGTCTTCGTTACTAGGATTAATGCTGCAGGCTCAGACCTTGTTTATTCCACCTATTTAGGAGGAAGCGATCTGGACCGTCTCACCTGGGAAAGCATAACAGTTGATGAGGATGGAAATGCTTATGTTACCGGGCAAACCAGGTCCACCGATTTTCCCACCACTGTTGGCGCATACGACAGAGTTTACAACGGAGATGGAGATGTATTTGTTACTAAGCTCAATCCTGAAGGCTCAGGATTAACGTATTCTACCTATCTAGGAGGAAGTTCCTCGGACTGGGGATTTGCCATAATAATCGATGAGGAGGGTACTGCCTTTATTACGGGATTTACTGAATCCAATGATTTTCCGAATACTCCCTGCGCTATTGATAGGGTCTTTAATGGGGATTATGATGTTTTTGTCACCAAACTCAATTCAGCAGGCTCTGGTCTTTCCTTTTCCTCCTTCTTAGGAGGAACTGGCGGTGACCATGGACGGGGAATACAAATAGATGAGGACGGAAGGGTCTATGTCGCTGGATTCACTGATTCAGATAATTTTCCAACAACCCCTGGTGCATATGACAGAAATATAAGCGGGCCGGATGATGCTTTTGTCACCACTATCTTTTGGCATCAACCTCCCGTGAATCTTGCTCTTTCAAGAGAGATAAACAGAAGCCTTTTCGTGAAAGAGGCATTTCACACCATCAGTTGGGAAGCGAATCCATTGAACGAAAACATAGAAATTTTGTACTACAGAATCTACCGAAAATTAGCCGGAGAAGGGGATGAGAGCTATCAATGGATCGACACTGTCTCGAGTGATACCTTTGAATATGTGGATGGATATCTGGATGTCAATGTGAGTTATGTTTATGCGGTTACCTCTGTCAGCTCATGTCTGTGGAATAGCGATTACTCTGAGCCTGTTGGAAACTGATCAGGAACAGAATAGCATTGTGAGAGTTAAGAGTTAATCGAGTAAAAAGAAAACATGTTAATAAGGACTGGCAGTGAGAAAAGAATATAGGAGGAAGGTATGAAGACAATAAAGATATTCACTATAGTGTTAATGGCTTTAGCGAGCTTATCGATTTATTCCTTTGGACTGGGCTTTAGAATCGGTGGCTCAGTGAATTATTACTCTGTTGAAGATCCTATCTTTAAAGATACCTACGGAGAAGGCAATCTTATGTACGGTATTTCCTTCAGTTTTGAGGCCATAAAAAAGTTCGAGCTCAGGGCAGAAGCCAATTATTTTCGAGAGCAGGGCAAGATGACCTTGACCGAAGAAGAAATTACCTTTACTCTCAGACCCGTTATTCTGGGCTTGAGAATTAAGTTAGTAGATGTCAAGATGGTGAGCGTCTATCTAGGAGGGGGAGCAGGCTATTATTCTTACATAGAAAATCTCCCTGATCGCTTTGAAGATATTGAAGAATCAACCATAGGTTATCATGCTGAGGCAGGAGTCTATGTGAATGTCGTTCCCAAGTTTTTTCTTGATTTTAGCGTGAGATACACCATTGCCAATGCTGAGCCCTTTGATGAAACCATCAAGCTAGGAGGAATCAGAGCCGGTATTGGCTTTGGGCTGAGCTTTTAAACTATTCGAAAGAATTTCAAGGTGAAATAAGCAAATAATTTCCAACAAAAAAATTTTTTTTAAAAAATTAACGGTTTTATTTGACATCAAATTTTTCCTGTGATATTAGATTTTTGCACCAGAGAGGAGAGGGTTCGATTAGAGTGCTTCTCACCTTCAAAGATTGGCAGGGAAGATAAAAAATCACCCCCCGAATCATCTCAAAAGGCGATTGACCCGTCTTTGTTCGTCTTGATATAGTTGTTGCAAATTTAAGCTGAGAAAACAATAAATGAGGAGGAAATCCCAAATTTGCTTAAAATTAAACTCCTATCCCTTATGGTGTAGGAAAATTTTATACAGGAGGGGAAGATGACCAAACTTAATCAACGTCATCTGGATCAAGCCGAGAAACGGGAAACCACGGCTATATTCAAAGGAATCAGTGTCGTAGGAGACGTGAAAGGCTCTCACAACCTTTATCTGAATGGCGAATTCGAAGGGAAGATGGACCTTACAGCTTTACTGCTGGTCGGAAAGACTGGAAAGCTCAAGGGTCAGGTTAAGGCAGAATGCGTGATTATCGAAGGCGAGGCCGAGGGGAAAGTCATGGCTAAAGAGAAGGTGGAGTTACGTGACACAGGCAAGTATAAAGGGGAAATCGTTGCGCCCTCAGTCATGATTTCTGACAAGGCCTTCTTTGATGGCAATGTGAAGATGACCAAAGAAGCTGTTGAGAAGCCAGAAATGTCCTTGATAGAGAAATCTGCAGGTGTTACAGAGGAAGGAGTCGATTAAACCGAGTAAAAGTGAATTAATCTCCGACGAGTCTAGGTGGAACTTTCATTTGGTTAATTTCCAGAGGGGAAGTTCACTCTTTCCGAGCGCAGGTTCATGACCTCAGCGAAGTCATCCTAGATTTTGATTGATTAAGAATAAATATTACCTCCATTTTAAAGCCGAAATAAATTCTACATTTTTCTCTTTGCTTTCATAAAGGTAAAAACCTTAAATTCCGAGTGTAAAGGTTTTTATCAAATCATTAACTTTTTCCCATTTGTAATGCCATCTAACTTATATTACTTCAATGATTTACCTTTTAGGCAGGTCCTGGCACGGATTATGCAAACATTACTCCCTAGCCAAAAGTGGTATATCGGAAATGCTTCTGGTGTTGTTGTTATCTTTGATCGATCAGGGAGGTCATGATGAAAAAAACTTTTTATCAAAAGCCAAATCTCTTGTCTTTGCTATTTTTGGTGGCTCTGCTCCTGATATCTTCGCAGTGCGGCAGGCCATCTCCTTTCCTAGAGGAAACGGCTCATTTAGATTTCAGCCATCCTGTTTTCTCAGAAGCTCTGTCAGAAGTCGTTACTGATGATATGTCCCTGGAGCAGAAGCTGGAGAGGCTTTTTTACTTCACCAGAGATACTATTGAATTCATACCTGATGCCAGCCTTACCGCCTCTGAAGCCTTAGAAAAAAGAAAAGCGATCTGTTACACCAAAGCCATGGTCTATGTGGCCTTCTGCCGCCGGTTAGGAGTTCCAGCCCAACTGGCCCTCATAAGATTCTTAGCTAAAGGTGATTCAGACTCGAAACCCGTTTATCATGGAATTGCCAAGATCTTTTTCAAAGGGAAATGGATTTACATTGATACTGTTTCCAACAGACAGTCCTGGGGCCTTTGGAAGTTTGAGGACGCTGATACATTTGAAACGCCGAGGTTTTCTCTGGAAAGAGATGTGATCGTAAACTCAAAATACATTTCTGATGTATCTCTTGAGGATTTTGAAACCAATGATGTGCCAGAACCCTGGCTGGAATCACTACAGGAGCATAAAGAAACAGGAAAGTGGTGAATGATGGCGAGGAGAAATATAAGCGATAATTGATTTGTTAAGATAATTTTCGGAAAAAAATAAAGAAATAGCCTTTTTAATTCCCCTGGCAATTGCATCTAAAAGCGTTAGCGAATTATCGAACTAGGACAGAGGTTCTTGTTTGACAGCGCTTTTTTTCTTGTGTTATAAGGTTGAAAGCAGTATCAAGGAAGAATTAGATTATCAGGAAAAACAGATTGAAGTTAAAAGAATGAAATCCTAATTCCGAAAAGGAGAGGTTAAATGATCTGGTGGATTTTAGTTTTGGCGCTGATAACATTTTTTTCCTATCTAGCTGATGTGGATGCCCTTCGCTTTGTGCAAGAAGTAAGGGTTCCGTACTTGAATGCTTCCCTTTTAAGCGTTTGGCTTCTTTTTTGCATGATTGGAGCCCTGGCAAGATTGTTGCATAAGGTCAAAGAGGGAGAAAAGGAAACCCTGGCTCAGAAGATAATGGAACTCGAAAGGAAAGTGAAAGACCTCGAAGAAGAAGAAAAATAATTAAACCATAAAGGCTCTTCGGGGTCCTCCTCTTAATGTAAGCTTTTCTTTATTCAAGCCTCTTCCCAAAACCATTAATCTTGTTTTAGATGAAGAGAAAGGCAAGCATTTTTATCTTGGTCCTTTAGATTATTGGGGTGATTTTATGAAATACTCCTTAAAGTTAACTTCAGGCATTAAGACGCCAGAGGGAAAAATTGAGGAAAGCAGCAAAACTCACCCATAAGATGTAGGGAAGAAGCAGGTATCCGGCTGGTTTTGAAACCTTGAAGAATTTTATAATAGTCACTAGAATCGCCAACCAAAGAATGACGATCTCTATGAAAGCCCATAATGGAGATTTGAGTCCGAAGAATAGGATTGACCAGAAGGTATTCAAGATGAGCTGAGCAGTGAAAAAAAGGAGAGCGATTTTTACCTCTCTGTCCTTATGTTTTTTCTGCCAAACCAGGAAGAGAGATATCCCCATCAGCAGGAACAGGGTAATCCAGACAGGTGAGAAGATAAAGTTGGGGGGAGTGAAGGCTGGTTTGGTAAGAGTCTTGTACCATGTCCGGATTGCAGGAGTCGTGAATAGGGAGCCGATGAATCCTGCCAGCTGACAAATTATGATACTCCCTGCCAGTTTAAGAATATCTTTGAAGATCATTTTGATTCTCCTTTAAATAAGATTGGCGAGAATTCAGCTAGAGAATGTGAGACTACAATAAACAAACACCTGCTGAATGGCAATAGTATTTTCCATCCCCTAATATTTTTGACATCGGGTTTTTCCTGTGTTATAAGACTTTTTCGATAACTTCCTTCAAAGGAGAAAAATGCAAACCACCAGAAGAAATGCAAAGGTCGGGATCAAGGCTTTCCGAGCGGCTCTGGTTCTTGGATTGGCCTTCAGTCTTGTTGGCCCGCTATTTTCTAAAACGATCACTATTATCCATTCCAACGATATTCATGGAATTTATAAGCCTTATAAGATTAAAGTCGAAGAAAGAGAGAGACTGATCGGCGGAATGGAGGCGGTCAGTCATTACTTAAACATGATTAGAGCTGAGGAGAATAATGTCTTCTTGATCGATCTAGGCGATATTTTGACTGGAACGCTGGCTGCGGATATTGAGTATAAAGGCTTGCCTGGTGGAGCCATGATAGAGTTTTTAAACAGGCTCGATTACGATGTTTGGTGCTACGGGAATCATGAATTTGATAAGGGGCAGCCCCTTGTATTGAAGCTTGTTAAATCAGCCAAGTTTCCGACAGTCATGTCCAATATTGTCTATGAAAAAAGCGGCCAGCTTTTCTCTCCGAATCCCTATCACATCTTTGATCTGGCAGGATTGAAAATAGGAGTCATAGCTGTGATGGAGGAGAATTTCTTGCAGGAAGTCTATAAAGATAAAGTCAGAGGGCTGAAGGTATTGCCGATCGTTCCTGTTTTGAATTCTTATGTCACCCAGTTAGACGAGAAGACAGATTTGATCGTGGTGCTCAATCACGCCCCTTTTGACCAGGGAGTAAGGATAGCCAGGAATGTCAAAGGAATTGACATCGTATTGGTATCGGCTGAGGATGGAAGATTCAAGGACGTGGATGGAGTTCTGGTCAAGTCTACTTTTGGCCATCAGAGAACTCTAGGCTATCTGAAGGTGAATGTTGAAGAGGATAAAATTATCGACTATGAAGAGAAATTGATTTGGCTCTGGGCAGATAAAGACATGAAACCATCGCCTCAGATCACATCTCTGGTCAAGGAAGTTGAGGCCTCAATCAAATCTGAATATGCTAGAGTCGTTGGCGAAGCCAAGTTCGATCAAACGCATAAAGGTTATCCCCAAAAAAACGAGACAGGTGAGAGTCCTCTAGGGAATTGGATAACAGATGTGATGAGGTGGAAAACAGGAGCTCAAATCGGGCTGCACAACAGTGGAGGGATTAGAGCTGAAATTTTTAAAGGACCGATAACTAGAGCCAATGTATTCGATGTGTCTCCTTTTCGTAACACCTTGGTGGTATTTAAGCTTACTGGCCAACAGATTAAAGATATCTTGGAACTGGATGTGGAACGAGGCCAGGATAGGTTCCAGGTTTCTGGGTTTAGATACAGACATTACCGCAAGAACGCCAGGCCTCCTGGAGAGAGAGTCAATTATGTAGAAGTCGATGGAGAGATTGTAGTGAACAAGGGAAAAGTTCTATATCCGAAGAAAGTCTACACAACTGTCAGCAATGATTATCTGGTGGGGCAGGCAGAAGGTAAGTATTTTAGCTTCCCCGTGACTTGCCAAGAAAATACTGGTCTGATTCTTGAGCAGGTGATGGTAGAATGGCTTCTTGAACATAAAGTCCTGGATTACAAGGTCGAAGGGAGAATCGTAGAACTTAAATAGCCCTTTTAGTCAGAATCTAAACCTGAATCCTGCTTTTACTGAAAAACCAGAAAGGTCAATTTCTGCTTTACGAATATTCCTGTAATTAGGATTATCTGGTTCTTCCTCAAAGAAGTATACACGAGGGTAAGACTCCGCGTTATCGGAGTACTCGTAATACCACATTGTGTATTCTCCACCCCATTCAAAGGGACCAAGTATGCCGGTCCCTGCCCTTTTAAAATCTCCGGATAAATCTTTTAACTTGGCATACCGGCCGCAGCCCTCGATCACGAAGGCTATCTTAGGAGAGAAGGCAAATTCAAACCCCAGGCTGCCTTGGAAACCTAAGGTTCCTTTGTTCGTCTTCCATGTATCTGTAAATTCACCAAAGATATCAGAAACTTCCCTCTCCCAAGACATTTGTCCGATGTAATACCCAGCCCCTGCACTCAAGATGAGGTTTACCCCAGAGCCAAGAGGGGGAGTGAAATAGACTCCCAGGGTAATAGGAATAGCACTTATTCTTGGAGTAGCGGAAATCTCTTCAGTGCCGAAAAACGTGGATACTTTGACATTGCTTTCTTTTGAGACTTGCATGTAGCCCGCCCCCAGGGCTATTCCCAGCTCAGGGATAGGGTAGACGATGATCTCTCCAGAAAAATCGTACCCCCAATGAAGGAGTTGGTATTCTCCTTCTGCTCCACCCTCTACTCCAAACCATGCTTCTTCAAAATAATCATTCCAGCCTTGGAAGCTTGCGTTCAGGTCGCCGACAGAGAGATAGCCCATGCCACCGGATAGCTTCAAGCCAAAACTGACTCCAGGTCCGGGAGGCGTTCCAATAGTCGGCAGACGTGAGGGTTCCTCGGTCTCGACCAACGGGGATACTGGACTCATCCTAGCCGGCACTTCCTCGATCATTTCCTCCTCTACGATCTCCACTGCGATGGAATGAATGTACCCAGTGACAATATATCCCTTCTCATCAGGAGGGAGGCTCACTCTAAACCAGCCGTCGACCTGCTCTTCTGACTCCAGAATAGTTCCTAAGGGAACAGTTCCGATGACCATACTCCCCATATCAGGCTTTAGCCGAACAATTGCATTATCGACGACAATCTTCACATTCAACTTCTCAGCTTGACTCACCTCTGGTAAAAGAAGGAGTATGATCAAACAGGTGAAAAAGACAAATCCTTTTTTTGTTTTTCTCATTGCCTTCTCTTTCCTCGTTATTTTGTCGCTTCTTTTATAACTTAAAATCTAGATTTTTACAATAAAGCTCAAATCACAAAATCAGGTTCATTTTGCCACTCTTTTCGCAAGAAATGGAACAGACCTTGATAACTTTTATAATTTTAATTTTTCTGTATAATAAAAAATCAGCCTTCTCAAGGAAGACCAAAAGCAAAAATGGAGGATTATATGAGAGAGAAAAAGCGTAACTTCTCCAAATATTTGGCTCTGTTGATATTTTTAGGTGGTGTCCTGGCGGCATTCCTGTATGCTCAAGATATCAAGGCAAAACTTCTGGACATGACCTATCCTTATGGTGAAAACACCATCTACTGGCCAACAGCCAAGCCTTTTAAGCTGGACAAACTGAACTGGGGCATGACTGAGGCAGGATTCTGGTATGCTTCCAACGAGTTCAGCGCCTCAGAACACGGAGGCACTCATGTTGATGCTCCTGTTCATTTCGCTCAAAACGGAAGGACTATTGACCAGGTTCCCCTTGAGGGATGGATCGGTTCTGCAGCCAAGATTGATGTCACTGCCGAGTGCGAGAAGGACAGGGATTATCTCCTTTCGGTCGAAGATATTAAGAACTGGGAGAAAAAATACGGAAAGATTCCTGACGGTGCGTGGGTCATCATGTACACGGGTATTGATACCCAGCATTACCCGGATAAGAAAAAAGTCCTGGGGACGGATAAGAAAGGCGAAGAAGCCCTTCCCGAACTCAGTTTCCCTGGATTTTCGCCTGAGGCAGTTGAATTTCTGGTAAAAAAGAGGGACATTACTGGGATAGCCATCGACACCCCGAGCATAGATTACGGGAAATCAAAAGACTTTAGGGTGCATCAGATTCTCTGTGCCGCTGATAAATTGGCTCTGGAAAACATCGCCAATTTAGACAAACTTCCTTCTTCTGGAGCCACGCTCTATGTCATCCCGATGCCGATCAAAGATGGAACTGGAGCGCCGGCTCGAGTGTTCACCTTTCTCCGTTGATTCTATAAGATCAAAAGCTTAAGGCATGCCCTCAAGATTAAGGAGAAAGTTTATTTAAATTTACTCAGGCAAAGATTAGGTATAAAAAAAGATGATTGAATCCTTTTTCTAGCATGAACGTCTGTAAGAGTGTGCTAACATTATCTTATACTTCTAAAAGGAGGAGATTATAATGGAAAAACGTCCTTTTTATATCGTGGACGTGTTTGCTGAGGAAAAATTTGCCGGGAACCAATTGGCGGTCTTCAGGAACCCGGAGGGACTTTCTGATTCTGGGATGCAGCGGATCGCCAAGGAAATGAACTACTCAGAGACCACTTTTATCTTATCCGAGGAAGAGAAAGATAGGGGATATGATGTCCGCATTTTTACACCAGAAAAAGAACTTCCCTTTGCTGGTCATCCTACTTTGGGAACCGCTTACGTGATCCAGCAGGAAATCATCAGGAAACCTGTCGAGATGGTCAACTTGAACCTCAAGATTGGACAGATTCCGGTGACTTTCAATTATAGCCAAGGTCAACCTGATATCTTATGGATGAAACAGAAACACCCGGTCTTCGGTCAGATTCTAGACAAGAAAGCTGTCTCTTCTGCTCTTGGCATTGAGGAGAGAGACATGGATGAGAGGTTTCCTGTAGAAGAGGTCTCTACAGGTGTTTTCTCCATCATAGCTCCTTTGAAGACTTTGGAGGCCGTGAAGCGGACAGACATAAAAAAAGATGCCTACTTCGCTTTGATTGAGAGCACAGAAGCCAAAGCCATACTTATTTTTTGCCCTGAAACCTACAAGAGAGAGAATGATTTGAATGTCCGGTTTTTTGCCGAGGCCTTGGGCGTGATAGAGGATCCAGCTACAGGAAGTGCCAACGGCTGCCTGGCTGGGTATTTAGTGAAGAACCGCTATTTTGGGCAAGACCGGATCGACCTGCGGGCAGAACAGGGTTATGAAATCGGAAGACCCTCACTGCTGTACTTAAAAGCAGGGGATAAAGAAGGAAAAATCGAGGTTTTGGTAGGGGGAAAGGTATTTATGGTTGCCAGAGGGGAATTTATTTAGGGAGTTGGTGTCCTTTCCCCCTTTGTTTCTTTTCCGACCAGCTTCCCTTCATTACGCCTTCTAACCTTTTTTCTGATTGTATTCCTAATTATGACCCTACAGCCGGAACGAGTTCATGCCAGGATTTGACGATATACGTATCGAGTGTGGTTCCGGTGTAAACTTTATGTTTGCCCAGAGCCTCATCATAATGAAGCTCGGCAGCAGAGTTAATGTCCACGTATTTTCCGCTAATAGCACCGTAGAAATCAGCGTCGCTGTTATAATTCACAGCGGCCCTTGGCGTATAAACCGAACCATAGAAGGTAGTGGTGGCGTTCCAATCCAGACTACCGTTAAAGCTGTCTGTTCCTAAGAATAATAATTTCGTAGGGTCCATGGTGAGATTATTTACCTGGGTGTTACTGTGCTGGGTAAAAGTACCACCCAGATAAACGGTGACACTTGCACCCTCTGCAATTTCTATCTGGGAAAAACTGTTCATGGAAAAATCCCCGGTTACGTAGAGGGTAACATCAGCCGTGATCGTCACTTTAGAGCTATTTTCCAGCCTGAAGGAAGTGAATTCGCCGCTTTCGCTGATGACATCTTGAAGTCCAGGACCCAGGAAATATTCGCCCATGAAACTCAGACTCTCCTCTGGAGGAGCAACCGATGGCAAGGGCTGTGGCTTGGTCATGGCCAGTTTATCTCCAGAATGAACTGATCCAGGTTGGGTGATGATTATGTCCTCGGGCATGGATTCATACCCAGTAGTAGCATTGCCGTAGACTCTTGCATTATTAGCCAAGAAGATGCATCCCAGGTGAGTGGCGTTAGTCCCGATATCCCCGTTGGTGCCCGGGTTTTGAGGATCGTAGTCCGCAATAGTGGAATTGTAGCTATCTGTCTGAGCTTTAGAGTTAATGTTTATGCCTTCATCCCCGAAAATTCCATAACCAAAGAGGTAATGGGAGCCATCGCCCCTCCAGAGCTCCACCCTGGCCGTTCTGTTTACTGTCAGAGAGCCAATATAAGGAACTTGACCGGTGGATTCTACTACGGGTGTGTCGCCCTCAGGATCAATAACCCGAATGTCGATGCTGCCCATGGTTTCTCCATCAGAGGTTAAAAAAGACCCAATATTCATGCTCCGCAAGGAGCTGGTCCCACTCCAGCTGTATATATCACCGCTGTTCAGTTCCCAGATGGCTCTTTCCACGCCTGCCTCAGCCATGGAGAGAGCTGCAAAGGCTTTGTAAGATTTTTCGGCTGAGCGTCGCTCGTTGGAAACCTGGAACAAAAAGGGTATTGCCAGAAGAAGCATGAAGGTCAGGAAGAGAACGCCGATCACCAGGACGGCACCGCGCTCTTCCTTTCTCTTATTGATGTTATTAAAAATTTTCCCCTTCACTTTACTCACCTCCGTGTTGATATTCATCTTATCTTTTTCCCTATACACTAATTTAGTCGCTAAATTTTGATCCCCTTCCATGATGAAATTCATCACCCCCAAAGGCTAGCCACGGCCTCTGTGTACCTCAGGGTAGCCTGGGGTGAAAACGAGGAAAAAAAGGGCTTGAGATGCATGAAGGGGGGGCTTTCTCACCCCAAATGGTTAACCGAATTCCTGTAAAAAAGGGAAAAAGAGTACTCTAGAGAGGGGATTTTACCCTAATCGAAAGGCTTGATTTGGGTTGAGTTTGGGGTCAGACTCCCTCCTCCTGGGCGGCTTTTTGATTTCTTATACATTCAGGAGTAAGGTTTATATCTTGTCTTCCTGGTTTACTTGAATTAATAAATATTTACTCCCTTATCTTGATACTGCGAAAGAGGGAAGGGAGATTAAAGTTTCATGAGAGGGAAAGGACCTGATGGCTGGCCGTGGTGAATTTATCTAGCAGGTTGAAATCCTTCCCCTCTTGGTTTATTAAGATCCTACTGGGGGAAACGTCTCATGCCAGGATTTAACGATAAAAGTAGAACCTAGGCTGCCGGTAGCAATCTTGAGATCGCCTAAGGACTCATCATAGTGAAATGAGGCTTGAGAGCCGAAATCCACAAATTTTCCCACGATAGAGCCGTAAAATTCAGCACTGCTGTCGTAAACCACGTTTGCCCTAGGGGTGTAAATAGCGCCCCAAAAAGCGGTATTCGAATTCCATAAGATGTCTCCGTTGAAAGTATCTGTACCTAAAAACACTAGACTGGTGGGGTCCATGGAAAGATTGTTTATCTCGCTGTAGCTATCCTGAACAAAGCTCCCTCCAAGATAAACAGTGACCTTAACACCATCTGCGATCTCAAGTGCAGTGTTGCTCGTCATGGCAAATTCCCCAGTTATATAAAGAGTGACGTTAGATGTGATGGTCACCTGAGCGCCGCTCTGGAGCAGGAAGGAGGTGTAGACGCCGCTTTCGCTGATGATGTCCTGATTTCCGCTAGCCAAAGTATATTCACCCCTGTAGGGAAGGTCCTCAGGAGGAACAATGGAGGGCATTGGCTGCGGCTTGGATAAGGCCTGCTTTTCTCCAGTAATATAAGAAACAGGTTTGGTTATGATAATATCCTCTGGAATGCTTTGCACGCCTGTGGTAGCATTGCCGGATACATTTGCATTGGCGGCTAAATAAATGCATCCAAGATGAGTGGCATTAGTCCCTATATCCCCCTCTAATTGGGCGTTCGAGTTTAGGTTTATACCCTCATCGCCGAAAACTCCATAATCAAATAAGTGATAAGAACCATCGCCTTTCCAGAGTTCCACCCTGGTTGATCTGTCCACCGTGTGAGAACCAATGTAGGGGATTTTTCCTGTGGATTGCACCACTGGAGTATCTCCCTCTGGATTTTCGACTCGTATCTCGACGCTTCCCATTGTCTCTCCATCTGAAGTCTGAAAAGATTCAATATTGAAGATCCGCTGGGAGGTGTCTCCACTCCAGCTGTATATATCACCACTATTAAGCTCCCAGATTGCTCTCTCTGCACCAGCTTCAGCCATAGAGAGAGCTGCAAAGGCTTTATAGGATTTTTCAGAGAGCCGTTGGTCATTAGAAATCTGGAGCAAGAAGGGCATAGCGAGAAGGAGTAAGAAAGTCAGGAAGAGAATGCCGATCACCAGGACAGAACCATGCTCTTCCTTTCTTTGGTTAGAATTTTTAAAGATTTTTCCCTTCACTTTTTTCACCCCCTGGTTAAAATTCATTTAAAAATCCCTTTTTTATCTTTTTCCCTATCCATTAATTTAGTCGTGGCATTTGTTCACCTTACGCGATGAAATTCATCACCCCCAAAGTCTAACCATAATCCAGATATAACTCTGAAGAACCCAGGGATGGGTATGAAAAAAAAAGGGATAAAGATTAAAAAAAGGGGAGATTTCTAACCCTAAAGGATTAGCCGAATCCCTATAAAAAAGGGAAAAAGAGTACTCTAAAGGGGGGATTTATCCTAATCGAAAGGCTCGATTAAGGTTGAGTTTGGGGCCAGACTCCCTCCTCCCGGGCGTCTTCTTGGAATTAAATTCGCTCAAGCATGTTCTGGCTTAATTTTTTACCCGATTCCATCCTTGCCGACCTCTCTCAGAAGAAGTTCCCAATCCTGGTGATCTTTGGCAAATACTCCACAATTTCCCAGCTTTACTTTCTTCAATCCCAATTCTTTAACTCTATGGTATACTCTCATCATATCTGATCGGGAAGGGGATTTCTGGTTTTTCATTTTATGGGCTGGGAAGAAGGCTAAAATAGTCAGGGGAATACCAGGGTCCACATCCAGAAGCAGTCGGGCAATTTTTTCTATCTGGTCATCTTCCACCATTTGCGGAATGAAGAGAGTCAGGACTTCCAGGACAAAGTCTCTTTTTATGATCTTAGAGGGAGCCTTGAGTATCCAGTCGTTGGTTGTCCCACAGAGTTTTTTATAGATATCTTCGTCATAAGCTTTGATATCCAGCCAGTAAGAATCAACACCTGAATCCTTGAACCTATCTAAATTCTGGGGCGTCAGGCCGTAGCCGTTGGTCTCGAGCAGGACCCACATGTTCTGACAGTTCTTCTTTATCTCTTCAGCCGCCTGACAGTAAAATTCGGCGCAGCACGAAATATCCCCACCAGTAAAAGCCATGATATTCCTGGCCGGCCCGAATCCCTGGGGACTGAGCATTATATCCTTGGCTTCTAAGACTGCTGGACACAGCCAGCCTTTTTCCCCATAAAGCACACAACTGCCGCAGCTTCGACACAGGTCAGTGCCGTGCCACATGGTGGCTGACTCTCTTTTTTCCCAGACAGTGACCTTTTTTTCATAATCCTTGGCGATTTGACCGATTTCTGCAGCCGATACCCATGTTCCAGCGGCTTTTTGCGAGAAGTCCGAGGAGTGGCACTTTAGACAGTGATGGTTGCACCCTGATTGGTAGATGGAAAAATAGTGCTCTGGTCGTGAAAGATGAGCGGATTTGATCAAGCGATACCAGTCGTTTCCTTCCTGTTTGAGGGTGACATCGCAGGCTTTTTTCTGGGTCTTGTTGGCTCGAGTCGAGCAGCTTCCGGGCTTGAAACCCTGATCTACGAGCTGGCATTTCATGGGCTTAGGTTTAGAATCTCCCCGCGATGGAATGACCGCAGAATTGGCATCTTCCTTTCTTCAGATGAATTTCCTTGGTCTCCAATCCCTCTCTCTCGATAAGAGGCTCACCACAACCGGGGCAGTAGGTGTTTTCGGCCTGACTCCCCCAAACATTCCCCATGTAAACATAATCGAGTCCCTGTTTCATGCCCATCTCTCTTGTTTTTTCTAATGTTTTTATGGGAGTAGGTTCCACATGAGAAAGCCTGAGATGAGGAAAAAACCTGGTGACATGCCAGGGAGTGTCCTTTCCCAATTCCTCGCTTATCCAGCAAGCCATCTGCTTCAGGTCTTCTTCTTTATCGTTCATTCTGGGGATAAGGTTGGTCACGATTTCCACATGCATCTTCCATTTTTTCTTGGCTCTTTGAATGACTTCTAAAATCCCCGAAAAATCATCGATATGAGCGATATTCTGGTAAGAATCCTTTGAAAATCCTTTTAAATCGACCCTAAAAACATCAAGATAAGGACCGATAAGATCCAGAGCCTCCAGAGTCATATAACCGTTGGTTACGTAATTCGTGTAGAGGTCATTCTTTTTTGCCAGTTTAGCCCCTTCCAGAGTGTACTCAAACCAGAGGGTTGGTTCATTATAGGTCCAAGAAATTCCCAAGCATTCGCTTTTCTTGGCTGTCTGGATCAATTCTTGAGGAGGGATGATTCTGGCACCTTTTATCTCCAGGTTGATCTCAGAATGGGCAATGTCCCAGTTCTGGCATCCAGGACAGCGGAAATTGCAGCCCAGGCTTCCCAGGGAAAACCAGGCTGAACCCGGGAAAAAATGGTACACTGGTTTTTTTTCGATGGGTGAAATCATCATGGTGGAAACTAAACCATAGATTAAGGAGTGAAGTTTTCCCAGGTGATTCACTCTGGTCCGGCAATGGCCTCTTCCCCTGTCCTTGATGACACATCTCCTCTGGCAGATATGGCATTGGACTGTCTTGTTTGAGAGTTTTTCATAGAGAAGGGCTTCGATCATGACTCAGAGTTTTTCATTTCTATAGTTTCATTCCGGCCTTTTCTAGCCTTACGATTGTCGTCTGGTAGGGATCGCACTGCTCTTCCTCAACATAATCCTGATAACCTGTGGATTTCAGTTTGGCGAGCATCATTGTTCTTTCCTCTCCGGGCATTAATCTTGGATCGGTCATGGCGGCCACATGGAAATTTATTCCTGCCTTTTTCAAATATTCTACCGCCTTAAAGGGGAGCTCATAGAACTCGCCTTGGCCGCCGGTCCTCTTTTCGAATCCTTCCGGACTTCCTGCTTTGAGAGAAATCCGTATATGGATGTTTTTGTATGTTTTCAATTTATCCACATAACCAAGATCTCCTCCCAAGAGAATTCCGTTTGTTTCTAGGATGAATAAGAAAGAAGTTTCTTGGATTTCATCCAAGACGGATAAGAGGTGCTCTGCACAAAGGGTGGGCTCTCCTCCAGAAACCCTGATTTTTTTAATTCCTGCCTGACGAGCATTTTGTTGTAAACTGCGGCAGGCCTGTTGTGGAGAGAAGAATTTCCCTGCCTGAGAAGGGAAATCTCTGGAGAGATCAACCCAGCAGAATACACATTTGAGACAGCACCCGATCGTATATCCCGTGGAGATCCCTCCATAAACACCAGTGCAATAAAAATCAGTGTATTTTCTGGAATCCCCTTTGGCTACGATTTCCTCTGTTTGACGGGCTAATTCAAGGGGATCGAAGGGCTTGCTCTCCGGGGTCCAAAAAGAAGGATATTCTTCCACCAATTTAAAATAGTATCTTTCTCCCTTGTTGTCAAAGAAAGTCGAGCTTGGATTCTGTTGACTCCGATTTTTACCTCTGTTATAAGCAAGTTGTATGTATTCATTCCTGAATATTTTTTTCTTCGTCTTTCATTCTGCCTTGATGGTGTTCATCATCTTTGGATGGATGTGGAAGAAGACAAGAGTGGCCAACCTGGTGGTGGTGCTCTTAACGACTTTTTCCTGGTTCATTCTGGGAATATGGTATGGTTTTGGCTTCTGCCCCAGCACGGAATGGCATTGGCAGGTGAGGATAGAACTGGGCTATTATGATATGCCGAATTCCTATACTAAATTTCTAGTAGACAGTTTAACCGGATTGGATGTGAGTCAGAAGCTGGTGGATGTTTTTGCGGTTCTTTTTTTGGTTATGGCCTTGATGGCTTCGGTTTTTACGAATACCAGAGACTGGAGGAAAAAGTGGACAAAGAGGTGAATTTATTTTATATATGGGAAATCTATAATATAGAGATAGAGCTACTTACGGCTATTTATCTTAAGATCGATCAGTAGACCATTCGATCTTGAGGCCAGAGAGATGAATCCCGAAGAAAAGAATCTTTTGCTTGCAGCTCAGAAAGTGTTAGCCGAAAATTGGAGAGAAAAATACACCATTCCTTCTTCAAAGCTGTATCCTCACCAGTGGAGCTGGGATTCTGCCTTTATTTCCATCGGTTATTCCCGTTATGACCAGGATAAAGCTCGTAAAGAACTTCTTTCGATGTTTGAAGGACAATGGTCAAACGGTATGCTTCCTCATATCATATTCAGAGCGGGAAACAGCTATTTTCCAGGTCCTGAATACTGGCAAACAGAGCTCTCGGACTATAGGCCAGGATTGAAGACATCAGGCCTTACCCAACCTCCGGTGCATGCGCTCGCCACCTGGGAAATCTATAAAAATTCCTCTGACCAGAAAGAAGCTATAGGATTCTTGGAAGACATGTTTCCTAAGATGCTGAATTTCCACCGGTATTTATTGAATGATCGAGACCGTGAAAATTCTGGGCTGGCAACTATTTTCCATCCCTGGGAATCCGGTTTGGATAATTCACTCAGGTGGGATGAGCCTTTAGCCCGAATCAAAGTCAAGGATCTGCCGCCCTATGAGAGAGAGGATACCAAGAAGGTCAAGTCAGATCAGAGGCCTAAGGATGATGACTATGACCGGTATGTTTATCTTATTGAGATTATGAAGAAATACAATTATGATGAAGACAGGGTATACGATGAGATCCCTTTTAAAATCAAAGACGTAGTTTTCAATTCTATTCTATACCAGTCCAACAAGGCGATGCTTAAGATGGCGGATATTCTCGGTGAAGAAAAGAAGGGAATTGAAACCTGGATACAGAGAACCAAGGAAAGCTATATTCAATATTTCTGTCCTGAGTTGAATGATAATATGCTGCTTTATGATTATGACCTGATCGCTGAAAAAAACATAATGGAGAGAACTGCAGCTTCTTTAATGGCCCTCTGCACAGACCTTTTGAGCGGGGAGCAGGCCAAGTCGCTCTCCTCCTGGATGAAACATTCTCATATGTGCAAGGAAAATTGTACCCATGATCATCCTGTTTTTACTTCCATTTCTGTAGATGACCTGATGTTCAATCCTCTCAATTATTGGCGAGGCCCAGTCTGGATTAACATCAATTGGATGCTTTACGCAGGGCTGAAGAATTATGGTTTTCATGAAGATGCCCGGAATCTAAAAAAATCAATGATCGACTTGATCGCCGAGCATGGATTTTACGAATATTACAATCCGTTATCAGGAGAGGGGCTCGGAGCAGACAATTTTTCCTGGACAGCAGCCTTATTCATCGACCTCATGTTGGAAGAAGACGATTGATCCCTAAAGACAACAAGTCCTGACAAGGGAGGATTTTGGCACCATAATATCGGTGTTTAATTACAGTATTTATTCATGCATGGTTTGGCATATTTGCTTACTTAATAAATAACTTATTGAAATTAAACAAATTGAGAACATTTAAATATTTTTGTTTTAATTGGTACAGATTTTGCTCCTGAAGGAGAATCAATAAGTCCTACGGGTAGAATTTAAAAACAAAGGATTGAGAAATGAAAATCATCATCGGTTCTGATCATGCAGGGTTCAAACTCAAAGCGAAGATTAAAAAATATCTGAAAATGAAGAAAATTGAATACCTAGACTTGGGAACCGACTCCTTGGAGTCAGTAGATTATCCTGATTATGCCCTAAAAGTCGCCAAGCAAGTTGCCGGGAACAAAGACAGCAGAGGAATCCTGGTGTGTGGTACAGGAACCGGAATGACCATTGCCGCCAACAAAGTCAAGGGGATAAGAGCGGTAGCCGCTTATGACGTTTATTCTGCCAAAATGTCAAGAATAGACAACGATACCAATGTCCTGGGATTGAGAGGGCGGTATTTTCCCTATGAAAAAGTGAAGAAAATAATAAATGTCTGGCTGAATACTCCCTTCAGCGGTAAACAAAGGCATAAAAGGCGCCTGAAGAAAATTTCAGGCTTGGAGAAGAAAATATGAAGAAAATCATAATCCCAGCCGTTATAGCCAAAATACAGTCTGAATTAGATGATATCTTTTCCAGGATAAAAGATTCAGCCCGACTGCTCCAGCTCGATGTGATGGACAATAAATTTGTTCCCAATGCTTCCCTTAACTTTGATTTCCGTCTTCCCCAGGGAAAATACCGATACGAGGCCCATTTGATGATCGAAAACCCGGAAGAGTGGGTTAACGAGTATTGGAAAAAAGTCGATACCATCATAGCCCATTTCGAAACGGTGAAGAATCCTGAGAGGATTATTGAATCAATAAAGAAAAAAGAAAGGAGAGCAGCCTTTGCCTTGAACCCAGAAACGGATGTCGGAGAGATCAGGGATTATTTGAGCCAGATTGATCAGGTATTAGTCATGACTGTCAATCCGGGTTTTTATGGGAGCCCATTTTTGCCCGAAACCATGGATAAGATAAGGATACTGAGGGAATCAGAGCCAGACTTGGATATAGAGGTTGACGGAGGAATAACTGCAGATACAATCGAAGAGGTCAACAAAGCTGGAGCGAACATGTTTGTTTCTGGTTCTTATCTCATCAAGTCAGAGAATATTCGAGAAAGAATAGAAATACTAGAAAGCAAGGTCATTGCCGTCTAAATTTCCCTCTAGGGGAGTTGGCATAAATCATCTTAACAGGATGGGACGAGTTACAATAAATGAATAGTAAAAAAAATGAATTCTTAACTTTGGGTGTTGACCTCGGTGGAACCAAAGTGGAATCAGCGCTTATTAATGCCAAAGGCAGCATCCTGGTGTCGCATCGCCATCCTACCGATCCAGAAAAAGGAGCTGAAAGAATCATCGATGATGTGGTCGCCTGCGTGACCGAGTGCCTGGCTAAAGGAAAAAAGAAAGCCCAGGCCCTTGGGATTGGGATCGCTGCTCAAGTCAGTCTGACAGGAGTTGTCCGTACCTCTCCCAATTTGGGCTGGAAGAATGTGCCGCTCAAGACTAAACTTGAAGAAAAACTGAAGCTTCCCGTGGTTGTCACCAATGATGTCCGCGCTGCAGCTTGGGGAGAATGGCAGTTCGGCGCAGGAAAAGGGATTGATGATTTAGTAGTTCTCTTCGTGGGCACTGGAGTCGGCGGCAGCGTGGTCAGCAGCGGTCGCATGCTCGAGGGATGTAACAACTCGGCTGGAGAGCTCGGGCATACCACGCTTATCGTGGAGGGGCGGAAATGTCACTGCCCCAACAAGGGCTGCTTGGAAGCTTATGCAGGGGGCTGGGCCATTGCAGAACGCGCTCAAGAGGCTGTCCATGATAATCCTGTGACCGGAGAGAACCTGATTTCCCTGGCTGGAAGCATAGAGAAAATCACAGCTTCGTCGGTCACTCAAGCTTATCATGAAGGAGACCAGCTGGCTTTTCAACTGGTAAGAGAAACAGCGCAATACCTCTCGGCTGGCATTGTAAGCATCATAAATGCCTTTAATCCCTGCTTGCTGGTGCTCGGAGGTGGAGTCATTGAGGGACTTCCGGAACTCATAAAGACTGTGGAAACCTCGGTCAAGAAAAGGGCGCTCAAACCTTCTGTCGAAAAATTTAAAGTCGTAAAAGCTGCCCTAGGGGACAAGGCTGGCATCGTAGGAGCAGCAGCCTTAGCCCGAGCTCAGGTAAAGAAACAATTTGTGAAGTTGAATACACACAAAACTCAGAAGAGTTCAGAAAAATCGTTCCGAAGGAGCACTCATAAAAAATATAGAAAAAGACGATCAGAGGAAGGCAAAAAATGAATCCGCTTAAAGAATTGCAGCAATACGGTCAGTCATTCTGGCTGGATTATATCCGAAGAAGTCTGATCATCGGTGGGGAGCTAGAGCGCCTGGTCAAAGAAGATGGCTTAAGAGGTGTTACTAGCAATCCTACAATCTTCCAGAAAGCTATTGCTGGAAGCTCTGATTACGATGACATCCTGAAAGATATTATTGAGGCCGACCCTCAGATGAAGGATCAGACTCTGTATGAGAAATTGGCTATCGAAGATATCCAATTGGCAGCAGATGTTCTGCGAGGAGTTTATGATGAAACAGATGGTGCTGACGGTTTTGTCTGCCTGGAGTTGTCTCCAAGTCTTGCTCACGAAACAAAGGGAAGCATTGAAGAGGCTCGCCGGATATGGAAAGAGGTGCAGCGTCCCAACCTCATGGTTAAGGTTCCGGCCACTCCAGAAGGAATACCAGTCATAGAGAGTCTTATCGCTGAGGGGATCAATGTTAACATCACTCTCATGTTCTCGCTTGCTCACTACGAGGCTGTGGCTCAGGGCTACTTGAGAGGGCTGGAAAGGTGTTCGGATCCTCACCGAGTTTCCTCTGTTGCTTCTTTCTTTGTGAGCCGCGTTGATAAGATTGTCGATAAAGCTTTAGAAGAAGTCGGGACTCCAGAAGCCCTGGACCTCAGAGGAAAAACCGCCATTGCCAATGCTAAGATTGTCTACAAAAGGTTTAAAGAATTATTTAGAGGCGAGAAGTGGGAAAAGATGAAGAGGAGAGGCGCCAGGGTCCAGCGCCCCCTTTGGGCAAGTACGAGCACCAAAAATCCTGCCTATCCTGATATTCTCTATGTAGAGGAGCTCATCGGAGCCGATACGATTAACACCATGCCCACGGCGACTCTGAACGCTTTTCGCGACCACGGCCAGCTGCGCTCCGCAATCGAAGAGGGCGTGGAAGAGGCTGAAGCATCTCTTCGCCGTTTGGCTTCACTCGGTGTGGATCTGGAGGTTATCACCGAGAAGCTCCAGGAAGAAGGAGTTGACTCCTTTGCTGAATCTTTTGATTCACTCCTGGAGACTTTGAAGCATAAGCGCCAGACTATAATCCATGCTCTAAAGGACCATCAAACTCTTTTCCTCGGAGAATATAAGAACAAGGTTGAGCAGAGATTAAAAACGTGGAAAAAACAGAGCTTCTCCCGAAGATTATGGGCTAAAGACCCAACGCTCTGGTTTCCTGAACCCAAACCCGAAATAACAGACCGACTGGGTTGGTTGGAACTTCCAGAAGCGATGCAGGAGAGGTTGGGAGACTTCATTTCTTTGGCTAATCAAGTGAAGGGTGAGAGCGTCTCCCAGGTTGTCCTCCTTGGAATGGGAGGGTCGAGTTTAGCTCCGGATGTTTTTCAAAAGACATTCGGTCAGGCGGAAGGTTATCCAGAACTCGTCGTTCTGGACAGCACGCATCCTTCGGCCGTGAAGTCTGTAGAAGATAAATTAGATTTGAACCGGACTCTCTTCGTTGTATCCAGCAAATCAGGGACGACTTTAGAAACCCTGTCCCTGTTTCGGTATTTCTGGAAACAGATGGGCCAGATATCCGAAAAACCTGGGCCTCATTTCGTGGCCATCACAGATCCCTCTACTCCTTTGATGAAGTTGGGCCTGGACAGAGGTTTTCGGCGTGTTTTCCAGGCAAATCCTGATGTGGGAGGACGTTACTCTGCCTTCACAGATTTCGGGCTGGTGCCAGCAGCGCTCATCGGGATGGATATCCATCGGTTGCTCGACATGGGCTGGATAGCAGCTGAGAACTGCTCGTTCTGTCTTGCCGAAAACAAAGCTGCTGGACTGGTTTTAGGAGCAGCCCTGGGCGAGCTGGCAAGGATGCGGGACAAGCTGACTTTTGTTACCTCGCCAGCTCTCAGTAGTTTTCCTGATTGGGTGGAGCAGCTTATCGCCGAGAGTACTGGAAAAAATGGAAAAGGCCTGGTGCCGGTGGCGAACGAGCCCTTTTCCCCGCTTGATGAATACAGCCAAGACCGGCTATTCGTGTTTCTGTGCCTAGAAGGGGATGAAAATGAAGAACTTGAAAAGCGGATGAAGGCACTCCGAGAGGCAGGTCATCCTGTCGTGAGGCATGATCTTGTCGAGAAATTCGATCTGGGTAAAGAAATTTTCGGCTGGGAGATCGCCGTGGCTTCAGCTGGCTCTACAATCGGCATCCATCCTTTCAACCAGCCAGATGTTCAATTAGCCAAGGATTTTACCCGGAGGGCCATGGAAGAAGTTGGCAGGAATGGGGGAAAGGATATCAATGAAGTGGAAGCATTTTCCATCAATGAACCTGATATTCTGGCTAAGGCCTTGAAAGACTGGATTAGCCAGGCACAACCTGGAGATTACGTAGCTCTTCAAGCTTTCCTCTCTCCAACGCAAGAAACAACAACGGCCCTTCAAAATATTCGGCTTGAGATTTTAAAGCGGACACGATTGGCAACCACGATGGGCTATGGTCCGCGTTTCCTGCATTCCACTGGGCAGTTGCATAAGGGCGGGCCAAACAGCGGACTCTTTCTCCAGATCGTTGATGAGCCCAAGATTGAGCTGCCTGTTCCTGAAACAGATTTTAGCTTCAAGAGACTGATCAGAGCTCAATCCTTCGGGGATTACCTGGCGCTCAAACAGAGAGGTCGTCGGATTCTCCGGGTGGACATGAAGGCTGAGATCGGGAGAGGCTTCGAAATCTTGGAAGATTTGTTACAGAATCAAACCTAAGAAAGGCTTATAAAGCTTATAAAATAGAATTAAAGAAGGAGGGATTCAAGATGGAACTAGGGATAATCGGGCTGGGGCGTATGGGCGCTAACATGGCTGAACGTCTCTTGAAAGGCGGGCACCGTATCATTGGCTATGCTCGGAGTTCAGAAAGTGTAGAGCGTGTGGTTCAAAAAGGCGCTGATGGTGCGCATTCTTTAAAGGAACTTGTTTCCAAATTATCTCCACCTCGAGTTATCTGGCTGATGATTCCTGCCGGAAAGCCGGTGGACATGACTATCGAAGCTTTAATCTCTCCTTTGGATAAAGATGATGTGATTATCGACGGTGGAAACTCCTTCTACAAGGACACTATGCGTCGAGCTGTGAGTCTCAAGGAGAAGAGGATCCATTATGTCGATGCTGGTACGAGCGGTGGCATCTGGGGGCTTTCTGAAGGCTACAGTCTCATGGTCGGGGGTGAGAAAGAGGTTGTTGAAAACCTTCGCCCACTCTTTGAGACTTTAGCGCCTGCTCCGGATAGAGGATGGAATCATGTGGGCCCCAGCGGAGCTGGCCATTTTGTGAAGATGATTCATAACGGAATCGAATACGGCTTGATGCAAGCTTATGCCGAAGGTTTTGCTCTTTTGAAGAAGAAAGAAGAGTTTAAACTCGATCTTCATCAAATCGCTGAGGTCTGGCGTTATGGCAGTGTGATTCGTTCCTGGCTTCTTGATCTTGCCTCTGATGTCCTGAAGGAAAATCCTGATCTCGAAGGAATAGAGCCTTATGTTTTCGAATCTGGAGAAGGTCGCTGGACTGTTTTCGAGGCTATTGAACAGAGTTTAGCTGTTCCAGTGATCACTTTATCACTTTTACAGCGTTTTCTCTCCCGGGAAGAAGAAGAGTTTTCCAATAAGTTGCTGGCTATGCTAAGGAAAAAATTTGGTGGACATGATATCAAGGAGAAATCATGATGGAGCCCCCCGTGGACCGGCATCTTTTCGTGATTCTGGGAGGCACGGGAAATCTGACATACTTGAAGCTTCTTCCCGCACTCTACCGATTGCTCACTCAAAAAAATCTTAAGGATTACTGTCAAGTTCTGGGAGTAGGTACAAAAGAGTTGGGTGACCAGGGTTTCAGAAATAGAGCGCGAGAAGCTCTCCAGGAGGCAGGGTTTTCCTCGGAGGAGGTTGGTATTTGGTGCGATTCCTGTCTTCACTACCAATCCTTAGGAAAAACTTCTGAAGACTATTCTGACCTGGCCTCACGAGTCGAATCTCTGGAGGCCGAACATGATATTCCAGGCAACAGGGTGTTTTATCTTGCCCTGCCGCCCTCCATCTTTCCCACGGCGATTCAGAGAATCGGAGAATCTGGTCTTAATAAAAGTTCGGGCTGGGTTCGGATCGTGATCGAAAAACCCTTTGGCAGGGACCTCGCCTCTGCCCAAGAATTGAATCGTTTGTTACATCGCAATTTTGATGAATCACAGATCTATCGCATCGATCATTATCTGGGTAAAGAAACTGTCCAGAACCTCCTGATCTTCCGGTTTGCCAATACGATTTTCGAATCTCTGTGGAATAGAGAACGCATCGAGAGTGTACAGATCACGGTGGCCGAAAGTATCGGAATCGGAGAGCGGGCCCGTTATTACGAACAAGCAGGGGCTCTGCGTGATATTGTTCAGAACCACCTGGTTCAACTTCTCTGCTTAGTGGCTATGGAGCCTCCAGCAGTCTTTGAGGCAGATTTTATCCGAGACGAGAAGGTCAAGGTTCTCCGTTCCATTGCCGGGATCCGCCTTAAAGAGGTTGTTTTTGGGCAGTATGCTAAAGGCAAGATCAAAAATAAAGAATTTCAAGGCTACAGGGAAGAAAAAGGAGTTGCGCGGGATTCATCTACCGAGACTTATGTTGCTTTGAAGGTGGACATTGACAACTGGCGCTGGAAGGGTATTCCCTTTTATCTTCGGACCGGCAAGCGCCTTCCCCGTCGCCTCACCCAAATTGCTGTTAACTTTCGCCATCCTCCTGTTTTTATCTTTAGTTCCCATACCTCCAGTGAAATCCCTTCAGACCGGCTACTGATAACTCTTCAGCCCGACGAAGGATTTCATTTGTACTTTGATGTGAAAGAACCTGGAGAACCTTTAAAACTGAAGAAAGAAAGCCTTCATTTCCATTATAAAGATGCCTTTGGTCCTTTGCCTGCTGCCTACGAGACCTTGATTCTAGATATTCTGCAAGGAGAACAGACCCTCTTCGTGCGAGCTGATGAAGCGGAAGCTTCCTGGGAACTCTTCACTCCTCTTCTGGAAAGGGATTTTCCTGTGTATTCCTATCCGGTCGGAACTTGGGGGCCGAAGGAGGCTGATCAACTCATCGAGCAAGAGAAAACGACATGGAAGAACCCCTGAAACCCGAGGTCAATATTTTTCCTAACCTAGAGAAAGCGAGTCGCTCTCTAGCTGAGAAGATATCAGGAGAAGCCAAGGAGGCTTTAGAGAAGCAGGTTCGATTTGCCTGGGCCCTTTCTGGAGGGAGCACTCCCCGACAACTTTATACGCACATAGCCAACGAATACAAGAATAAAATTGAGTGGTCAGCAGTACACCTCTTCTGGGGAGATGAGCGCTGGGTGCCTGAAAACCATCCTGACAGCAATTTTGCCATGGCCTATGAGACTATGATCTCGAAAGTTCCGCTTCCTCCTCCAAACATAAACCGGGTAATTTCCGAAATACAAACTCCTGAAAGAGCTGCTGAATCTTATGAAAAGGTTTTGAGAGAGTTTTTTAATGATTCAGACGAAGAGACTTTCCCAACTTTTGATGTGATGCTTCTGGGAGTGGGAGAAGATGGCCACACAGCTTCGCTGTTCTCAGGGAGTTCTGCTCTTGAGGAAAAGAGACATTGGGTTGTCGCCGTCGATGCTCCTCCATCCTGTTCACCGAAGAAGAGGATTACCCTGACCCTGCCTTTGATCAATCGATCCCGAGCTGTCTTTTTTCTTGTATCCGGGTCCGAGAAAAGCCGGGTGCTTAGGTCGATTTTAGAAGAGCCATATAAGGCAAGGCGGAATTACCCGGCTGCCATGGTCAAGGCCCGCAAGAAGCTCGCTTGGTATGTTGATGAAGATGCTTACCATGGATGACGTTCTTTCTCGCCTTTTTCTCTCCTTAGAAAAGGCAGCGATTGGCTTTGACGAAAGGCAATTTTTATTTATAAGTTGGGTGAAGCAGAGCTAAAGTCAAGAACAGGAAGTAACAGAAAAGCCGAGACAATTTTTTTTTGGAGCCTTTATTTATGTATTTTCTTTTTTTTTCATAGACTTAAGGATAAATTTGAGCTTCATAGGCAGAAAACTGGGTCATATTTTCCCAAATTGACAATTATTGTTGTAAAAATAACAATGTTTGTCATTTTTTCAGGTTTCAATTTTCCTTTTGAAATCTTATCTTGAGTATTTACAATAAGTTACAAAGAAAACAATTTGGCACCATATTTGCATTAATATATAGCGGCTAGCTCCTAATGGAGTTGGTGATCCTTCATAGTTCCTCCTTTTTGCAAGGGGGATAGGACAAACGTCCTATCCCCCTTACTTATTTCTGGCCAATTTTTACTTCTCTTTTTTCAGTGTAATTTTCCTTTTGTGGATAAAACCTAAAGAAAAATGCATTCTAAGAGGGAGATTGTTTGGATTCCCTGCCCAAGACCAGAAGAAAAATAAACACTGATAAAAATAAAAATAAGAATACAAAAGCTTTCAAGGCCTAATCCCTAGAGTTGACTTTGGATTTTTGGCTTGCTATAAGTGGGAAAGGAATTGTCTGGAGGGAAGAAATGGAAATTAAATTCAGCAGCCCTGCTTTTGAAGAGGGAGGCCTGATACCGGAGAAGCACACTTGCGATGGAATGGATGCTTCGCCGGCCTTAAGTTGGGATTCTGGCCCTGAAGGGACAAAGACTTTTGCTCTGATCTGTGATGATCCGGATGCTCCGATGGGAACTTGGGTTCACTGGATTCTCTTTAATATTCCTGCAGGTGTCGGTGAGCTTCCGGAAAGTATACCGCCAGAGCGGGAGCTGGAAAGCGGAGCCAAGCAAGGGATGAATGATTTTCATAAAATTGGCTATGGCGGGCCGTGTCCTCCTGGTGGAACCCACCGCTACTTTTTTAAGATCTATGCCCTGGATACAGAAGTTGATTTAGAGGCTGGAGCTACGAAATCAGATTTGCTAGAGGCAATGGAAGGACACATTCTGGCTGAAGGCCAATTAATGGGAAAATACAGCCGCTGATTTAAGGCTTATTCGATTCTATTCTAAAGGAAAGATCGAAAATTTCTCTACGTAGATTTGCTATCACCGATAAAATGTTGGTCAGTAGACGTTTGCTCTCCTTAGATGCTTTCCGCGGACTAACGATTGCAGGCATGATTCTGGTGAACAATCCCGGCAACGGGGAGTATGTCTATGCTCCCCTGCGCCATGCTGAGTGGCACGGCTGGACTTTGACCGATCTGGTTTTCCCTTTTTTCTTATTCATCGTCGGAGCATCTCTTAGCTTTTCCCTATCAAGAAGGATGTCCCAAGGGGCGGAAAGATCCAGCCTTTATTTTAAAATCATGAAGAGAAGCCTGATTCTCTTTGCCTTGGGAATATTTCTCGCCCTGATTCCCCGCTTCGATTTGGCCACGCTCAGAATACCGGGTGTTCTCCAGCGCATCGCCCTCTGTTATTTTTTTTCTTCGCTGCTCTTCCTTAAGACAGGGACGAAGGGCAGGGCTCTCATCTCTTTTTCTTTCCTTGCTCTCTACTGGCTAATCATGAAACTGGTCCCCGTTCCAGGATACGGAGCTGGAATTCTGGATTATGAGGGAAACCTCTGTTCCTTCATCGATACCAAACTTCTGGCTGGCCACTTGTTAAAACCTGATTTTGATCCTGAAGGGATCCTGAGTACTCTGCCTGCAATTTCCACAGCTCTGCTAGGTACTTTGGGCGGCGATTGGCTAAGGTCATCTCGAAAGACATTTACCAAAACGTTCGGGCTTTTGGGGGGAGGAGTTATCCTGGTCCTTTCAGGGCTTTTTCTTCATCCTTATTTTCCCATCAATAAACAGCTCTGGACGAGCACTTTTGTTCTCTTTACAGCCGGGGCAGCTTTGCTCTTCCTGGGAGTTTGTTATGGCCTCCTGGAAGGTCTGAAGTTGAGGAAGGGGGCGACTCCATTTCTTGTTTATGGCACCAATGCCATCTTTGTCTATGTGGGTTCGTCTTTGATGGCTAAATTGATCAGGGTAACTAAAATCTCGGGAGGAAGTGATGCCTTGTCCTTAAACACCTACATCCATGCTCATCTGCTGGCTCCCTGGGCAGGTCCTTACCTGGGGTCTTTGATCTATCCTCTGTTGCTCCTTCTTTTATGGTTGGGCATCATGTATCCCCTATACAAAAGAAAAATATTCATTAAAATTTAAGGCAGCCCAATGATAGAAATAAAGAAAAAAAAGAATATCAAAACTTTATATTTCACAGCCCCTGTTTGCGTGTTCATCATGATCGGCTTGATTTTTATGTCCTTCTGCAGGAGAGAAACTGTCGAGATTCCGAAAGAGCAAACCATGGTGAAACTCGGAGTCGAGGTTTTCCTGGAAAACCATCTTGACTTGGTCAAAGGGAAGAAGGTGGGCTTGGTCACAAATCCAACAGGTGTGGACAGTCACCTCCAGAACATCATCGATCTTTTTTATGATAATCCAGACATCGATCTGAAGGCTCTGTATGGGCCTGAGCACGGGGTTAGAGGAAATTTCCAGGCCGGAGAATATGTGCCTTTTTACATTGATAAGAGATACGATATACCCGAATATAATATTCCGGTGTTCAGTCTTTACGGGCAATCCAAAAAACCAGAAAAGGGCATGCTGGAAACGATCGATGAGTACATGCGTTCCTTTGATGCCATTGAAGAGGGAAAAATTCCTGAAAGCTCGATGGTGGAGAGTATCGAGGTGATGATTTTTGACATCCAGGATGTGGGGACGAGAATTTATACCTATATCGGGACCATGGCCTACTGTATGCAGACTTGTGCTGAAGTCGGGATCGATTTTATCGTTCTGGATAGGCCAAATCCCATTAATGGTGTCGATTTAGAAGGTCCGATACTCGAGTATCCCGAATACAGTCATTTTATGGGCTTGTATCCCTACCCTGTTAGACATGGAATGACTGTGGGAGAACTGGCTCGATTATTCAATGATAAATATTTGGAAAAAAAGGCTGATCTAACCGTCATTCCTATGCAGGGCTGGAAAAGGGAGATGTGGTATGACGAAACCAATCTTCCCTGGGTCATCCCTTCACCTAACATGCCGACTTTGGACACCGCGACTGTTTATCCAGCGCAAGTTTTTTTGGAGGGAACAAACATATCTGAAGGAAGAGGAACCACCAAGCCTTTTGAGGTTTTCGGCGCTCCCTGGATCGATGGATATGAATTGACGAGCAAGCTCGATGAGTTGGGTCTTCCTGGGATTAAGTTCAGGGAAGCTTGGTTTACCCCGACTTTTTCAAAGTACAAGGGAGAGTTATGCGGAGGCGCTCAGATCCATGTCGTTGATAGGGGAGCGTACAGATCCTTTGAGACTTCGCTTCAAATCATAAAGACAACCATGGACATGTATCCTGACCAATTCGAGTTTCATAAGGATTATTTTGACACAATCATGGGGACGCCAAAAGTGAGAGAATCTCTGGAAAAGGGACTAGAGGTCAGAGAGATAGTAAGAGCCTACGATAAAGAGTTGAATATTTTTTCCGAACAAAGAAAACCCTATCTGCTCTATTAAGTCGGTGTTCATCTCCTTAACTGCACCAGTTCTTCTTTGGATGAGATTGTTTTGAAGGTCTTCTATAGAGAGTTAAGGGTGTCGGAGCCTTGGATCCTGGTTTATATATTCAGGCGAAGTCCTAGGGCCCAGGACCTCTCGGTAAAAAAGGAATACTCAGAGACAAATCCTAGATGCTGGCTGAAAGGGATGTTGAGCCCCAAGAACATGCTGAAAAGTCCCTTGCCCTTGGCATCCATTCTCCTCTTATCGGCCAGCGTAAAATCTCCAGAAATTCCACTGAACTTGAATCCCAGGTAGCCAGCAAATCGAAAGACTCTGACTCCAAAGTCGATGGCACCTTGAAATTCAGTTAGTCCCAATTTCTGGTAAGAATCGTGACCGATGGATTGAAGACGGGAGACTTGAAAATCCAGACCAATCCCTACCCTTATGTTTATCGAGCTCCCATCTTCTTCCTCGATATCCACTTCACCCAGCATCGNNAAAAAGTCGCCCTTAATATTTCCCTTTTGACTTTTTCTTCGAGGCCGTTGATCGTGAAGTAGCGAGAGAGATTTTCGTAGGAGAAAGTCAAGGCAGCATGTCCTTCAGATGGAACATCGGCTCCGCATCCAACCTCCTGGCCCAGGAGCAAAAAAGGAAAGACCAATATACAGATGATGATTCCTGTACATTTTTTCATGGTTTTCCTTTTCATGAGTCACAGAATAGACTTTTCATCTCTCTGTGTCTATAAACGAAAAAAAGAGTCAAAAGGTTTATGCTGATGAGGGAATAAAAAATCTCAGACATAGGTCTTATCATTGAGGCCCATATCGTATAAAATCGGTTTAGAAGCATTTCTCTTTACAGCAATACGGAGGAGAAAGGAATGAAATTATATCTCGTCCAGCATGGGGAAGCCAAGTCCAAGGAAGAAGATCCTTCTCGGCCTCTTTCGGAAAAAGGAAGAGAAGATGTCAGGAAGGTCGTGACTTTTGTGGCTATGCAGAAACAGGTTCAAGTGGCAAGTATTCTGCATAGTGGGAAGGCGAGAGCCCAACAAACAGCTCATATTCTGGCGGAATACTTGAATCCGCCCGAAGGCATTAAGATGACTGAAGGATTAAAACCTTTAGCCGCTCCTTCAATCTGGTCAGAGCGCTTAGCGAAAACCGAAGAAGATTTGATGCTAGTTGGCCATTTGCCCCATCTGAGTAAACTTTCAGCTCTTCTTCTCTGTCAGGATGAAGAGAAAGGAGTCATTCAATTCCATAGAGCAGGAATCGTCTGCCTAGAGAGGGACGAATTGGGCCTTTGGTCCGTCAATTGGATGATTACCCCTGACCTACTTGAGTCAACTTAGGAAAATCCCTTTAGATGCTACACACGAAGAAAATCTTTTTCTATGGATCGGGGAAACCTTTTTAAGCGAGAATACGTATTTTCTTATGAATGATAAGATGAAAAGGAGGATTCTATGCGTTTAAGAATTTTACTAGTTGGAGTGGTGTTTCTATCTGCTACCTTTTCCTTTTCCTATCAAGAAGTCAAAGAGTTGAATTTGACGGCAGCAGGGATCAAGGCACTCGAGATTAAATGTGGAGCTGGCTCTTTGGAAGTTGTCGGCAGAGAAGGCCTGGGAGAGATTCAAGTCACTGCTGAAATCGTGGTGAAAGGAGCCAGTGAAAAGAAGGCAGAGAGGTTTGTTCAGGAAAGGATGAAGCTCTCTCTGGAAAAAATAGGAGGCAAGGCGGTTCTGGTGAGCAAGTTCAAACAACCGCAGCCTGTTCTGTTCTCCTTTAAGGAGAAAGCGATTAACCTGACCGTGAATGTCCCGAAAAAAATGCCTTTAAGGATCGATGACGGCTCTGGATGGCTAAAGGTTGGACACATAGAAGGCAACATTGTCATAGATGATGGCTCGGGTTCGGTGAAGATCGAAGATATTATCGGAAAAGTTGAGATTGATGATGGCTCTGGAAGCATTCAGGCTGAGAAGATTGAGGGAGACATGGAGATCGATGATGGTTCAGGCGAGGTGGAAATGAAAAATGTTGCTGGCGATGTCTGGATCGATGACGGTTCAGGGAACATCGAGGTGAGAAGTATATTGGGCAGCGTTTCGATCGTGGATGGCTCAGGTTCTATTTATGTAGAAGATGTCCAAGGAGATGTAGAAGTCAGCGATGGCTCAGGTTCGATCAATGTCAATGGGGTGGAAAGGGATGTCATTATCAAGAGAGCAGGCAGTGGCAGTGTAAACATAAGGAATGTCAAAGGAAAAATCTCTAAATAAAGAAGAGATTAAACGGATTTTCCAGTTGTGTATCTTTATGAGGGAGTGTCTCTCTCAAATCTCTATGACTAGGATTGGGGGATAAGTCCCAAACCTGTTTTAAAGAGGTGCTCAATCCTTTACCGGAAACCTAGATCCAAGTCCAATTTTAAAAAACCTGTCTGTTGAAAAGGACTCCCCGTTTTTCGTAAAATATGTGTTTCCTCCTGAGTTGTTTTCCAGGAAGGGCAAAAGAACCTATGTCGAAAAATAGTTTTTCTTATGCCTTGGCTAATCCTCTATCAGTTATGCTGGACAAGCCAGCCGAGGATTTTCAAAGAGCTGATTTTTTTAAAATCATCGAACAAAAACAAATCGAACGTCTTACCTTTCATTACACAGCTCTTGACGGAAAACTCAAGGAGCTAAAATTACCGGTTTCAAACCAGGATCAGGCAGATCTCATCCTGGCAGAGGGTGAGCGGGTGGATGGTTCTTCCCTGTTTAAAGGTATGGTGGATAGTGCTTTGTCCGATCTTTACGTTGTGCCGGTGTATAAAACGGCTTTCTTGAATCCTTTTGACAGCCGCAGTTTGGATTTCATCTGCCGCTATTTAACCCGAGATGGGAAGCGGGCACCCTTTGCGGTGGACAATATTTTAGCCAAGGCCTGTGATATTTTCCTTGAGAATACAGATTTTGAATTTCACTGTTTGGGAGAGCTCGAGTTTTTTCTGATCAGCGAAAAAGAGCTGGACATTTTCCCTCTTGGAAAGCGGGGATATCATGAATCGAGTCCATTTGTAAAAAGTGGAAACATTCTCAATGAGATGATCCGTTTCCTCGCTCAAATGACCGGGGCAGTAAAATATGCTCACAGCGAGAATGGTTCGATAGACTGCCTGCAGAGCGAACTGGAAGAGATCAGAGGAAAGCGCGCCGAGCAGCTCGAAGTGGAATTCCAGTCTAAACCCGTAGCTGAGATGGCCGATCATTTAGTGCTGGGGCGCTGGCTAATTCGCAACGTGGCCTATCAGCATAGCTGCGTAGCCACTTTTTTGCCCAAGATTGAGGAAGGAGTACCAGGGAACGGTATGCATTTTCACTTAGAGCTGAAGAAAAATGGCCAAAGTCATATGCTGAGCTCAGATGGGAAATTATCAGAGTTTGCACTACATCTCATAGGAGGATTATGTGAGTATGCGGATTCCTTGACAGCCTTTGGGAACACTGTTTCTTCTTCTTACTTGCGGCTGGTGCCTGACCAGGAAGCTCCAACCCGGATTTTCTGGAGCAACCTGAATCGCGATGCCTTGATTCGAGTGCCTCTAGGTTGGTCATTTGGGCCTAATTTAGCCAGAATACTCAATCCCCAGGCTAAAGATGAGGGTGGGAAGACCGAAAGCCGCCAGACAGTTGAACTGCGCTCTCCGGACGGGAGTGCTCTTATCCATCTTTTGCTTGCTGGATTGGTCATGGCAGCTGAATGGGGATTTAAGGATGATCGTTCTTTAGCAGTCGCCAAAAAGCTTTATACCAAGAGAGAGGCGATCAAGAATAAGAAACATCTTGATGCTTTTCCCCGCTTGCCCGCTAGCTGTGTTGAGTCCAGTCGAATTCTGTTAAAGAAAAGAGACCTGTACGAACGAGGAGGAATTTTTCCTGCTGGTATTATCGAGTATGTAGCCAAAATTCTGAAAGCGGAAGATGATGAAAGAATAAGCCAGAAGCTACAGGAGCTGCCCGATGAGAAGCGGCTTAAGGAAGCGCGAAACATCATGCATCGATATTTACACATCCATTAAGCGCAGCGGAAAAAACACCGGGCAAGTCAAGGAAACCCTGGGGAGCTAGCTGGTCAAGCTCTTCTTTTATCCTACCTCACGATCGATTTTTTTCAGCAATTTCAGCAGGAAAAATCCAGAGATGATTCCTCCCAGGAGGAAGAGCATTCCCTCTGTCCAGTGCATAAAGATCAATTTTCCGATGCCCTGCAGAAAGAACAGGATGACCAGAATAGAAAGAAACCAGCCCAAAAAAGGATGAAAACCTAAGGATTTTAATTTTCCTTTATCCTCAGCGGCCACTGACCAGAAGCCGCCAGGCCTCACTTTTTCATAGAATGCCTTCAATTTTTCTTTCCGGTCAGGAGGAGTAAGCAGAGTGACGGTGATCCAGGCTGAAGTCGTAAAGAGAACAATGCAGATGATGTTGACTCCCCAGGGGGATGTCTGAAAGCCAAGCTGCTGAAAGAAAGTTTGTACTGCTAAGAAAAGGGGAGAATTCGGGAATATTTTCAGGTAGATGGCCATAGACCCAGAGGCAAGGATGGCTGAAATCTCTGACCAGGCGTTGATTCTCCACCAGTACCATCTGAGTAACAAAACCAGACCTATTCCCCCAGACAACTCCATGATCAGGGCCCACCCCATCTTGACGCTACCGATAAGGTAAGAGAAAGCAGCCCCTGAAAGGGCAACGACAATGATTGCCATCCTGGAAATAGCCACATAATGTTTATCCGAGGCCTTCTTTTTAAGGAAGGGCTTATAGAAATCGTTCACTAGGTAAGAGGCGGAGAGAGTCAAGATAGAGTCTATGGTCGACATGTAGGCTGCTAGAAAAGAAGCGATCATGAGTCCCTTTATTCCTGAGGGGAGAAGACCTATCATTCTTGGGTAGGCTGATTCGACGTTTCCCGCAGCAGAGGACAGTAGCTCTGGGTAGAGAATTATCGCTGCCAGAGCAGTGATTATCCAGGGCCAGGGCCTGATGACATAATGAGCGATGTTGAACCAGAGAGTTCCCAGAACAGAATGCTTTGGGTTTCGAGCCGCTAGCATTCTCTGAACGACCCAGCCTCCTCCACCCGGCTCTGCTCCAGGGTAGTAAACAGCCCACCACTGGACAAACAGAGCGACTATGAAGGCTAGCGGGATGGATTCCTTGAAGGAGGGAAGGGTAGAAAGATAGTCTATTCCTGTTTGGGAAGAAAGGGATCTCAGAGAATTCATGAATGAGCTTATCCCGCCGACTTTTTCTACGGAGACTAAAGAAAGAACGATTGCTCCGACCACAGCCATGCAAAATTGCAGGATGTCTGTGGTGACTACACCCCAGAGTCCAGAGAGGGTTGTATAGATGATAGTTATAAGGAGGCAGATAATGAGAGCGTGGACCTCGCTGATCTGAAAGACGATCCGGAAAACCTGGACCATGGCCAGGGTAATCCAGCCGAAGAAGATAGAGCTCACAGGAATTCCGAGATAGAGAGCTTTGAAGCCCCTTAAGAACTTCGCAGAAGAACCAGAATAACGAATATCTATAAACTCGACCTCGGTGAGGACTTCGGCTCTTCTCCAGAGATGAGAGAAGAAGAAAACGGTGAGAGTGCCGCCAAAGAGAAAATTCCACCAGAACCAGTTTCCAGAAATTCCATCCTTGATGACTATTCCGGTTACGGCTAAAGGAGTATCCGCTGCAAAACTGGTGGCCACCATGGAAGTGCCGATGATCCACCAGGGTAGGTTTCGGCCGCTAATGAAGAAATCTGAGAGGCTCCTTCCTGCTTTTTTAGAAAAATAGATGCCTATGCCTATGGCCAGGATCAAGTACCAGACAATGAATAACCAATCTACAGGAGAAAGACTCATAGCTTGGTTCTTCTGAACCGTTCAAAACCTGAGACGCTGACAAATTCGAGTTTTTCTTCTTTTTCTAATTTATCGAAGAGAAGGTTTAAACCAAGATTGTCACTGGCAATATGGCCGGCGATGACAATGTTCAGGTTGGCCTTCTTGGCATTCTTGAGATGCTCTTCGCTTATATGCATATAGACTAGGGTGCTGACTCCGCTGGTGGCATATTTTTCGAAGATATCCTTCGAACCTTCTGTTCCTCCGGTCATGTCGATAAAGATTTTTCCACACTTGTTGTCCTCTGATCCATTCACGATCTTGGGTGGCACGTTGAGTTTAGCCATTCTTTTATACTCAGGGATATTTTTCAAGATCTTCATCAGATCCTTCAATTTGTAAGGCTTTTTTTTCTCGAAATTTCTTTTCAGATAATTGGTCACGCAGTTATCGGCAGGGGTATGGATGCACATCATGGGAATTCCCAGGACTTTGGCCACATCCACGGCCCGATTATGGTTTACGGGCATGAGTCTTCGCTCGATTTCACTGATTCTTTTTTCCATGAGTTGCTCGGCCACACTTATCGTAATTCCGTAATTCGCCAATAAATCAGCCTGCAGTTTCATGACATCATAGAGCCGAGCCAGAGCATAGCCTTCTGGATGATGAGAGATGATCAAGTCTATTTTTTGGTTCGAATCTTTATTCAATAGATAGGTCAAAAGGATTTCCCCAACCTCCATATCGATGCCGACAATAATTTTTTTGATCTCCTTATTCAGGTCTCCGTGGAGAACCCTGGTGTCGGAAAAGGGATTAAAAAACCTATCTTTGTCAAAGAATTCAGCTTCTTCACCTTTAAGCTTTTTGTAGGCTTCTTTTTCCTCCTTCAGAATCTTGGTGATCTCTTCTTTTCTTCTCAGATCACTCTGGATGCCTATCTCCACAACTTTTTTATACAGCTTTTCTAGTTTCATTTCTTATGCTCCTTTCTTGTCGGAAGATATCTCGTATTCAATTATTCTTCTTTAAGGGTTGCCTTGGTTTCTATATCTTATTAAAACAAATTTAAAAATAAAAGAGGCATCAGGTTCCATTTTTGTCGTTTCTCTTGTCTGAGGGTTTAGAAAACATCCAGGAGCTTCAGGGCCATGATAAAGATGGCGATAATGAGAATCATCCGAATGATTCCTTCTCCCTTTTTAACTGACACCTTGGCTGCCCACCACCCACCGAGCCCGGTTCCGGCTCCTAGGGCCAATCCTAATTTCAAGTCCACGTTGTGGGTGAAGAAAAAAACAAGCAAGGCCGGGATGGTATAGATCAATATGATAAAGACCTTGTGCATATTCACCCGGACCAGGTCAAGCTTCAGCAAATGGTAGAGCGAAGCCATGAACAGGAATCCCACGCCTACTTGGATGAAACCTCCGTAGAATCCGATGAAAAACATGGCTGGATAGATGAGCCAGGTGCTCTGCTGTCCGGACACGCCTTCGAGTTTCCTTTGATTCGACTTAGGGATAAACATGGAGATGATGACTCCGATCAAGATGTAGGCTAGAATTTTCTGGAAAAGCTCATTGCTGATGGTTGTGGAAATAAAAGCTCCGGCTACGGCCCCAGGCAAGGTGAAGGCAGCCAGCTTTAAGCTGAGCTTGAATTTTTGACTTTTTTCCTGGCGGAAGGATAGGGTGGCAGAAAGGCACTGAATCACGATCGCGATGCGGTTGGTTCCGTTCGCTAAAGATCCTTCCAATCCTAAAAATATGAGGATAGGGAGCGTTATAGCCGAACCCCCGCCCGCCATGACATTGATAAAGCCTGCCAGGGACCCGATTCCGAACAGGAGGAGTATTTTGAGCAGCTCAGTCATTTCTATTGCCCGAAAAAAAGGAGTCAGGATATTTTACCATTCACAGGCAAAGATGCAAAAAAATTTATGGTGAGACAAGCGTGGTTCATTTCGATTCGGGAGAAGGTTTTATAAATTTAGAATTTTAGCTCTTTATCACAAAAAGAAGCTGTATTATGATAAAATGCAAAAAATTTATCTAAATACAGGAGGTCATTCGAATGCAAAGACTACATGTTGGAATCACTAAAAATCCCAGGAAGAGGCTGGCTTTTCTTTGCTTGGCCGTATTCCTTCAATCTCTATTTTTTACCGCCTGCGTGACTCAGGACCTGGAATCCAAAGTGGATGAGTATATCCATGCTCATCTGAAATTGCATAAATTCAGCGGCTCGATCTTGATTGCCCAGAAAGGAAAGATACTAATGAGCAAAGGCTATGGGATGGCCAATTATGAGCTCGGTGTTCCCAATACACCCCAGACGAAATTCCTGCTGGGTTCCATCACCAAGCAATTTACTTCGATGGCCGTAATGCAGCTTCAGGAGAAAGGGTTGCTGAGTGTCGAAGACTCTCTGAAGAAATATATCCCCGATTATCCCAATGGCGATAAGATCACTATCCACCACCTTTTAACTCATACCTCTGGAATACCCAATTTCACGAGTTTTCCTGAATACACCAAGACGATGATGTTGGCTTCTCCGGTGGAAGAAACAATCGAGAGGTTCAAGAATAAGAAGTTGGAATTCACTCCAGGAGAAAAATTCAGCTACAGCAATTCAGGATATATTCTATTGGGTTATATCATCGAAAAGGTTTCCCAGAAATCATACGAAGCCTATCTGGAAGAAAATATTTTACAGCCCCTTGGCCTGGAGGATACCGGGTATGGCCATCATGAACCTATTTTTGAGAACCGGGCTGCAGGTTATTCTTGGGATAAAGATCACCAGGTGAATGCAAGTTATCTTGATATGTCTATTCCCCATGGCGCGGGCGCTCTATACTCCACGGTCGAAGATTTATACCTTTGGGACCGGGCTCTTTACACGGAAAAGCTGGTGAGCAAGAGTTCATTGGATAAGATTTTTTCTCCTTTCAAGGATAATTACGGATATGGATGGGGAATAAGTGAATTATTCGGCCATAAACGCATCAGCCATGGAGGCGGAATCAACGGCTTCACCACGAATATCTCAAGATATCCTGATGATGATGTCTGCATCATTGTGTTAAGCAATTTTGACTATTCATCAACCGTGAGAATCAGCCGGGATCTAGCTGCCATAGTGTTCGGTGAAAAGTACGAATTTCCGAAGGAGAGGAAAGAGGTCAAAGTTGATCCCAAAATCTATAATGCATATGTAGGTCAGTATGAACTTGAGCCCGGTTTCATCATTACTATAACTAAAGAGAATGAACGACTCTTTGCTCAAGCGACTGGGCAGCCTAAAGCCGAAATTTACCCTGAATCAGAGATAAAGTTTTTCCTGAAAGTGGTTGATGCTCAGATGACTTTTGTAAAGGATGATAAAGGTGAAGTCACTCAACTGGTTCTCCACCAGGGGGGCCAGGATCAGCCGGCGAAGAAGATTAAATGAGATAGCCAGGATTTCCCGAACTCATCAAGAAGAAACTGGTTGTCCAGGTACCTTCAGGAAGAATAGCAACTCCTGCAGAGATTGTTCAGACCGTTGTTGACTTGCCGGAGAACGAATGCTTATCAGGCTAAGTGGTCGATGTGAATGTCCGCCGGTACATGGACTAAAACTTGAAGCTGAATCCAAACCTGTACTTAGGTTCCATTCCGCTCTCTAAGGGGTGGATGATCTCGGTAAAAAGAAACAAGAAATTGGTTCCCACGGTTAAATACGGGTACTGATATCCCTCATTCCTGGAGAACTGGATTCCGCCGCCTCCGTATAGAGTGAAGATGAGTATTTTACGGGGGATTAAATACACTGCGCCAGTCTGTAATTCAAGGTCAGTTATTGAGCTGCGGTAATGCAGGTTTGTGGCGGCGTAGAGGTTGTCGAAGAGCCGATGTTTGTAGCCGATGCTTACCGGGTTAATAAAAAAGGAGAAAGTCAGGAAATGTCCTGGAGCACAAGGCCTTCTCTCCCTGGCAATACCATTGGCTGCGAAGAGCGGGATGATCAGAGCAACCATAAGTCCAATGAAGAGTGTCTTTTTCATTTGTTCCTCCATTTCTGTTCATGCTTTCTCTTTAGGGTTTAAGCAAAAAGCATGCCAAATGTTTTTCCTCTGAACTTGCCCGTTTTTTGCCCTAAAAAGTGGACAGTTGTAGAGAAAATTGAAGCATATCGACATCAGAGAGTTCTTGGATATTTCCTTTCTTGGCGTTCCCAACCACTTGAAAATTTCCCTTGCTGTGTTAAGCTATCGGAATTTCATCCAAACCTTGTCTTTATTGATGAATTTAATTATCTTTTAGAGAATGCTCGAACCGATTGTTGAAGTTGAAGGATTAACCAAGGTCTTCAAGTCATTAAAGGCCGTGAATAAGGTGTCATTCTCTATATATTCAGGGGAAATACTCGGACTTCTGGGACCTAACGGTGCCGGGAAGACAACGATTATGCATATGCTCTTGGGCCTGACCACTCCTAACGAAGGAGAAGTGAAGATTTTTGGGCGGCCCTTGGCGAAGCATCGGAAAGAAATCATTCAAGAGGCGAATTTTTCATCCAACTATGTTTCCATGCCTAACTCCTTAACAGTCAAGGAATGCTTGAAAGTATTTGCCAGGCTTTACCAAGTTAAAAACAAAGAGCAGAAGATAACAGAGCTGCTCAAGATTTTTGAAATAGATGATATTCGGAACAAATTGGTGAGGCACCTTTCTTCTGGGCAGCAAACGAGGCTTAATCTGGCTAAATCTCTTATCAACGACCCCAAGATTCTCTTTCTTGATGAGCCTACCGCGAGTCTGGACCCTGATATAGCTGACAAGACAAGAAGGTTGTTACAGCTGATCAAGAAGAAGAGCAATATTTCAATTCTCTACACTTCTCACAACATGAAAGAAATGGAGGAGATGTCAGACAGAATTATCTTTCTCCATAAAGGCAATATTATCGCCGAGGGAAGACCTGCGGATGTCATTAAGCGCTTCAAAAGGAAAGATCTTGAGGAGGTATTTTTAAAAGTGGCCAGGGAGGAGAGATATTGAGGTTGAACAGGATCGTGGCCCTGTTCTTCAGGCATGTGTATCTCTACCGGAGGAGTATTCCCAGGATCATGGAAGTCCTTTACTGGCCTGTTCTGGATCTTGTTGTATGGGGTTTCATCACCGTTTATTTAGCCCAATTTCGACAGAACTTGCCAAAATTTATACCTTTTTTCCTCGGCGCCCTGATTCTCTGGGATATTCTTTTCCGAGCCCAACAAGGGATATCGGTTTCCTTTCTCGAGGACGTCTGGTCCAGAAACTTCCTGAATCTCTTTGCCAGCCCTTTAGGGCCTGCAGAATACATTTTCTCTCTTATGCTGGTGGGTTTCACCAAGCTTATCGTTACTGCTTCAATAATGGCTGCGCTAGCCTGGTTCTTGTACTCTTTCAATATCTTCCTGGTAGGCATCTCTCTTATCCCCTTTGTCCTCAACCTTATTGTCATGGGCTGGTCTATAGGAATCATTACTACGGCGCTCATCCTGAGATTCGGACAGGAAGCAGAGGTTCTTGCCTGGGCGCTGGGATTTTTATTCATGCCTGTATCGGCTGTCTTCTATCCGGTAGCCGTGCTTCCTCCTTTTCTCCAGGCTATTGCGCAATACATCCCAGCTTCCTACGTGTTTGAAGGAATGAGGAGTGTCATTTCCAAGGGAGGTTTTCCCCTTGATGAGCTCCTCTGGTCGCTGGGTCTTAACATTATTTATATTGTCTTATCTTTCCTCTTCTTCTATTGGAACTTTAGAGTTGTCAAGAAGAAAGGACTGTTGGTGAGGATTGGTGAGTAGAGAGACTCATCGTATTTGACATTGAAATTTCCCCATGATATAAGCCATTCGAAAATAAAGAAGCGAAAGCGTATTCAAAAAAACCCGAGACATTGAAAAATATACAAATCTTCAATCTTTAAGGAGACCGTTGATGGATTTCCGCGAGCTTTCTTTCCCGGGCGCGCCTTTGATTAAAACTCCTCCTCCAGGCCCCAAATCAAAAGAGCATCTTGATTACCAATCTTTCCATGAGGGCTCTGCTGTTTCTTATCCTAGAGCCATGCCCATGGCTCTCAGTCGAGCCAAGGGAGCCACTGTGGAAGACGTGGACGGCAATTTATACATCGATTTTTTCGGTGGAGCTGGAGTGATGAATGTCGGACATTCTAATCCAGAAGTCATAGAGGCAGCCACAAGCCAGCTCACCAATCTTACCCATTCTCTCGATGTCCCCAATCCTGCGCGTAGAGCATTGGTGGAGACTCTTTTATCCCTTTTGCCTGATTCTCTTAATAAGGTCTTTTTTGGCGGACCCACGGGCTCAGATGCCGTGGAAGCAGCAATAAAACTTGCCAGGTATAATAGCCAGTTTTATCCCCTAATTGCATTCGAGGGAGGCTATCATGGTATGAGTGCCGGAGCTCTCTCGCTCTCCAGTGGTTTGGGCTTTAAAGAGGATTTCCTGCCCCTTCTTCCTGAGGTTCACTTCGTTCCCTACGCCTACTGTTATCGCTGTCTTTTCAGGAAAAAACCTGACTCCTGCGAGCTTGATTGCGCGAAATACCTAGAGCACATCCTCGAAGACCCTCATTCTGGAGTGGGAAAACCCGCAGCGCTCATAGTTGAGGCTATTCAAGGAGAAGGAGGCTCGATCGTTCCTCCAGATCAATTTATCCCTAAAGTAAGAGAAATCTGCAGTAAACATGGAATTATTCTGATCGTGGACGAGATCCAAACAGGATTCTGCCGTACTGGCAAGATGTTTGCCTTTGAACACACTGGCATCTTGCCTGATATCGTGACCATGAGTAAGGCCTTGGGAGGCATAGGTTTTCCGATTTCCTGTGTAGCCTACAAAGAGGAGCTCGATACCTGGCCACCGGGCAAACATATCGGCACTTTCCGTGGCCATGTGGTGGCTTATGCTGCGGGAAGGGTGGCCTTGAATTTCATGGTTGAGAATAAACTGGTTGAACACGCTTCTCATCTGGGGCGTTCCATGCTTTCTTGGCTTAATGAGATCGAGAAGGATTCCAAGATTGTGGGAGAAGCCCGCGGAAAAGGTCTCATGTTGGGCATAGAGCTTGTCAAGGATAAGGAATCGAAAGAACCAGCTCCAGAGTTAGCCAAGAGAGTGAGGGCTTCTTGCCACAGCCACGGCCTCTTGATCGAGATTGGAGGGCACTTCTCCAACGTAGCTAGATTCCTTCCTCCTCTTATCCTTACAGAAGAATTAGCGCTCAAAGGCATAGAAATATTCGAGGATGCGATCAGAGAGGCAGAGAAGTCGATGAAGGTTTGAGAATTATACCCTTGCTCTCAATAGCTCTCTTTTTCTGTGTCTCCTAAATGGAGAGAGCTCTTGAACTTATGAGGCTTAAGAGCTTGGTTCTCCCTTCAAGTGTTTATCCAGAAATTCCAAGATAGCTTGGTAGCCTTTGATTCGATTTTCTTTTTTGGCAAAGCCGTGACCTTCATCATCAAAGACGATGTATTCGACTGGAATCCCCTTTTTCTTGACTGCTTCCACGATTTCATCAGATTCAACCTTAAGCACTCGAGGGTCGTTAGCGCCCTGGAGAACCATCAGAGGCTTAGAAATATTTTCGTAGTGGAAGATGGGTGATATCCTACGCAGATACTCTAAGTCAGTTTCAGGATTTCCCATCTCTTCATACAGAGCTTCTTTAAAGGATTCCCACCAGGGTGGTATGCTCTGAAGTGTCCGAACCCAATTGGAAATTCCGAACAGATCTACGCCGACGGCAAAGGCCTCAGGCCTGAAAGTTAGGGCTGCCAGGACCATGTATCCTCCGTAGCTGCCCCCGATGATTCCGATCCTATTCTCATCCACATCGCCTGTAGAGATGAGGAATTTCTTGGCCTCCACGCAGTCATCCAGGTCAACTTCGCCGTGCTTTTTATCGTCCATCTTGTAGAATGTCTTGCCGTAACCTGTACTTCCTCGATTATTCACATCGATGACCACATATCCATGGTTGACAAGATACTGAGTGAGCGCACGGTATCCTATTCTGGCCTGTCCGCCAGGCCCGCCGTGGACTAACACCAAGGCCGGCGCCTTTTCTCCAGGTTTAATGTGTTGAGGCTTATAGTAAACCGCAGGGATTTCTAGATCATCAAAAGATTTGTAACGTACGACTTGAGCATCGATTAGGTCAAGAGCATCGATCTCAGGATTCAGCGTATCTGTCAGTTTCGTGTATTCTTGAGTTTCAAAATTGTAGACATACAAATTATTGGGCGCTCTTGAACCGTTGAAATAAAAAGTCATTAGATTTTCGCTCTTGGAAATGTTTACTGAGGTGATATTCCCGCCCGGCAATTCAGGAAGACGGACGAGTTGATTTCTCTCGGTATCGTAAACCTTAATGACTGTTCGAGCATCTTCGTTTATTCCTACCACACGGTATTTTCCATGGCGGGAAAAATAAGAGTACCAGATGTCCCAATCCGCTTCTTCGATCTTTTCAGATTGACCTGTTTCGATATCATATCGCTTCAAATAGGCAAATTCGCTCCCTTCATCAGTCAGAAAGTAAAGGCCTTTCGAATCCGGGCTGAATGTCTGAGGATTGAAAACTACATCTCCCTCATGAGGTGATAGATGCTTCAATTCTTCTGCGTTTCGGTCATAAAGGAACATGTCTGAATTGCTGGTAGTGATGGCTTTGACAAAGGCAAAATACCGTTTATCTCTGGAGATAGATCCGAGCTCATATCCTGCATCGTTCTGGTAGACCATTTTGGGAGTGAAGGTTTCGATGTCCATTTCATAGATATCCATGAACCGTGGATTCCTTTTGTTTGAACCATAGAAAAAGCTCTTTTCATCGAAACTCCAGCCATAAAACACTGCTCGTGCCTTCTCGTCTGGAGTCAGATCTTTGATGTCCCCCTCTTCTTCGCGGAGATAGATGTGGTAAATCTCGTTTCCACCTTTATCGCTCATGTAGAGCATTCGATTATCTTTTGGGAAAAAAGAAAGAGCGTAAATCGTGTCATCTTCTGATTTAGTAATTTGAGTCGGTTCTCCACCTTCCACTGGTACCGTATAGGCGTTGTAAATACCTGTTTCATCGCTGGAGAAGAGAATGTGTTTTTCATCTGGAGAAAATGAACTTCCGAAGATAGAGACAGTGTCCATGAACTGCTCGATCGTGTACTGCTTCACTTCTCGATAATCGCTTTTCTGGCAGGCAAAAGAGACCAATAAAATGACTAGACTTATTAAGACAGACTTTTTAGACATAATCGTTCCTCCTCTCATGGAATATCGGAAAACAAGCTTATAACACAGAAGAAATATGAAGTCAAAAGAATGAAACAGGGTGATAAAAAGATTAAAGAAATTATAATCCTCGAAGTATATTCCCCTTCAAAGAGAGAGAGAAAGCGAGAAATGGTAGACAGCTATCTTTTTAGATAGAAAACTATCGGCTGTTATCGAATTCGAAATTCGTTAAATCTCTTTGCTGGCTCAGCCCTTCTTCTCTTTTATCCTCTCTAAGGCCTGTTTGGCAGCTTCGCGAACACCATAGTACTCATCTTCCAGAGCTTCAGTAAGAGGTTCTACGGCTTTGATATCCTCCATCACGCCCAGAGCGAAGGCTGCATCTCGGCGAACCCAATAATCTCGGTCCTCTCTCAAAGCTTGGATCAGAGGTTCGACGACTCTCTCATCCTTCAGCATTCCCAGAGCCTTCACGGCTTCCTCTCGAACATCCTTAATTTCATCTTGAAGAAGCCGAATGAGGGGTTTGAGGGCCCTATCATCCCTTATCTCCCCTAGAACTCTGGCTGCATTTCCTCGCACCATCCAATCTTCATCTTCCAAAGCTTCGATAAGAGGTTTGACAGCCCTGGAGTCCTTTATTTCTCCGAGGGCTTTAGCTGCTTCCTCTCGGACATCATCGTCTCTATCTTGGAGAGCTTGGATCAGCGGCCTGACAGCTTTTTCACTTCTTATCTCGCCCAGAGCCCAAGCCGCGTTTATGCGAACACTTTTATCCTCATTCTTCAGAGCTTGGACTAGGGCTTTCACTGCGCTTTCATCTTTTATCTCTCCCAGGGCCCAAGCCGCATTCTTGCGAACAACGGGATCTTTGTCCTTCAAGGCTAGGATTACCGATTTAACCGCTTTGGCGTTTTTCATTTCACCCAGGGCCCAAGCGGCGTTCTTGCGAACGAATGGATCCTTTTTCTTTAAAGCCTCAGTCAGGGGTGCAATTGCACTATCATCTTTTATCTCGCCTAGAGCCCTGGCGGCCGAGATTCTGACATGCCAATCATCATCTTCTAAGGCCTGGGTGACAAGAGGTTCTAGAGCCCTGGCATCTTTTATCTTTCCTAAGGCCAAGGCTGCATTCGCTCTAACACCATAATCTTCATCCTGGAGAGACTCGACGAGGTATTTGGCTGCTTTTTTGTCTTTCATTTCTAAGAGAGCCCAGGCCGCGTTCTTACGAACAAATTCATCTTCATCCTTCAAAGCATGAACGATGAACTCTACAGCTCTTTTCTCTTTTATGTCTCGCAAAGCTCTTGCAGCCGAGATTCTGACATGCCATACGTTATCTTTTAAGGCCTGCTTGAGGAGAGGTTCGGTGGCCCCGGGATCTTTTATCTTGCCCAGAGCTACTGCTGCTTCCCGGCGGACACCTTCATCTTGGTCTTTCAAAACTTCAGTTAGTGGCTCAACCGCTCTAGCATTTTTAATCTCACCAAGAGCAAGGGCTGCACTTCGTCGCACACCATAATCTTCATCCTTCAGAGCTTCAGTCAGGGGAGTAACAGCCCTGGGGTTTTTTGTCTTGCCCAATGCAAAAGCAGCGTGCTTTCGTACCACTTCGTCTTCATCATTCAAAACCTGGATAAGAGATTTAACCACTTTTAAGTTTTTTATCTCACCCAGAGCTAAGGCTGCACTTCGTCGCACACCAGCATCCTCATCATTCAAAGCTTGGGCTAAAGGCTTAACCACTTTATCGCTTCTTATTTCTCCCAAGGCAAAAGCTGCATCTCGGCGAATGATAGCATCTTTCTCTTGCTTTAAGATTTTGGCCAAGCCTTTGATGTCCTTTTTATCTTTGAGCTCTGCAATATCAGGTTTAGATACTCCGAACAATTCCATTACCTAGCTCCTCTTAGCATGATATTTTAGCATTGGAGGGAGATGGATTCGTGTTTCGAAACAAAGTTTTTCTCTGTCCTCGGTCATTTCAGCCCTTTTTTTAAGTTTGCCTCCACTGCCCCATCTAGAAAAGCTTATAGCACAGGAGAAATCTGATGTCAAAAGGTAAAAAACGAGATTTGCCTTTCAGGGCTTCATTTATTAAAATAAATCCGCTTCCTTAAGTCCAGGACAGCCAGTGTATTCAGAAGTTAAGTTTTTTTTCCTTGCTGGGAAGAAAAAACACTTCAAGTTTGAGGCATTTTTTAACGATAATAGATAATAATCATATCTTGTCCAAAAGGTGATAAAATGGCGAAAAAAATAGCGAAAACAGAGGATAAAATAAGGAAAGAGTACATTAAAGAACATCTCCATAAAGAACCAAAAGACCTTAGATTCTGTGTTCTCGGATCTGGACATGGCGGATTAGCTATGGCCGGCCATCTGGGTATCAAAGGATTCAGGGTTAACCTTTATAACAGAGGAATGGAAAAAATCCTTGCTGTTAAAAATAGAAAAGGAATCAAGGTCGAAGGAGAGGTCAAGGGATTCGGAACGGTAGAGGTTGCTTCTGATAAGATAGCAGAATGCCTGGATGGAGTCGATATTCTCATGGTGGCTGTTCCTGCCAATGGGCATCGTTTCATCGCTCAGGCTTGTGCTCCTTATCTCAAGGAAAATCAGGTGGTCATCCTCAATCCTGGCCGGACTGGAGGCGCGTTAGAATTCTACTATGTCCTCAAGCAAGCAGGGCTAAAAAAATTACCTTTTATTGCCGAAACACAAACGTTTATTTATGCTTCAAGAGCTTTGGGGCCTGCCCAGGCCAGAATCTTTTCCATCAAGAACGCTGTCCCTCTGGCAACTATTCCCGCCTACTGGATTCCTGGGATTGTTAGAATCATAAACCGAGCTTTCCCCCAGTTTGTTCCAGGAGACAACATTTTTAAGACCAGCTTTGACAACATCGGGGCTGTGTTTCATCCTGCTCTTACTGTGCTCAACGCTGCTTGGATTGAAGGCACGCACGGAGATTTTGAGTACTACATCGAAGGAGCCAGCGTTTCTGTTTCTAGAGTACTTGAGACATTGGATAAAGAAAGGCTCGACGTGGCCGCAGCTCTAGGATTCAAGGCGATGAGTGCTAGGAACTGGCTTTATACGGCTTACAGTGCTACAGGAGAAAATCTGTATGAAGCTATTCAGGATAATCCAGGCTATCTAGGAATCAAAGCTCCGGACAGGCTTCATCATCGCTATATCGATGAGGATGTTCCCATGAGTCTTGTTCCTCTTGCCTCCATCGGAGAGATGCTGAAGGTAGCGACTCCCACCATTAAATTCATCATCCACATGGCCTCATTGATGAGAGGCATAGATTTTTGGGAAGTAGGCCGGACAGTTGAAAAATTAGGAATTAAAGGCTTGTCTATCAAAGAGATTCGCCTCCTGGCGGTGACCGGAGAAATCTAAGGTGGCTGCCTCCCTGCCCAAAAAAATTCTAGGAGCTTCAGTAGGACATTGCGTTCATTTGGCTGGAATCCTGAATTTCTTGAAATTGGCTGAGCGTTCCGGCTATGAAACGCTGACCTTGGGTCCTTCGGTTTCCTTAGAGAGGCTAGCTGAAGGAATAAAGACCCACAACCCAGACATCGTAGCGATCAGTTATCGGTTGACTCCAGAAGTACTGGATAAATTGTTATCCTCTTTGGAGGCAGTTATTGAGAAGAACAGGTGGCAGGATAAGACTTTCGTGTTTGGCGGAACACCACCGGCAGCCGAAGTCGCAGCCAAGAGCGGCCTTTTTGAGGCTGTTTTCAGCGGGCTAGAACCCAGAGAGAAAATAGTTGCCTTCCTTAAAGGGAAGATTGAGGAGGCCCGGCCAAAGGAGATTCCGCCCCAAAATCTTGTTGACCGAATCCAATACAAGGCTCCGTATCCACTCCTTCGCCACCATTTTGGGCTCCCCACACTGAAAGAGACAGTCAAGGGAGCCAAGGAATTAGCCCTTTCTGAAGCGATAGACGTCATTTCTATCGGACCTGACCAGAATGCTCAAGAAAGCTTTTTCCGGCCCGAGGAAATGAAGAAAGGACAGGATGGAGCTGGCGGAGTCCCTTTGAGAAAATCTGAAGACCTTGGAGCCATTCATGATGCCACCCGCTGCGGCAATTATCCGCTTCTTCGTTGTTACTCTGGGACAAGAGACCTGATCAAGTGGGCCGAGATGTCTTTGAAAACGATAAATATTGCTTGGGGAGCGATTCCTCTCTTCTGGTACAACCATCTGGATGGCCGCTCAGAGCGATCGCCTTCAGAGTCTATTGCCGAAAACCAGGAAGCTATGAGGTGGTATGCCGAGCATAAAATTCCTCTGGAAGCCAATGAAGCTCACCACTGGAGCCTGCGGGAGGCTCCTGATACCATAGCTGTGGCGGCAGCCTTTCTGGCGGCCTACAACGCCAAAAAAGCGGGAATAACTCACTATGTTTCCCAATACATGTTCAATTCCCCGAGCCGCACGTCACCTCTAATGGACCTAGCAAAGATGATGGCCAAGATAGAGCTCATCGAATCACTGCACGATCAAGCTTTTGTGACCATTCGACAGACAAGAACCGGCTTAGCCAGTCTATCGCCAGACCCAGATGTGGCTAAGGGAGAGCTCTCTTCTTCTTCGTTGTTTCAACTGGCCTTAGAGCCGAAAATCGTGCATGTTGTTGGTTTTTGTGAAGGAGATCATGCTGCTCTTCCTTCTGAAATCATCGAGAGCGCCAAAATCATCCAAGGTGTTATCAAAAATTGCACCCTCGGCACTCCTCGATTATTGGAGGATTCTCGTCTGATAAAGAGAAAGGAAGAACTTGTCGCCGAAGCAAAATATCTTCTTCAGTCTATAAAAGAATTAGCCTCTGAAGAAGTCGAAGACCCCTGGACTGATTCCCACAATCTTGCTCAAGCTGTTAAGATAGGGCTGCTGGACGCGCCCCATCTTTGCGGAAATCCTTATGCAGCCGGTAAGGTCACCACTCAACTCAAAGACGGCACTAGCGTAGCGGTCGATCCTGAGTCGGGGAAAACTTTAAGCGAAAAAGAACGAATCTCCAGTCTCTTAGGCTCTTCAGATTAAAAAGCTTTCCCTAAAATCGCTTCTATTTGCTTGTTCGTAGCTAGACCGAGGTCTGTACAACCTTTTACTTCCCTGCACTCACTACCAGGAATTTTTTCCTTTAGAGTCCAGAACTTAAAGGTTCTTTGGCTTACTGTATCTTTATTTCTTTAGTTCTAGAAGCTCTTCGAGGATTTCGACAGAATCCTTGACAAATTTTGTGCAACAGGAGTTGAATACATCGGCTTCCTTGGCTTTCTCATAGTCTTCTAAATTGCTGAGGTTGTAGCCGATGAGCTCGGTACATCTTAAAGAGCCGTGCCTGGATTTGAATCTTGCTGCGAATTCCTGGGATAGCGCATAGGTTTTTTCTTTGGCCTCTATGTCTTCATCTTTGACCATTCCATGTTTTAATCCGATAACCATCAAAGCGCCGGTCATGGCTCCGCATAACTCATCCAGGTGAGCGATTCCTCCTCCGAAAGAGGTGGCAATCTTCAAGGCCATCTCGCGCTCAAGGCCAAGCTCTGGCGCAAAGACAGAGAACACTGATTGGGCACAGTTGAAATTTCCGCTGAAAGAGCGGAGGGCCTCTTCTGCTTTATTCATGAATCTCCTTTCAAGATTAAATGAATAGGAAAAATATCATGGTGTGTTGAATCTCTTAGAAATTTATTAGGTCTGCAACCTATTCTTTTTTTCCTCCTCAAGTTTTTTTAAAAATCTCAGAGTCTCCCTTGTAGGAAAGAGTCGGTAGTCTTTTTCTAGCAACTCAGAAGCTTTTTCATAGTTCTCTATTAACATATAAAATATGGCAGAATGAAACAGGACTAAATGATTTTCGGGAAATAGATCCAACATTTCTGTGACTATCTTCTCTCCATCTGAGATTTTATCCTGAAAAGCAAGGAAATTGGCATAAGTGAAATAGTAATGTTGAGATTGATGCCTTCGTATTTCCCTTAATTTATTGAAGTATTTTTCTGCCTTTTCGAAATCTTTTTTAAAAGTATAATACTGAGCCAGATCTTCATAGATCTTCGATTCATACTTCTTGTAGAAAGGATGCTCTTTTTGAGAAAAAATATGATTAAATACATTCATTGCCTTATTTTCGTCAAGAGGAAGATAAGTGACTCCTATGTTGAATCGGGCGATCAAGTCTTCTCGTTCGATATTCTTGAAACTGAGCCAGAAATCAGTCTCATTATTCCCGAAGACTTTATTTTTTGGATAGATCTCTCCAGCGTAAAGAGCACATAACAGGGCAACAACAGCGATTGGAATAGCTTTAATCTTTATTTTTTTAAAGAGTATAAAGACCAGATAAGACAGAAAAAGAGCTGAGGGAAGATAAAGAAAACGCCAAGCAATGAAGGTGACTGTGGAAGAGAAGAAAATGATGACTACAGAAGGCAGGAGGAGGAGATAAAAGGAAAAAAGGGCGAGACCGTTCTGGGGATTTTTTAATTTTTTTATCAAGATCAGTATCGCAGAGGCAAAGAATAGAAGAGTCGATATCCCTCCCAGGATTTGATAAAAAGTATTTTGAAAAACCTGGTAGGAATCTATAGTGAAGCTTAGATTAAAAGGCAATACAAGTCTGAAAAAATAAAACCCGATTGTGGAAAGAAAATCGATGAATGTCCTTCCAGAATAAACAATAGCTCTTGAGCCTAGAGCAAGACTTCTCAAAATCAACCAGACAAGAAAGCTCAGAACATAAGGAGTGGTTAGAATAACAGTATCTTTGAATTTGGGTTCTCTCAGATAAATAATGAAAAAATAGATCACGATTAAAAAGATATTGCTTTCTTTAGAAAGTAGCGAGAAAAAGTATAGACAAGAGGAAAGGGCTAATAGAACATAGTTTTTTCTTTTTAAAAATTTAATGAAAAACAACACAGATAGTGAGGCAAAAAGAAAGGAGAGTAAATCTGTTCTTCCCGAAATCCAGGAGACATTTTCAAAATGAAAAGGAAATAAAGAAAACAGCAGAGAACTTAAGAATGAGGCCATTCTACTAAAACCTATATTGAGAAGAAGGAAATACAAGATTATGGTATTGATCATGTGGAGGAGAATATTTGTGAGATGGAATCCGGCTGGATTAAAACCCCAAATCTTTAGGTCAAGCCAGTAGGAAAGAGAAGAAAAAGGTCGGTAAAACTGCCTCGAGCGGTCCAGGCGGATACTGTTCTCGTCCATACCTGAAAGTCCACCGAAGGGAGTGACCAAGAGATTCTGGAGGAAATGAGGCGCCAGTATGTAGGGATTGTCGCTGATGAAGTATTTATCATCCCAGAGGAAGTCTCCGTCCATGGAGGGGAGAAAAACAGCGAGATTAACAGTGATTAGCACCAAAAGAATAACAAAGTTTAGTCTTTGTGGCTGTTTCAATTTTTCTTCACTGTTTCATTTACTCTAATTAATTTGCTCTAAATTTACAAGAAGTGCTTTAATAATTTGACTCTTTTCTGAATAATTGATATTCTTTTGCCAAATTAGCGAGGAAATTTTGGCCTATATGAAATGCCCTCGGTGTGATATGGGTTATCCTGCTGACAGCATTTTTTGCAACGAGACAGAGGCAAGGAGTTACCTTTTAGGCTTAAATTTCAAAACCTTCCTGAGGAAAATGGGTTTTAAATAATGATCGGCAAGCCTATATTAAAAAAGCTTATTCTCTCCTTTATCACCCTTTTAATTTTTGGAATCGGATTCCCTCAAAATCATAACATTAGAACAGTGGATCTCAAGATAGCGGTCGATGAAGAATACAGAAGCAATAAAATGTGGCGTTTGCAGATCAAGCGCTTAATCATCGATTCTTCCCAAGAGTTTGAAACAAGATTCGGTATCAGGTTTAGAATCAGGAGTTTTGTGTTCTGGTTTTCGGACAACTCCCGTAGCTCTTTGTTAGGGTTGCTGAATGATTTGAGAAGAAAAATCCCCCAGGGCGCCTGCGATGTTGTGTTGGGATTTACATCTCAACCTCATATGGACCAAGACCTATCTGGGGCAGCTGCCTATCTTAATGGTTATATAGTGGTTAAAGAGCTCGGAACAGAATTAGCCATGATAAGAATATTGAAACATGAATTCTGCCATCTCTTCGGAGCCATCGACCTCAAAGAGATAGGTTCGATCATGGAATGCGAAAATCCAGGGAGGGAATTTGATGAATTTACTACCCGAATTATCCGATTGAATAAGTACAGAAATTTTAATCCTTCTCTTTTCCCCTTATCTGAAGACAAATGGGAAGAAGCCATCTTTCTTTATGACCAGAGAAAGAAATTGAATCGAGCCGAGCTCGAGAATCACATCTTATTGGCTCTTATTCACTTGGAAAAGAAAGACTACAATTTGGTGATCAAAGAATGCAAACAAGCCATGAAGATTGAACCTGATTATCCAGAGATTCATAATATCATGGGTATTGCCTACCGAAGGAAAGGGCAGGTTGAGCGGGCCATAAAGGAGTATAAGAAAGCTCTTCGCTCTCAAGCAGACATTCCTGAAATTCATTTCAACTTGGGGATTGCCTACATGAAAAAAGGGATGATCGATGAAGCGATGCAGGAGTATCATAAATCCATTGAGCTCAATCCTTATTATGCTAAGGCCTATTCCAACCTCGGCTACATTTATCTTCAAAGGGAAATGATTGATCAAGCTATTCGTGAGTGTCAGAGAGCGTTGGGCATTTTTCCTCGGCTGGCTGAGGCACTCTCTACTCTGGGTGGAGCCCTTATCCTTAAAGACAAGTTTGCGGAGGCAGAGGCGGTTTCCCGGATGGCTTTAGAGATTAATCCGAAGCTTTCAGACGCCCACAATAATATGGGAAATATCTATATGATTAAGAAAAAGACCGACCTGGCCATCCAGGAGTATCTCCGAGCTTTAGAAATAAGGCCTGAATTTCCGGAAGCACATTATAATCTTGGCCGAGCTTATTTAGTTAAAGGAAACCTCAACCTTGCGATCAAGGAGTCTAAAGAAGCGATTCGGTTAAGGCCAAAATATCATAAAGCCTATACCAACCTGGCTTCTGCTTATCTGGAAAAGGGAATGGTCCAAGAAACCATTAAAGAATGCCATAAAGCCCTGGAGATCAAACCTGACTATGCGAGTGCTTATGCTAATCTGGGCTACGCTTATTTTAGAAAAGAAATGCTTGAAGAATCCGAGGCTGCCTGTCAGAAGGCTCTGGCCTTGGAGCCAGATCATGCGGAAGCGCACAATCTTTTAGGCATCTTGCTTAATGGGAAAGAGAAAAACAAAGAAGCGGAATGGGAATTCCTGCAAGCCTTGAAATATAAATCGGATTACTTGGAAGCTCACTTTAATCTAGCCAATCTATATTTTATGCGGAATCGACTTTCTGAGGCCGGCTCTCAATACAAGAAGGTTATCGAAATAAATCCAGATTTTGCGGATGGACATAACAATTTGGGAGTAGTGTATTTTTATTTGGAGAAATACGCCTTGGCCTGGGAACATCTGAAAAAAGCGGAGGAGCTAGGATTGGAAGTCCATCCTGATTTCAAGAAAAAATTACAAAAAAAACTAGGAAATACCTACTAGCTTTAGTTTAGACATCCTTTAGTCAGGATCTATTTATTTTCTAGAGAAAGGGGAGGAGTCCAATAGGGGACGGTTCTATTTTCTATTCTTATCTATGTCTCATGGTACTAGGCTTTCTATTTTAAAAATAGAACCGTCCCCATCTCTATTTATTGAAGAATCTTTAATAATTTTCTCTTGATTATGATATCCTGTTTAATCTATGAAAGTAGAAAGAATGACTTCGCTGGATGCTCTGGAGAGAGCGCAAGAAGAATGGGATGATTTTTTATTTTCCTCAGAACATAAGTGCATTTTTTTAACCAATGAGTGGTTTGTTTCCTGGTGGAAGAGCTTCTCCGAGGATAATTCTTTTGAAATACTCATATTCACCGACGAGAATAAAGATATCGCTGGTATTGCTCCTTTCATGATCAAAGACAAGAACATAAGATTCATCGCTAATCAAGAAGTCAGTGACTATTGTGATTTTATTACCAAGAAAGAGAAAAGAAGCGAATTCTATGAAAATCTGTTGGGATATTTAAAGACGAATTATTCACAGATGGAAGGAGTAGAGCTCATCAATGTCCACCAATCATCGCCTACCTTAAGCTTTCTCCCTGAATTGGCTAATAGCCATGGATTTTCTTGCGCCTGCCAAGAGATAGAGGTGGCTCCTGTTCTGAGCCTTCCTGCTTCTTATGAAAGCTATTTGGACCTGCTGGGCAAGAAGAACCGCCATGAGCTAAGGCGTAAATTGAAAAGAATAGAATCCTTAGACAAGATAAGAGTTCTCAAAGTCACCGATCCTCAAGAATTAAGAATTCATACAGAAGCCTTTATCAAGCTTCATCAGAATAGTACTTCCTCCAAAGAAAAATTCTGGCAGAAGGAAGGAATGACCGGTTTTTTCCGAGAATTGATCTACCGCTTCTCCCTTAAAGGTTGGATTGAACTCCGCGTATTGCTTTATGGGAAGAAAGCTATTGCTGCCCTCTTGAATTTTTCTTTTTTTGACAGCCTTTATTTTTATAATTCTACCTTTGATAAAGAATATGCTTGGTACAGTCCAGGTCTGTTTCTTTTTCATCAATCTCTGAGGGAGGCTATCCAGGAGCAAAAGAAACAAGCTGATTTTTTAAGAGGAGACGAGAAATATAAATACAGTCTCGGAGCCCAGGATAATAAAATATTTCAAATATTTTTGAGAGCGAATCGAAGATGAATATATGTGCGATTAGTTTTCACTGCTGTCCTTTTTCCCTCTTAGGAGGAGATGGGACGGGCGGGATGAACGTCTACCTGCGAGAAATGAGCGCAGCCATGACGAATTTTCCTGAAGTCAAAATGGATATCTTTACCCGTGTCCAAAACCCGAAAATAAAAGGAATCAGAGATATTTCTCCCAAGGTTCGAGTCATCCATTTAAAAGGAGGCCCTGAACATCCGGTGGACCGGAAAACTCTGTGCGATTTCCTCCCTGAATTTTCCAGAAATCTAGAGGAATTTATTATACCCTACCAGCGCTCCTATGATCTTGTTTACAGTCATTACTGGCTTTCCGGGCTTGTAGGAGAAGAAATAAGAAATAATTTCAGTATTCCCCTCATCCATATCTTTCATACTTTAGCCTTTTCAAAGCAGAGAGCAGCTAAAGAAAATTATGAGGAACACCGGAACAGGCTCGGGGCGGAGGAACATCTGGCTCATGTTTCAGAAGCTATAATTTCGTCTTCAGAGCATGAAAAACAGAGCTTGATCAAGGAGTACGGGATTCCTTCTTCAAAGCTAAGAGTCATCTATCCTGGAGTAAATAAGGGGCTTTTCTATCCTCTTGGCCAGGAAGATGTCCGGCGGGAACTAGGGTTTAGAGAAGAGGATAAAATCGTCTTGTATGTCGGTCGAATCGAGCCGGTAAAAGGGCTCCTTTCCCTAATTGAAGCCCTGGAGTCGTTAAGAAAAAAGGCTCCTTTCTTAAGCAGTCAGCTCAAATTGATAGTGGTGGGAGGAGGAACAAAATCTTCAGATCATCCGAAAAATAAAGAAATCAACCGGATTCAAAAAGCAATTGCAGAGAAAAATTTATGGAATGACGTTTTTTTCCTGGGCTCCAAGAGACAAAATCAGCTTAAAAAATATTATTCAGCCGCAGATGTTCTGGTGATGCCTTCATTGTATGAATCTTTTGGCTTGGTCGTGGTTGAAGCTCTTGCCTGTGGAACCCCAGTCATCGCCTCCCGAATCGGTGAGATGATGAATATCATCAAAGAGGGCAAGAATGGTTCTTATTTTAATGTGGATGACCCTTCATCGTTATCATTAAGTTTAAATCATTTTTTCTCGCAAAAAAGCAGTCTATGGAGGGCAGAAAAAATAAGGCAAGATATTATCAGCAGATTTTTATGGGAAACGACCGCCAAGGAGACCTATGGTATTTTCAAGGCCATAGTCGGTCGGTCGACTACCAGAAGATCTCAACCCGATAAAAGCCCTCGCCCAGCGTGAATTTTTCCCCCTCTGCCATATCTTTAGCCCGCTGGCACAGCCATTTCTCCATCTCTGCAGAAAAGGATTCTTTTATCTGGCTCTTGTGGCTGCGCAAGGCCTTGAGTTTTATCTCGTAGGTGTCTGTTATGTCAGAGCGGAAATTGATGTCTTCTGAAGCCCAGAGCCAAACCTCTTTGACTCTATGGGGCCTGAGTCCTTCTTCCCGAAGATCTGGATAGGCCCAAACATCTCGGGCATAAGGAAAGACAGCATCCAATACGACTTGACCCACGATTCGGTGGTCTCTGTGCCAGAGGTAGCGGCGATAAGGATCAGAAGTGACTACGATTTCTGGTTTGAACATCCTTATTTGCCTGACAATATCTTTCCTGAATTCTGGAGTATCTTCGATGCTCTGGTCAGGATAGCCAAGAAAGATGACTTCCTGTACACCTAAAATCTCGGCCGCCTTGAGTTGTTCTTTTTCCCGAATTTTGCTCAGCTCCTCAGGTTTAAGGTCCGGATCATCAGTACCTTTATCTCCATTGGAACAGACGACGTAAACTACTGTCTTTCCCTCTCGAACCCATTTAACCACGGTTCCGGCCACACCGAATTCGGCATCATCGGGATGGGGAGTGATGACCAGTACATCTGCCTTTTTTTTCATCATCAGACTGCCTTTTTATTAAAAATTTCAAATAAAAATTGTATATCATATTTCACTTTGCTACAATTGATTTCCAATTTTAACAGCCATGTCTTGCAACTCTTTAGTTATCCAGAAAGGTTGCACATCAGATTTTGATTTTTTTCGGTTGTATGAAGAAGAGAAGAATTCTTTACCTGACAATGGAAATCAAACTCCCTAAGGCTTTAAAAAGAAAATTTTTATAAAGAGTCTGGTAGAGACACTAGAATAAAAAGGAGGACAATTCCCGATGAATAAAATCGAGGCTTTGAAAAAGATCGCTACTCGGCTGCGTATTCATTCATTGAAGATGACAACCCGAGCCGGGTCTGGTCATCCGACGACCTGTTTATCCATGGCGGATTTGACGTCCTGCTTGTTTTTTGAGGTCATGAGGTATAACACCAAAGATCCCCATGACTGGGCCAATGATGAATTCGTTCTGTCCAAAGGTCATGCTGCTCCGATTCTATGGGCGGCTTATGCAGAGGCAGGAATTATTCCCCTGGATGAGTTGATGAACCTGAGAAAGATTACTAGTGTTCTGGAGGGACATCCGACACCGAGGATGGAGTGGGTAAAGGCCGCCACTGGTTCCTTAGGACAGGGCCTTTCGGTCGGGAATGGCTTGGCCCTAGCGATGAAGTTGGGGAGATCTCAGGGAAGAGTGTTCGTCTTGATGGGTGATGGAGAAAGCGCTGAAGGAGCAGTCTGGGAAGCGGCCAATCATGCTGTGAAATACAAACTCGATAATCTCTATGCCATTGTTGATATAAACCGCCTTGGTCAATCAGAGCCTACCATGCACGGGCATGACATTAAGGCCTATGAAAAGAAATTCAAAGCCTTTGGCTGGAACACCTTTAGAATAAACGGACATCGGGTAGAGGAAATTCTGGAAGCTTTCAAGAAAAGAAGAGAAAAAGAGCGGCCGACAGCTATCCTCGCCAAAACGATCAAGGGCAAAGGAGTCTCGTTTGTTGAAAATATAAATGGCTGGCATGGTAAGCCTTTGAGTGAAGAAGACTGTGAAAAAGCCCTGAAAGAGCTCGGGCCCATGCCTGAAATCAACGCCAAGAAATTTGTTAAACAGCCGAAGAAAACCAGTAAGCCTAGGCTTTTTAAAAGATATGGCTTTGAAAGAAATATCTACAAGGGAGCAACGGCGACCCGGTCAGCCTACGGCGATGCTCTTTTGAGCCTCGGCAAAATCAACAAGGCAGTTGTCGCTCTTGACGGAGATGTGAAAAATTCGACTTATCATGATAAATTTTTCGAGCAATTCCCGGAGAGGTCCTACCAGAACTATATCGCGGAACAAGGCATGGTGGGAATGGCTATGGGGTTTGCAGCCAAAGGATATATCCCCTTTGCCGCAACTTTTGCCGCCTTCCTCTGTCGAGCTCACGACCACATCAGGATGGCCGCTTATTCTTTTTCCAACGTTAAATTTGTTGGATCTCATGTCGGGGTAAGTATCGGAGCAGATGGGCCCTCCCAGATGGGGCTCGAAGATTTAGCTATTTTCAGACCGATTCCGGATTGTGTGGTTTTATACCCCAGCGACGCTTATTCAGCCGAGGGATGTGTTGAGTCTATGGCTAAATCCGAAGGAATGGGTTATTTACGAACAACCAGGCCTAAAACTCCCTTGCTTTACAGCCGTCGAGATAAATTTCCCGTAGGGGGATCAAAGGTTCTGAAGAAGAGCGAGAAGGATAAAGCAACCGTAGTCGCAGCCGGAATAACGGTTCATGAAGCCCTGAAGGCCTATGAGGAGCTGAAAAAAGAGAAGATATATGTCCGGGTGATAGATGCTTATTCTATTCAGCCCATCGATAGGAAGACCATATTGAAAGCAGCCCGCGAAACTGGGAATAAGATGGTGGTCGTTGAAGACCATTTCCAGAACGGAGGTCTAGGGGATGCCGTCTGCATGGCCTTGGCGGGAGAGGCTAAGATTGTTCATCTCTGTATAAAAGAATTACCCCGTTCGGGAACTCCTGAGGAGCTGTTGGATAAATACGGAATAAGCGCCAAACATATCAAAAAAGCTGTGAAGAAGTTAACAGGAAGATAGATCGGCATGCGGTTCGATCATACCAGAGGCCATCTCTTGCTTTTTACTCGGTAAGATTGCCGCCCTTCGCTCACTATGATAATTAGAAGTGCTTTTAATTTCGTGAGCAAGCACTCCAGTCCCATTACTGGAACACCCAACAAAAATCTAATCAGAGCCGCCTTCATCCTTTTTATCTTTTTATCTTTTTTGGGCTTATTTGCTAGAAATTTAAGACAGCCGCCTAATGATTTTCCTTCCTCATCAGAGTATCCCCAAGACTCTGGTGTTGTTTTGGCAGTTTATGATGGCGACACGATCAAAGTCAGATTCAAAAGCGGTCTCCAGAAAAAAGTGAGGCTCATAGGGATCGACGCTCCAGAGATAGATGATGAGAGAGAGGAGGTCCAATTCAGGGGCTACATGGCCAAGCGATTTGTTTTTTTCCATCTCTACCGAGAAGTAGTCAAGCTTTCCTACGATTGGCAGCTTGAGGATGAATACAGCAGGCTCCTAGCCTATATCTGGACAAAGGAAGGACTGTTTAATGATTTTATCCTCCGGGAGGGATTCGCCTCTGCTTTCTTAAAATTTCCCTTTAAGAAAGACTATCAGAAGAGATTCCAGGAATCAGAAGAGTTAGCCCGAGAAAACAGAAGGGGGTTCTGGAGAACAGGAAATTTTCCACAAGTACCTCCCAAAGAGGCCAGGGATTATCTGGGTCAGCTCGTCTCGGTTCGATTCCAATGCACAAGCCTGGAGAACAAGAGACAATTTTTATTCTTGAATTCTTCTCAAAAGAAATTTGCGGCTTTGATTCCTGAGAAAAGCCTGTTTCTTTTTCCAGATTGGAAGACTTACTTACACAGAAATATGATAGTAACGGGTTTTTTAGAGGAATACCGGAGTCAGCCTCAGATCATGGTCTTTCTTCCCTTTCAAGTCAAAATCATCAATAATAAGAAACCTGGTAGAGTAGAGGTTTGAAGTGGAAAACGGGAATCTTCTTTTTTATGTTTTCATCATTTACACCTCAGCCAAAATACTCGGAGAAATATGCGTTAGGCTCAGGATTCCAGCCATCATCGGAGAGCTTGCAGCAGGGATCTTGCTGGGAAGTTATGTTCTAGGAATCATTGATACCTCCAACCTGACCTTGATGTCCTTGGCTGAAATCGGAGTCATTTTCCTCATGTTTCATGTGGGGTTGGAAATCCGAGTGAAGGATCTTTTTGCAGTGGGCAGGACTGCTGTTCTGGTTGGAGCGCTGGGAATTGTGTTCCCCTTAATCATGGGCTTTCTCACCATGTTTCTGATCGGCTACCAGGTTGTGGAGAGCCTGTTTATTACCACTGCGATCCTGGCTACCAGCGTAGGAATAACAGTCAAAGTCTTGCAGGATATGGGCCTCATTCGACACAAAGTGGCTTATATAGTCCTGGGCGCTGCTGTTCTGGATGATATCTTGGCCTTGATTGTTCTGGCCGTAGTCAAGGGTTTGGCCAGGGGCGAATTTCAAGCCCTGGAATTCTCTTTGCTCGTTATCGAATCCCTCGCTTTTGTTGGATTTCTGACTATTTGGGGACCCAGACTAGCCCGCCGGACTCGTTCCTGGGTAGAGAAACTGAATATTCCAGAAGGACCCTTCGTTCTCTCTGTTATCCTTTGTTTGGGATTGGCAGAGCTGGCCGATGTGATCGGGTTGGCAGCCATTATCGGCTCCTTCATGGCTGGGGTCGTGATTGATGAATTAGCGGGTGTCTATGACCTGGAAAACAAGGTCAAGTACGTTAACGAATTCCTCCTCCCGTTCTTTTTCGTGATGATGGGAGCTCATCTAGATCCCAGAGCCTTGTTCAAGCCAGACTTGGCTGTCCTTATTCTTCTGGTCAGCCTCGTCGCTGTCCTGAGTAAAATCATGGGCTCGGCTTTGGCCTGCTGGAAGGAGAGCTGGAAAACTAGAATTCAGATAGGAGTAAGCATGGTACCGCGGGGAGAGGTGGGGATCATTGTAGGACTGGTTGGTCTTTCCCTGCAAACTATTACTCGAGAGATTTATACCATTGTCTTAGGAATGTCTATTGTCACCACCTTGATTGCTCCTCCTCTGATTTTTTGGGCTTTCAGAAAGGACAAAACCCTCTCTCACAAAATAAAGACACAAGTATCGAAAATTAAGACTGAAGACTGAAATAAGATAAAAAAAATAAAAAAAATGGGGACAAAAAATGGGGACCAAAAAATGGGGACGGTTCTATTTTTTCTCAACAGCCACCAGTAAAAAAAATGGGGACGGTTCTGTTTTTTCTCAACAGCCACCAGTGGAAACTGAGAGTACAGAGAAAAAATAGAACCGTCCCCTATAAATCCCCTATAAAAGACCGATTTGACATTAAAATCTTCTTAGTTTATAAAACCTGTGTTTTTCCGATGAATAAGGGGAAAAAATCCTTCCGATCAAGGAGGTCCTATGAGAATATTTAAAGGGTTTATCATCTTCCTTCTTCTTTTCGCTTTTCTCGGGGCTCTACAGAGTTTTCAAGCCTGGAGCTATCCTCGTTCAGAGAAGAAGGCAGACAACGACAAATATGATCAGAGCCTTTATCAGGCAATGAAGTGGCGCTGCATCGGTCCGTTTCGTGGAGGTCGAGTCACGGCTGTCGCCGGCATTCCCAACCATCCTTACATCTATTATTTTGGCGCTACCGGAGGTGGAGTCTGGAAGACAGACGATGGAGGGCTCAGTTGGAATTGTGTCTCTGATGGATTTTTCAAGACTGGCTCAGTGGGAGCAATTGCGGTGGCTGAGTCGGATCCTAACGTTGTTTATGTCGGAATGGGAGAGTCACCAATGCGAGGCAATGTCTCCCATGGTGATGGCATTTACAAATCAGTGGACGCTGGCAAAACTTGGCAGCATACGGGACTGGCCGATACGAGCCAAATCTCAAGAGTGCGCATCCACCCCCTAGATCATGACCTGGTCTATGTGGCAGCCTTGGGCCATGTTTACGGGCCCAATGAAGAGAGGGGAGTTTTTCGGACACGGGATGGGGGGGAAACCTGGGAGAAAATCCTCAATCGCGATAAAAAAACAGGAGCCATTGACCTCATCCTTGACCCTTCGAACCCGAGAATCATTTATGCGGCTCTTTGGGAATTTTTCCGCACACCCTACAGCCTCAGCAGCGGTGGGCCGGGAAGTGGTCTGTTTAGGTCCACTGATAGTGGCGATACCTGGACAGAGATTTCGCATAACAAAGGACTTCCCCAGGGAATTCTGGGGAAGATCGGAGTCACAGTGTCTCCTGCCAAGCCTGAGCGTGTCTGGGCTATCATAGAGGCCGAAGATGGGGGTGTTTTCCGCTCCGAAGACTCTGGGAATACATGGCGGAGAGTCAATTCTGAGCGCCGGCTTCGACAGCGGGCTTTTTATTACACGCGTATTTATGCTGATACCAAAGACTTTGAAACAGTCTATGTTCTCAACACGCGATTGTACCGCTCAATTGACGGCGGCCAGACCTACACCTCTATACGAGTTCCCCATGGGGATAATCACGACCTCTGGATCGATCCGGGAAATCCTGAGCGGATGATAAACTCCAACGATGGAGGAGCGAATGTCACTTATAACGGGGGAATTTCTTGGACAAGACAGGACAATCAACCCACGGCTCAGTTTTACCACGTGACAACCGACAATCAGTTTCCCTATTGGGTCTACGGAGCCCAGCAGGACAACTCCACTGTTCGAATCGCCAGTCGGACCGCTGGATTCGGAATTGATAAACCGGATTGGTATCCTGTTGGTGGAGGTGAAAGTGGTCATATCGCTCCCCGCCATGATGATCCTGGCATCGTCTATGCGGGTAGTTACGGGGGTTTTATTACTCGTTGGGATTATAAAACGCGTCAGGAACAAATCATAACTGCTTGGCCTGAGAATCCCATGGGATGGGGGACAGCAGAGCTAAAATACCGCTATCAGTGGACCGCACCTATCGTGGTTTCCAGGTTTGATTCCAATGTCCTTTATCATGCTGCCCAAGTTCTGTTTAAGACAACCAATGAAGGCCAGAGCTGGGAAATCATTAGCCCTGACCTGACTACTAACGACAAAGAGAAGCAGCAATCATCCGGAGGGCCTATCACCAAGGATAATACTAGCGTCGAGTACTATTGCACGATTTTTGCTCTAGCAGAGTCATTCCAGGACGCGGATACTCTCTGGGTAGGAACAGACGATGGGCTGGTGCACATCACTGCGGATGCGGGGAAAAGCTGGGAGAATATTACTCCCAAGCAATTACCGAAATGGAGCCTGATCAGCATGATCGAACTTTCGACCTTTGATCCGGCCACTGCCTATATAGCTGTCGACCGCCACGAGCTGGATGATTTCAGACCCTATATCTACAAGACCATCGATTACGGTAAAACCTGGAGAAAGATTGTTGACGGCCTCCCTCAGTACACTTTTGTGCGGGTGGTTCGGGAAGACCCTAAACGAAAAGGGCTCCTCTACGCTGGAACAGAGACAGGGGTTTTTGTCTCTTTTGATGATGGCGTTAACTGGCAGTCATTGCAGCTTAATCTTCCAGTAGTGCCCATCCATGATTTAGTTGTCAAAGAGGATGATCTGGTCGTGGCCACACACGGGCGTTCTTTCTGGATTCTCGATGACCTGACGCCTCTCCATCAGATTACAGATGAAGTGAGTCAGGTAGATTTCTATCTTTTCAAGCCCCGCCAGGCTTACCGGATGGGAGGATGGGGATGGTCAGTGCCCAATGTCGGACAAAATCCACCCCGCGGTTCAATCATCTATTATTACTTCAAGGAAAAACCTAACTCAGAGGTCACGCTCGAGTTCTTGGATGTTGAGGGAAACCTGATCAGAAAATTCTCGAGTAAAGCTGAAGAAAAAGAGGAAGAGGACTCATCAAGAAGGTTTTTTGGCCGGAGAGGGCCTCAACACATTCCCGCGGACAAAGGGATGAATCTTTTTGTCTGGAATATGCGCTATTCCGATGCAGTGCGAGTTCCCAAGTCTGTCTTATGGGGCGGGATGCTCAGCGGCCCCATCGCTGTGCCAGGGAAATATCGAGTGAAGCTCAAGGTGGGTGAAGAATCGATGACTCAGGAATGGGAATGGAAGAAAGACCCTAGGCTTAAGACTACCCAGGAAGATTTTCAGGAGCAGTTTGATTTTTTGATCAAAATCCGCGATAAGGTCACAGAAGTCAACCAGGCGATTGTTGGACTTCGCGATGTCAGAAAGCAGGTTGATGATCTTTTGAAGCGGCTTAAAGGTCAGGAGAAGGCCGAAGAGATTAGAGAATCTGCCCGGGCAATCAAAGAGAAGCTTGAAGCAGTTGAAGATGAGCTCATCCAGTCGAAGTCTCAAAGCAATCAAGACCCTCTCAATTATCCTATCAAGCTGGATAACAAGATTGCAGCCTTAGCAGGCGTGGTGGCGAGCGCAGACGCACGGCCGACAGACCAATCTTACACACTGTTCGAGGAACTTTCGGCCAAAGCGGATTATCAGCTTGGAATGTTGAAAAAGATCATGGAAGTTGATATCCTGGGATTCAATAAATTAGTTAAAGATTCTGGCATCCCGGTTATCATTAATAAAAGTGACTGAGTCATTGGTCTGTAGAATTCAATTCCTCTCTAGATTCTAAGAAGCTAATAATAGAGGAGGATAAAAATCACTACAGCCAGGCTAATTCACTATAGAAGGTTATGAGCAATGTATAAGAAAATTACTCCCAAGATTAGGAAAGAAATAGAAGAGATTGTCGGCCGACGAAACATGATTTTCGAGTCAGATATGATACAGGACTACAGCCATGATGAATTTTCTCTTCCTGAGATCGCCAGAGAGCCAGAGATAGTGGTCAAGCCGAACCAGGCTGCGGAGGTGGCGGCGGTTCTGAGACTGGCTAATGAAAAAAGGATTCCTGTTACAGCTCGCGGGGGAGCCACTGGACTATGCGGGGGATGTGTTCCCTCCGAGGGAGGGATAGTCCTTTCCCTGGAAAACATGAATCGCATCCTGGAGATAGATGAGCCCAATCAGATGGGCGTGGTGGAGGCCGGAGTTCGTTTAATGGATTTTTATAGGGCTGTCGAGGAGGCAGGGCTCTTTTTTCCTCCCCATCCTGGGGATGAAAGCGCGATGATCGGAGGCGTGATCGCCACTAATGCCGGGGGCAGCCGGGCTGTGAAGTATGGTGTTATCCGGAATTATGTGAAAGGTCTGGAGGTTGTGCTTGCTTCTGGAGATCTGATTTCTCTTGGCGGCAAGATCATGAAGAGCAGCACCGGCTACAACTTGATGAATCTCATCATCGGTTCAGAAGGAACCCTCTGCGTCGTGACCAAGGCTATAATCAGCCTCCTGCCTCAACCGCCTCTAGCCAGGTCTCTTATCATCCCGTATGATGAACTTGAAAACGCTATTGACTCTGTTCCTCTCATGGCGAAAGAAAAAATACTACCCATGGCTGTAGAGTTCATACCGAGAGAGGTCATTCTGATCACAGAGAAGCATCTTAAGAAGAAATGGCCCTGCAGCGAGGGAAAAACATATCTCTTGATCATTCTGGATGCTTCCAGTGAGGAAGAGATGGATAGGTTATCAGAGACGATTGCCGAGGCCTGTATGGGCAGGGGAGCTATCGATGTTTATGTGGCCGATACCCCAAAAAAGCAAGAGGAAGTATTGGAAATCAGGAGCATGATCTACGAAGCCATAAAAGCTCACACCATCGAAGTTTTAGATATCACTGTGCCCAGGGCAGAGATTCCTAATCATGTAAAAAAGATTAACGAGGTCTCTCGCAAGTTTGACATCTGGCTACCCACTTTTGGTCATGCGGCAGACGGGAATGTTCATACTCATATCATGAAAGCCAGGTTCGAGAATGGAGAAATTTCTCCAGTTCCCGAAGCTGAGTGGAGGGAAAAGTTCGAGTACGTCCAGCGTGCCTTATACGATGATTGCAAGAAAAGAGGAGGGATCATTTCAGGTGAACATGGTATTGGATTAGTCAAGAAGCGCTTCCTCTCTTTTATCCTTGATAAGAAACAGATAGAAATCATGCGGGATTTGAAAAAAGTGTTTGATCCTCAGAACATCCTGAATCCAGGCAAAATATTCGAATGAAGATACTCGTTATCGGAGGCACCCGTTTTTTGGGCTATCACATTGCCCGAAAGCTCATTGAGAAAGGCCATGATGTGGTTCTTTTCAACAGAGGGTTAAGTTCTCATGACTTAGGCCCGCACGTCAAGCTGATTCGAGGGGACAGGTATGATTATCAAGCCTTCGTCGAAAAAATGCGTGGGAAAAAATTCGAAGTTGTTGTCGATGTGATTGCTTACCGAGCAGAAGACAGCCTGGCAGCGATAAAAGCCTTTCAAACCTCTGTTGGCCACTTTTTCCATATCAGCACTGCGGCAGTCTATATTGTCACCCGGGATTATCCCTCTCCTCTTAAAGAGGAAGATTTTGATCGCGAACTCTACCCGCGACCAAAAAAGAATAGCGGGTGGTGGGAATATGGCTATCAGAAGAGGAAATGTGAGGAGGTTTTACGAGGAGCTCATCGAAAGCAGGATTTTCCTGTAACCATGCTCCGCTTGCCGATTGTGATGGGGGAGAAGGATTATACTCTTCGTGCCTATTCTTATTTCATCCGCCTTCAGGATTCAAAGCCGCTCATTCTCCCAGATGGAGGGATGAATGCCTTCACTCACGTTTATCAAGGCGATATTGCAAAGACAATAGCTTCAAACCTTCTGAATCGATCCTCTTTTGGTCAAGCCTACAACCTGGCTCAAGAGGAAATCGTGGCTTTAAAAGATTTCGTGTTGAAGGCCGCTGAGATATTGAAGAAAAAAGTGGAAATAGTTGACATCCCCTCCAAGGTTTTAGAAAATATTGCCATCGGAACTTCGTTTTCACCGTTTTCTATGCGCAGGCCCTTCATTCTCCAGACACAAAAAGCAAAAGAAGAGTTGAATTTTTCCTCCACACCCTTTAATGTCTGGCTGAGAAAGACGGTTGACTGGTTTGTCAAAGATTATAAAGGAGATCCCCCTAAAAATTATCGCTTAAGAGAGAAGGAACTAGAAATCATTCGAAAATTCAAAAAAGCAATAAAATCAATTCATTGAGGAGATTTTTTAGAAAGCAAGAATCAAACAGGAAGGCAGAAAGAATCGATAATATGACTATCATGAGGAGAAAATCATGGCTGATCTAACGACTTCTTACATGGGGCTGAGGCTGAGGAATCCAGTTATCGTTGCCAGCAGCGGTTTGACCAAATCTGTAAAAGGAATCTCTCGCTGTGCTGAAATGGGAGCAGGAGCTGTGGTTATGAAATCCATTTTTGAGGAGCAATATTGGGGAGAAGTCGCTCCATCCGAGAAGCTCCTCAGCTATTATCCCGAAGCTCTGGATTATCTCAGAAAAGGCAGTTTATTAGGATATGCACCTCAGGAAAAGTGCAGTATCATTGAAGAAGCGAAAAGAAAAGTGAATATTCCTGTCATAGCCAGCATAAACTGCCAATCTCCAGAATTGTGGCCTGACTTCGCCCGGCAGTTTCAAGAAGCGGGAGCAGATGGATTGGAGCTGAATATATATTTCCTTCCTTTTGACATCAAGACTCCAGGGACAGAGTATGAAAAATATCACCTCGAGATCCTGGAAAAGGTCAAAAAAGCTGTCTCGATTCCGGTGGCAGTAAAGTTGACCTCACAGCTGACTTCCGTTCCTTTCCTTGCTCATAGACTAGCCAAGTCAGGCTGCGATGCACTGGTCCTGTTTAACTGGTTCCTGCAACCGGATGTGAAGGTAGAGAGCCTCCAGACAAAAAACATCATCGGGAAAGGGAGTTTTCACCAATCCTTGAGATGGGTTGCTCTTTTGGCCGGAAGAATCGACTGCGATATTGCTTCTTCCGGCGGCGTGGAGAAGGCTGAAGACGTTATAAAACAAATTCTCGTCGGGGCAGCAGGGGTTCAAGTCTGTTCCCTTCTTTATCGAAAGGGTGTTGAAACATTGAAGGATCTTTTAAGTAATCTCGAGACCTGGATGGATTCTCATGGTTACCGTTCCATTGGTGATTTTAGAGGAGAGCTTTCCTTCAAGAAGCAAGAACTGGTCTTCAAAGAGCCTGAAGAGGCCAAGGCCTATTTTCGCCATCAATACATGAAGATTTTTTCAGGTCAAGAATAGAAAGATTCATGATTATTTTTAAATAATTATATGAAAGGGGAAAAATGAAAAGAATTTCAGAAATCTTTGTGGTCCTGGAAAATAGACCTGGTACTCTGGGGGAGCTGTGTGCTCATCTAGCAGAGAATAAGATCAATATCGAAGCTATCGGAGTCTTTCAGGACACGGCAAAACTCTTTGTCAAGAATCTGAACAAGGCAGTGAAAGTGCTGACCAGATTGGAATACGAAACAGAAGTCAGGGATGTGCTGTTGATCGAACTCGAAAATAGACCCGGGGCTTTAGCTGATGTGACCTCCAAACTCGGAAATAAAGGAATTAATGTTGAATACTGTTACGCGACTATGACTAAGAAGGGAAACAAGGCCTCCGTTATTCTTGACGTAAACGACATTGAGAGAGCGCTTAAGATTTTAAAAGCCTGAAAGTCGAGCCTCCAAGCCTCCATTTCTAAGTTTTTTTAAAATCAAGACCAGGTTCCAACTTCTCAAACTCATGTCTACAAAAATCAGGTGTGAAAGAATAACTTTTCTGATGGAAATCGAGAGATAACTGAACCTACAAGACAGAATGGATTTTTTATCCAAAGTTGTCTAAAATACAAAATCCGACTTTTAAACAAAATTAAGCTTCAGATTCGGGTCGACCTTTTGGCCCCTAAAGGGCAATGAGCTGCCAAGGAGTTATCTTCGATCATTAAGGAGTGACACATGGTTGAGAAAGAAAAGAAAAAAAATATATTACTGACTTTTCCGCGCACATTCTGGGTGGCTAACTTGATGGAGCTTTTCGAACGCGGCGCCTATTACGGGTTGAACGCAGTTTTGGCTGTTTATTTAGCCGATGTCCTTCATTTCGAGAAGCAGGCGATCGGACTGCTGCAGGGCTTTGTTTATGCCCTGACCTATATCCTGCCGATTGCGGGTGGCGCTTTGGCTGACCGTCTCGGCTACCGGAAGATGTTGCTAACCGCGTTTTCTCTGTTAACTATAGGTTACTTTGCTGCTGGTAATTTTACCTCGTACGGGTTGGTCTTTCTTTTTCTGCTCATCATGGCCACTGGAAGCGGGCTGTTCAAGCCGATCATAACCGGAACCGTCGCCCGGACCACGACCAAGGAGAACAGCGGCTTTGGCTTTGGCGTTTACTATTGGAGTATTAACCTGGGAGCATTCCTTGCTCCTTTTTTTGTCAGCTGGATTAAAGGATTCGACTGGCGCTATGTTTTCTTCGCTTCGGCTACCTGGTGCTTTCTGATGCTTCTGCCCACAGCTTTTCTGTATAAAGATCCGGAAAGACCCGAGAGCACAAAGCCCATTCGGCAGGTGTTAAAAGAGGCTGCTCTGGTCTTGAGCAACTCCCGTTTCATGCTGTTGATTATCGTTTATTCCTGCTTCTGGATTCTCTATTTTCAGATGTTTGGCTCTGTTCTCTGGTATCTGCGTGATTTTATTTACCGGGCGCCGGTAGACCGATTCATGCAGAAAATTCCTTTCCTGAAGCCATTCAAGTTCGATGCTGAGTTCGTTACAATCATCAATGCCGGGACTATCGTCCTGCTCGTTGTCCTAGTTAGTCGGATTGTCAAGAACCTGAAAGCTTTTCCTGTCATGGCCGCTGGTATCGTCATCGGATCAGGAGGTTTTTTGATTCTGGCTTTGACCAATAGCGCCTGGATGTTCATCTTAGGGATTGCTGTTTTCTCGATCGGAGAGATGACCGCCCACCCCAAATACTACAGTTATATCGGCCTCGTAGCTCCAACGGAGCAAAAGGCAGTTTATATGGGCTATGCTTTCCTTTACGGTGTTTTCGGAAGCTTGATCGGCAGTAACCTGGGAGCTGTCCTCTACGAGAATATCCTCAAGCCCGTTGCTCCTTCCAGGGAGGCAGTGGAAACAGGCGTTCCTCTGGCTGCTGTTGCCGTTAACCAAGTGAAATTTTTCTGGCTGATCTTTGCTGTACTGGGCATTTTCTGCCTGGCAGGAATGCTCCTTTATAATAAGTTTTTTTCGGAAGACACTCCTGAGACGAGCCGCCGAGCCTGGAAGATCATGCTTGGAATTTATGCTCTTATTGCCGCGGTCGGGGTCTATTTCTTCATTTTTTCCCTCTTCCTCACCCCGCAGATACAATGGAAAACATTTGTTCAGGCTTTGATCATGCTGACTCTGGGAGGTGGGGGATCAGCCCTGAGTTTAAAAAAAGAAGCTTCTCAGGCAGCTAAATAATTCTGCTTAAGGAGTTAAGTCGACTTCCTTAATTGAAGTTAAACTAAGAGCAGGGCTGCACCTAAAAAGGAAGAAAGGAGAGAAAAATGAAGTCTCTTACAGAGCATTTGTTTTTCAACACTGAAAAAAGGCGTGAGTTTATCAATATCACTTCTCAAGTCGATGAGCTGGTCAGGAAAAGCGGAGTGCAAGAAGGCCTTTGCCTCGTGAATGCCATGCATATCACAGCCAGTGTTTTTATAAATGATAATGAGAGTGGTTTGCATCAGGATTTTGAAAAGTGGCTTGAAAATCTTGCTCCTCATGAACCTTTATCGAATTATAGACATAACCTCACTGGAGAAGACAATGCAGATGCTCACCTGAAAAGAACCATCATGGGGAGAGAAGTGGTTGTTGCTATTACCCAGGGTAAGCTGGATTTTGGTCCCTGGGAACAGATTTTCTACGGAGAGTTTGACGGACGGAGAAGGAAGAGAGTCTTAGTCAAAATCATCGGAGAATAGAAGAAAAAGGGACGGTTCTATTTTTTCTCAATTTTCTCACTCTCCCCTGTTAATTATTGAGAGAAAATAGAACCGTCCCCGATTTTTTTTACAAAAATAAAATCGTCTCCTGCTATTTGTAGGTGTCCCTCTTTTTTTTAGTTCGATTTTGTCTATTTCTCTGGATAAAGGAGAGCATTCAGCAGGAACTTGTAAGTTCCATGGGATTGGGCCCGGTGCTGGCAGCGAATCCCGATAAGGATGATGTGTCCCTTCTTGTATTTAGCATCCACGACTGCGGCTTTCCGAGCAATGACATTTTCTCCCAAGAGCCAGCCGCTCAAAAGGATATTCTCTTCTTGGAAGCTGGCCACGACTTTCCTATCCCATTCTCCAGAAGGAATCCACGTATCTAGAGCCAGACTCCTGGAAAACATGACCCCAGCCTCTTCAGGCATCCCGTAACCTATAGGGGATTTATTATCCACGTTTACTCTTAAAATGGAAGTGGGGCAGAAAAATTTGGAGCGGTCGACTCTTTCCAGGGCATTCCTGGCAGGAACCTTAAATTCTTTGAAGATCAACCGGCAGGCATTATTGAGGGTAACTAGAATTCCGCCCTTCTCGACAAAAGTCTTTAAAGCTTCTACTCCTTCTTTCCCTATACCACCTTCATATTCAGGAGGCAAAGGAGTAAAGTAACGGGCCCAGCGGGAGGTTGGACTGGGCTTTCCTGTTTTGATGATCTCCGGGCTTTCATCTGCGAAGACTATGACATCATATTTGGCTTTCAAATCAACTTTCTTTTTTTTCGTGTCCTTGAAATCCTTATTGTGAAGAGTCGTGTAGGGGACTCCTAGATCATCGAAAACATACCTTGTCCAGCCTTCATCCATGCTAGATCTCCAGGATTGATAGAGCCCGATTCGGTTGTTTTTCAGAGGCGCTTTGGGGATGTCAGTGGCGTTTTCAGGCTCATACACAGGGAGATGCCATTTCTTGACGAGAGAAGGGAGAGCTGCTTGGACCTGGGGAGTGTTCTTGATTATGAAGCTTCCTGGGTTGACCTTGAATCCCTCTGCCTTTATCTTTTCCTCGGCACGATAGATTTCAGCTTTATCTTTGAGGAGAGAAAATATAGCAGCATAAGAGCCGTTGATTCGGGAGTCAAGAAGAATATAATCGGAAGATACTTGAGGTGCGGACAGCGAAGGATAAGGGACTTTTTCCAGTTTCTCGAGCTTGGCCTGGAAAGGAGATTCGATCCGGTCGCATTCTACCCCCATCTGAAGAGGAAGAGTCCAGCCAGCATTGTCGTAGGGAGGAATAGGAGGGCCGCCCTCGTATTGGCGGAGATCAGGATATTTTTGTTTCTCCAGGAGGGCTACGGCGTAAGGTTTGTAAGGCTGAGAAGCCTTGACCACAAAGGAACCTACTGGATAAAGCTTTCCGTCAGCAAGAAAGTCTTCCTGGGCTTGATGAATTTCCACTCCGCCAAGCATGAGGATATCAAGCATCCTCAGAGCAGTAGGATAATCTAGCTGGTTGCTGGGGATGACAAATGCAAAAGGATCACCTTTTTCTCTGTTTTCGATGGAATTCTTGTACATCCGATAGAAATTGAACAGGAAATCTTCTTTATGGAGATAAGCTGTTTTTATCAAGCTAAAGGTAAGAACGAGCTCATAATCCACCAGATCCCTTAATCTCCACCATCCTCCAGGCCAGGGTTCAGGGAATTTCATTCTTTTCTCATAATAGGATTGTGGAATTTCGGTGGGCTCGATATAGATGGGAGTCGCCACTTTCACTGAGGCCATTTCGCTGAGAAGGCCCACCACGTTGTGAAGCCATGAGGTGTCGTCGCAAGCTCCGATCCACCAGCCGGTGAAGCTTCGACCATGGACAACGCCTTTATACCCGAGTTTTTCTAAATCGTAGGCCATGTTGACTCCACATAGATTGACAGAGCGCCAGAGAAGGGCTTGGACATTGGGAACAGGAGGGTCCATAAAGGGAGGGATGAAGAGACGAGCTCCTGTTCGGCCCATCTGATGCTCATCGATATGAATCTGGGGAAGCCAGTCGTGATAAAGAACTTTGGTCACAGCCTTGGATTCAGGGAGGTTGAACATAAACCAGTCGCGGTTATTGTCATGGCCAGCATAGTGGTGATAGAGCCAGGGCATATTGCCTCCTTCGTACTTGGTGCCGACATATTTCCGGTACCAATCGGTAACCATCTGTTGGCCGTCTGGATTGATAGTGGGAGCGAGCAGGACAATAACCTCTTTTAAAACTTTATCAGCCTCAAAAGGAGTATCATCCGTGACCAGCTTATGAGCGAGTTCCAGGGCCATTTGAGACGCGGCAATCTCTGAAGCATGGATGTTGCAGGTTATTAGAACAATCACCTTTCCCTCTTTAGCTAATTTCTTAGCTTCTTCAGGAGATAGTGTTCGGGGATCTCGGAGCTTTTTTACGATTTCTCGGTAAGTATCCAATTCAGCCATATTCTCCTTTGACGTGATAACAGCCATGATCATCGGTTTATCTAGAGTAGATGTTCCGATATTAAGGACTTTGAGCTTTTCTGATTCTCGCTCGAGCTTTTCAAAATAAGCTTTGATTTGGTTGTAGTCAGCCAGCTTACGGTCAGCGCCCACCTTAAAGCCAAGAAAGTCGTCTGGTGAGGTCTGAGCGCTTAGAGCAAAAGGCAAAATGAATAAAACAAGAAGACTTGTGCATGCTCTTAATGATTTTTTTTCTCCTCTCATTTTTTCCTCCTGTTTTTAAATAGACTCATTTCTATCACTTGGAATTTCCCCTGTCAAGAAAAAATGCCATCAAGGACACAGGTGTTTGAATTAGAGAGGTAAGCGAGCAGGTGAAAGCTTAGAAAGAAGACTCCAAGGAAGGTTTTAAAAACGTTTTGGAGTTTGAGATTTAAGGCAGAATTTTTATCTTCGGGAGCCTCGCAAGAGGAATAGACGGAGAAGCTGCATGAGGGCCATGGCTGTGGCAGCGACATAAGTCAAGGCAGCTGCGGAGAGGACTCTTCGAGCACCGGCGAGTTCATCTTGTTTCAAGTAGTTTCCGTCTCTAAGAAGGTCGAGGGCTCGGCGAGAAGCATTGAACTCTACTGGGAGAGTCAAGACACTGAAGGCTACAGCTCCAGCAAAAAGGAGGATGCCTATGTCCATCAGGATACTGGGTCCTTGACGACTGAAGATGAAGCCGATTAAAAAGATGGGGAAAGCCAGCGAAGATCCAAAGCTGGCCACAGGGTAGATGGTATTTCTTATTTGAAGAGGGAAGTAGCCGGCATGATGCTGGAGGGCATGTCCTGTTTCATGAGCGGCTATGCCCAGGGCAGCGATGGAAGGGCTTTTATAAACGCCCTCTGAGAGACGGAGAACTCTTTTCCGAGGGTCGTAATGATCGGAAAGCTGACCCGGGACTCTCTCGACTTTTACATCTGTTGCTCCCTTGGCATTCAGGATTCGCTGGGCGACTTCAGAAGCTGAGATTCGGGAAGAGGCATATTTGGAACTGAAATGCTTGTACGTGCTGCGAACTTTTTGTTGAGCATACAGAGCGAGAATAAGGGGTGGAATAAGAAGAACAAAAGTATAATCCCAAAAAAACATGGTTCATTACTCCTCAAGATTATAATACCAACAAATTTTTATGGCTGTCAATTATCTCTTCCTAATCCCTTGAGATCATCGAGAATTAATTTTTCGATGAAAAGGAATTCCAAAAAGAGTATAATAAAATCTGGCCGTGCTAGATGGGGAGCTAGCGGTGCCCTGTAGCCTACAATCCGCTATAGTGGGATCGAATCCCTTGCCGAGGCTGGTTTTTTTCTGGCCTGTGTTCTTGCAAGTGGTGTTGAAGGTTAGGGCCCTGTGCAAAGAGCGCCCTGTGAACCCCGTCAGGACCGGGAGGTAGCAGCGGCAGCAGGGAAGCTTCTTGTGCTGCAGATCAGCCTTGCCTGAGCTAACTACAAGGATAACGCAGGGAAAAGACAGTCGGAGCGAGGTGCACGGCCTGAATTTTTAACACTAACAGCTTAAGATTCGGTGAGCCTCTCTTATTCTTTTCCGGACCGCTACTCCATAAAGGCAAGCCTTCTCGCAGGCACCGCAGTCCCGGCAGGAAAACGCCGTCTGCTCAGGTTTTAATTTCGAATAGGCTTTCTTGGCTAGAGCCCTCTTATCATAGCCTTCATAATAAGCGAGATAGCGGAGAATTTCTGTCGTTTTGACAAAATAGGGGCAGGATTCCTGACAAAGACCGCACATATGACAGAAATCTACAGAATTTTCAGCTACATAGCGAAAGAGATTTTTACTCTCTTCTGCAGAGAGAGAGAGGCCTACCACACCCAAGTCTTCTTCCATTTCTTCATAAGTCAGCATTTCTATGACTGCTGAACTTATATTCTTATTCTCTAAAGCCCATTTCAACATGGCTTGAAAGAGGGACGTGTTACCAGTCTTGTATTTGGCCAGGTTCTGTCTTCTTCCTCCGACTTTGAGCGTTTTCATGGCAATGATACCCACATCTTTTGAGTGGGCCAAGGAAATGAGATGTCGGATTCCGCTTTCTCCTAGATAATCGTCATAGGTCTTGATTTCTTTTTCTGTATCTTGGATATCGAAAACGTTATAGCCAAGCTGAATCATATCATAATAACCACATTCAACCGCTTTTTTTACGACTCGATGGTGATTCGTATGACAAGAGAGACCCCGGAATCTGTATTTTCCTTGTTTCTTCAATTTCTCGAAGGCTCCGATGACTCTCTCGTCAGTGAGATTCTCTTCATTCCTGGCACCATGAATGAGAAGCACATCGATATAATCTGTGTCGAGCCTTCGAAGGCTTCCGTTGACGGAATCGATTATGGATTCTTCGTTCCAGTTCCTCCGAAGATGGAATTTAGTTCCGACCTGGACCTTCTCTCTCCCGATGTTTTTACACAACTTGCCTATCATGCGTTCACTGTTTCCATTCATGTAGGTACACGAAGTATCGATGTAGTTGACTCCCCTTTCTATGATCTGGCGAAGAAGAGCTTCTTCCGGAACAGGACTTCCCCCCAGAGAGATTTCAGAGACAAAGAGGTTTGTTTTTCCCAAACGACGATAGAACATCTCGCCTTTTTTGAGGCGATTATTTTCTTCGTCTCCCAAGAAGGGATTGGCTGAAGCTAGCGTTGCTGAAGAAGTCATGAAGACAAGGTTTTTCAGGAAGGCACGACGGCTAGGGCAAACACTGAAAGTTTTATTACTCATAAAGGGGATCCATTTTAGAGTAGTTTTGTCTTTTTTAGTATCTTTTCCATCTCCATTTTTCCCTTTTCATCAAGGGGAAGAAGGGGGGAGCGAGGCAGCCCTCCGAAATAACCCAGCAGGTCAAGACTATGTTTGATCCCAGGAATGCCAAAAGTTTCAATGATGGCTTTGTTGAGAGGAGCCAATCTCGGCTGGAGTTCTAAAGCCTGTTCTCTTTTTCCCTCCAGGAATAAATTGTAAAGCTGAACGCATTCGGCAGGCGCAAGATCTGCCAGAGCAAGAATTCCGCCCCTGGCCCCAAGCTGGAGGCCTGGGAAAAAGACACTCGCGGCACCAGTGAGAAAGCTGAAGTTGGAGGCGAGGTGAGGTCTCACCTCTTCCAAGAAATCTAAATTTCCCGAACTTTCTTTGATCCCGACAATATTGGAGTGCTTAGAGAGCTCAAAAAGAAGGTTGCTCTCTATGGATATTCCGGTGTTACGGGGGATGTTGTAGATGATTATCGGAGTTTTGGATTGGTCAGCGATTGATAAATAATAGTTTTTTAAAGCTTCTCGGTTCATGAAAGACTTGAAATAATAAGGCGTTCTTACCAAAGCGGCATCAATACCCAGTTCTGCCATCCTGTTCGTAAAATCGAGGGTGATTTTAGCGGATTCTCGAGCTGTTCCGACGATGATTTTCTTCCCTTGAGCAGCACTCTCTCTAGCAGCCATGACCATTTTCTCTGATTCTTCATCAGTGAGAAAGACACTCTCTCCAGTCGAGCCCAGAACCACGTATCCGGATAGGCCGAATCGATTATATTTTTGGATGTTTTCCTTGAGTTTTTCAGGCGAAATCTTATCATCAAGAAAAGGAGTGGTAAGGGCAGGAAAAACTCCTTTGAAACTTCTACTCATCCTAGAGTCACCTCTTACTCTAACCTCGCCAGGTTCTGATATATAAATTCAATCATAAACTTTGAGGATGGAGATACTTCGAAAAGACAGAGTCATTACTCTTCGATTTCTCTCATTTGTTCTTCACTCAGACCAAAATAGTGGCCGATTTCATGATGGACGACTTCTCTCACTTTCTTTTTTATCTGTTCCTCGGTTGAGCATATAGCTTCGATAGGATTTTGATAGATAACGATGACATCAGGAGGAATATTTCCGTAATAAGGACCTCGGTGTTTCAAAGGGACACCATGATAGTGGCCCAGGATTGAGCTTAAGCGCGGGCTGCCGGTCCGATTATAAGTATCTCTTGAAGGTTGACTTTCCACAATAACAGCCAGGTTGTCTAGATATTTCTTGAACTTAGGTGGAAGTTCGGCCAGGGCTTGTTCTACCAGTTTTTCGAATTCTTCTTTCCTCATAGGATATTCCCAGGCTCGGCTCTTATTTCTCTATTCCTTCTCTAGCCCTCACTCCCTTCTTAGAATAGTGTTTTTTCTCTTTCATCTCAGTGACCAAATCGGCTCTTCTCAAGAATGATGAGGGCGCGTATCGTCCAGTTAGAATGATTTCTACGCTTTCGGGTTTCTGGTCGATAAAGGACAGAACCTCTTTTTCAGTTAAGAGGTTAAAATAAACAGCCACGTTGATTTCATCCAAGATAATGATTCTGTATTTTAAAGAAAGCATGGCCTCGAGGCATTTCTTCAAGCCTCTTTTGGCTTTTTTGATGTCCTCTTCATCTGGGTCTTTAGTCACATGGATGAAACCCTTGCGGCCGAATTGCTCGATGGTGATGTAGGGTGCCAGGTTTTTAACCGCGAAAAGCTCTCCATACATTTGTCCTTTGAGGAATTGTCCGATGTATACTCTCTGCTTATGTCCCGCTGCCCGCACAGCAAGTCCTAAGGCGGCTGTGGTTTTTCCCTTTCCGCTTCCTGTATAAACTTGGATGTAGCCCTTAAATTTGGCTTTCGGGCTTTTCATAGATTCTCTATTCTCCGGAGCCATCTTTCTTAAACTTTTGTCCTTCCTAACTATATTTTAATCCCCTCAGGGAGTCAACAGAAAACAGCCGACCCCTAGTTTGACCGCTAATTTTAAAATCGAGAGACTTATGCTATAATCAGCGCCATGTTAGATTTGAAATTTGTCCTGGAGAACCTGGATTTGGTGGTAAAAAAAACCAAAAGCAGGGGGATAAGAATTAAACTCGACGAACTGGCAAAGCTTGTTCAAGAAAAGAATAAGCTTTTAAAAAAAGTCGAAGATCTTCGTTATGAACAGAACAAAGCCTCTAAACTCATCGGCCAGATGAAAAAAGAAAAGAAAGATTTCTCTTCTATCATTTCCGAGATGAAAAAAGTCTCAGAGGAGATTAAGAATCTGGAAGAGAAGTTGAGAGATATGGAAAAGAAAATGAGGGCAGTTTTGCTTGTGATTCCCAACTTTCCTCATGAATCTGTCCCCGAGGGAAAATGTCCTGATGACAATCTTGAGATGCGACAATTTAGCAAGCCGCCCAAATTTTCTTTTCCCCTCAAGTCTCATTGGGAAATTGGTAAGAAGCTCGGAATTCTGGATTTCGAAAGAGCAGCCAAATTGGCAGGCTCCAGGTTCGCTGTTTATTTCGGGGCCGGGGCTTGGATGGAAAGGGCCTTGATCAACTTTATGCTTGATATCCATACTAAGGAAAAAGGCTATAAAGAGGTTATTCCTCCCTTCATAGCCAATGAGAGCAATTTACTCGGGACCGGAAACCTGCCCAAGTTCGAGAATGACCTGTTTAAACTCAAAGGCTATTCTTGGTATTTGATTCCCACAGCAGAAGTTCCCTTGACGAACCTCTATCGAGAAGAAATTCTAGAGGCTGAGATTCTTCCCCAGAAATTTGTAGCCTATACTCCCTGCTTCAGACGGGAAGCCGGCTCTTACGGGAAAGATATAAGAGGGCTGATCCGCCAGCATCAGTTTAACAAAGTGGAATTGGTGACCTTTTCTTTGCCAGAAAGATCATACCAAGAGTTAGAGACCATGACTTCGGATGCTGAAGAGATTTTGAAACGATTGAATTTACATTATCGAATGGTGACTCTATGCACAGCGGATTTGGGGTTTGCCGGTGCCAAGACCTATGACCTGGAGCTCTGGATGCCCTACCAGAAAAGATACCTAGAAATCTCATCCTGTACCAATTGTGAGGATTTCCAGGCTCGAAGAGCTAACATACGATTTCGCCGTGAACCGAAATCGAAACTAGAGTTTATCCATACGTTGAACGGTTCTGGATTAGCTTTGGGAAGGACTGTAGCTGCGATCCTGGAAAGCTGTCAACAGGAAGACGGCACGGTCGTTATTCCAGAAGCCTTAAGGCCTTACATGGACGGCTTGGAAAGAATTCCCTGAAAACTCGCTCAATTGACTTGCTCGCCTTTGTTTTTACGGATAAAATAGCTCCTTGGAGGGATGGCCGAGTGGTTTAAGGCGGCGGTCTTGAAAATCGCTTCCCGAGCAATCGGGACGGGGGTTCGAATCCCTCTCCCTCCGTTTTCAGCTTAGAAAGCAAACAGACGTCAGCGATAGATGACTCTGATCCAAAAATCCGGGTATGGCGTCTTATTCCCAGCAACTGTGATTAAGGATTTTGAATATTTTTTGAAAAATGATAGAATGGCTTTAGCCGCCAAGGAAACACGGAGAGGTGCTGGAGTGGCTGAACAGGGTCGCCTGCTAAGCGATTGTCCCGATTAATGTCGGGACCGTGGGTTCGAATCCCACCCTCTCCGCCATTTTTTCCTCCTTTCATTCCAGTTGTTGACTGAAATGCAGCAAGGTATTTACGATTTCCTCGTGGCTGAGAGAGGTGACATCTTGAGGGGAATCGACTATCCGGAAGTTAAAGAAGGGGCAGTTCCCATCATACCAGTGCTCGGCGAATTCCCTTCCGAGGGTTTTCCTCTTTTCTTCTTCTTTTTCATCGAGAAGAGAACCAAGGCCTTTAAGGTTGACTCCTTTTCTGGGATCAACTCCAAGGATGTACCGGTTGTTCCCAAAGTTAGTCATGAGCAGCGTGAATCCTTCCCCGAGAGGAGAATTCTCTCGGTCTCGCCGGGCCCATTCCTTGGAGAGGAAACTTCGTGGATTTTTGATGATAAGCCCGTCAACTTTTTTCTTTCCCTGTCCTGAAGTCAAAGGCAAATAGAGACTTACTCTATGTCCGCGATGAAGGTCTGAGAGGTAATTGAAATAATCACCATCGGTTTTTCTCATGGCCTTTTCATACCTATCGATCCCTGAGAAAAGGACTCTGTTCTGGAAAAAGTCATACCCTTCATCTGATTTGGAATACAGAAAATTCATGAATGTTAATCCTTCCTTCATGCGTTCTAGATTTGCTTCTTCTTCATCTTTTCTGATCCAAGTAAAGAGGGCTCTAAGAATAGAGTAGGGGGTAGAGGATAGGTCAATTTCCTCTGGCAAGGAAGCAGAATCGACCATCTTGGTGTAGGCAGCTATCTTTTCCAGGGAAGAGTCAAGTTTCCCTTTCACTATGAGTTTTAGGGCGAGAAAGGCAGAGGAGACAGCATCAAAATCAGGAAAGCGGTGGGTGATGATACGGAGTTTTTTGGCTTCTCCTTCTTGGGAGGAGATCTCTTCTTTTTTGATGTGGTCGAGGACAAGATCAGGATATTTGGCGATTAAAGAGGCGGTGCATTCGGGTTCGGCCTGGGGATGGTGATGGTCGATAACACCAGGCACTGTTTTCATTCCCACATCTAGAGCCAAGGTATTCTGCTCGGGATTTAAATTTTCTCCGTATTTAACAAATTGATACACGACATCCATTTTCTATTCTATGCCTGATGTTTTATTTTTTCTCTTTGTTCCAAGAATTTAATAATTTTTGCACTTCCAGAGGGAACAGGATAACGACGTATTGCCCTGAGTGTGACCCAGCGCTGTCTGGTGTTGAAGCGAGGTTCGCTTTTTAAGCGGCATTCATAGGCGTAGAGGTCAACCTGGAACTGAGTATAAGCATGGTGGACTTTGGTGAGGAATTTCTTCTCTGCTACCTCTGCAGAGAGTTCTTCTTTTATTTCTCTATCCAAAGCCTGTTCCAGGCTTTCGCCGGTTGCTCTTTTTCCGCCAGGGAATTCCCAGAGTTCTGCCAACAGGCCAGAAGAAGGTCTTTTTTGAATCAAGATTTGGCTGTTCTTCCGTATGATTCCGACCACAGCTTCGATCTTTTTATAATTCCTCTTCTTCGGAGGAGGGATGACCTCCTGCTCGCCTGTCTGATAGGCCTGGCAAAATTCGGTGACTGGGCAGAGAAGACAGCGAGGATTCTTTGGCCTGCAGACAAGAGCTCCGAGCTCCATCAGGGCTTGATTGAAATGACACGATTTTTTCAGAGGAAGCTGAGTCTGGAGAAAGGGGAGTAGAGCCTTGTCGTCTGGGGAGGCTTTCTGTCGAATCCTTCTTAGTCTGATAATAACCCGGCGCACATTGGCATCCACAACTGGATAAGTTTTATCGAAAGCGAAGCTCATGATAGCCGCTGTCGTGTAAGGGCCGAAGCCGGGCAACTTCTTCAATTCATCATAATCTGATGGAATTTTCCCTTCGAATTTATCTTTCATTATTCTCGAAGCTTTATGAAGGTTTCTAGCTCTTTGATAATAGCCCAATCCCTGCCAGGCCTTAAGGACCCTCTGGAGAGGAGCCCGGCTTAGTGATTCCATATCTGGAAACAGTTTCTCCCATTTCCTGTAATAAGGCAGAACTGCCTGAACAGTGGTCTGTTGGAGCATGATTTCAGAAATCCAGATCTTATAGGGATCCTGTGTCTCGCGCCAGGGAAGTTTCCGGTGATGATCCCGAAACCAGTGGAGTAATCTTATTCGAAATTCGTTTATTCTTTGATTTTGGCTTGACATCTCCAAGAGGACATACTTCTATACCACGATTTTGTCCTTTTGGCAAAAAACAGAATAGGAACTAGACGTTATGTCGGGTAGCGTTTCTTAAGGTTGAATATCTAAATCAGGATCAGCTGTCAATCTCTTTCCATTGTATATGACTTCAACTGAATATTTGAACTTTATTAATTTCTTTTTCAGCTTCGCTTCTTGTGTAGCAACTTCTCCTTCTGTTGCATCTGTCTCATACTTTTTTTTGGCTTTTTTGGCTGCTCTTTTTGCCTTTAATTTTTTTTCCTTTAAGGGCTTCTTGTCGCCGAAATCAACGCTGAATTCATAATCGCTTATCTATATTTTCAATCAAAATTTCGATGGGAATAGTTTCATCAGCAAGGGCAATGAGTTTCTTTGATAAAAAAGAAATTCAATTAGCTCGATGAGTATTCAGACTTTACCTCAGGAAACGAGAAATATCTTAAAAAGAATTTAGGGAAAAATAAATTTGTCAGTCAAATAACCTTCTCATTTGATTAACTTTTTGATAAAATCTCAGGCTAGTTTTATTAATACCTGCGGAAGATTGTTGCGCTCAATGACAGACAAATTAAGAGTCAAGAATGATATGGCCGAGGTGGACAGAATCAGAGTTTTTTTGAAGGAAAACCTCAAGGAATCGAATCTCTCGGATAAAGATTTTTATAGAATTGAAGTCTCCATTCTGGAAATCGTATTGAATATCATCCGGTACGCCTATCCCGATGAGGAAGGGGATATTTTAATCAGCACCTGGCAGAAAGAGGGTAAGGTATTCTTCGAAATCAGAGACAACGGCATTCCCTTTGATCCCAGAAGCGCAGAGCTCCCTGATATAAAAGAGCTCATCAGGAATGAGAAAGTGGGAGGATTAGGAATCTTCCTTTCCCGCAAGCTGATGGACGGTTTTGAGTATAAAAGGGAAAGTGATCAGAATATTTTAACTATGTATAAAAAAATCGAAGAGGCTAAGGCCTCGGATTCTTCAGTATAAAACTTTATCCTCCCCGACTTTCTTGATCCGATCATCGAGCCATTTGAGTATAAGGTCTCTGCGAACCAGGATAGCTTCGATTTCTTTATCGGTCAGATATTCCCCGACTACATCCTTTATAATCTCAAAATTCAGAACCTTCAATTTCTCTACAAAAACACGAGGAAGCTCCTTCATGAGCTTGGGTCCTTCTTTGTGTTTTTCATCGTAGAGGAGTTTATCGGTGAATTTTTTTGAGGTTCGGAATGAACGGGAGTGATCGATGAGGATAAGACGCCAATCCTTGGTGATGAGTATATTCCCCTGGTGCCTGTCTTCATTGGCGATCAAATTATCAAAGGCGCGGTGCAAATAGGTGGCCCTGTTGAAATAGAAGACTTTGTAGGACGGAACCTTAATATTTTCCCTTGCTTTCTTTCTCAGGTCCATCTCTGCTGTCACCCAGATTTGGCAGGAGCCTCGATTTCCCTGAAACCTTCTTTCGGCGGTAGGTGGAACCATGTTCAATCCTAAATACTTATCCAATCTGTAAGCTGCGATTTCCCATCTCCAGTTTTCAATATACCCCTTCATCCGGCCTTCTGCATCTTTCCATAAGGCGTCATTTTTGATTCCGTCTTTTTCTAAAGTCAATCTCCAGGGCTGAGTCACGGCTTCTCGACCACCCAACTGCACTTTGCCCACGACTTCTGCATTTTGAAGGAAATCTTCCCATTTAGCTCTTTCTGCTATTTCTTCTGGTGTGAACTGGGCTATAGATACGAAACTGAATCCTAAGATAGTTATCAAAGCAAAACATATGATGAGTCTTTTTTTCATCTTTTATCCTCCTTTTCCAGCGAGATTTCTCATGAATCTATTTGAAATAAAGAATAATGCCAGCTTTAATACAAGACCTTTCCTTCGCCTTTTTCTTTTATCATTTCCTCGATTTCTTTCAAAAGCAGCTCTTTTCGAATAAGGATGGCCTTGATTTCTTTGTCTTTCAGATAGGGTCCTACAGCATTTTTTATTAACTCATAATTTAGCGCCTTCACTTTTTCCACAAATTCCCGAGGAAGGACTCTGAAAAGCTTGGCGCCCTTTAGGCCATCCTTTCCGAACATGAGTTGCTGAGTGAATTTCTTAGAGGAACGAAAGGAGCGAGAATGGTCGATAAGAATCGTACGCCAATCTTTGGTGTAGCGAATATTCTCCTGAGTTCGGTCTTCGTTGGCGATCAAGCTATCAAAAGCTCTGGTTAGGTATTTCATTTTGCTCCAATTGTCTATTTTAGAAGGAGGGATGTCAATTTTTTGCTCCATCCTATCGAGGTCACTCATTTCCAGCGCGACCCATAACTGGAGAGAGCCTTTTTTTCCCTTGAATTCTCTTTCGACCGTGGGGGGAATCAGATTTAATCCTAGTAGCTTGTCCATCTCATAAGCGGCAATTTCATACTGCCATCCTTCCAGAAATCCGTACATCCTGCCGCTCGGATTTTTCCAGGCACCCGATGCTTCTCTATCTCCTTTTTTCAAGAAAAGCCTTTTAGGTTTAGTAACACCTTCTCCTATGTCCCTGTCTTCAACAATTTCTGCGGTCTTGAGGAATTCTTCCCATACCTGCCTCTGGGTAATCTCTGGCGGAGTGAATTGCGCATTGACCGCAAAGCTTTGAGCAATGAATAGGAACAGAATTAAGGCCATAAAAAATTTTCGCTTCATTTTCTCATCTCCCTCTCAAAGCTTTCCCGCCAAATTTTCTAATACTATAAATCTATTTTTTTTGAAAATCAAATAAAGTTATGTTTTATTCTCCAGGGGAAAGAACTCTTTTTTCTGACAGTTTTTTATGCTCTCTGAAAATAAGAATTCCGAGGAATATCCAAATCACCACTAGCACGACATTGGAAACGGCAAATTTTTCAACATTAAAAGCGAGAAAAGTAACACCCAAAAAAACAGTAAAAGCTGATAATACGTCGCCGGAGCGGTGGAAAAAGGTTTTTGTCACCGCTTGGGCTTTGTATTTCTCTTCTCTTGAAGTTATGAGAAATAGGGAGTGCCGGGTTGTGTTCATAAGAGAATAATCTGTACCATTTTCCAAAGCTTTAACCCATTTTACCAATACGAGAAATGCGCCAAAGCTTATAAAGAAATATCCTCCCAGGGCAAGTGCAGGGAGGAAGAAAATCGCTACCCTAACCCCAAACCACCTGAAAATTCGTGACACGATAAACAGCTGGACGAACATAGCGAAGAGATTCTGGATATTATAGAAACCAGCAAAGAATTTAGTCAAAAATTGTCCCTCATCTAATGCTCCCGCTGTTCCTGATTCTATGGCCTTAACTGCAGCATCTTTGGCTACCGTATCCAGCATATACACCCCGTTGGTGTTGATGAAATTCATCATCAGCACAAAAAAAGCAATGTATAGAAGATACCGCGTTTTAAAAACTAGGCGAAATGCTCCTCCCTTTTCAAGAGGCTTCTCCTGTTCTTTTTCCCCAAATGCTTTTTTCTGGTCGGCCTTAACTGTTTTTGCTTCGACTCTTTTTATTTCTCTTTGATGAATAATCCATGTCAATAAAATACAAATTCCCAGGATTCCTCCTGCCACCAACATCAATTGAAATTCCCCTATAGGTACCACAAGCCGATCTGTAATTTTTCCTCCTGCATAACCTCCAAAGGTAGCTCCGAAAGCAATTAGAGGGAACAGACGCTTTCCTTCTTCCTCGGTGTACAAGTCGTTGGCAAAACCCCAGAATTGAGCAACAACAATCAAGTTAAATATGCCTACCCAAATAAAAAAGATGATGCCCATAGCTCCGGGTCCAACACCTACTAGATATAAAACATAAAAGAGTCCTAAGTTGGAAATGAAAAAGAGTGTTACCCAGGTGATCAATTTTTGGCGTGGGAATTTGGAAGCAATGCTGCTGAATATTTTAACAACAAAAATTAGCATAACTGCTATAGCCGCAGAAAGATAACTTTTGATTTCAGGAGGCCACTGCTCCAACATTAAAGCATCTCTTACTGGTTTTATGATGTAGTAAGCCATAAAAAGTAAATATACATTAAACATTAAAAGAAAAGCGGTAAGAGCTTCGCCCGGATAGACGACTGTAAACAGCCTTAGAATTTTATAGAAAATTCCAGCGGATTCTTTTTGGCTTTTCATTATTTCTTCATTTTCTGGAACTTGCATTGAATCTCCTCCTTTTGCTCTTCCCAGATACCTTACTCATAGAAGTTGCTTTGTTTTAGCCTCGAATTAGCATTATTAAAAAGCTATAGATTGACAAGGATAGGCACTTTCCACTTGGAGATGACATTTTTTTAGATGCAATATATTTGAATCTAAATTGAATGTCAACACTATTCAGGTCGTCTCTCATTCTTATGTTCTCTTAAGGAGAAAATTTTCCACTGTTTCTGTGAAAAACTCTGTTGAAAAATATGTCTTTTAAATTTCTAACAGACTGATTTAATTATAATTATGGGATAATGCACAATTTATGGTCAGGTTCATTTTAGGATGATAGACGTTGATCAGAAGAGAGCAGAATGCGTTTATCTTATATATCGCCTCATGATGGTTCAGGAGAAGAGCACAGCTTCTTCTCCTTTTTCGGCAATTAATTTTTTTATCTTTTCGATGATGATTTTTTTACGTTCGAGTAGAGCACTGATTTCGGCATCATTGAGATAGAGGCTGAGCTTGGTTTTGATGATCTCATCATCTAATTTCAGGAGATTTTGATAAAGTTTTTTCGAGCAGCGCGTGATATGACATTCAGGGATGAGTTCTGGATAAGGATCAAAAGCTTCAGAAAAATCTACCCTCCAGATTTTCCAATTCTCTTTGCGTATGATCAAAATATCAGGCAAATCTCTTTCCGCACAATAAGAATTAGAGTAGGTCAGATTCTCAAAAACTGTCAATTCTTCTAGAGAATCTTTAAAACGCTCCGAGTCTGGAGGCTCAATATTATTATTTCTACGAGCTTCTTCGGTTATTGCTTTTTCGATAAGAAGCGCAAGGGATCCTTTCCTTCCCTCGACTTCTCTTTCTACGGTAGGAGGGACGATATTGAGGTCAAGGAATTTATTTAGCTCGTAAGCTGCAAGATCATATTTATAGCTGTCTGGAATAGGGTGGGGTCGAGTGCGGTTAGTGACCCTGAAGAATCCTCTCCGCTCGACCTTCCCATCGGTCAGACATAATAACCAAGCCTCTGTTCTTCTGCCAACTCTTTGTTTACCTGGGCAAACTTGGGCCTTTTTTAAATAATCCTCTATTTCTTTTTGTTCCATTTTTATTTCAGGCGTGGTTTGGGAAAAAGAAAAATCCCAATATCCAAGAAAGAAATAAAGAAAACACATTGTCGCTAAAGTAATTTTATATTTCATAGGCTCCCCCTAAAAAGAAGTTCATTTTCAGAGAGTAATTCATTATCAAAATTATGGAAAAATTCTATCGTCCGAGCTTTGTTTTTTGGCAGTCATTTCTTGGCGCTGTCTTTTATATTTAGAATATTCTTATATTCAAACGAAGTTGCCTATTTTTTCCTTAGCTTTGGCGGCCAGACATCGAATTCTCCGCTGTTGATGATCAAGGCGCTGAGATTGCCGCCGTAAGCATCTCCAATACCAGTATCGATGATCCATATTCTTCCATTGAAACGTCTCATATCATCCATGTTTGTAATTTTCCGAGGAGTATGGGCTATGATCATGTTTTTAGCCTTGAGGTTGGTGAGGATTTTATCCACAGTTTCTGTAAAATCAGCGCCCCTTAGGGCCAAATCTCGGTACCATAAAGGTCCAGAAGGTTCATACACAATTCTGCGAACTCTTGATTGGAGGGGAGTCGAAAAGACGATTGCCTGTCGAAAGGCATCAAGCTCCCTACGCGCTAGATTATTGATATCTTTCAGATTCCAAGTTGAGAATTCTTCACTGATCCCGCCATGGACGAAAATCATATCATTAATCTTAATCACTACATTTCTATCAAGGAGCCATTTTCCGTATGTCTTGTTGAAATTATATGTATATTGTTTTCGTGCCGGATGATTTCTTCTTTGTCGGGCGTCATCTCTAATTTCCCTCCAATAAACCAATAAATCTTTGCTAGACAAGGAACCTGAACCCGAACTCTGGAGAGCTTTTTTTTGTTCCTTCTTGGCGAAGTCTTTTTCTTTTCTCTGCTTGTATTTATCTGGAAGAAAAGAAATGAATTGCTCCACCGTGACATAGCCCTGATAATCAAAGGCGATACCGGAGATATTCATCTCTTCATGATTGCCCAGCAATACATGAACTTTGCCTCCAACTTCTTCTGCTTCGTTCTCCAAGCGCATCAACAGCTCAAAGATTTCTCTCGCCTCGGGACCCCTGTCCATGATGTCTCCGATCTGTACCAGATGAGTTTTTCCGCCATTCCAGCGGAGTTCTCTATCAATTATTTTTGTTCCCCTTAGTATTCTTATAAAATTTTTATAATCGCCGTGCAAATCTCCCACGGCAACAATTTTTTCAATACCTGTCCATTCACACTGTATGCTAGCAGCCTGGAGATAAATGGAAAAGAAAGAGACCAAAAGTGCAAAAATGAGCGTCGGCCTAAGTTTTTTCCATAGGTAGTGAAGGTAGCTATTTTTCATGATTTATCTTGATTCCCATCTAAGATGGTGTACTTTTAGGCAAAATTTTATTCATCACTCTTTATAATAAACGATTAAGGAGGGTTGTCAATAGTCAGGGCTGAATGTAACGCGAAGAATATATTTTTGCTGGTTGAAACTTGAATATTCTCTCTCGGATTGTTATTTTCTTACCACTACTACCAAGAACAATTGGTGAGATTCATATTATTACGTGCTATTTTAGATTGACTTTGAATAGGACTTTTGATAAAAGCTAGGAAGGTGGGCAGAGGAGACCTAGAGAGAATAGGAATAGGATGAGATTCCAGATGATTGTTGAGATTACGGAGTAGAAATAGACAAAAAATAAGATTTTTTAAAAGAAAGGGAAAAGATGGAAATAAGTGCAAGAGAAAAAAGCGATGTTATCATTTTTGACATTGAGGGAGAAATAAGAAGATCGGATGTGTCAGATGTGACCCTTCACCAGCTGGTCAAAGATCAGTTGGATACTGGAAAAAGAAACATTCTCCTCAATTTTAAAAATGTTGAATTCATCGATAGCTTCGGTGTGGGAGAAATTCTAGCCAGCTATATTTCTACTCATAATTTAGGGGGGAAGCTGAAGATCGCCAAAATCTCCAAGAAGCTTTATCTCATTTTCCAGGTTACAATGCTGACCAAAGTCCTTGAAATATTCGAAGATGAAGAGGTAGCCTTGGAGAGTTTTATTAAAGATTAGCCCTCGTCACAAGTTCTCTTGTTGAGTCGTTAAATGGCCAAAAATCGCCTCTACAGAGCTCTATCGCGCATCGTAGATATCAGGCCAGGCGAAGAAATCATCGTTTTCCTCCTCTTTCTTTATTTCTTCCTAATCATGGCTCCCTTCTACGTCATTAAGCCCGTTCGAAATGCAGAGTATTTGGAAGATGTTGGATCGCTGGGACTCCCCATAGCCTATCTTTTGACAGCCGTAATTATGGGATTTTTTATTCATTTTTATTCCAAGCTTCAAGTCAGGGTTCATAGAAGAATTCTAATAATCTCCAGCCTGACTTTTTTCATCGTGACCTGTCTTCTTTCGAGAGAATTTTTCATCAAAGAGTACGCTTGGATGCCCTATGCTTTCTGGGTATGGGCAAATATTTATGTCGTTGTTGTCGTAACCCAGTTCTGGCTATTAGTGAATGACTTTTTTAATCCCAGAGAAGCAAAAAGGTTAATTGGCTTCTTTGGCAGCGGAGGGCTTTTAGGAGGTGTTTTAGGAGGATTATTAACCGGTTTATTAGCTAGAGCTATTCCTGATCATCTGCTTCTTATTCCTGCTGGAATCCTTATCCTCAGTGGATTTGTTGTCAATTATATATTCATCTGGCAGAGAAAAACTAGCCTTCCTCCTGATAAAGCAGATATTAAAGAAAAAGAAAAAGAGCGAAAACCAGCTAAAGTGGGTTTCTTAGATAGCTTTAATACCGTTAGAAAAGACAGATTCTTAATACAACTGTCTGCGGTCGTGATTCTCACTTTTATGGTGGCTACATTTGTTGATTACCAGTCGAACACTGTTGTCAAAAGCGTACTGGAGAGGAAGAGCGATATGGCTGAGTTTTTTGGATATTTTAATGCCGGGTTGCTAGTGCTTCCTTTTTTTCTTCAACTCTTGATGACCAGCAATCTTATTAAACGCTACGGCATTCGTATTACGCTTCTGCTTTTTCCTTTTATTTTGTTCCTCTGCACTCTGGGAATTGCCATTTGGCCTGGTCTTTTATTTGCGGTTGTCATCAAAGGTAGCGACAAAAGCCTGTCTTTTTCCCTAAACCAGTCGGTGCGGGAGCTTCTCTATATTCCCATCTCTCCAGAGCTGAAGACCAAAGCCAAATTATTCATCGACATGTTTCTCAACAGGTTTGCCAAAGGGATCGGTGCCTTGATACTCCTTATATTTTTCTTTTATCCTCCTCCTGAGTTCTGGATACGCAGAGTACAAATCGTGAGTATTATTTCTTTTGTATTTATTGTCGCTTGGATTTTCTTTAATCTCAAAGTCAGCAAAGAATACACCGATACGATCAAGCAGAAATTGGAGATGAAGTGGGATCGAGCAGATAGATTAGTGGCTGACCAAGTGGATGTTGATTATACGAAATTGGTTTTCGATACCATTGAAAGCAGGAATCGGAGTTCAGTCTTGTATGCTATGCATCTTTTCGATTTAATAAAGCAGGATAAACTCACTCCTGAAGTCCAGAAATTAATTTCTTATAAATCGGATGAAGTCATGGTTTCTTCGTTGGGGGGACTTTTCGAGTCGGGCGAAGCACTTTTATCTCCTGAAATTGAAGAATCTATAGGTGAAGAAACCTTAGAAAAGGACATCAAGGAGATCATGTCTCTGGACGTTTATCAAGAAGTGATGAAGGGCTATGTAGAGAAAGTGTTGGTCGATAAAAGCCGTGAGGGTGAAACTGCAAAGATGGAATTAGCCAAGGCCATGGGATTAATGGAAGTCCAGTCTCCTCTAGTCCAGAAACTTGATGAACTCTTGCTGGATGAGTCGCCTGAAGTGAGCAGGTATGCCATGGAGAGTGCAGCCAGGATGAAGAAGAGAGAGTACGTCCCACTCTTGGTTAAGAAGCTTTCTAGTCCAGTAACCAGAGAAGATGCCAGTATCGCCCTTGAAAAATTCGGCTCGAGAGTAACTGGCACTCTGGCCGATTATCTGGGAGATCCTGAAGAGGAGCTTGAACTGCGCAAAGAAGTAGCGTCAATCTTAGCCCGCATCAGTACCCAAGAGGCAGCAGATTTCTTGTCTTGGGAAATGGAAGAAGCAGGGGGAGAAATGGATGATGAGCTCATTGATGCTATGGATAGGATTCGTTCCGAAAACTCAGATGTTCAATTTTCAGAAGATGTTATGAATAAAAAAATTGCTGAAGAAGTTAAGAAATATTACCAAATCCTTGTTGATTTCTGCGATCTGAAACCAGAGGCCAAAGAGGAGCAGATGAAAAAAGGTTTACCCAAGGATCTGTCTGTAGTCTTGATGAATGTGTTCAAGTTATTGGGACTGATATATCCCCGCGAAGATATTGCCAGAGCTTTTCAGAATATAAGAACCGGAACAAAAGATTCAGTCGCTTACGCTGTCGAGCTTCTGGATAATACTTTGCAGAAAGAGCTCAAAGATATCCTCTTTCCGATTATCGAGGACCTCTCCTTAGAGGAAAGAATGAAAAGGTGTCGAAATCTTCTAAGAAATTTTCCTAATCTTTAAGAGAGATTATGGCTAAGAGTCCAGTTCAAAAATTTTTATCAAAGTTTTTTGATGTCAGGTCTGGAGAAACCTCGACTGCGTTACTCATGTTTTTTTATTTCTTCCTCATTACCTCATCTGCCTATGTCATTAAACCTGTCAAGATCTCTCTTTATCTAGAATGGCTAAAGCCCAAGAACCTTCCTTATGCCTATCTTCTGACAGCTCTTGTCATCGGTTTTTTTGTCACTTTAAATTCCAAATTATTGCAGGCCATGAAAAGACAGCTCTACATATCTCTTAGCTTGGTCTTCTTCATCCTGAATCTATTCATTTTCTGGTTGCTCTTCAAGCAACAATGGGCCTGGGTTTCTATGGTTTACTGGGTCTGGTCAGACATATTCATGATCACATCGGTCACCCAGTTCTGGATTCTGATCAATGATATTTATAATCCTCGTCAAGTCAAAAGATTGGTCGGCTTCTTGGTAAGCGGGGGACTATTGGGTGGAATCGAAGGGTCACTGCTGGCTGCCTTTCTGGCTAGGAGCATCGGAACCGAAAAACTGCTTTTGATTTGTCCGCTTATGCTTTTCCTCTGTCTGGTAATCGTCAATTTTGTGAGTAGGCTCCAAAAAGTAGAAAGTGGCGAGGGAACTGAAGCCTTAAAAAAGCTGAAGAAACCGAAAATCACCTACAGCAAAAGCTTTCAACTATTGAGAAAGAATCGGCATCTGATGCTCTTGTGCGGGATTGTGGTGGCTGGGATTGTGGTGACGACTCTGGTGGATTTCCAGTTTAACCTTATCATTGAAAGCCAGTACGAGGATCAGAATACCAGGACCGCTTTTCTAGGGACTTTCTTCACCATACTGCTTATATTCTCGTATCTGCTTCATGTCTTTTCCACTAACCGTATCTTGAAGAATTTTGGAATCCGAACTGCTCTCCTGATTACTCCTTTCTTCTTGTTGATAGGTTCAATGGCCATTTTCTTGTTTCCTCTGGGGTATATGATTTATTGGGCTGCTCTTATCAAAGGGACGGATAAAAGCCTTGCTCATTCACTCAGCCAATCTGTACGGGAGCTGCTGTACATCCCTATCAATCCTGAGATTAAGTATAAGGCAAAGGTTTTCATTGATATGTTCGTGAACAAGTTTGCTAAAGGGTTCGGAGCGCTTCTCATCCTCCTGTTTTTTTCTGTTTTGCAATTCACGATCAAACAGATGAGCTTTATCGCTATCGTTTTTATATTTGTCTGGATAGTTCTCAATCTCCTGATCACCAGAGAGTATGTGAATATCGTGAAACGAAACTTGGAGATAAAATGGCAGGATGCGGATAAATTCATAAGAGAAAAAATAGATATTGATATGACAAAGTTGGTTTTCGATACTCTCCAGAGCAAAAAGAGAAGCTCGGTCTTGTATGCGATGAATCTCTTTGACTTGCTTAAGAAAGAAAAATTGAGCCCAGAGCTCAAGAAGATAATCTCTTATAAATCTGATGAGGTCTTGGCGAGTTCTATGGATTCACTTCTTGAATTAGATGGAGAGACTTTGCTGCCAGAAGCCGATGATTCACTCGAAGATGAAGCTCTTGATGCACAGGTGAAAGAAATCATGTCTCTCGACGTTTACCAGCAGCTGATGAACGAACACATTGATAAAGTGATAAGCGAGGAGAGCCAAGAGGCTGAAATTTCTAAGATGGAGGCAGCTAAGGTCCTGGGAATGATGGAACCTTCTTCATCTGTTATTCATAGCCTCAGTCAGCTGCTTAAGGATGAATCACCTGAGGTTATTCGGTATGCGGTGGAGAGTGCTGGAAATCTAAAGAGTCGGGAGTTTGTTCCGCTTCTCGTTCAGCATCTAAGCCAGCCGAGGACAGAAAGAATCGCTAGCAAAGCTCTGGTTGAATATGGCTCCAAAATCACGGGAACCTTAAAGGATTATTTAGGCGATCCCGATGAGGATCTAAGATTGCGAAAAGCAATCCCGGATATTATATTCCAGATTGGCACTCAGAGAGCAGCAAATTTATTGACCTTAGAGTTGCGAAAGAAAAGCCGAGATGTCGAAACTGAAATCATCGAAGCTCTGTATAAGATGAAATCAAAAAAACCCCAACTTCGATTTCAGAGAAAAATAATATTATCGGAGGTCATCTCGGTAATAAAGAAAAGTTATCTGATTTTGATTGAAATGCATGATTTGATGTCTGATGAGAAAAAAGTTTATCTGGCTAAAGACTTGGAGAATAATTTGGCTCGGTCTCTCAAACATATTTTTGAATTATTGAGCTTAATCTATCCGCATGATGATATCATTCGAGCCTATCAAAATATTTGTTCCGGAACGAAAGAGTCCTTAGACTATTCAATCGAGCTTCTTGATAACATCTTAAAGAGAGAAATAAAGGAAGCCCTGCTGCCTCTTATTGATGATGTCCCTTTTGAAGATAAAGCGCGAAGATGTAGCAAGATGCTAAAGACTTTGGAAAAAGCGGAATTGGCTTGAAATCTTCTCCCCTTTGGGATTATAATCAACATGATTGAGACTATAATCAGCCTTATTTAGAAAAATGCCTAATCTTTTTGTATACCCGAAAAAGGGAGATTTTTTCCGTTTTCCTCTCAGAAAAGAGAAGATTTCTATCGGAAGATCCCCCGATAATGACATTACCGTCCCGGATCCATTTTGTTCAGGCCAGCACGGATTCATTTATCCCAAGAATGGGGAATATGTGGTTCGGGATAATCAAAGTAAGAACGGAATTTTCCTGAATGGCAAGAAAATTCAAGCTGAGATCGAGCTTCAAAAAGGCGATGAAATCCTTATTGGTTCTACCAGGATAGTCTTCGATAAGGAAATATCCACAAATGTTGAACTTACGGATGATCCGTCTACCTCTTCAAACGTAAATACCATTATGCATCTTGAAGATATTTTGAAAAAGCCTGATATCAGCACGACCATCAAAGCTACAGCCAAGTCTCTAGATTTGGAAAAGATTAAATCAGAGCATAAATCTCTTTCGGTGATCAGCGAAGTGAGCAAAGCACTCGTTCTTCATATGCCTTTAAATGAACTTTTAGATCGAGTCATGGATCTTATCAGCGAGAATCTTCCCATGGACAGAGGGATTCTCATGTTAAAAGAAGGCAATCCAGCACAGCTCATACCTAAAGTGGTCCGTATCAATAACAAGCGTCTGGCGAATCAGAGGATTCAAGTGAGCCAAAGCATAATCAATATGGTTGTCAATAAGAATTCTTCAGTCTTAACCTCTGATGCCCAAGCTGACACTCGTTTTAAGGCTAAAGAGAGCATCATTGAATCCAATATCCGTTCAGCGATGTGTGTTCCACTGTATAATAATAAAGAAATCATCGGGATCATCTATTCAGATCGAATATCTTTGCTTAATCAATTTAATGAGGAAGATCTAAAGCTGTTGACTCTCTTATCCAACGTAGCTGCGGTCAGGATAGAGAATGCCAAGCTCTATGAGCAAGTCATCGAGAAGGAAAGGATGGAAAAGGAGATCGGGCTGGCAGCACAGATTCAAAAGGATTTTCTTCCTAAAGAAAATCCTGAATCCGAACATTTCGATATTGCGGGCACTAATATCCCTTGTTATCAAGTGGGTGGGGATTATTATGATTTTATCAATATTGATTCTAATCGGATGGGAATAGTCATCGCTGATGTTTCGGGCAAAGGAGTGAGTGCCTCCCTCAACATGGCTTCTTTAAGAGCTCATCTTCATTCCGAAGCTCACTCGGGTTACGACATACAGAAAATGGCAGCCAAGCTGAATGATTTCATCCATCAAAGCACGGCTCCGAATATTTTCATAACTTTTTTCTACTGCGAGTTGGATAAAAAGAGCAACGAGTTAAAATATGTCAATGCCGGACATAATCCTCCTCTTATCCTCGATAAAAAAGGAAATGCTCGTCGTCTAGAGAGCAGTGGTCTCTGCTTGGGTATGTTCCCTTCTACTGCTTACGAAGTCAAAAAAGTCAAATTAGGCGTAGGAGATACGGCTCTCCTTTTCACCGATGGAATCCCGGACAGCCGGAACAAAGATAATGAGGATTTCACTGAAGAGAAACTCATAAAGCTCTTAAAGAAAAATTCTAAGCTGTCTGCTCAGAAGCTTCTGGATAAGATTTGTAAAGAACTCGATTCCTTCACCGCTGGGGCTGATCAGATGGATGATATGACTATCGTCATCATCAAAAGAACTTCCTAGTTCCCCCCTCTGGTCATTTTTATCTTGTCCTTCTTTTCCTCTCTGTTGGTGGAACCGTCTATAGTTCATGGGAACCTGATTACAGGGTCAAACCTGAATAGAAGAGATCTTGTTATCTTTTCTTCAATAATTGATCTAATCTGGCCCGAAATTGAAGGGCAGGGGCCCAATCAGGAGCGAGCTCTAAGACCTCTTGATTGAGCTGTAGAGCTTCCTCTAATTTTCCTTTTTTTGCCAGTAAAATGGCTTTATTGTGGAGAGCAAGTCGGTTCTTCGGGTTGAGCTTTAAGGCTTGCTCAAAATGAGTCTCTGCTTCCTCCAGGCGACCGAGGGCAACATAGGCCCCTCCCAGATTGCAATGAACTCCATCAGAGTTGGGCTCAATTTCTGCTGCCTTTTTGTACCAGTTGAGAGCTTCGGTCCAGTCTCGACGTTGAACAGCGTGATTTCCCAGATTAACACAAGAGAGGAAGTCACCAGGATTAAACCTGAGAGCTTGGTGGTAATGCTCAACAGCTTTCTCATTCTGTCCTTGACCTTCATACAGCACAGCGAGGTTGTAGTGGACAAAGTCCAGTCGGGGCTTATAGCCAGTGAGATGCGGCGCCAGGAAAGCCAGAACCAGGATAACAGATAGTATTCCGGCCTGTAAAAAGTGCCTTTTTTTCCAGGTTTCATAGGTTTCAACGAAAGGAATAGCTGCTAAAAGGATTAAGGCAGGTACAGCAGGCAGTCGGTAGCGGGAAAAAAGAAAAAATATCACGGTTGTCACCATCCAGGCGAGAAAAAAAAGCAGAATTGGAAAAAAGGCCCGCAGGCGACCTTTGATAAGCCATAATCCGATAATAGCCAGAATAAATACGCAGCCAAACTCGATCAAAGGCACGTGCAGAATCCAGGAAGTTTGCTTGATGTAGTAGTAATCGACAGCATCTGGCCATTCATACCAACTCCAGAACATCAGGAATTTTTTTAGCTGTAGCTTCACGAAGTCCAGGGGATGTTTTTTTGCCCAGGAGAGAGATTTTTTGAACCAGAAATTCGAAACTTCAAGAGGAGTTAGGGACCTTCCCGTTGCTTGCTCTGCTATCCTGGTCGGCTCGGTTCGCTCGTAGTGAGGAATATGCTTGCCTGGAACAATCGACTGATAGGTGCCATTTGCATGAGGATTATTACCTATGTAGAAATTAGGTCCACCCTGGAAGGTAGTGGGCAAGAACTGGCCTCCAACCCACCAGTTCCGGAAGGCGACTGGAGTGAGGATGATAACGACTCCCAAGACCAGAGTTCCGCTTCTCTGCAGGAGAAGATGCATTTTCTCGCCTGGGCTGTAAGTGAGAAGGAATAAGATAGGTACAACCAGCAAAGTATTCTCTCGCAACAGAGCGAGCACTCCGCAGATCATCCCAACTAAAAGCCAGATTCGAATTTTTTGGCTTTCTCGCGCTTCTACCAGCACCCACAATAGAAAGTAGACTATAGTTACCGCCAGCGATTCCTTAATAATCTGAACATCGTGGAAGATAAAAACTCCGTAGGCTGCTGCCAGGGCTGCCGCAGCGAGCCCGACTTTCGGGCTGGCAAGCTTTCTTCCTGCCCTGTAAAGAGCATAGCATCCTCCTACAGCCAGGAATATCTGCAGGAGATATACCACATCGAGGTTGCGGCCGAAAATCTTGTAGATGGAAGCTAGAAAGTAAGGGTATAGGGGAGGCTGAAAAAAGATCTCTGTGCCCAGCCAATTGCCTCCCGCGATTTCCTGGGCCCAGCGGTCATACTCATGACTGTCCATAATCAATTGGGCGATGAAGGGGTCATCCCTTACTGCCAGCCAGTGCCCCAAGCGTAGTATCAAAGCCAGACCGAGAATAAGAATGAGCCATAATTTCTGCTTGTTTATCGTTTTCTTGGCCTTTTTTCTGCTCATGAACAGACTCTTTATCATAATGCTCTGTTTAGTTCCTGGTTAGGGGTTTAACCAGAATTTTTATCATTTTTAAGGCTTCACCTGGATTTCATAAAAAATACTGGAACCATTAACTTCGGTGATTATGGGCTTGATGTCCAGATGGGAAGCCAGGGAAGCAAAATCATCGGGGCCTACAGTTGTGGCCTTGAAGCCGTCTTTGCAGATAATAGTGCCATGGCCAGTGGCCTCCTCATCAATCTCTCCGATGAGGTTATGTTCAGATTGAATCCGGAACCAGGCGAGCCGATCCTTCCAGAAGTTTTCTGAATAGCTGGAAAAAAAGACCGTACCTCCCGAACATGTAACTCGTATCGCTTCGTCAATCAATCTACGCTGATCGACTCCAAAAGCCGAGATGCCGTTTTGAATGCAGAATACCAGGTCAAACAGCCGATCGCCAAATCCAAGTTTTACAGCATCCATAGCGAAAAGGTAGCAGGCGGTAGCATGACCCAGTCTTTGCTCTGCTAAGAGCAGACTGGAGCAGGAAGTATCGATGCCTACCACGGTTTTTGCTTTGGCCAACAACTTCTCGAGGACTCTGCCGTAGCCACAGCCGAGCTCCAGGACCATGTCAGAAGGTTTTATCTTTTCTAGAATGAAATCTATCTCAGCTTCGAGATATTGTTTTGCCCGGGGAGGTGCGATTTCGTAGCACAGCTTTAGCTTTTCGGCTGATAATTTCTGCGAATAATATGTATTAACAGAATTCATAATCTCTTATAAAGGTTCTATCACATTTTCTTGTTTTGAACCTAGCTTTGTTTTATTATATTATCCTTTTCTTGAATTAGCCACCAATGCATAGGCAGTAAAATGAAAGAACAACCTGTAAAGCTCTATCCTATTCTTGGATGTTGTGGTCTCGACTGCGGCCTGTGTCCGAGATATTATACTGTCGGCCCTTCGAGATGTCCTGGGTGCTGTGGCCCGGATTTCTTCAATAAACACCCTTCCTGCTCCTACATTACCTGTTGTGTGAAGAAGAAAAACCTTGAGGTTTGCGCCCAATGCGATGAATTTCCCTGCTCAAAATTCGAATCTCTCGGGATTGATGGAGGAGAATACGACTCTTTTGCGACTTATCGGAAGGTCTATCCCAATATGACTTTTATAAAGGAATACGGCCTTAAAAAATTCATACAGCAACAAAACAAAAGGATTAAGCTCCTCAAAACGATGCTAAAGAGCTTTAATGAGGGAAGGTCAAAGAGTTTTTATTGCCTGGCCGCAAGTTTGCTATCTGTAGAAGCTTTAGAGACCTCTTTAGAAAAGGTTAAAAAGAGCCTGAGAGATCGCAAAATCAGGTCAGGCAATCTTAAGACTCGGGCGCAAATTCTTAGGGCATTTTTTGAAGAATATGCGACTTCGGAAGGAGTTGAATTGAAATTAAGGAAGAAGGAACAGAAAAATGGCAGAAAGTAAAGACTTGGTCGCCTACTGTGGGCTTTATTGTGGAGATTGTCCAGGGTACAAGGGAGAAATTGCAGACTTAGCCCAAGATTTAAGGAAGAAATTAAAGCAGGAGAAATTTGATAGAGCTGCCGAGTGGCTTTCAGAAGTCGTCAAGCCATTCAAGAAATACCAAGACTTTGATGAAGTCCTGGGAGCAATGGTCACATTGCGCTGTAGAACTCAATGTCGGCAAGAGAGTGCCACGACCTATTGTGAAGTCCGAAAGTGCTGTCAAAAGAAGAATTTCGCCGGTTGTTGGGAGTGCGAGGAAATTGAGACTTGCCAAAAATTCGATTTCTTAAAGCCAGTTCACGATGATGCTCCTCTGAAGAATCTTCGCAAGATAAAAAGACAGGGCATTGATAAATTCATCGCAGGAAAAAGGTACTGGTAATTCTTAATAGCTTCAGGATTCAGAAGTCGTACTTTAGTTTTGCGAAGAGTAGGGACGGTTCTTTTTTTTATTCTTACATAGAGTCTCAAGCTGCTGGGCTTTCTATTTTAAAAATAGAACCGTCCCCATCTCATGTCCCCATCTCATGGTGACGCAGGGGCGTCTATTTCTTTTCCGTCAGGATTTGGACTATCTCGAGCTCGTCGGTATCGAACCAGATTTTATGGCAGGAGAGGCATTTGTCCACCGGAATGATGTACTGGTAGGTGTAGGGACGAGGTAGCATTCGAGAACCACAATTCGGGCAAAAAATCCGGGAAGATCTTCTGGCAATCGCTTTGGCGGTTAGGAAAGGATTTTGCATGAACCTGTGTTCGAAATCCTTGGCTTTCTTGATGATGTGATCAGAGAAGGCAACTTCCTTCCTGGTAATGATGCGTTCCATCACCCCTGCATCGACCAGCTTTCCCCGGCAGCGACGACAAGTTTTGAGGGCCACACCTTCGTAAAAATCTTCACCTAGAGTAAGACGACAGCGGGGGCAGCGGTTTTGTCTAGCAGGATCGATGGGCTTTTTCTGGGCTAGATTGCGGAGCGCCGTACGGATTTGAGGGAATTCTCTAGCTGGCGCTTCAATCCTCTCCTGGAGGTTCTTTATCCATATCATGGGAGTAAAAATCCGAAGAAAAAGGAGCTCTTCTATCGAATAGGGTCCCTGCCAGGTGCCTTTAGGGTCCCTGATGGACCAAATCTTAGCCGCCTGCGGGGATGGATCTCCGGATGGCTGGGCTGAGGGTGTCCTTCCTTGTCTGGCTTCTTCTGGGGAGTACAAAGTGGTCCTGGCTTTTTCTCGAGCCCTTCTGATTCTCCATACGTCCTCGATGATTTGGACTGGTTTCGTTTTTGTCATATCGGCTAGAAGACGGATTCTTTTCATCAGGGGAGGATGGGAATTGAAAAGCCTGCCCAGAAAACCTTCTCTGATAGCGGTCGATTCAGGCGGTACGATAAACAGAGGGCTGTACGTTAGATTAAAATCTCCCACAAAGGAATTTTTCAGGTGAGCTTTATAGATCGCGCGGGCAAGAGCTCTGGGGTTTCTGGACAGCTCTACAGCGGCTGCATCGGCCAGGATCTCTCTTTCCCTGCTAATAAGCATGCTTAAGAGATGCATGATTATCGATGAAAAGGTGGCGGCAAAATAGAGAAGGGGAGGGCCTCCTGTCCTTGCCTCAGGGTCATAAGCACCTCCAGGCGGGCTATCATCTGGTTCCAATGCCTCTCTCAAACGTTCGAACATGTTGGCCAGCGAGCAAACGAGAGTGATATAAAAAGCATCTCCACGGATAATATGGGCCAGTTCATGAGCGATCACAGTCTGAAGCTCGTCTCTCGTGTATTCCCCGAGCAAACCCTCGGTGACTAGGATCATCGGTGTTTTATCAGAACCCACCAGAGCCAAAGAATTGACGGCGAACTGAGGGATGATATAAGGAGTCACTTTGGGCAATCCGCTGGCAATCCGGATCTCTTCCACTGTGTTGACGAATCGTTTATGGTAGCGGTCAGAAGAGTCTGGCGGAGAGGCACCTAGTCGTTTAAGGATGAATCTCGCTCCGAACTTCCTGGCATCATAGAAGTGGAAAAAGGCAATGAAGATTGAAAGACCAGCATTGATCAGGATGAAATTCGTAAAGAAGTTTCCTGACGGAAACAATCTAGCGGATAAAAAGAACGTGATACTGATTATGAAGACAGCACTGACGAGACCGATGGCCAAGAAATAGAAGGCAAACAACACAATGAGGAGAAAAAGGCTTTTTTTCCATTGTTGCCGTTGGATGTCATAAAAATCTCGAGCGAAATTCTTGGCCATCTTGAGTTAAAGGAGAAGGAGAAAATCTTAATATTTTTTCCCTTCTTATGGTATATAAAAAGACTCTGGACTTCAAGCTGACATCGAGACAGGCGAGAGCGGAGTTTGACATTATAATCGGCGCCTGACTTGATTATAATGTTTCATATCATAAGATATTGAGAGGTGAGAATATGAGGCCGATAAAGATATTTAGAGGGATATTGATATTCCTTATTGTCAGTCAGGTCGTCTTGGCCAAGATTCCAAAGCCTGAAGAAGCCTTAGGGTTTAAGGTGGGTGCAGACAGGAAAGTCGCGGATATGCATCAAATCGTCGATTATTTCCGAAAGCTTGCTGAAGCGAGCGACAGAATCCTGTTAGAAGAAGTCGGCAAAACCACACAAGGGAATCCTTTTGTAGTGGCCATCATAACTTCCGCGGAGAATCACAGAAATCTTGAAAAATTCCGCCAGTATCAGCTGTCACTGGCTGATCCTCGAAAAATTTCGGAAAGGGAGGCTGAAAGAATCATTGCCGAGGGCAAAGCTGTGGTGATGGTCAATTGTTCCATTCATGCCACTGAGATTGGCGCCTCTCAGATGTCCATGGAGCTTGCATATGACCTGGCGACGAAAAATGACAAAAATACTCATGAAATCTTGAATAACGTCATCTTGTTGCTGGTGCCCATGCATAATCCGGACGGAATCCAGATGGTTGTGGATTGGTATAAGAAGTATCTGGGAACCAAGTATGAAGGGAGCCGCATGCCCTGGCTTTATCATGAGTACGTGGGTCATGATAATAATCGGGACTGGTATATGTTTACTCAGGTCGAATCTCAGCTTACGATCCAGATCCACAATGCCTGGCATCCCCAGATCATTCTTGATATGCACCAGATGGGAAGCAAAGGGGCCAGGATTTTTGTCCCCCCCTACGTCGACCCCTTTGAGCCTAATGTGGATCCCATCCTGCGGCAGCAAGTGGCTATGATGGGAGCTTTTATCGCCTCTAAAATGACGGCTGATGGAAAAGCTGGGGTGATGCACAGCATCTGGTTCGATGCCTGGACGCCGGCCCGGGCTTACCATCATTATCATGGAGGCATCAGGATCCTGACCGAGCTGGCCAGTGTGAAAATCGCCACCCCGATCACCATCAAATTTGAAGAACTGGAAGATTTTGTTAAGAAGCCATCGGTTAAAATGCCGCTGCCCTGGAAAGGAGGCCAATGGAGGCTGAGGGATATTGTGGAATATGATTATTCTGCAGCAGAAGCTGTGTTAACCAATGCAGCTAGGCTTAGAGAGAATTGGCTTCAGAACTTTTACCGGATACATAGAAAAGCTGTCACCAGGACAGAGCCTCCTTTTGCTTTTCTCGTCCCTGCTAAACAGCGGGATTTATCCACGGCGGTAAAAATGATGAAGGTGCTGAGGATGGGAGGGGTTGAGATTCATCGAGCCCAGGAATCCTTTTGGGCAGATGGATATCAATACCCAGAAGGAACCTATATTGTTTATACGGCCCAACCATACGGGGGATTTGCCAAGGCTTTACTCGAGAGTCAGGATTACCCTGATATCCGGGAGTATCCAGGAGGTCCCCTCAAAACTCCGTATGATGTGGTGGCTCATACTCTGCCGCTCCTGATGGGGGTTGATGTTGCTCGAGTTGAGAAGCCTTTTGAGGCTAAAGTTGAATTGCCGGATAAAATAAAAAAGCCTGAGGGAAAAATAGAGGCAGCGGACAATGTTTTCGGTTACGTCTGGGGACATGCGACGAATGATGAATTGGTCGTATTGAATAGATTAATAGAAAAGGGATACAGAGTCTTCTGGGGTGCAGAACAGTTTGAAGCTGATGGGAATTCCTATCCTCAGGGAACGATGATAATTCAGGAAAAGAACGGCTTGCTAGGTGACCTTCAATCCATCGTCAAAGACCTTCACGTCCGATTTCAGGGCATTAAGACTAAGCCCAATATAAAAGCCCTTCAGTTGAAAAAAGTGAGGCTCGGGTTGTACAAAAGTTGGACAGCTTCTATGGATGAAGGTTGGACGAGATGGATCCTGGAACAGTATGAGTTCCCCTTTCAAAGCATTTACAATAAAGATATAAGGCGCGGAAACCTCAACCAGGATTTTGACGTCATCATCTTTCCTGATCTGAAAGAAGACGTCATTATGAACGGGATTTCTGAAGAGCGCATTCCTCCTGAATACTCCGGAGGCATCGGTGAAATCGGGGAGAGGAATATTAAGGAATTCATCCAGGCAGGCGGAACGCTCATTACTTTGAACTCGGCTACTGAGTTTGCCCTGAAGCGGTTGTATTTAACCATAGAAAACAGGGTGGCGGATGTAGACAGGAAGGACTTTTTTGTGCCCGGTTCAATACTTAAGGTTTTGAATGATACTTCACATCCCATCGCCTATGGATATGATAGAGATGGAGCTGTTTTCTTCCGGAGAAGCCCTGTTCTTGAAGTCAAAGAAGGAAAGAGCGTGTTGAAATATCCTGTCCATAATCCCCTATTGAGCGGTTGGGTAACTGGTGAAGATCATTTATACGATAAAAGCGCTCTTGCGGATGTTCCTTATGGCAAGGGCAAAATCATTCTCATCGGATTTCCTGTTCTCTACAGGGGACAAGCGCATGCCACTTTCAAGTATCTTTTCAATTCCATCTATTATGGTGTTGCTCAGTTAGGTGAGATATAGGCTTATTTTATTTTTTATCAATCAGATAGCGCAGTTTGATTCCGATTACTAAAAAAATGTGTCATTTTTGTACATTTTATTGATTTTTTTCCTTGACACTCCTGTATTCAAATGATATACAGTCAAAGCATTTTTGTTGTCATAGAAAAAGATAGAATTTAGGGAAAATCAAAAGCTAGAGGGAAAATTTTCCCTCAAGAGAGGAGGAGCTTCAATCCAAAAGATTCACCTGCATTTAAATCATCACCCTATTTAAGGACAGGTGGATTCTGGAATTTCTGGCGCTCATAGAGTGTTAGAGTAAGATAAGATAGTTCCATCATGGAGGGCATCATGTCACTGCGTCGTTTATGTTTCCTTATTTTGTTTACATTTTTGTTGGCTATGCTGGCCTGGATTCCCACCAACTCACAGGTTGCGGAAAGAAACGTGAACATGGTTGAAGGGCAGACCTTGCCTGGAGGCGATCCTTGGCTGCAACGGCAAAACGAACCATCCATGGCTGTCTCCACCCGCAATCCGTTTCATCTCCTTGCCGGAGCCAATGACTACCGGACGGTTGAAATGCCAATCCCAGGAGAGGAATTACCCGGGCTCCCCGAAGGCGTTGCTGCCGGAGATGCCTGGCTGGGCGTGTTCAAATCCTTTGATGGCGGCGAGTCCTGGATGAGCACCCTTCTTCCTGGATATCCACAAGACATTTCAGACGAAGGAATGAGTTCTCCACTCTATGGATTCCAGGCAGCTGCCGATCCAACCGTACGCGCAGGTGCCAACGGACTTTTTTATTACAGCGGAATCGCCTTTAACCGAGAGGAACATGGCAGAAGCGTGGTTTTTGTGGCTCGCTACATCGATAACAACGACATCGAAGATCCTGATCCCTTAAATGATCCAATAGAGTTCATAGATACTAAAATCATTGATGAGGGAACGAGCGGACAGTTTGCTGATAAGCCTTGGGTTGCGGTTGACAAACCAGGGAACAACGGAACAGTGCTGGTTAGTGGACAAGAGATTCCTCGGCATAACGTCTATATTGTTTACAGCCTCTTTCTGGGCGATCTAGCCCAAGATGTTCATAATAAGATACTTTTCGCCAGATCCACTGACTGCGGTAACACTTGGGAGCACCCCATCAAGCTGAGCGAAAGCCAGCGTATCAATCAGGGGACGACACTCGCTGTTGACCCGAGTAACGGTAACATTTACGTTGCCTGGCGAAGGTTTGCTTCCGAGGGCGAGTCTGACGCTATCATGTTCTGTAAATCAACAGATGGCGGTCAGAAGTTCTCTAAGGCTACTGTGGCAGCTGAGATCAATCCCTTTGATCAGGGTACGACCACAACTTCCTTTCGAACTAATGCCTACCCGACTATAGCCGTGGATAAAAGCAGCAATGTCTATTTGGCCTGGTCAGAACGGGACGCTAGTCTAAAAGAAAATGCAGGCGCAGATGCTCGTATCGTTATCATTACTGGTAAACATGGTAAGAACTGGTCCGGTCAAAAGCTAGTCGATGACTATAATGGCCGTGGTCATCAGATCATGCCCTCATTAACGTTTGCCGCAGGCAAATTGATGATGGCCTGGTATGATTTTCGGGAAGATGTGGCCGGAAATTCGTGTCCTCATTGGGAAGATTATATCAGCGATGATCATTACCCTCCCTGTNNACCGTGGATGTTCGGGTTGCAGAGGCCAGCGCGGGAATGAATCCTGGTTTCAACGACTCTATCCAGGTTTCTCGATACTATTGGATCATGGAAAATGATGGAACGTGTCACCAGGCCCAGTTTAATCCTCCCAACTACCCTCTTTTCAAACAGGGAACAGTGCCCTTCATCGGAGACTATATCGATATTTGCCCTTCGCCTATGTTTTTATTCAAGGCCGGAGAATGGCGGTTCAACACAGAGTTAGGGGACCCGTCCATTTTTCACGTTACCTGGACCGATAACCGCGATGTGCGTCCACCTATTTACGGCGACTGGACGATTTATAATCCACCGAATTCTTCTCAACCCGAGCAATTTCCAACTCCAGGAATATGTTCAAGTCCGGATAGAACCGGGATGCGAAATCAGAATGTTTACACCTCTCGCATTATCCCAGGAATAGAGGTTGGTTCCTTTGGAAACACTAAATCTCTAGATATTCAACGGGCCTTTGTCATCTGCGTGAAAAACATAAACGAAGTTGTTAAATACTTTAAGTTAATCATTCTCGAGCAACCTCAATATGGCCAGGCATCATTTTATCAATCTGGTGAAGTCGTTGATTCATTGCCGGTCAATATTGCACCCCATTCATCCATCTCAAGGCCAGTATTCGTCCAGTCCTCTGATCAAGATGAATCTATAATAATCGAGGTTAAAGAAACCGATGAATACGGAGAAATTATAGATAATGGTCTTCAAAGCTTTNNGTTGATTCATTGCCGGTCAATATTGCACCCCATTCTTCCATCTCAAGGCCGGTATTTGTCCAATCCTCTGATCCAGAGGAATCGGTGAGAATCGAGGTCATAGAACTCGATGAACAAGGAAATGAAAAGCCAGGTGGTTTTCAAAGCTTTATTGTTCTAAATCCTGACCCCACAAATCCAGTCGTCGATCCAGGTGATGAGACCCACGATCCGGTTGTTGATAGTACTCCGATCGAGGTCAATCTTGTCAATGCCAACTTGGTCAATGCCAACCTCGTCAATGAAAACATCCCCAATGCTAACCTTGTCAATGCCAACCTTGTCAATTTCAACTTTACTAATGTCAATCTTGTCAATGCCAACTTGGTCAATGCCAACCTTATCTATCCCAGTATATACGACAGTGTGAACCTCGTGAATGCCAACCTTGTCAATTCCAGCGTCTCAGACCCAGAGGTAGTCACCGATGTTCAATGGACGGTCAAAAACGATGGCAACACAACGTCTTCTTATACTTTTAGGAGTGTTGCTCCAGAATCGCTGCCAGAGGGTCTTTACGCCCAACTTATCATTTACCGAGCCCATACGACGCCTGGGACAGATGGCGTGAACTGTGCCTTGAAAGAGGTTCCTCACCATGCGGTCCTGGTTAACCTCGTCAACCCTTCTATCATCGATCTCAATGTTGAGGATGTAAACCTCGTCAATCCCGACCTCGGGAATTCTGCTATAGAGAACGCGACCTTTGCCTTGCCGCCAAAAGAAGAGGCGATCATTACCCTCCGGATCATTAGTAATTCTGGTTCTGGTCTTAGTGCTGCGGAAGCTATGAGGGCTGCCCAACAGTTTACACAGAGTGTTGGTGTCGGAGTCACCTCCCATGCTCCCAACACAGCTACAGGTGCAATTGCAGTTTCGACAACTGAATTGAAAGTCTTCACCCTATCTCTGCCTGAGGGACTGGTAGGGGTGTCATACCCACCAGATCCGGAAAAACCCGAGGCCTATATAAAGGCCTTTGGGGGGATAGGACCATATACTTGGGATTATAGTGGAGCTTGGCCACCCGGCTTGACTTTTGAACCCATCGATGACCCCGATCCATGGGGAAACTCAGATACTGTAAAAATCTATGGTGTCCCCACTGCTGAAGGTGAATACTCCTTTGAAGTCCAAGTATGGGATTCGAGCACACCAGACCAGCAATATGCTACTCAGCCGCTAATGATTACAATCCTGCCCTCTGGTATTTTTATCTCTGGCACAGTGTCTTTTGAAGGCAGTGGTTTGGAGGGAGTTACGATGGAAGCGCAAGGAACATCCGGAGATCCCATGACAACGACTACGGATGGAGATGGCAAATACGAGTTTAAAGTTGACCTTGGCTGGACAGGGACAGTGACTCCGTCAAAGGATGATTACCTTTTCTATCCTCCCAGTCGAGAATACAGCAGTGTAAGTGCTAACCAGACGGGGGAGGATTATGCAGCTTACAAAGAAGAATGGGTTAAAAGATACAATAATGATTCCGTAAATGGCGATGAGGAGGCGTCTGCTATTGCTGCAGACAATGGCAAAGTATACGTGACCGGTTACAGTACAGGAAAAACAACAGGAGAAGATTATGCCACAGTCATGTACGACAGTTCTGGGAATGAGGAATGGATTACAAGGTATGATGGTCCTTCGCATGAAGGTGATTTTGCTACTTCTATGATTGCATATAATGACAATGTTTATGTGACCGGTTATAGCTATCGAGGGATTCCTGTAAAACACGCTGACTACTACACTGTAAAGTATGACAGCTCTGGAGATGTGGTTTGGGAGGAAAAGTATGATAGTCGCAGAAATGGGAATGATGTGGCCACCGCTATTGCCATTCATTCATCAGGTGTCTGTGTGACTGGCAGGAGTGAGGAGAGTTTGGGAAGCGACGAAAAAGACCATGATTTTTACACAGCCATGTATGATATCAGTAACGGAAAGCAGATCTGGGACAATAGATATGATGGTCCTGCAGACGGTGCTGATGAAGCGACAGCCATTGCTGTAGATTCGTCTGGAAATATCTATGTGACCGGCCGAAGTGAAGGAGTCGGAACGGGCTTCGATTATTGCACGGTGATGTATGATAGTGATGGGACTGAGCAGTGGGTTGCAACATATAATGGTCCAGCAAGTGGCGATGATGAAGCGACAGCTATTGCCGTTGATTTGGCTGGAAATATCTATGTGACCGGCAAGAGCCAGGGAAGCGGAACAGGCTTCGATTATTGCACAGTGATGTATGATAGCACTGGGACCGAAAGGTGGGCAGTACGATACAATGGTCCTGGTGACGCCGAGGATGTGGCCACAGCGATTGCTGTAAATTCATCAGGTGTCTATGTGACCGGCCGAAGTAAAGGAAGCGGAACAGGCTTTGACTATTGCACAATTATGTATGACCTCGGCGAAAACGGTGGGATTGAGCAGTGGGTTGAGAGATATAATTACGATGATTCTATTAACGGCCATGATGAAGCTGTTGCCATGGTCATTGATGCGACAGGAGTTTATGTGACTGGCAGAAGTGAGGGAGATGGTACAAGCTATGATTATGCCACCGCCAAATATGACTTTGATGGAAGTGTGATCTTAGTGGCCAGGTATGAAAGTTCTGGCGATGATGAGGCCACAGCCATTGCCGTTGAATCAAGAAATATTTACATAACAGGAATTAGCCCAGGCAGCGGAACGGCTAAAGATTACGTCACAGTCAAATATAGACATTAATCTCAACTAAGAATTCAATTTAAAAGTATTTTTTTAGTTTCCATACCCTCTAGGTGGTCTGCTTTTTCCGGTTTATCAGAGAGCAGCAAGGTGGCGACGGGTATCCTCAACCAGAGGATCTCTTTCGCCTTTATCTTTGATAGACAGGAATTTTTGGTAGGATTCAGCAGCGGCAGGGCTGCCCAGCTCTTCCTGAGCCCTCCCTAGATAATAGTATAAGGGAGGGAGATACCTGTAAGAGGGGACATCGTCGAAGAATATCGAAAGAACTTCCCCTCGTCGTTTTAAGCATAACTCAAACTCCGAATAAGCTTCGGTAAAGGCCTCTGCCTTCAGGTACACGCGACCCAAAGCATAATGTCCGAGCCACAAGTCAACTAGTGCTTGTGCTTCCTGGAAAAGCCCGATGGCTCCAGGGAAATCACCTTTTCCCATTCGCATTTCACCCTCGATCAACTTGGCATAAGCCTGATCTTCTGGTGGAAGCTGCTTACTAAGTTCATCAGCTATGGCTTGAGCTTTATTTTCCTGACCTGTTTGGAGGTAAATCTGGGCGGCTGTGAATTGCACGCCCGCTTTTTTAGAGGCAGCCAGTGCTCGATCAACTGCTTTAAGGGAAAGGGCCTTTTTTCCTTGGAGAAAATGTGTATCCGCCAGAATTGCCAATTTATCAGCAGCCCAGTCTTTCCTGTCCTTTTCAAGATCCGCAGCGATTCCTTTATCGAGAATTTTTTTGGCTTCGGTTAACCTTCCTTCATAGACAGCAATGTCAGCCAATCCAGTGAGGGCGATAGAAGCTCCCCAGTTGCTTAGCGATTCTAAGTGCTTATAGGTTTCAGTTGCTTTTTCCGGTTGGCCTTGGGCCAGTTCAATAAGAGCAAGATTCACATAGATTTCCTCGAATTCAGGGTTGAGTTCGAGCACTTTTTGTGCTTCCTGCTTCGCCGCCTCGAAATTTCCGGACATCATGCAGTACCAGGTTAAATTGAATCGGGGAGTGATGTTTTTGGGATAGAGTTCTGCAGCCTGACGGCCAGCTTCTACGGCGTGAGAAATTTCACGGTTGAGATAATAAGCGACAGAGAGGTTTGAATGTCCTGCGTAATCGGCTGGAAATTTTTCTACCAGAGCAGTTAATTCTTCGATGGCTTTTTTACAATTTCGCTTCAGCAAATAGTAGAGGCTTCGGGTTCGATATTTTTCCCGTTCAGTCATCCGGTCGATCTTGGCCATAGCCATTTGGAAAAACTCTTCTGCTTTTTGGAGCTCTCCGCGGTTATAATGAATTACTGCTAAACCAGAGTAAGCCCGACCCAAATCTGGATCTTCATCGATGGCCCGCTGATACTCTTGGGCAGCTTCCTCCAGCTTGCCTAGAGCCTTAAGTTCCTGGGCATGGGCATAGGCGTTCATAGCGTCCAGCGAGGAAGTGGTGAATGTTTCTTCTGATAGCGCCTGGGCTGAATCTGGGGGAAGACCCCCCAGTTTAGATCGCACCTGGGTAGCAAGGCTGTCAGCTGCCCTAAGCACCTCGGCCTTTGTTTCTATCTTTTTTGAGGCTTCCGTCAGTTTCTCAGAACTTACAGGATCCAGCGCCCAAATCTTCAAAGCATATCCAGTCTCGCTTGATTCAATCATTCCACCTAGGACCACATTGATTCCTTCGCTGCGACTGACAAGTTGAGCTAACCGGGTATCAAGTTGCCTGTCGGCTTCAGGATCCAGGCTATTGGCCAACCTCCGGGCTTTCGGACGGTCGTATATATTTATGAAGGAAGCCCCTTCCAGGCTTATACTCAACGCTTGTTCGAGAGCCCCATCAAAAACAGAGTCGCCTGTTTGATTCTGGAAGTCAGCAACGAGTACTGATACAGGCTCAGGACCAATTTCAGAAGGACTCACTTGGCCTCGCCGTGTAAACTGCCAGATACCTATCATCAATGCAGCTATGAACAGTATAATCGCAGCCATCGCAGGAAATCCACGGTAGAGTAAGCGGGCCCCAAGGGCGGCTTCCCTTTGCGCCTTCTGAATATCGATGACCAGTTCTGTAACACTCTGGTACCGCTTTTTGGGATCCTTGGCTAAAGCTTTGCGCAGGATGTGGCTCAAGGTTGCAATGACCTTTTTCGGCCTTATCTTGATAGAAGTAGGAGCATCTCGGAGGATGGCGCTCAATGTTTCTACAGCAGTTGCTCGCGAAAATGGATGTTTCCCAGATGCCATCTCATGGAGTATGATTCCTAAGGAAAAAATATCACTCTTTCCATCGACTGCATGTCCCCGGGCCTGTTCTGGAGACATGTAGCACAAGGTCCCCATGATAGTGCCCTCCTCTGTAACCGGAGTTTGAGTCAGGGTCTTTGTTAAATCATCCCCGGTGGGCAAGACCCTCTTGGCCAGACCAAAATCCATGACCTTGACATGACCTTGAGGAGTCAGCATGATATTGGCTGGCTTCAAATCCCGATGGACAATTCCTTTTTCATGGGCCTTCTCTAGGGCTTCCCCGATTTCTAAAGCCACGCGAAGGGATTCTCTGAAGGGGAGAGGTTCTTCTTCCATCTTGTCCATCAAAGTTTTGCCTTCTACATATTCCATAACTATATAAGCATTCCCGTTTATCCGGCCGGTCTCGTAAATTTTACAGATAAAAGGATGATCCAAGGCAGCAGCAGCTTTAGCTTCCCTTATGAATCGCTCTTGTGCCTTGGGATCTTCTTGCATTTCTTCTGGCAGGATTTTTATGGCGACTTTTCGGTCGAGGACAGTGTCTTGAGCTAGATAAACCTCACCCATGCCCCCTTTCCCGATCAGACTGAGGACTTGGTAATGTTTGATCTTATCAACAGAGAGAGGCATTTTTTTCCTAGATGAATTCTTTGAGATCCATGTCTTTCAAGAAAAATCCAAGGCTCATTTGGAAAGCAAATATACCCTTTAGCTTTGGTTTAATTATCCAAGGCATAAATGTATTATCTCTTGTTGCTTTTGGGAATTTATAGCATAGTAAAAATTTGAAGTCAAATATTTAAAAATTTTTCTTATAGTGGTGTTTTTGCCCCTAAAAAGAGCGGTTTAAGGCCAAAAAATAGGTCTATTTAAGGATTATCTTATTCAAAATAAATAAGATAGCTTGGTCTGACCCCTATATCAGATCATGAGGTTGCCGCCGTTGATATCGATGGAAGCCCCAGTGATGTAGGAAGCCCGGTCTGAGCACAGGAAGACGACCAGGTCTCCTATTTCTTCAGGAAGACCCAATCTCTGAATCGGGAAGGAATTGAGGAAAGCTTTCAGCTCAGCTTTCTTGGTCGTTTTCCTTACCATTTGGGTGTCGATAAGTCCAGGGCACACAGCGTTGACTGTGATCCCGAAAGAAGCCAATTCTTTAGCAGCTGCCCTGGTTAATCCTAGGAGTCCAGCTTTGGAGGCTGTGTAGTGAGCGCCACCTAAGGTGCTCACGCTCCTTCCAGCCGAAGAAGAGATGTTGATGATGCGGCCGTGGCCATTCTTTTTCATGACCGGAAGCAAAGCTTTGATCAAGAGGAAGGGACCGGTCAGGTTCACCCTCAGTGTTTTCTCCCATTCCTCGAGAGGCAGGTGTTGAAACCTGGTGCGCAACATGATTCCGGCATTGTTAACCAGGATGTCGACTTTTTTGAATTTCTCAAGAGACTTTTTGACTAAAAAATTAACTGCTCTCTCCCTTGATATATCGGCCTGGATAGCCAGAGAATTCTTGCCTTTTTTAGCCAGGTCTTCTGCTGTTTTCTTGGCCTTAGAGATATCAAGGTCAGCAATGATGATTTCTGCTCCCGCTTCAGCCAGCCGTTCAGCGATTCCTCTTCCTATACCTCGGCCTCCTCCAGTTATGATGGCGACTTTTCCCTGGAGTTCATTTTCTGGAGAATTCATCGTATTCTCTCCTCCGTAAAGTTATTGATCCTAGTTATATTAGAATATACTTTTGTTTTCAGCGGAGATTTTCTCCTTTTACACAGGATTTTCGTTCAGAGTGAGAACGCTTATAACACAGGAAAAACCTGATGTCAAAAACAAAACTTGCTTGCTTTCTGGCTGGAGATAGCATAAATAAAACCTTCTGTATACAAAAATATTGCTTTCTTTGATATCTGAGCTAAGTCAATATTAGTCCTATGCCCAGGCTCTTGAGCGTTTTTATTACCATCTTTGCCTATACGCTTCTTTCCACTGGCTTTATCCTGATGAAGAAAGGAATCGGCTGGATCGGGTTTAAAGGGAAAAAGGACAAGACATTCTACAGGAATCTCCTCCTGTGGGTCATCGGGTTTATCCTGATAAACGTCTACATTGTTCCCAACACCATTGCTTTGAGATACTTGACTCCCCATCTCGTCTCCTCCATGGCAGGATGGGGAATCATTGTCCTAATATTTTTCTCCCATCTTATACTTAAGGAAAAGCTCTTTCGTTCTGATTACTTCTATACGGTACTCATAGTCGTTTCCATCGTCTTTCTTCATTTCTTCGAACACCAAGAAAGCGAAGAAAAAGTCATCATATCAATGCTGGTAGCTTTATCTGCTCTCCCGCTTTTGCTGCTCTTGCCAGCACTGCTGAGATTTGTTTCGAGAAGGGTAAAGACGATTCTCATAGCAACTCTTTCAGGTATTTCGGCAGGATTGATCATTGTGATGTTGAAAGTCCTGGTCACTTTTTCAGGATTTGCAGTTCCTTCCTATTTCTCCTCGCCTTATTTCTACTGGTATCTATGCTTTTCTCTGTTGGCCTTCATAACCCTGCAGGTGGCCTATAAATTGGGTCAGATGATGACTGTCGGACCCATTCAGTACTCGGCGGCAATCATCTATCCTGTGCTGTGTTCTTTTTTGGTCTTCGGAAGGCAAATCAATCTGGTCCAAATCATGGCCATTTCAGCCATTATTTTTTCAGTGGTGGCCATTCTAAGGAAGCACTGAGCCTCGATTTTCCCCTGGAATCATGAAGCTCTGATGGATTGTTTCTCGTTTCAGGTTTTTTATTCTTTTTCTTCTTGTTTTTTATTACCTTTATTTTCTTTTTTCTCTTCAGATTTCTCTGCTGGCTGCCAATCCTTTGGGTCTTTCGGAAATTCTTCAAGGAATTCAGAATTGACCTGGAAGAGATAGTCGAGCTTTGCGTTTTTCACGACCACTTTTTTCGCCTCTTTATCTTCGGAACCGACAAGTATGGCTATTTCCTTTGTTTTTTCCGGATCATCGTCTTCTTTAGTCCAGATTTTAATTTCCGCTTGGGGATTATCCAGACCGAAGTCTTTCAAATTGAGGGGAGGGTCGATGAACTCCTCTGCTTCCAAGCTTTCCATCTTGCGGATGAACTTCGTGATTTTTTCTCCGTCAGCGGCTTCTTTCTCCGGAGTTTCGAAGCGCCATTTGTCCTCTTCATCTTTTAATACCCCAAGCTCGAGCCTTTCTTTTTTCAGATAGACCCGATGGGCTTCCCAGCTGTAAAAATCGGCTACCTCTTTTTCTCTGAGTTCATCTGTTTCCTTCTCCAGGTTAGAAAGAATGGTGTCTTCAGCAGAGATGATTTTAGAGGAGAGAGAAGTCGTAGCATAAATTTTATCCTCGTTCTTCTGAAGGATGAAACTTACTTCTTGGTTAGCCAAAGGCATTCCTAGAATGATCTCATACTCTGGTTCATCCAGCTTATACTCTTTTAATTCTTCCTCACTTTTTTCTTCTGAGATGAATTCCTTGGCTTTCAGGTTAGAAAGAGAATCGAGGATGTCGTCAATTTTGCTCTTCTCGGCTAAAGCCTTGATTGGTTTTTCAAAGTGCCATTCATCTTCTTTTTTTGTAACTTCCCAACTTTTCTGCTTGGCACGAAGCTTGATGTTTCTAACTTCATCTCTCACGAACCTAAAAACATCCTTCTGACGGAAATCAAAGACTTTTTTCTCCATCAGGCTTTTCAAATGACCGGGAATGAGCACAATCCTTGACTCGTCTTCCCTCTTGGCAAAAAAAGTGCTGTCCAGAGGATTTTCCATGCCGATCAGGATTTTTAAGGGTTCGCTTTTATCCTTATACCAGAGAGTGATTTCCTGCTGAGGAATATTGTATTTCGATAGGTCTTCAGGTTCTTCCTCGACCACCCGCTCCAGTCGAAGCTCAGAAAAATCTTCAGCTAAACGGTTAACTTCATACTTATCTGCCTTGGCTTCTATGGGTACGGTGATGAGCCATTCTCCTTCTTCGTCCTTGAGGAAGGTGATGATTCCATCTTCTTTCTTGAAGGTAATTTTTTGAACATCATCTGAAGAGAGTCCGACTAGTTTTTCCTCTTCGTCGCTTTTATCTTTTGTCATATAATCAAGGAGAAAGACCACAACAAGAAGGAACAGAAAGACAGCGAAGAGGATGAGGGTTGTCCTGAATTTCATTTTGATTTTCTCCTTACCCAGACTGAGATTCCGGTGATGAGAACAATAAGCGGCAGGATGATGACAGAAGTAAAGAAGATCATCCTTCCCTGGGAGGGAGTGAGCTGTATGGTACGGGGCGATGACGTTCTAGGCTGGATGGAAATCAGGTCAGCCTCTTCGGTCAGCCAATTCACAGTGTTGAGGAAGAAATTCCCGTTCCCGGATAGGTTGTAATAGCCATTGGTGGCGAAATCTGAATCGCCGAACACAGCCAGGCGTCCCTCTTTTTTTACCTCCGCCAATTCTTCCTCTTCTGCCTTTTCTGGTTCAGTTTTCGCTACTTCCTCGGTTGTCTCTTCCTCTTTTTTCTCTTCCTCGACTTTTAGGGTGGCTACG
>JABAOH010075881.1_pt1 | contig 132192 bp, 126 predicted proteins | sample 7062181 | NCBI WGS metagenome assembly JABAOH01 (sample SAMN14538630, study PRJNA623070) | marine sediment metagenome | biome: marine biome [ENVO:00000428]; feature: marine pelagic biome [ENVO:01000023]; material: deep marine sediment [ENVO:00002113]; isolation source: pool of 5 deep marine...
CTTGTCCAGCAACTCCTCGAAGGCTGCCGTATCCATCGCTGCGATGCCGCGCAGCCAAGAGGCGTCCCCGCTACCGGGCGGGGGCTCCCGCACCTGCCACTCACGGCTCGTGATTGCGGCGCGCACCACTTCGAGCTGCCGCGCCAGGTTTTCGATGTCACCGGTCGCGGGCCCACTGTCCAGATCGCCGCGCACCCCGGCGATTTTCTGGCGCAGGCGGATGGTCTCGTCGATGCGCTCAACGTCGCCGAGCCTGCCGGGGTCGCTCAGCGTGTGCAGTGTCGCTTCCAGCGCCGCGAGGTCCTGCTCGCGCTGCTGTCTGCGCACCGCCACCCCCAGAAGCTGCTGCTCCGCCGGGGCGAGCATCGGGGCGAGGACCTGTCCGAGCATGTCGCGCTTCACGCGTGCGCCTTGGAGCTGCTCCATGACCCCGAGAGCGCGGAACCGGTCCTGAAAGCGCGTCACCTCGTGCGCGACAAGCTGTGCCTGCGCGTCGCGGAAGCCGCCGTTCTCGAGCGAAGCCAGCAGCAGCGGTCTCACCGCGGCCTGCACGACGCAGTGGCGATAAGCGTTCTCCGCAGCCGCGCGCTTGGTCTGAAGGGCCTCGTCGCTCGCCAGGAGAACAGGGGCGCCCCCCTCATCCTCGGCGTTGCCGGAGTCGGGCGGCGGGGCGACGCGGATCGTCCTGCCCCCGCCCTCAAACAACCCCACTGCACCCCCGGCGACATCACCGAGGCGATCGTGCACGGCGTAGAACGCAGCAAAGGTTGCGGCAAGGCAGACGAGGACGTTATTGCGGGCAAAGTGCTTGAGCCGCCGGCGCGGCCCGCGGGCGCCGCGGCCGGTCCGCTCCCGAGCCACGCGCGCGTTGCGACTCTGCTCCCTGTTCTCGAACCACTTGAAGCGCTGGTGCAGCCAGCCGCGCAGATTGCTGTCAAGCCACCCCTGCGCAATGCGCTGCTCCGGCACCCGCGCCAAGGCGAGCGCGTGCTGAACCGATTGCGCCACTCGCTCAAGCGACGAGCGTTCGCTGACATAGTCGCCGTGGGCATCGTTCCCGGGATCGGACTCCCGGTGGTCCGGATGCACCTGCCGTTTGCGCCCCGCGCCGGAGTCGTCAACGACGGCGGAGGCAGGCGTCGACGCGTCCTCCGAGGACAATGTGACCTCCAGCGTCGGCGTCGACCCGTCGAGCCAGGCGGGGCGGGCGTCGCCTTCGATGAGGCTCAGCGTGGAGCCGTCACCGGTCCCAGAGGTCCGGTCCTGCGCCGCGGGCGTCTGCCGTGGCGGCGGTGTCTTGTCTTCAGTCACTGAGAGTCTGCGTCCGATCGGTCCGTGCTGATCGAGTTCCGGCCGCCGCACCACGGCACGCGCGGCGCGCCGCGGCGAGCCGGCGACCCGAAGAGTGAGCCCTGCCCTATAAAATCTAGCCTCCTGCGGCGGAAAATCCAGACCGCCGCGCCGACACGGCATCCGTTCGTCGCGCGGGGCGGGATGACGTCGTGTCGACCAGGCGACTGCGCGGCCTGCGGGCTCGCCCAGGGCGGTCGCGTCGGCACGGTTGCACGGCGGCTTGGGGCACGACTATGCTCGGGCGGCATTCGCAGTTGCCGACAGCCTAGCCGCACGCGCACCGATGCTCTCGTTCGAGAAGACACACTGGTCCTCCGCGACGACGTGCCCGGCGCTCGGACCCGACGAGGTCCATGTCTGGTGGGCCGCGTTGGATCTGCCTTGCGGCCATCTCGATCGCTTCGCCGCCACGCTCAACGAGCACGAGCGGCGTCGAGCGGCACGTTTGCGCTATCCGCTGCATCGCAACCGTTATATCGCCGCCCGGGGCTGGCTGCGGCTGCTGCTGGGGGAGTACCTGCGGCGCCGGCCGGCGGCCGTCGACTTCGTATACGGTCCCCTGGGCAAGCCCGCATTGCCCGGGGTGCCCGGCTCGCCCGAGCTGTGTTTCAACGCATCGGACTCCCAGCACGTCGGCGTGTTCGCATTTGCCCGGCAGCGCGAACTCGGCATCGACGTGGAGTGCCTGCCGCGCAACGTCGATTACGACCAGATCGCCGCCCGCAAGTTCGCCCCGGTCGAGGCCGACGCGTTAAGCGCCCTGCCCGATGCTGAGCGCCAGGCCGCCTTCCTCGCCTGCTGGACCCGCAAGGAGGCTTACGGCAAGGCCCGCGGCGTGGGCATTCGCTACCCGCTCGACAGTGTCGTGCTCTGCGATCGCATGGAGGCGTCGTCGATGCGGGTACACGACGCGCCGCCGGCCCACGGCGTGCCGTGGAAGCTCGTCCAGCTCCGACCGAATCGGCGCGTGATTGCCGCCCTGGTGGTGGCCGGAGACGGGTGGACGCTGCGCTGCATGCATCGTCCCGGCCTGTGAGCCCGGCTCGCGATCCCGCCGAGAAGTTCAGCGCATCCAGCCGCGCAGCCGATAGACCATCTGTCCGAGGTGTTCGTGCAGCACCTGCGTGGTGCCTCCCAGGGCGCCGAGAGACGGCATCCAGCTGAGCACGGCGGGCTGCTCGTAGCCGACGACACGAAAATCCGTTGGCGAGGCGATGGCCTCGATGCCCGCGTGCTCGAACGTGGCCAATGCCCGCGGCATATGAAAGGCCGACGTCACCAGCAGGATTCGACGTAGCCCCCGAGCCTGAAGAATGGTCCGGGTGTGCAGGGCGTTCTCGTAGGTGTTGCGGCTCTGCTTCTCGAGCACGATGTCTTTTCGCGCGACGCCCCAGGCCTCGAGCAGGTCGGCCGTGTAGACGGACTCGGCCTGCGCGTTGCTCTGAGGAAAGACGTTGCCGCCACTGACGATGACGAGCGGCGCCTTGCCCGCCCGGTAAAGTCGGGCGGTATGCCAGACGCGGTCCGCCGAGGCATTCAGGTCCGGCTCGAGTCGCGGCGGCAGCGGCACGCCGATGCCGCCGCCGAGGACGACGATGGCATCCGCCCGCGGCGACTCCGCCAAGGCCACGGGCGGGTATTGACGTTCGAGCCGAGCATAGAGCGCGCTCGCCAGCGGCGGCGACGCGCATACCAGGAGCAACACGACATTGACGCCGAGCAGTGCGGCCGTCCATCGTCGCCGCCCGAACCCGAGCAAGGCCGTCGCCGCCACCAACAGCCACAGGCTCACGTTGAACGGATAGACCAGCAGCGGCAGTAGTTTCGACAGCGTGATGCTCAGGTCCATATCAGCCGCCTCGACGCCACCCTATGCGCCTGCCAACAATCCGCCCGCCGGCGGGGGCGTCGCCGTCAACGCCTGCTGCCACTGCCGCTCGAGGCGCTTCGCCGACACGGGCAGCGCCGTTCCCAGCTCCTGCGCGAAAACGGACACACGCAGCTCCTCGACCATCCAGCGATAGTGCACCAGTGCCTCGTCGCCAGCGCCGGGCGGCGCCGCGCCCGCGCGCGCCCGGTAGCGCTGCCAGAAAGGGGCGATCAGCGCCGAGCGCTCACGATCGCGCTCGGGGGAGGCATGCGCCTTGCGCAGGCGCGCGCACAGCGCGGCGAGGTAGCGGGGCACGTGCCCAAGCCACTGCGGCGGCGTGGACGACACGAAGCCCGGGAAGACGAGCCAGTGGAGTTGCTCCTCGAGCTCCTCACGCAGCGCCTGCACCGCCCCCGTATCGTTGCGCGCCAGCAGCCCGCGTGCCTCACGATGCGTCGCCAGTATGGTGCTGACGATCTCGCACAGCTGTGCGGCGATCGGCGCGAGAGCCGTGGCGGCCGCTGCCGCACGCCGCTCGAACTCGGCCTGTCGCATCTCGAACTCGCCCTCGGCAAACAGCGCCCGGTCCAGCGCCGCCCGCGCCAGGTCCCGGCGCAGGTCGCGACACGTTCCCAGTGCCGCGTAGAGCAGGCAGAGCCTGTCGATGCCCGGCAGGCCCTTGTCGAGCAGGCGTCGGTGCTCGGGAAAGCTCAGCAGGAAAAGCCGCTGCAACCCCTCGCGCGTCTCGCCGCGGGCGCGCTCGGGCGAGTCGAGCACGCGCACGGCCACACTGTCACCGCAGTCGAGCAGTGCCGGGTATCCCACCAGCGTCGATCCGACCGCCGCGAGCTCAACGCTGCCGGGGAGATCGCCGAAGGTCCACCGGGTGATACCCTCGCGCTCGAGGTGTTCTACGCCGACGCGTGCGAAGCTGGCTTCGGCGTCCACGCCGAGCCGTGCCTGCAGTGCGATCAGGTCCCTGCCGGCCGCCAGCTCGCCGCCGTCGGCGTCGACGACGCTGAAGCGCATGCGCAGGTGATCAGGCAGTGCGCCCTCGTCCCAGTGCTCGGCGTCGATGTTTACTCCCAAGAGCTCTTGCAGCGCCTGCCCCAGCGCCGTCGTCAGCGGGCGCGGGTCCCCTGCCACCCGCGCCAGCACCCGGTCGGCGTTCTCCGGCACCGGCACCAGCCGACGCCGCAACGTCTTGGGCAGAGACTTCATCAGCGCAATCACCTTCTCACGCAAAAGCCCCGGCACGACGCGATCGAAGCCGCTGGCCGCCAGCTGGTTGAGAGCGGCCAGCGGTATTTTCGCAGTGACGCCGTCGCTCTCGCCGCCCGGCGCGAAGCGGTGCTCGAGCTCAAGCTCGAGCTCCCCCACGCGCAACCGCTCGGGAAACCGCTCGAGCGCCGCCGCGGGCGGCTGGCGGCGCATGAGGCGCCCGCGGTCGATGAACAGAAGCCGCGGCCGCTCTCGCTCCGCCTGCGCTCGCCACGCCTCGAACTCGGCGCCGCCGCAGATACCCGCGGGCAGGCGCTCGTCGTAGAAATCAAACAACGCCCCGTCATCGAGGATGTCGTGGCACCGCAGACGGTGTTCGAGCCGCCACACCGAGGCCACCTGCTCGCGGTTGTGCACCATAAAGGGCGCGCTGACGTCGAGCTCGCCGGGCACGAGCCCGTCGCGAATGAACACCTCGCGGGCGCGCCGCGCATCGACGGTGGAGTAGGGAATCCGGCGTCGTGCCACCAGCGTGAGCCCGTACAGCGTCACGTGCTCGAAGGCAATGACGCGCCCCGCGGAGCGTTCCCATCGTGGCTCGCTGTAGGTTCTCCTCAGCTGCTGCGCGGCGGCCTGCTCGATCCACGCCACCTTCACGCCGGCGAGCATGCGCGCGTAGAGCCTGCCCGTCTCGACCAGCTCGGCCGCGACGATCCACCTTGGCGTGCGTCCTGCGAGCACGGACCCCGGAAACAGGGCGAGACGTCGACCGCGCGTTGCCTGGTACTGGCCATCCTCTCTTCTCGACGCCACGTTGCCGAGCAGGCCGGTCAAAAGGGCCTTGTGAACGGCATCCGCGCCCGCCGGTGTGGTGCTCGCGCGCAGCCCGAGCTCGCGGGCGATACCCGCGAGATGGCGGTGCAGATCGATCCACTCGCGCATCCGCGCCGGCGACAGGTAGTTCTCCTTGCAGAAGGCCTTGAGCCCGCCCCGCGACGTGAGCCGCCGTTGCTCGTGGAAACTACGCCACAGCTGCAGCAGGGCCAGAAAGTCTGAGCTCTGGCCGTAGGCGGTGGCGTGGTGTCGACGCGCCGCCTCACGTTGTTCGAAGGGATACACGCGCGGGTCCTGGATGGACAGCGCGGCGGCGATAACGAGAGTCTCGCCGAGGCAGCCGAGCTCGGAGCCGGCCACCAGCATGCGCGCAACGCGAGCATCGACGGGCAATTTCGCCAAGCGCCGGCCGAGACCGGTCAGCCTGCGTTCGGCGTCGACCGCGCCCAGTTCCTGCAGCAGCAGGTAGCCGTCGTTGACCTGCTTGGGCAACGGCGGATCGACGAACGCAAACGCACCCACGTCGCCCAGGCCCAGAGCGTGCATGCGCAGGATCACGCCGGCGAGCGAGGCACGCAGGATTTCCGCGTCAGTGTACGGGCTGCGGCCGTTGAAGTCTTCCTCGCTATAGAGTCGGAAGCAGATGCCGCTGCGCACGCGGCCGCAGCGCCCCTGCCGCTGCTTCGCGGCGGCCTGGGAGATGGGCTCCACCGGCAGCCGCTCGATCTTGCGCCCGGGGCTGTAGCGGCTGACGCGGGCGAGACCGGTATCGATGACGAAGCGTATCCCCGGCACGGTCAGCGACGTCTCGGCGACGTTGGTGGCGATGATCACGCGACGCTTGCGGTGCGGCTTGAAGATGCGTTCCTGCTGGGCCGTCGGCAGGCGTGCGTAAAGAGGCAGCACCTCGACATCCGGCCGCCGCTGTCTGCCGATGAACTCGGCACTCTCGCGAATCTCGCGCTCGCCGGGCTGAAACAGCAGGATGTCGCCCGAGCTCTCCGCCAAGGCTTCCTCCACGACGCTCCACAGGTGCACCAGCGCCTTGTCGTCATCGTCGGCCGCGGCGTCGACGTAGGGGCGATAACGCACCTCCACCGGATAGACCCGGCCGGAAACCTCGATGATCGGAGCGTCTTCGAAATGCCGGGCGAAGCGTTGCGGATCGATGGTGGCCGAGGTGATGATGAGCTTGAGCTCCGGGCGCCTGGGCAGCAGTTGCTTGAGGTATCCAAGTAGAAAATCAATATTGAGCGAGCGCTCGTGGGCCTCGTCTATGATGAGGGTGTCGTAGTGTTCAAGCCACCGATCGGATTCGATCTCAGCAAGCAACATGCCATCGGTGATCACCTTCACCAGAGTGTCGGCGCCGACCCGCTCGTCGAAGCGAACCCGATAACCTACCGCCGCGCCGAGGGGGGTGCCGAGTTCCGCCGCAATGCGCGTTGCGATGCTGCGCGCGGCAATGCGCCGCGGCTGGGTATGGCCGATGCTCCCGGCCACGCCTCGCCCGAGGGCGAGACACAGCTTCGGCAGCTGGGTGCTCTTTCCCGATCCGGTCTCGCCGCAGACCACCACGACCTGGTTTGCTTCGATGGCCTCCGCGAGCTCGGCCTGCTGAGCCGCGATGGGCAGCTCCTGCGACACCTGCGCGGCGGGCACGCTGGCACGCCGCCTGCGACAGTGTGCCGCCGAGGCCGAGACCGCGCGCGCGAGGCGCTCGAGCCGCGATGGATCCGCCGGCTCGCTCTGCAGACGACGCAGCTGCCTGGCGAAGCGCGCGCGATCGCGGAGCAGGCAGTCGGCGAGTGCCAGCTCGATCTCGCGCAGTTGCGTGCGCGGGCACGCGAGCCGTTCTTCAGCGCCGGCGCCGCGGCCGCGCGCGGGGGCTTCGCCGCGCCGCCGGCGCGTCCAATCACGACGAGGACCGGCCCGCGCCATGCAGAGCGCGACGTCGCCCCCCTAGGGCGAGACGACGCTGGCGCGGGTGATGACCACGTCTTGCCGGGGCACGTCGGCGAACGGCCCTACACTCCCGGTGTCTACGGCAGCTATCACCTTGACCACGTCCATGCCGGCGGTGACACGGCCGAAGACGGCGTAGCCCCAGCCCTGCGCGGTCTTGGCGCTGTGGTTGAGGAAGTCGTTGTCTTTGAGGTTGAGGAAGAACTGGGAGCTGGCGGAGTGGGGATCGCTCGTGCGCGCCATGGCGATGGTGCCCGCATCGTTTTTCAGGCCGTTGTCCGCCTCGTTCTGAATGGGTGCTCGTGTCGGCCGCTCTTTCATTCCCGGCTCGAATCCACCGCCCTGGATGACGAAGCCGGGAATCACGCGATGAAAGATTAGCCCGTCGTAGAAGCCCTTTTCCACGTATTCGACGAAGTTCCGGGCCGTCTCCGGGGCTGCCTTTGTGTCGAGTTCGACGTCGATGTCTCCAAGTGTCGTTTCCAGACGTATCACGGGATTACCTCCGGCGTAGGCGCAAGGGATGACGGTGTTTGCGCTCCACACGCCGAGCGTGCCCAAAAGCGTCATTACCGCCGCGTAGCAAACTCTGTTCAGGTCAACCTTCATTTCGACTCATGATCCTGCTTCGTCGCATTTGCCTCGCCTCACCGGGGTATTTTCCGCTCAATCCGCGGCGCTCGGGGCGCCCGGTGAGTGCCGCCAAGATACGGACGTTCCTTCGCCTCGCCCAGCGGTCACACGAGCAAGGATCACTGGGCCATCTTCACTATGTGATGCCACTCCTTGCGTGTCACCGGCATCACCGAGAGGCGGTTTCCGCGCTGCAGCAGCCGCATCGTCCCGAGTACCGACTGCGTCTTCAGCGCCTTCAGTGTCACCGCTCGCTCGAACTTCTTCTTGAGCTTCACGTCGACGACGAACCAGCGCGGATTTTCAGGATCGCTCTTGGGGTCGTAGTACGCCGAGTCGGCGTCGAAAGCCGTGGGATCGGGGTAGGATTCGCGCGTGATCTCCACGACCCCGACCACGGCCGGCTGCGCACAGTTGGAGTGATAGAAAAACGCCAGATCGCCCTTGCGCATCGAGCGCAGGAAATTGCGGGCCTGGTAGTTGCGCACCCCCTCCCAGAAAGCGGTGCTGTCCGGTTCCGCGGCGAGATCGTCCACGCAGTAGACGTTCGGTTCGCTTTTCATCAACCAGTACTGCATCGTCAAAGGGGCTCCGGTGGGTACGGGTAATCGCGGCCTCAGCCCGCGCCCGACGCGGATCCCGTCCCGAGGGCCTCGTAATAGCGCGCGTCGGTCAGGATACCATCCAGCGGAATGTCCCAGGCGTTGCCCTCGATTTGATCCACTTTCTGCAGCTCGTGGGCCAGGCCGATGAGTCGCGGCCGTCTCCAGCAATGCCGATGCGACCGAAATGCCAGGGTGGCGTCGTAGTAGCCGCCGCCCATACCAATACGATTGCCGTGCGCGTCGAAGGCGACCAGCGGCAGCAGTATGACGTCGAGCTCGGTGGCGAGCACGTAGCCCTCCTCAGCGGGTTCCAGGATGCCGAATCGATTCGCCCGCAGGCGCGTCACCGGCGTGAGCGGTGAGAAAACCAGGCGATGTCGCTGGCCGGCGAAAAGCACCGGCAGAAAACACGACTTGCCCATGCGCCATGCTATTCCGAGTGCTTGTCTCGGGTCGATCTCGCCGTCGTTGGGCCAGTAGAGGGCGATGCGACGAGCGGTTAGGAAATCGCGCATTCGCAACAGCCGCCGCGCCAGACGTCGCGCAGCCGCTTCCTGCTGCGCTTGCGAGAGCGCCCTACGCGCGGCCCGCATGCGGCGGCGCAGGCTGGTTTTGACAGCGGCACTCAAGGGGCGATGACGAGATCGACGCCCTTTGTCCGCGCCCGTCGACCCACGCAACGCAAGGCGGCGCGCGGGGCGCCCCGGGATGTGAGAGGGAGGGCGGCGCCACCCGCCTGTGCCGCGCTGCTTCTGGGCCTTGAACCGAGCGGTCCAAGTGGGAACACCCTGAGACGCATCAGGCTTTCCGCACAGGCGCAGTGCCTAGCGGACGTGCACAACAGCGTCTTCAATCGGCTCCCGATCTGCAATCTAGGTTCTAAGGGTAATCGAAGCAACTCGAACACCGCAGGCGGCGCCCAACCCAAACCGGTACAGTGGCAGCGAGCTTTCCTCGCAGCCGTGTGCCGGCCGCAGCCCCGATGGTCTCGGGCCAAAGCCGGCGTCTCGATCGAACAATTTGCAAACCGATATCGGTCATCGCCGTCACCAGCACGCCCAGCGGGATCTACAGCGTAAGCTGTTTGTCCTCCTGCATGACCGAATCGATCTTCTCCTGGATAGCCTTCAGGCGAGTGTGAATCTCGCTCGTCGCGTTCAGCTTCGCGCGCATCTGCAGCAGATCGTGAGTGATATTCAGCGCCGCCATGATAGCGCAGCGGTCGGCGCCGATGACCTTGCCGCCGCGTTGAATCTGTCGCATCTGCTTGTCGAGATACGACGCCGCGGCCGAGAGCTGCTCGCGCTGATCATCCGGACAGCCGACGAAGAACTCCCGGTCGAGTATGGAGACCTTGACGCCGTCGTCTCTCGTCGACTTCACTTACTGCTTCTCCAGTGACCGCAGTCGCTCGATGATGCTCCCGAGTCGCTCTCGCGCGACGCGGCTTCGCTCGGCAAGCTCACTGTGCTCTTCCGCCAGCGATTCGTGACCCACACGCAGATCCCGATTCTCCTGTTTGAGACGATCGCACAGACGCAGCAGCTCGTCGACTCGCTGCTCGAGACTCTTGAGGTCTTCGTCGATCTGACTCACGGCGCGTGTGACGCGTTGATGTTTCGCCCCGGGCGTGATTCCCTGCCGTCGTAGACTATAGGCATCCGCACGATACGGGTCAACGCCCGGCGAACGGTTCCCGCTGCGTGTTCACCGGCATCTTGCTCCGTATCTTCGGGGCGCTGATGTAGAATTTCAACCGAGGGCCACGACAAAGATGAGCATGGATCGCCACACCCCGATGGAGCGCGTCGCGATTGTGCGGCGGGCGCCTGTGCGCCGTTGAGCGGTACGCTTCCCGGGTTCGCGGACATCGAGGCGTCCCTTCGGGAGCTGCGCCTGGAAATGGCCGCGGAAGAGGCGCACGGCATCGTGGCGGGTCTCGTGTGCGCCGGCAACGATTCGGACGCAGACTGGCTCTTTCTCTTCACGGGGGCACGGTACCTCAGTGACAGCGAGTTCGAGGCGCTCTCAGAGCTCGTACGCGGGCTGCGCCAGGCAACTCAGGCCGCGCTGGCCGGCTACGAGTTTTCCTTCTCCCTGCTGCTGCCCGACGATGCCTCTCCCATCGACGTGCGCACCCAGGCCCTGGCGACCTGGTGCCAGGGTTTCCTCACGGGGCTGTCGAGCGGCGATGCAGCCGCCGTGGAGAGCCTCGAGGGCGATGCGGCGGAGGCCCTGCGTGATATCATTGCCATCAGCGGCGCCGAGCCCGGCGAGGACGACGAAGAATCTCAGCAACGAGCGCTCGCCGAGATCGAAGAGCACGTTCGCGCCGCGGTGCAACTCATCTTCGAAGAACTCAACCCGGACTGACCCACGGATCTGCGCGGGGCGAGGCGTCCGGCAATCGACAACGGAGATCGGCGTGGACATTTCCGTCTTTGCGCGACGACGGCGCGGCGTTATGCAGCTCATGGGCGAGGGCGTGGCGGTGCTTCCCACTGCGCCGGAAGCCCACCGCAACGGTGACGTCACGTACCCCTTTCGCCCAGACAGCGACTTCTACTACCTGACGCATTTTCCCGAGCCGGAGGCGATCGCGGTGCTGCTGCCCGGGCGTCCCGACGGCGAGTTCGTGCTGTTCTGCCGCGAGAGAGACGCCGAGAAGGAAACCTGGAACGGGCGGCGCGCCGGGCTCGAGGGCGCGGTGGAGCGATACGGGGCGGATGACGCCTTTCCGATTCACGACGTCGACGACATTCTGCCCGGACTGCTCGAGAATCGAAGCAAGGTGTTCTGTAACATGGGGAGATACCCGGACTTCGACGCTAAGCTGATCAACTGGGTCAACGAGATCAAGCCGAAGATGCGGGTGGGCATCGGTGCGCCAAGTGAGTTCGTGGATCTAAGCCACATTCTCCACGAGCTGAGGCTGCTCAAGCGCACCGAGGAGATCAAGCTCATGAAACGGGCGGCGCGTATCACCACGGACGCGCACCGACGTGCCATGCAAAGCTGCAGGCCCGGCAAGAAGGAGTATGAGATTCAGGCCGAGCTCGAGTACGAGTTTCGCCGCGGCGGAAGCCAGCATCCGGCCTATCCGCCGATCGTTGCGGGGGGCGCCAATGCATGCATACTCCACTACATCGAGAACAACGCCGAGCTGCGCGACGGAGATCTGCTGCTGATCGATGCCGGCGCCGAGATCGACTGTTACGCCGCCGACGTAACGCGGACCTTTCCCATCAACGGACGCTTCACGGATGACCAGCGTGTGCTGTACGAGATCGTTCTGCGGGCGCAGCTCGCCGCGATCGAGCAGTGTCAACCGGGTCGTGAGTGGGTGGAGCCGCACGATGCCGCGGTAAAGGTTCTGGTGGCGGGGCTCGTTGATCTGGGGCTCTTGCGGGGCGGCGTCGACGAGCTCATCGAGAGCGGCGCCCACAGACGCTTCTACATGCATCGCACGGGACATTGGCTCGGCATGGACGTGCATGACGTCGGCGACTACAAGATCGGCGACGAGTGGCGCGTGCTCGAGCCCGGGATGGTGCTCACCGTGGAGCCCGGCCTCTACATCCCCGACGACCACGATATCGACCCCCGCTGGCGCAAGATCGGTATCCGCATCGAAGACGACGTTCTCATCACCCGCGAGGGCCACACCAACCTGAGCGAGGACCTGCCGAAGGCGCCGGACGACGTCGAGGCACTGATGGCCGGCGGATGACGTCAGCCCGGGCAGACAACTCGGCCGCGCCCGGGCGTGAACCGGCGTTCGACGTCCTCGTGGTCGGCGGCGGCATGGTGGGGGCAAGCCTTGGCTGCGCCCTCGGCGCCACACGCCTGCGGGTCGCGGTGGTCGAAGCGGTCGCCTTCGATAACGACTCTCAGCCGAGCTTCGACGAGCGCACCGTCGCCCTGACCTACGGCTCGCGGCGTATCTTCGAGGGTATCGGCGTGTGGGCGGACATCGCGCGGCACGACGCCACACCCATCCTGCGCATACACGTCTCCGACCGGGGCCATGGCGGCGTGACTCACCTCGACACCCGCGACGCCGGGGAGGAAGCGCTCGGCTATGTCGTGCCGAACCGCGTCGTCGGCGCTGCGCTCATGGGCAAGCTCCGCCGGCTCTCCGGCACGCTGTTGCTGAGCCCGTCTCGGGTCACGAACCTCGCCGTGCTGGAGGACCGGGTACGGGTGACGGCACGAACCGACGGCGGCGGGCGCGAGCTCGACGCCCGACTGCTCGTCATCGCCGACGGCGGCGACGCGTTCACTCGCCGCCAGCTGGACATCCGCGTGCGCGAGACGCCGTATGACCGCTCGGCGCTCGTCACGACCGTGACGAGCGACCGCGACCATAACGGGTCGGCGTACGAACGATTCACCGCCAACGGACCGCTCGCGCTGCTGCCGGTCGCGGAACGCGGCTATGCCGTGGTGTGGACCCTGCCCACCGATGTCGCCGAGCAACACCTCGGTCTCGAGAGCGGCGAGTTCTGCCGGCGGCTTCAGGTTTGTTTCGGTGACCGCGCCGGTCGCTTCGAAGCAGTCGGCGTGCGGAGGCTCTACCCGCTGGCGTTGAGCCGCATCGAGGATCCTGTGCGGGCGCGCACGGTGGTCATCGGCAACGCGGCGCACACCGTACACCCCGTGGCCGGTCAGGGGTTCAATCTGGGCCTGCGCGACGTGGCGACGCTCGCGGACGTGCTGAGCGACGCCGTCACGGCGGACGGCGATATCGGCAGCGCCCGCGTGCTGCACCGCTACGCCGCACGCCGCCGCCGCGACACCGCGGCTGTGACGTGGTTTACCCACGGACTCGTTCGCATCTTCTCCAGCCGCCGCCTGCCGATGGTCGCCGCACGCAACCTGGGGTTGCTCGGGATCGACGTGCTGCCGCCGCTCAAGCGCGGCCTGTTGCGCAGAACCATGGGCCTCAGCGGGCGTCAGTCGCGCCTCGGCCTGGGGCTGCCGCTCGGCGGGGAGGACTAGGCCGATGCGCGCCGGTTCTCCCGCGGCCACGGTCCCGGGCCGAGTGCCCGCCGGCGAAGCCGGAGCCCTCGCGCGGTGAACGAGCGCGCCAACGCCGGCGCCGACTTCGACGTCGTCATCGTCGGCGGGGGCATCGTCGGCAGCACGCTGGCCGCAGCGCTCGCCCGCAGCGGCATCGGTGCCGCCGTCATCGAGTCGGCGCCGCCACGACCGTACACAGGGGGAGCGTACACCGAGCGCGTGAGCGCGCTCAACGTGGCGTCGCAGCGTATCCTGAGCGCCGTGGGTGCGTGGTCCCATATCACCCGCCACCGCGTCAGCCCCTTTCGGCAGATGCACGTATGGGACGAGGGCAGCCATGGCAGCATCCACTTCAGCGCCGCCGACATCGGCGAGCCGCATCTCGGCCACATCGTCGAGAACGATCTCGTCGTCGATGCGCTGCACGCCGCCCTGCGCCCGAGCGATTCCATCGAGGTGCTGCAACCACTGCGGGTCGAAGCAATGAGCTTCGGGGTGGATGTGGTCCGGGTTCGCACCGACGCCGCCGGCGTCATTACCGCCAGACTGCTGGTGGCCGCCGACGGAGCACGTTCACGCGTCCGGCGCTCGACGGATATCGACGTGGCAACGCGCAGCTACCACCAGCGAGCCATCGTCGCCAACGTCAAGACCGGGCTGCCCCATGAAGAGACCGCCTGGCAGCGCTTTCTCTCCACCGGCCCGGTCGCCCTCCTGCCGCTGGCCGACGGCAACTGCTCCCTGGTGTGGAGTTGCGACACCGAACGTGCGAAAACGCTCGCCGCCCTCGACGAACGGGCTTTCGCCGACGCGCTCGGCGCGGCACTGGAGCACCGCCTCGGCGCGGTGGAACTCATCGGCGAGCGCCGCGCCTTCGTCCTGCACAAGCTGCACGCGCAGTGCTATATCGCGCGACGCTGCGCACTGATCGGCGATGCGGCCCACGTCACCCATCCCCTGGCCGGTCTCGGCGCCAACCTGGGCATAGCCGATGCCGCAGCGCTCGCGCAGGTGCTGCAGGAATCCTTCGCCAAGGGACGCGCGGATGCCGGCTCTCATCGCGTGTTGAGGGCATACGAGCGCTGGCGCAGGGGCGAGAACGCGCTGGTGCTGGCGCTGATGGACGCCTTCAAGAGCGGATTCGGCTCCCGATCCCGGCCGCTGGCCGCCCTGCGGGGGCTGGCGTTGGGCGCCGCCGATGCCCTCGCTCCCCTGAACCATCTGTGCATGCGCCGCGCCATGGGTCTTGAAGGCGACCTGCCGCTCATCGCCCGCGGCGGCCGTTGAGACGGGGACCGACGCGTGTGACCGAGAGCACGTGCGCTACGGCGCCCGCGCGCCGGCTCGGCGTGCGAGATCAGGGCCGCCGGGGTACTGCGCCCGGTTGGTCGCGCGGCGGTTGTGCTAAAGTCGAGCGGGCGACGGCGAGCGATCGCGGAGTGCACCTCCCAGCATGCCCGACAGCACAGATCTCAAGAAGGCAGGACTCAAGACGACCCTGCCTCGACTGAAGATACTCGGTATTCTCGAGAACAGCACCGTTCGCCATGTCTCCGCCGAGGACGTCTATCGGCAGCTGATCGACATAGGCGAGGAGATCGGTCTGGCGACGGTCTACCGTGTGCTCACCCAGTTCGAGCAGTCGGGGCTCATCATCCGCCACAACTTCGAAGGCGGGCGCTCCGTGTTCGAGCTCAACGACGAGTCACACCACGACCACATGGTCTGTGTCGAGTGCGGCAAGGTATTCGAGTTCGTCGACAAGACCATCGAGGAGCGTCAGAAACACGTTGCCGACATCGCCGGCTTCGTCATGGAGGATCACTCTCTGTATCTGTACGGCGTCTGCAAGGGGATGCGCGAGAGCGGGCTCTGTTCGATGAGCAAGCACGGCGGCATTCTCGATCCGTCGAAGAGACAGCCCGATTGAGTCTCCGTCCGTGCCGAGGGCACGACGGGCTCAAGAGCGTGTGCGGCTAATGGAGCGACTCAAGAGCACGACCGGGACGATGCCGGCCAGGACGATCGTCAGCGCGGCCGTGGACGAGTCGGCCAGGCGTTCGTCCGAGGCGAGTTCGTAGGCGCGCACGGCCAGCGTGTTGAAGTTGAAGGGCCGCAGCACCAGGGTGGCCGGCAGCTCCTTCATGATATCGACGAACACGATCAGCAGTGCGGTGAGCAGGCTCGCACGCAGGTTCGGGACGTGCACACGCGTGAGCACCTCGAACGGACGGTAGCCGAGCGAACGGGCGCTCTCGTCCATCGTGTGCTTGATGCGCTGAAGCCCGGAATCCACGCTCTGCAACGAAACGGCGAGGAATCGCACGAGATAGGCGAACACCAGCGCCGTCAGCGTTCCGCTCAGCAGCAGCCCGGAGGACACGCCGAAGCTCTTCCTGAGCCATGCATCGACGAAGTTGTCGAACCAGGCTAGCGGCAGCATCACACCAACGGCGATGACGATGCCGGGCACGGCATAGCCCATGCCGGCGATGGTTACACCCGCCCTGACCGCTCGCGAAGGCAGCAATCTCTTGCCGTAGGCCAGCAGCAACGCCACCACCAGGGCCAGGGAGGAGGCCCCCGCGGCGAGGCCGATGGTGTTGATGGTCAGACCGAGGAAGTCGGCGTCGAGAGTGTTGGCGGCGGTGCGATGCGACCACACGATCAGCTGTCCCGCCGGAAGCACGAAGCCCAAGCACAGAACCAGAGCGCACACGCCGCTGGCGGCGCCGTTGCGCCAGCCGGACAAGGTCTTGCGCTGCAGCGGCTGCGACCTTTGGCCGACGTGATGGTAGCGGGCGCGATGGCGTGACCACCGCTCGAGGCCGATCAGCGCCAGAACGAAAGTCATGAGCAGCGCGGAGAGCTGCGCCGCGGCGGCGCTGTCGCCCAATCCGAACCAGGTTCGGAATATGCCGGTCGTGAAGGTGCTAACCCCGAAGTACTGGACGGTTCCGTAGTCCGCCAGTGTCTCCATAAGCGCCAGCGAGAGCCCGGCGACGATGGCGGGCCTCGCTATCGGCAGCGAGATGCGGAAGAAACTCTCCCACGGGCCGTAGCCGAGGGTGCGGCTGGCGTCGACGATGGACACCGACTGATCGAGAAACGCCGCCCTAGCCAACAAATAGACGTAGGGGTACAGAACCAGAGAGAGCATGACCACGGCGCCACCCAGTGAGCGGACTTCGGGAAACCAGTAGTCGTCACGGCCCCATGAAAAGCTCTCCCGCAGCAGCGTTTGCAGGGGTCCGGCATAGTCGAGCATGCCGGTGTAGGTGTAGGCGATGATATAGGCGGGAATGGCGAGCGGCAGCAGCAAGGCCCAGGCGAACAGGGGCTGTCCGCTGAAGCGGCACATGGCGGTCAACCAGGCGGTGGAGACACCGAGCAGCACGGTTCCGAGCGCAACGCCGCACATCAGAAATAGAGAGTTGAATACGTAATCGGCGAGCACGGTGGCGGCCAGATGCCGCCACACCTCGCCCGCGGGCTGCAGCACGAAGCTGAACACCGTCAGCACCGGCAGCGCCAGCAGCAGCGCCGTGGCCGACACGCCCACAGACCATGCGCTCGGGCGCCCGATCGCAGTTAGCGCCCCGGGATGTGGGCGGGCCGCCTGTGACGAGATCATGGCCGCGGCCGGCCGTGGCCGCGCGGGCCGTGCGCCGACATTACTTCCAGCCGGCGCGATCCATGACCCTGACGGCTTCGGCGTTCAGCTCGCCGAGCACCGCCATGTTGACGGTGTCCGCTTTGAACGTCCCCCAGGCCGCCACGGTAGGGCTTAAGGGCGTTGCGGGTCGAACCGGATATTCGTCGTTGGCCTCGGCGTACCAGCGCTGTGCGGGCTCGTCGGTGAGGTACTCCAGCAGCTTGACGGCGTCTTCGGTGTGCTTGGCCGCGGCGGTGACGGCGGCGCCGCTGACGTTGAGGTGGACGCCGCGGCCGTTCTGATTCGGCCAGTGGATGGCCACCGCTCCCGCCGCCTTGCGCTGTTGCTCGTCCTCGGACTTGAGCATCTGTCCGAGGTAGTAGGTGTTGGCAATGGCGATGTCACACTGCCCGGCGGCGGCTGCCATTATCTGGTCACGATCACCGCCTTTGGGGGCGCGGGCGAGATTCGCCACCAGACCCCGCGCCCACTGAAGGGCCTGCTCGGGGCCGTTGGCGGCGATAATCGACGCCACCATGGACTGGTTGTAGATGTTGTCCGAGCTGCGGATGCAGAGACGACTGCGCCAGCGCGGATCCGCCAATCCCTCGTAAGTGGGCAGCTCCGCCGGCGCGACACGATCGGTGGCGTACATGATGGGGCGAGCGCGCAGCGAGAGACCAAACCAGAATCCGTCGGGGTCGCGGTAGGAGGCCGGGACGGCGTTGCGCAGGACAACGGAGTCCACGGGTTGCAGGACGCCCGCCTGCTTGGCGCGGTGCAGCCGGCCGGCGTCGACGGTGATGAACAGATCAGCGGGACTGTTGGGCCCCTCGCTCTGCAATCGCTGGAGCAGGGCGTCGGCGTTGCCCGACACCAGGTTCACCTCGATGCCGGTGTCGGCGGTGAAACGGGCGAGGAGCGGCTTGATGAGCGCCTCCTTGCGGGCGGAGTAGACATTGACCTCCGCGACGGCCGACGCGGGCAGCACGAGCAGCAGGATCACGAGCCCGACGGCCCGTGGTGTCATCACGGCCATACCAGCACACCCCCCACAAAATCCACCTGGCAGCGGCCAGGGATGAGAATACGAATCATTATCATGGACATTCGCGCGCCTTTTTGCAAGTGGCGTGACGACGCCATCATCACCGTCCGCCCACGCCGCCGCGAGCGCTTGGCGGCCCGCGACGCCGCTCGTATAGTGGGCCCGCGCAGAGGGCGGCGGGCCGCAGCCGCCCGCGATCCTATTGCGGCGCGCCGGCACCGCAACTGACGCACCTCAACAACCCCACCGCCTGCCGCGGCACACGCGGGCGCCTGGCGGGTCGTGTCTCAGCCGCGCGCCGTTGACCGAGCCTGCCGTGCGCTTCGATCGCGCTGCCGCTCGCGGCGCCGCCTTGTGTCATGGGACAGACACTGACCTGGTCGCAGATGCAGCCGCGCATGGCGACGGCGCCGAAGCTCGAGCTGCATCACGTCGATGCCGGCCAGGGGCCGCCGGTCCTCCTCCTCCACGGACTCGGTGCACACGGGTTCACATGGCGACACGTGGCGCCGGCGCTGGCGGCGCACTACACCACCATCGCCCTAGACATGAAGGGTTTCGGCAACTCACCCAAGCCGCACGACTCCCACTACTCCATCTACGACCATACGGTGGAGGTGGTGCGATTCATCGAGGAACAGGACCTTCGCGACCTGACGTTGATCGGACACTCGTTCGGCGGCGGCGTCGCCCTGATCGCAGCGGCCTACCTAAACGAGTGCGTGCCGCGAAGAGTTTCCCGTATCGTCCTGATCGACAGCATCGGCGCCCCCCAGAAGATACCCTGGTTCATCCGTCTGCTTCGCGTGCCCCTGCTGCCAGAGTGGTTCGGCCACATCGTGCCCCGATCCTGGGTGACCAGGACCATGCTGCGACGCGCCTACTTCGACGACAGCAAAGTCACCGCAGACATCGTCGCGGCCTATGCCCGTCCCACGGAGTCCGCCGGGGCACGCCGCGCGATCATCGACAGCGCCCGCCGGGTGCAGCCCGACGACTACGAGTCGTTGCTGCGGCGCTTTAGCCGGATCCACCAGCCGATGCTGCTGATCTGGGGCGAGCACGACGAATTCGTACCCCTTGGCGTGGGCAGAACGCTGGCAACGCTGTTGCCCAATGCGGTGTTGAAGACGATTTCACAGTGCGGACACATACCTCACGAAGAACGGCCCGACTTCGTCGTCGCGCTGATCACCGAATTCATGCGTACGCACTGACCCGCCTCGCATATCGCTACGCTCGATCTGTTGACCGCTGCATTCGCTCGGGGATTATGCGAGCGCGCGCCTCGTCGACACCGGCCAGCGGGACCGCGGTGCGTGGCGAGCGGGATCGGCGCATGTCGATCGACTTGCGCTCTTACTACTACTCGGAGCGCTCGAGTGCTAACAGTCTTTCGTCACTTGGCTTGCTATACCCCAATGCCAAAGATGTCTACACTCTGATTAGGGGTACAGTCCGTACTGCAGAGAATTTCGCTAGCGGCGCACAGACGTCGCCGGTGCGCCGCTGACGGGATGTCTCAATGCAGAACGTCGTTTGCGTCGTCGAGACGCAACGACGGGCACGCTGACATCGCAGGGGTGAGATGCCGATGATTGAGCACGTACGGGGTCGAGATCTTATTGTCGACGCTAACGTGAAGGATTTCTTTCGCGGCTTGGTCGACTCCGCCGTCGCCGAAAACGGGCTCGAGGCGACCGATGACACCGTTCACTACGTAGTGAATCTGCTGACGAGCTTTGCGCGCAGTGATCACTTTTTCGAGTGGACCACCGCGGGACGAGCCATACAGCCGCTGGCTCTGACCTATGCCGAAGCACTCGATGCCGGCAGCCTCGAGGAACGACACCACGCGCTGCGCCGACTCGGAGACGTGGCGCTGTTTATCGCCGGGATGTTCTCTCAGAGCCTAAATCGCAAGAGCGTCGACGTCGACTACTACATCTCCATGGGCGGCAACGCTTACGGCTCTCTCTCGGACTCGAGCAGAAACGTCGTGCGCTGGCAGGCGTTGAGCGACGTCTTTCGCGAACTGGCGCAGAGCTTCGCCGCTTTCGTCGAGGTGCTTGCGGAAGTGCGCGAAGAGGCCCGTCTCGGCAGCGATACGGATATTCTGAGACTCTACGAGGTCTGGGTTCGCACCGGCAGCCGCCACGCCGCGCGGCAGCTGCGCAAGGTCGGCATCGACCCGGTGCCCGTCGGCAACGACCCCCTGCACCACTGAATGACGGCGCGTCACGCCAGCTTCATCAACGCCGTACAGCAGCACCTGGAGCAACTGTACCGGATCTCGGTGCAGCAGCGGGCGACCGATTTCCTAATCACCGACGCGGAACTCGCGCGCCAACTCGACCGCAGTGCGAACTCGCGTGAGGTGGAGGAGAAGCTCCTGGTCTCGGAGACCGACGAGGGCGTCGACCTGGCCCTGTATGTCGACGAAGCGGTGTTGGACCGCCTGAGCGACGATGACCCCACTCGCGATCTGCACGCGGGCAACGTCATCGACTTCTGCACGGCTCTCGAAGGGGTCAGCCACTTCCTCTACCTCACCTGGAATGCCTCGATCAATCGCGCGGTCCGATTGCTCGAGCTCGAGCTGCAGGCAGAGGTCGACAAGTACATTTCCATCACGACGCTCGCCCACGAGCAGCGCTCCAAGACGTCGTCACAGCTGCACACCTGGCTGTTCGAGCGTGCCACCTTTGACATCGCACTCGACGACCGGGAGCGGGAGCGATACCGAGACGCGAACCATTACGCCGGCAAGTATTGCTTCGAGCTCGAGACGCGTTATCTACGCGGCCAGCCGAGGGAAACGACGGATGCAATGATGGGCGACATCCGGCACTTCTACCGCCTCAGCCTTCCCGACAAGATACGCCGCATAGACAACTGAGGCCGGTGCCGGCGCACCGGCTTCCCCGCGCAGGTTGCGGCAGGCTAGGCCCCCAGTTTCTTCACTAAGGTAAGCTCGTTGACGCCCTGCGGCGAGCGCTGGTAGCGGATCTCGTCCACCGACTGCTCTATCAGGTGCACCCCGAGTCCGCCGACGGGACGCTGCGCCAGCGGCAGGCTCAGATCCGGACGTGGGGCCTCGCGCACATCGAAGGGGCCGGCGTCGTCGCGCAAGATGACCGCAAGGGTCTCACCCTCGCGCGTGACCTGCAGGCGAACCGTTCCCTCGCCGTTTGCATAACCGTGCACGATGATGTTGGTGATCGCCTCGTCGACGGCAAGCTCGACTTCCGCCACGCGCGCCGGCTCGAGGCCGAAGCCGAGGGCGGCACGCCTCACGAACTCACGGGCGCGCTCAAGGTTCGCCAGATCGGCCTCGATCTCGAGCATCCAGCCATTGTCCATGTCGTCGCCCCGCAGGCCCGCCTAGAAACAGGACAGCGCCTCGTCGAGGTCGTTGCGAATGCTGAGATACGCATCGAAACCGAGCATCTTGATCACCTTGAGCACCGGCTCCGAAGGGCTGAGCAGTACCATGTGAGTGGATTTGCGGAACGCGTCCGGCGTCGCACTGGCCTCCGCCTCCGGCTCAAGCATGTTGCTGATCGCGTGAATGGCGCGAAATCCGGCGCTGCCCATGTAGGTGACACCGCTGAGATCGAGCACGAGATGTTTGCTGCCGGCCTGCACAGCCTCGACGGCCTTGCTCTCGAGGTCCTTGTAGGTGTGGCCGTCTAGGGGCCCTTTCAGGCGGAACAAAGTCACCGGGACCCTGTCCCCCTCCTGGGCAACAGCGATGGTCAGCTCCGAACTCATGATTCTCTACTCCTTATTTTTAGCTCTGTTGAAGACATTCGGGCCCTGCAGACCTGAGCGCAACTGAAGTCCGTGCCGGACCGCGCACCCCGCCGTATCCCCAATCGCCTCGCCGTGCCCACGGCGAGGGCCGATGCGGGCTCTTGCCGATATCCCGAAACCGCGCCCGGCGTCACAGCGCGGTGCGCTCCAGAGACAGCATCGTAATGTCGTCGAACTGATCGGCGTCGCCGATGTAGTCCATGAGGCAATTCTTGACGCGCTCCGGGAGCGTACCACCCGGGAGATCACCGTCGCCGACGGCGGAGATCAGCCGGTCTTCGCCGAACTGGTTGCCATGGGCATCCAGTGCTTCGGTCACTCCGTCGGTAAAGGCAAAAAGCGTCTCGCCACGCTCGAGCCGGCTCTCGCCGAGGGTGAAATCCACGCCCGGCATGATGCCGATCACCGGGCCCGTCGGCGCCAGCTTGCAGCGCACCCCCGAGCCACCGAGGATAAAGGGTGCTTCGTGCCCCGCATTGATATAAGTCAGCTTTCCCGTTTTCACATCCAGCAGTGCGAAGAAAAGCGAGGCAAACATGCTGGCGTCGCGGTGCGTGTGGGCGATGTAGTTGTTCGTCAGCACCACGCTGTCGAGCAGTCGCTTGGCCGGCTGCTGTGAGTCTGCGTGCGCCTTGCCGGCATCGCCGCCCCACAGCCCGAAATCCTCCGCCAGCGACGATGCTCGCAGGAGGCTGCGAAACAACGTCATGAACAGGGCCGCTCCGACACCCTTGTCGCACACGTCGCCGATGATGAAGGCGATGTGCTGCATGCTCTTGATCAAGAAAGCGTCATAGAAATCTCCGGCGACCTCACGGGCCGCCTGAAAAAACGCCGCGAACTCCCAACCCTCGAGGCTCGGCAACGAACCCGGCAGAAAACCCGCCTGAATCTGCCGCCCGATCTCGAGCTCTCTCTGCAGCACTCGAACCTGCTGCGAGCGGGTCGTCACGTCCTCAGCCATCTGACGTTGCTTGCGGCACATACCCTGGATGACCGCGCGCGCCGCCTCGGGGTGTGAGGCCATCAGATCGTAGACGGCACGCTGGTCCAGCTTGAGCAGGGTGCAGTCCTCGTCGGCGGTGATCGAGGCGGTGCGCACGTCGGAGTCGAGCGCCGCCATCTCACCGAATACGTCGCCCACGCCCATGTGCCGGAACAAGAGATCGCCATCGTGAACACGTATTCGACCCGCGGCAATGATATACATCGACGTACCGGTGTCGCCTTTTGCGAAAATCAACTCCCCCGCCGAGAAAGTCTCCTCCTCGAGCACGGCGACGATGTCATCGAGGACGGAGCCGCCGACCGAGCGCAGGAACTCGGCGCCCCGAAGAATTTCCTTGGTGTCTTTGCTCGCTTTCATTTCCCCTACGCTGCGCCGGATTCTACCGGACACGCGGGCATCAGCGTACAGGGGCGATCGGCGGGGGCGGAGTGTGCCCCGCGGCGCCGCGCCGACACCCGCCCTTCGCGCCGAGCGCCCCACTCGGGCCATTTCCCTTCACAATCGCGATTCCCATGCCACACTTCCAACAGGAGCCGATAACGGCTAGGCGCGGGCGGCTCATACCGGCCTCGGCAGGGCCGTGCCCGCTTGCCCACACGCGCCCGCCGGCGGGGTCACCCGAAGTGTGTCTTTGGATCCCCGCCGGGTACAGACTGATCCCAGAGGAGCGCCTTGAACGTCGTCGCAGCAAAACCCCTGCAGCCCACATCGAACCCGGCTGCCAGCCCGTCCACGGTGGTGAGACGGGTGCGGCAGGCGCTGCAGGCCCGCCATCCGCTGATTTTCCTGCACACGCCGGAGGAAACGCGCGTGATGCAGGCGCTCGAGCAGATTGCCACCGAGAGCCGCGACTGTCCACTCGTCGTCTGGACGTGCACCACCGGTCTGGGCGACGACCGGATATCGGCCGATACGCGCAGCCCCGAGCGCGCGCTCGAGGCCATCCTGCGTGATGCCCAACCGGGCTTCTATGTATTCAAGGATCTAACAGCGTTCATGAGTGACGCGAGCGTGGTACGGCTGCTGCGCGACGCCTATTACCGGTTGCGCGACCTGCCCGGCGCCCACCTGTTCATCGTATCTCCCGAGCTCTCACTGCCGGCGTCGCTGCGCAAGAACCTCTTCATGCTGGATATCGACCCGCCACCGGTCGACGAGCTGCTGCCCCTCGTGGGAGAGATCGTGGCGCAGTACACGCAACAGGAGGTGCCGGCCGGTTTGCTAGAGAGCGTCGCACTGGCGCTGCGCGGCATCACCCTGGACGAGGCCCGCCACGTGCTGCACAGCGTCATGAGCGGGCCCCGCTTCTCCCGCGAGCGCTTGCTCGACGAGATTCGCAGCACCAAGAAGATGCTGGCCGCGGGCGCCGGTTTTCTCGAGTACGTACCCCCGCAGCGCAGTCTGGACGAGATCGGCGGGCTCAGCCGATTCAAGGATTGGATGGAGGACCGCGCCGCGGTGTTCTCGCAGCAGGCGGTGGATGCCGGCGTCCCGGTTCCGCGTGGCATCCTGATAATGGGTGTGAGCGGGTGCGGCAAAAGCCTGTGCGCCAAGGCAATAGCGAAGGTGTGGAATGTTCCGCTGTTCCGGCTCGATATGAACCTGGTTTTCTCTCAGCTCTACGGCAATGCGGAGGCAAGCTTTCACCAGGCGCTGCGTGTCATCGAGTCGATGGCTCCCGCGGTGCTGTGGGTGGACGAGATCGAGAACGGGCTCGGCTTCAGCGATCAGGCGAGCCCTGTGCACTCTCACATCTTTTCCGCCTTCCTGACCTGGATGCAGGAGAAGCCGCCGCTGGTTTTCGTCGCGGCCACGGCCAACCGGATCGAGTCCCTTCCCGCAGAGATGATACGCAAGGGCCGTTTCGACCAGGTGTTCTTCGTCGACCTGCCCGATGACCCGGAGCGTGCCGAACTGTTCGAGATTTGCCTGCGACGCTACGGCGCCGAACCGCAGCAGTTCGATATGAAGTCCCTGCTGCTGGAGACGCGCGGCTGGAACGGCGCGGAGATCGAGCAGGTGGTGCAGGCCGCCCGCATTAGGGGTCTGCGCCACAAGCGCCCCTTCTCCACGGCGGACGTCGTCGAGCAGGCGCGCCACATCGTACCGCTGTCACGAACGATGAACGAGCAGATTCAGGCGCTCAGGGACTGGGCCTGGGGTCGGGCGACGCCCGCTTCCGGCGCCGCCACACAGACCCTCGACGGCTGAAGCGGCGGCCCTCGCGAATCAGAACACCGGCCACAGGTCGGGGCCGGCGCGGAATTCGGCTCCCGCGGGGAAACCACACCGAAGAACGTGCCCAACCCGCAGGCGCGCACGCCTGGGATCGACCACCGGCAAGCACAGCCGCGGCCGGCGCCTCCGGCCGCGGCGGTATCTCGTCCCTAACTAGCCAACCTCGCGCGCCGCCACTTGGGACCAACCCACGTGGGGGTGGATCACGTCGCCGCGCACGACGATCTCCATGTCGAGAATGCGCCGTATCCCGGCGAGGTCCTCGGGATTGGCAAACTCGCCACGGAGTCGCTCGAGATGGTCGGGATGAATGTAGAGAACGTTGGGACGAAACCCGTGCTCGCGCTGAAACGCTCGGACGATCTGATAAACGAAGCTCAGCATCTTGCGGAACCTGTTAGCGTCCACGTACCTCTTTAACGTAGACCGCGACTCCACGCAAGAGGTTTCGCCGATTTTTTTGCTGGACAGTTGATCCACGTCAGTTATTTCCGGAACCGCGCCGTCGCGGCCGTGTGGTAGACCGCGTACCAGTAGTAGTCGAGCTCGACGATGCGCACGCAGCGCGCCAAACCGGCCAGGGAGCATCGGATGTCCTCCGGCGTCGGAAAATTCTTCAGGATCTCGAATTCCGTGCCGTCCTCGAGGCGGCGCCTCTGGTAGCTGTTTCCGCTGCGGTCGACGCGCGCGATCGGCGTGCTGCTGCCGGCGACGTAGCGATTGTCCACGAGCACCACGCGCCGGCCCTCCCCTAGGCAACGGTGCAGTGAGCCCACGAACTCGTCGAGCCGCGACAGCGGTACGTGCGACCACCAGAACGCGGCGAGCGCGGCGCTGAAAGCGCCGTCGATTCCTTCGAGCCGGTAGGCGTCCGCCCTCGCGAAGCGCACTTTGCCACGCGGATAGGGTTTCGCGGCGGCAATCCCGAGCACCTCCCGGCCGATATCGACGCCGAGGATGGAACGGGCCGACTTCGCGACGCGCTGAGTCCAGAAGCCGGTACCGCACGCCACCTCGAGCACGTCGTGACCGGCGAGCAACTCGGGCAGAGCCTTCCCCAGCCGCCGCAGATCCCCTTGTCGCTCGGGCTTGTTGTAGACGCTGTCGTATTCGCGGGCGCGCTGCGTGTAATAAACCCGCATAACGTCCTCCGGGCCCCGCGCGCCGCGTCCCTGGCTCGGCATAGGCCGCGCGTTCCGTGCGCCAGGGCTCAGCCGCGCGGCGAACGCGGCGGCGGCGCCGCTGTCTTCTGGCGCTCCTCATCGACGTCCCGCCACGGCACGGCGATTGCCGGCAAAATGACGCTGCCTGCGCCGCCGGCCAGGACCGCGATGCGACGACTGCGCGTTCCCACCACGCCGTGTGGAGTCGCCTGCGAGCTTGCTCGTGCTTGATCGGGGTAACTGCGGATCCCGTCGGGGGCCGCCATTTCCAACTCCGGCCACTGCGCCCCGCCGAGACCCTTGGCCTGGAGGCGCAGGGTGCGGGTAAGCGGCTCGCCCACGCGCAGCTCGGGCGCCGGCGCTCCGCAGTCCTCGTTCAAGGTGAGCTCGTGCGCGGGGAGCCAGTGGGCGCCGGTGAAGGTGGCAGGCCGCGGGCGCACGGGGATGCGCCGCTCCCGCGAGCACACGCCCACGGGGCGACCCTGATCGAAAAGCTCGCCAAGCATGCGGCTGCCGCCGACCCGGCGGCCCTCGAAGTCGCTCAGCTCGATGACATCGGCGTCGTCCTGGCGCGCATAGATGACATACGCAGTTGTCCCCGGCACCTTCGCCAACAGCTCGTGGGCATGCTCGCGCAAGCGCTGGGCGACCGGGCGCACGGCGTCGAAGACCATGTCGTAGTCGTTATCGCGTAGAGCCTGCTCGTAGGCGTACCAGTCGCCGGCCTGGGGGAAGCGGATACTCGCCCCCGTGGCGTGGGAAAGGTAAACGGCGATGGGCGCAAATACCTCCCGCGCGCCCTGCGACTTCTCCCATGGCGCGGCCGACATGACGAGGACGCGTTCGGTGTCGGCCCGGNNTTGCCGATTCCGCCGTCGCGCCACAGCCGCCGTGTGACCGTTTTTATGATCGAAACGGGCACGCGTGCGCCGGCACTCGGCCCGATAGGCTGCCGGGATGACCGACCCGCGCCGATGCCGCCGCGGGAAGGCCCAGGGCGTTATGTTAAACTGCGCCGCGCCTCACGCAAGCATCGCCGCGGGGGCGCGTGGGGCGGCTATTGCGCCGCGAACCCGACCGGGACCTGGCAGCGATACCATGGATTTGATTGTCGACGGGCGCGACGATGCTCGCTGGACAGTGATCCTGGCTCACGGGGCGGGCCAACCGATGGACTCGCCGTTCCTGCAGGCCTTCGCCCGCGGCCTGGCCCTGTGCGACAGCATCGACGGGGGCGTGCGCTGCCTGCGCTTCGAGTTTCCCTACATGGCGGCGGCCCGGCTCGGCGCGAAACGCAAAGCGCCCGACCGAGAGCCCGTGCTGCTGCAGAGCTGGCGCCACGCGGTCGCCGAAGTGGAGCGTCGTGGTGGCGTGCGCGCGCGCACGGTCATCGGTGGCAAGTCTCTCGGCGGCCGCATAGCCAGCATGGTGGCGGACGACGAGGGGGTGGCGGGCCTGGTGTGTCTGGGGTATCCGTTCCACCCACCCGGGCGTCCCGAGCGGCTGCGTACCAGCCACCTCCGCGAGCTGCGCACGCCCGCCCTGATCTGCCAGGGTGAGCGCGATCCCTTCGGCGGGCGTAACGAGGTAGCGGGCTACGGCCTGCCGCACGGCATTCGTCTACACTGGCTGGCCGACGGCGATCACGGTTTCAAGCCCCGTCGGGCGTCGGGCCGCACCGAGACGCAGAACTGGGATTCGGCATTGGCGGCCATCGTTTCATTCCTGGGTGAGTTGCCTGACTGAACACGGCGCGCGCGGCACGCTCTCGAGGACGAAAATGAAATGAGCACTGGCATCGTCTACGACACGCATTGTCTCGATCACGACACCGGCGCCGGGCATCCCGAACGACGCGAACGCCTGGCGGCGACGTGGGCGCACCTCGAGGGACAGCCTTGGTTTGGTGAGCTGGTGCGCGTCGCCGCGCGACACGCGGAGCGAGAGTGGGTGGAGACCATTCACAGCGCGCAGTTCATCGAGCGTGCGGCGGCAGCCTGCCGCAGCGGCGCGCCCTACCTCGACGTTCCCGACGTCAGTATCGGACCCCAATCCTGCGACGTCGCTCTGCTCGCGGCGGGCGGCGCACTGCAGCTCGCCGACCGTGTCATTGCCGGAGAGATCGACAACGGCTTTGCCCTCATTCGACCCCCCGGCCACCACGCCGAGGCCGGCACCGCTCTCGGATTCTGTCTGTTCAACAACGTCGCCATCACCGCCCGCTACCTGCAGCGGCGCTACGGCATAGACAAGGTGCTTATCCTCGACTGGGACGTGCACCACGGCAACGGCACGCAGCACTCCTTCGAGGACGATCCCTCCGTGCTCTACGTCAGTCTGCATCAGTATCCCTACTACCCCGGCACGGGCGCCGCCTCCGAGACGGGCATTGGGCGCGGCAAGGGGGCGACGCTCAACTGCCCCATGGCGGCGGGCTGTGGCGATGAGGACTACCGCGAGGCTTTCCGTCGACGCATCCTGCCGGCGATCGAAGCCTTCAAGCCGCAGTTCGTGCTGATATCGGCGGGCTTCGATGCTCATCGCGCCGACCCCTTGGCGCAGATGAACCTGTCGACGCAGTTCTACGGCTGGATGAGCGAGCGTGTCATGGAGGCGGCGACGAAGCACGCCGAGGGCCGCATTGTCTCGCTGCTCGAGGGCGGCTACGACTTGGGCGCGCTGCCGCGCTGCGTCGCCCGCCACCTCGAGGTGCTGCTGCGCGCCGACGCCCCCTGAGCGATCCGCCGGCGATTGTTCAGCAATTACGCAGAAACCCCCCTACGGCATCGTTGAAGGCGGCGGTCTGCTCGACGTTCGACAGGTGAGCCGCGGCGGGGATGACCGTCAGCTTTGCGCGGGGAATGCGCTGGCACATGGCTTCGGCCGCCGCCACCGGCGCGGTCGGATCGTCCTCGCCGACGATGAGTGCCGCGGGCAGGCTCAAGGTGCTCAGCAGCTCCAGGTAGTTCAACTCGCGGATGGCGTGACAGCAGCCGACATAGCCCGCCACCGTCGTCTTGAGCATCTGCGCACGGATCTGCGCCACCGTCTCGGGGTGGGTCTCGCGAAACGATGCTGTGAACCAGCGCTGCATGGTGGCGTCTGCGAGCGGCTCCAGGCCCTGTGCCTGCGCCAGGTCGATGCGCTCGGACCACATCGGCTGGGCGTCGGGCGGCACAACGGCAATGGTGTCGCAAAGCGTGACGCTCGCCAGGCGATCGGCGTAGCGAAGGGCGATATTCTGTCCGATCATGCCGCCCATCGACAGTCCCACCCAGTGCACCTCGCCGATGTCGAGGGCGTCGAGCAGTCCGATCGCGTCGTCGCCGAGCTGGTTCAGCGTGTACGGGCCCGGTGGGGCGTCGCTGCCGCCGTGGCCACGGGTGTCGTAGCGCAGCACACGGAAGGTGGGCTCCAGCGCGGCCAGCTGGGGTTGCCACATCATCTTGCTCGACCCGAGCGCGTGGCTCAGCATGACAACGGGCCCGGCCTCATTGCCGGAAAGCTCGCAGCAGACGTTCAGGGTCTCGGTTGCAATAAGCATAAGATGTCTCCAGTGTGGGCGCGGCCGGTGACTCCACGACCGCCGTGCGTCATTCTCCCGCCGCCGCATGAGCACCGCGCCTGTGAAAGACGCGGTAAGTGAGCCGCGGATCGTCCTCGAACGGCGTGAGCGGTCCCGGCTCCCACTGCGCCCAGTCGATGTCCGGGAAGCGCGTGGCCTCGGCGCAGTCGATGCGATCCGGAACGTAGGTCACGTCCAGCACTTGGCAGTAATCGATGGCTTCGGCATAGAGCTGAGCGCCGCCGATGAACCAGACGTCTCCCGGCGACGACGCGAGCGCCGCCGCGACCGATGCGAACGACTCCACGCCTTCACAGCGCTTGCTCGTGACGACCACGTTGCGCCGCCCGGGCAGAGCCTTGCAGCCTATCGATTCCCAAGTGCGCCGCCCCATGATGATTGTCGACCCCAGGGTACGCCTCTTGAAACGCTTGAGATCGGCGCTGTAGTGCCAGGGCAGCCGCCCGGCCAGGCCGATCACGCCCTCCGGCGACATGGCGACGATGGCGCCTCTCACGGCCGGGCGCTTGCGGCCCACACGCTGTGCCCGGCGCCGTCAAGGGTTGGCGCGGCAGACGCCGGTCGGCTAGCCGACGCCCCGCGAGCGGCGGCGGGCTGATGCATCGCAACCGCGCATCCGCCCCGGCCGACACCTGCGCTGCGGGCGTGCGGCCGGAACGTAGAGCACGCGTCGGGCATGGCGCTAGACGGCGACCTTGAACCGGATCGGCGGATGCGGATCGTAGTCGCTCAAGCGCAATACCGACAGGATCTCTTCGGTATCGGCTTCGATCAGGCCGACGAGACTCTCCAGGTCGCGCACGCCCGGATCGATGTGCAGACGCGGCAGTGACCGCGGCGCCCGCTTCAGCTGCTCACGCAGCCCCGGAACGTGATCGTACTCTGCCATCGAACCGTCGGCCTTGGAGGTGTAGACATGGGCGTCGATGAGCGTGTGCGCGAAGATGCCGGCCGGAATGTCGGCGAAGCGCGCGAACAACTCCAGAAGCAAAGCGTAGCCGGCGATGTTGTAGGGCACGCCGAGGGCGACATCGCAGCTGCGCTGGGTCAGATGCAGGCACAAGTGCGGTGCGCCGCGAGCATCGTTCTGAACGTTCAGCACCCACAGAGCGTGGCAAGGGGGCAGGGCACTCGTCTGGGCGTTGCCTGGAGCCCACGCCGATACAACCAGTCGCCGGCTCATGGGGTTGCGCCTAAGCTCGCCGATTACCCAGGCGATCTGGTCGCTGAATACCGCACCCGTCTCGTCGTGGATGGGAAAGTGCCGCCAGAAATTGCCGTACGCGCTCGGCACCCGGCCGTCGTCATCGGCCCAGGGATCCCAGAAGCGACAGTCGTGCTTTCGCAGCAGCGCGACGTCTGTCTCCCCGGAGAGAAACCAGAGGTTCTCGATAACGATGTTCTTCCACGATATCTCCTTAGTGGTGAGCAGAGGAAATCCTTCCCGCAGGTCGATCTCGTAGTTGATGTTGAAGGTCGACAGAGTGTCGACCCCGGTCCGGTTCTCTTTGCGCTGACCTTTCTCGAGTACCTCGGCCACCGCCTGCAGATACTGCTTCACTGTCGCGTCCGGCGGTCAATCGCATTCGGTCGTGCAGGCACCTTCGAGCTCGCCCTCACGTGGAATCGCCTGTGCGGGGCTCGAAGTAGACCTCTAGAACCTTGCGTGCCAGGTAGGCGGATTTGACGCGCCAGCGTTCCTTGTTCACCGTCAGCGCCGCGAAGGCGATCCGGCGTTCGTCATGCGCGGCGTAGCCGACGAACCAGTCGTTCTTGCCACGCGGCTCAAGCCCGGTGAGTGAACCCGTCTTGCCGCCCACCTCGACGCCGGCCAAGTGACCCGTGAAGAAACGATTGAACGACTTGCGCGCCGAGCCCGAGCGCACGGTCTCACGCATCAGAATCCGCATCTGTGCGGCGGTATCCTCGCTGATGGCGCGATTCACGGCTGACCTGCCGGCTGCGTAAAGCAAAACCCCGTTCTCGTCGTAGGCGGCATCGACCACGAAAGGCTGGACGATGAGACCGCCGTTGACGACGGCGCCGGCCACCATGGCGCCGTGCAGAGGGCTCAGGGTGTTTGTGCGTGTATAGCCAGACGCCGCCTCGGCTACGGACCATTGATCGGCCGTATCGATGGTGGTGCTGCCGGTGCGCAGATCGATGTCCGAACTCATCAGCTTATTGAATCCAAAGCGTGTCGCGTACTCCTCCAGCTTGTCACCGCCGACGTAGAAAACGCCGAGCCTGCCGAAAACGGGATTCACCGACTTGGCGAAAGCTCGGCTGAGGGGAATGCGACGGGTCCACTTGTTGTCCTGATGCCGCAGCACCTGGTTCCTGTATAGGCTCGTGCTCTTGCCGTTGTAGGGAATGACGGTCGCAGCGCTCGCCTTGCCCTCCTCGATAGCCGCGGCCGCCGTGACGATCTTGAATACCGACGCGGCCGGAAAGCTTGACCTCAGGGCAAGATTGCCCCACCTCTCACCGTCCTGGCTGTGACTTGCTATGGCGAGCACGCGGCCCGAGTCCGGCTCGATGGCGACGAAAGCCCCGTAATCCGGCTGATAGCGCTGCAGCAGCTCGTCGATGGCGCGTTGGATCTTGGCGTCGAAGGTGTAGTCGAGAACCGCGGCGTAGCCACGCCGGCCGGTGTCGATACGCACCGTCGAAGAGACGTGTCCACTCGCCACCGAGGGTGCGATCGCCCGCGAGATGTGCTCGCGGGCCACGCCCCATAGCTGCTGCGGCGTTGCCTCGGTGACGCCGAGCTCTCCCGGCAAAGCGCTGGTGCAGAAAATCGCCGCCGTCATTGCGGCCCAGCGCAGGGGCCGTTTGCCGCGCGCCGCGTCCGGCGGCGCCGAGATCGGCTGTTGGCGCGGCGGACGCAGCGGCGGCTCCAGCCGCCGACCGTGGCTGCGCAGGCGGGGCCCCCTGCGGAACAGAGCGCGCCGACGCGGCGCTAGGTCGACGAGTCGATCTCGGTGCATCGGCCTCCTGATCGGGCGCAAGCGGCTGGCAGGCTCGGCGGGATTATAGCGTCTCGCCGTGATGCTGTCCGCGGCCGTGCGACGGGAGAGCCGCGGCGGCGACCGGCCGCGCGGGTGCGGTGCTCTGCAACCTGACGACCCCGGGACTGAACTGCACCAACAGCTCGTCGCCGCAGAGCTCGAGCGGGCCGGAAAGCGTGGTCCGTGAGTGCAGCGCGACGACGCGCTCGACTTCGATGCGCTGCCCGCCCGCCAGCACTACTCCTGTGCACTGTGCACCGCACACGCCGCGCAAGAAATTGAAGGCGCGCTCCGCCGGCCAGTCGGCAGAAACCTCGTAGTCCGAAGCCGTCGGGCGAGGAAAATAGCTTGCGAGGCGTTCGTCCTGGCGCACGGAGCGCACAGCCCCGCCCGCGTAGTCCTGCAGCGCAGCACGAAACAGCCGTGCGCCGGCGGCGGCGAGCCGGCGATTGAGCGTCCGTGCGCCGGCGCCGCGCGGCAGCGGCACACGAGACTGGCAGACGATGTCGCCGGCGTCGATTCGCTCGTCCACCCGGTGCAAGGTGACACCGACCTCGGTCTCGCCGCTGCGCAGCTGCCAGAACAGCGGCGCCGGGCCCCGATACGCCGGCAGCAGTGAGGGGTGCAGGTTGACACAATCGAGCCTTGGCATCGTCCACACCGCCCGCTCGAGACGCTGCGGATAGCACGTCACCAGCAGCAGATCCGCGCGTGCATCGACAGGGCACGCCGACCCCGCGGCGAAGTGCACCGGCAAGCCGGCTTCGCGTGCCAGCGCGGCGACCGACCGCCGGCGCCGGGCCGGCTCCGGCATCACCGGCAGATCGCCGCACCTGGCCGCGTCGGCGTCGTATCCGGGCACCACCACCGACTCGATCCGCACCCGTAAGCGCAGCAGTTCCTCCAGCACGCATGCCGAAAAAACACCCGCTCCCGCGAGCAGCTGAACACGCAACATGTCAGCGCACCGAGAGCGGCGCGCATCACGGGGTCCGACCGGGACGGAATTCACGGCGCGACCCGCGTGGCGTTCATGAACCCTTTTCGCCGGCCGCCGCCACGCTCGCCTGGCGGCGGCGCAGCTCCCGCCGAGCGTTGACGGCGCCGACGTAGCCGCAGAAAAGCAGCGCCGGGAGAAAAACGAGGAAAGCCGCCAGCACGCCGAGAACGTCGCGCCAGGGCACGGCGCCCGACGCCGTCGGCTTGAGTGCAGGCCAGGCGAGCAGACCCACCTTCAACGACACGTCGACGGCGAGCACCATGAGCACCGGCGCCAGCGCGGCCTGCCACACCCCGCCGAGTCGATGGAGGACGACCCGTTTGCCGGCCATCACCATGGCGACGACTTGTGCCATGATCAGGTACGGTGCGAGATCGCGCATCGGCACCCAGGTATCCAACACGTGGCCCGCCACGAACACGGCAACCGTTATCAGCAGCGGCAACCCGAGTGTGCGCAGATACCGGCGCACGACCGCGCTCTAGCCGGCTCGCGCGCCTTGACGGCGCATCACCGCCGGGCGCCGCGGCGGCATAGGGTGTGCCCGCGCGTACGCATCGCCGGCGGCACCCTTGCGTTGCCATCCACAACCCGGTGTGCCCCGAAGCCCGGCCCGGCGTGGGAACATGCGTGCGCGCCGCAGCCCGAAAGTCGGCTCCCTGCGTAACGCGCCGGCGGGGCGATGCAACGCTTGCGCCGCGGAATACGCCAAGACCCTGGCGCCGCATGAGTCGTTCCCGCTTTTGCACCGCTAACGTTCACCGAGGAGCACGTCCTTGGCCTGATTGATGCGCGCCGCGAGATAGGTGGAGCCGCCGCGATCGGGGTGCAGCTTCTGCATCAGTCTGCGGTGCGCCTCCACGATCTGCTCATGCGTCGCGCCCTGCTGCAGGCCGAGAACTTCGTAGGCCTCGGCGGTGGACATGCTCGAGGTGCTTCCGTCGCCGCCCGTGCCGGCGTCGCCGCGCTGGCGCCACGCGTCGCCATAAGCCCGATCCAGGTACGATTCGAGCAGCGGGACAGAGTCGGCGTCATCGCCTCGGCACTCGTCGAGGAGTTCCAGCAGCTCCTCGAGCGAGAGTTCGGACAGGCGTCGTCCCTTTTTCTTGCCCTCGAGCACATCGCCATGCATCTCACCGCTGTCGTGATCGAGCACCATCCGCAGGTAGGTGGTCTCGACGTCGGACTTCTGTCCCGGGGTCGGGCCGCGCCAGCCCTTGAACATGTTGTACGCGCGCTGCGCCATGATGGCGCGCTGGATCCATGGTACGAGCGCCCCAAGGGCGGCAAATATCCAGTGCACACGCCCGGTGACGACCAGCGCCAGCAGGATGCCGATGCCGCCGTAGAGCAGCATGAGCTTGAGGACACGGGCGCGCTGCGCGGGGTTGGTCCTGCCGAGCCAGGCGATCGCCCACATGAGCCCTACCAGAATGACGAGGACGAGGAAGATTCGGATCATCGCGCTCGCTTGGAAATCTGGTGCGTCAGCTGCAACACGACACCGCGTTTGCGCCGGCCGAAGTCCTCAAGCGCCCGCCGGCCCCCCGCGGCGAAAACAGCGACCGCACTGAGCAGGTCTCTGAGTTGCTGCGCGCTCGATGCGTCGAAACGACAGTACGCACCGCCGCTCAGGCGCGCGATCTCCCGAAAGGTGCGCTCCGCCACGGGCTCGTGCCCCTCGTGGAAGACGAATACCGGCAACGAACGCAAGCCCAGCTCCCCTGCGAGCTTCGACAGACGATCGACATCCTCCTCCATGCAGTCACCGACGAACACGAGGGCATTGACGCGGCGCCGAGAGCTCTCGGCAACGGCGTGCTTGAGCACCTTGGCGATCTGCGTCATCCCCCCGGCGCAACGGGTACGGGTCATCTGCGCAAGCAGATCGTCGGCGTTGCTGACCCAGGGACTTGCATAGAACTCGTTGAAGCCCCGGTAATAGCAAAGCTGTATGTCGAGCCCGCCGAGCGATGTTGTCTCGCTGAACATCTGCGACTGTATGTGACATGCCCTGTCCCATGTGGGCTCACGGCTCGCGGTAGCATCCATCGCGAAGATGAGCCTGCCGCGTTCGTCGCCGGCACGCACGACCGCAGTCGCCGCGACCCTGCGCAGAAACGCGTCGACGTCCTCGCGCGAGGACTTCATCGGCAGCTTGTCTTTGTCCTTGGACATCGAAGCCTTGGGCTGCACCCGGCCGCTCACGGCCTTTCCGGCGACGCGGCGCGACCCCGCGAGACAGCGTCGGCGAAACGCCCGCCGAGCCTCTCACCGCATTGCTGTCCCTGCCCCTTCACGCCAGAGTCTTTGAGACGATCTCGAGCACGTCCTTCGACAGGCCCTTGATCTCGGCGGTGCGCTCGAGCTCTGCCTGCATGAGGGCCTGCCGTCGCTCGTCATAGCGACGCCATTGCGTAAAAGGGGTCGCCAGCCGCGCCGCGACCTGCGGGTTGATGGCGTCGAGCCTGCGTACATACTCGCCGAGAAGACGATAACCGCTGCCGTCCAGGGCATGAAAGTGCAGAGGGTTGCCGCTGCCGAAAGCTCCGATCAACGCCCGCACCCTGTTGGGGTTTCTTATATTGAACGCTTCGTGGCGGGTCAAGGAACGCACCACAGAAGGCGTCAGCGGATGGGGCGAGCGCGCCTGGACGACAAACCATTTGTCTATCACGAGCGGATCGTCGCGCCATCGCTCGTAGAAGCCCTTGAGCGCTCGCTCGCGCTGCGGGCATGACGAGTCGACCAGGGCCGTCAGTGCGGCCATGCTGTCTGTCATGTTGTCGGCGTCATCGAACTGACGCACACATCGGCTCCAGACGTCTTCGTTCTCGAGCTCCATCAGGTAGGACAGGCACAGGTTACGCAGGCTTCTTCTTCCGATGGATGCCGGATCGTTGGCATAGGCGGCCTGCGCGCTCAGGCGCTCGTGCAACGCCTCGAGGTCGTCCGTCGACTGCTCGGCGAGCCTGCGCCGAGCGAAGCGGCGTGCCCGGTGAACGGCGTCGGGATCGACGACCTCCAGCGCCTCCCCGAGAAGTGTCTCCGAGGGCAGCTCGAGCGACAGGGCCACGAATGCCTCATCGTGCGATCCGACGCAGTCGAGGCCCGCGCGAAACGCATCGACGAGAGCGGGATGGAGCTCAAGTTCGACACCCCGGCGGGCGCGGTCGATCAGCTCGAGCAGGTGCTTGCGCGCCAGGACCTGTCCGGCATCCCAGCGATTGAACGGATCGTCGTCATGCAGTGTGAGAAACCTGAGTTCGTCATCGCCGAGATCACACCCAAGGATGACCGGCGCCGAGAAATCTCTGAGCAGCGAGGGTACCGGCGCCGTCGGCACGTTCTCGAAGACGAAGCTCTGCCGCTCCTCGCGCAGGTGCAGAATGCCTCTGTCGAGATCGGCCTGTGCGGGCGACGCCCCGCCCGCGAGCCGCAACGCAATGCGCTCTCCGGCGGCATCGAGCAGCGCCACACGCAGGGGTATGTGGAAAGGACGCTTGTGGCGCTCTCCGGGGCTGGCCCGGCAGCTCTGCTCGATGGTGAGCCGGTAGGTGCAGCTATCGGGATCGTGCTGCCGAGTCACCGTCAGGCGAGGGGTGCCCGCCTGGTCGTACCAAAGCCGAAACTGCTCCAGATCGAGGCCGTTGGCATCTTCCATGGCTTTGACGAAATCGTCCGTGGTCACCGCCTGTCCGTCATAGCGCTCGAAGTACAGATCGCAACCGCGGCGGAACCCCTCCGGGCCCGCCAGCAGATGCAGCATGCGAATGACCTCGGCACCCTTGTTGTAGACGGTCAGGGTATAGAAATTGTTGATCTCGACGTACGATTGCGGTCGCACCGCATGCGCCATGGGGCCAGCATCTTCGCGATACTGGTAGGTGCGCAGCAGATCGACGTCTTCGATCCGCTTCACCGCCCGTGAGTTCATATCGGCGCTGAATTCCTGGTCACGGAAGATCGTGAATCCTTCCTTGAGACTCAACTGGAACCAGTCGCGACAGGTCACACGGTTCCCCGACCAGTTGTGGAAATACTCGTGCCCGATCACGCTCTCTATGTTCTGGAAGTCGCGATCCGTGGCCGTTTGCGGCTTTGCCAGCACGTACTTGGAGTTGAAGATGTTCAGCCCCTTGTTCTCCATCGCCCCCATGTTGAAGTCGTCCACGGCGACGATCATGTAGCGATCCAGGTCGTACTCGCGGCCGTAGGCGTCCTCGTCCCATTTCATGGCTTTCTTGAGCGACGCCAAAGCGTGCGCGCACTTGTCTGCGTTGTGGTGCTCGGTGTAGACGAAAAGCTCGACGCGACGCCGCGAACGCGTCACGAACTCGTCGCCGACGCAGGCGAGGTCACCGGCCACCAGTGCAAAAAGGTAGCAAGGCTTGGGAAAGGGGTCGTGCCACTTGGCCCAGTGACGACCGTCCTCGAGCGCGCCGCTGTCCACCAGATTGCCGTTGCACAGAAGCACCGGGTAGCGCTGCTCGGCGGCCACCAGCGTGACCGTGAATACCGCGAGCACGTCGGGACGATCGAGGTAGTAGGTGATCTTGCGAAAACCTTCGGCCTCGCACTGGGTGCAGAAGTTGCCGCTCGAGCGATACAAGCCTTCGAGACTGGTGTTGTCCTGGGGACGCAGCTCATTTTCCACCTCCAGCACGAACCGCTCGGGAACGCTGAAAATGCACAGGCTTTCCGCTCCCGTGCTGTACTCCCCGGGTGCCAGAGCCCGGCCGTCGAGGGCAAGCGAGCGCAGCTCGATGTCCTGGCCGTTCAGCTCCAGCGGCCGCGCGGCGCCGCTGGGGCTACGGCGCATTCGAAGGCGCGCACGCACGTGCGTGCGCTCTTCGCCGAGCTCAATGCGAAGATCGACGTCCTCGACCAGAAAGTCCGGCGGACGATAGTCCTTGAGATGGATCGGCCGAGGCGACTCGGCGAGCGTTTTGTCAGTCATCATGATCGTGATCACCGCGTCGCGGTCCACTGGGGGCACCAGTCCGAACGCCGTGCGCCGCCACTACGCCAGCGGCCACTGGGGGCGCCAATGGTCGAAAAAGGACTCCAGCCAGCGGGCCATGGGGGCGTCGAAGCGTGCGCAGTCGGCAAGCTGGCGTGACGCGGAGTGGGAGCCGGGCTGGTTCAGCATGTGTGCCGCTTCGTCGATCCACTCGCGCATAACGCCCGGCGTCACTTCGGGGTGAAACTGAATCCCATAGGCGTGAGAACCGTAGCGGAAGGCCTGATTTCGAAAAACGTCTCCCGTCGCCAGCAGCTCGGCGCCGCGGGGGACTTCGAAGCCTTCACCGTGCCACTGGTAGACGTGCAGGGATTCATCGAGAAAACCCTGTGCCAGCGAGGTGGGCCGTATGCGTGTGTAGCCGATCTCAAACCTGCCACGGTCGTGCGGCCCCACGCGGGCACCGAGAGCACGCGCGAGCAGCTGCGCGCCGAGGCAGATCCCGAACAGCGGGCGATCGCGACCGACCCACCCCGCGATCCAGTCTATCTCGCGGCGAATATGGGCGCATTTCTCGCTGTCGTTCGCACTCTGGATGCCTCCGTAAACGACGGCACACGCGTAGCGATCGCCACTGCCGGGCAGAGCGTCTCCTGCGGCGACGTTACAGAGCTCGAGCGCATAGCCTCGCCGCGCCAGCAGCTGCGCGACGCGATCTTCACATCGTCGTGGGGACGAATGTCTAACCAACAGCACAGTGTGTGACACGGCTGCGATCCGCACCGGCGCTCAGAACAGGGCTTGTCATTCTAGCAACTCCGCGCTGAGGCTCTCTGCGGCCGGGAGCCCACGGCCGATGTGCCTTCGGGTCGCTCGCCGACCCCTTAGACGACGGCGAGCAGGAAGAGCACGAACACGATGACGATGAGCAGAGGCACCAGGACCGCAGGCCAGTCCTTCTCCGCCTCCTGACTCTGCTTCATGAGCGTCCGGATGCCGGGCCAGAACCACAGCGTTATCAGCAGCGCCAGGACGCCGACGAGCACCTTCTGCCACGTTTCCACGAGCGCGAGCACCTCCGCCGACTGCGGCCGCGGGGGCGTCGACGCGACGCGCCTCCGGGCGGCCGACAGCACTCATGTACAGTTGGAACTTACCGCGTTATGTTCCTATATAACAAGCACTTACCTGTCGCGGGGCGACAAATTCCCGCCGCGGTCAGGGCACGACTTTGTTGCCGGCGCGGCAGATGGTGTAGGATTAACGCCGGACGCACAACCGCGTCGGCGCACACGCCCACTGCCCCCGGGTAATCAAAAATGACCGAAGATGCGAATGAATCGCGTATGGAGAAAATCGAGCAACTCAGAACCGAACACCGTGATCTCGACGAAGTCCTGGCAAGACTCTCCAAAGACCCCCTGGTCGATCAACTGCAGCTCCGCCGCATGAAGAAGCGCAAGCTTCAGCTCAAAGACGCGATCGCCGAGCTGGAGCGCGAACAGTTTCCCGATCTATCTGCTTGAGTCCGCAGGCGCGCCCGGCGGCGCGCCTGGAGCACCAGCGGACGGCAGCCGCTCCGGCGCTCCATTCGTCCGCCGTCACGGCCGGCGCGAGTACCGGCCCGCAGCTCCTTCATTCAGTAACGATAGTGCTCCGGCTTGAAGGGCCCGTCCACGGATAAACCAACGTAGTCGGCCTGCTCGGGTGTCATGGTCGTCAGCGTTGCCCCGATCTTGTCGAGGTGCAGGCGCGCCACTTTCTCGTCGAGCTTTTTCGGCAGAACGTAGACTTTGGTCTCGTATTTCCCGGGGTTGTTCCACAGCTCGATCTGAGCGAGGACCTGGTTCGTAAACGAGTTCGACATGACGAAGCTCGGATGGCCCGTGGCGCACCCCAGATTCACCAGACGCCCTTCGGCGAGAAGAATGATGCGCTTGCCGTCGGGAAAGATCACGTGATCCACCTGAGGCTTGATGTTCTCCCACTCGTAGCTCCTCAGCGCCGCGACGTCTATCTCCGAGTCGAAGTGACCGATGTTGCACACGATCGCCTGGTTCTTCATCTTCTCCATGTGCTCGCGCGTGATCACGCGGCAGTTGCCGGTGGCCGTCACGAAGATATCGGCCTGCGCGGCCGCGTCGTCCATGGTGACGATGCGGTAACCTTCCATGGCGGCCTGCAGGGCACAGATGGGGTCGATCTCCGTCACCCATACCGTCGCCCCCTGCCCTCGCAGCGACTGCGCACAGCCCTTGCCGACGTCGCCGTAACCGCAGACCACGGCAACCTTGCCGGCGATCATGACGTCCGTGGCGCGCTTCAAGCCGTCGAGCAGTGATTCGCGGCAGCCGTATAGATTGTCGAATTTCGCCTTGGTCACCGAATCGTTGACGTTGAAAGTCGGTACCTTGAGCGTGCCCGCCGCCACCATTTCGTAGAGCCGGTGCACGCCGGTGGTGGTCTCCTCGGACAGACCCCGCACCTGCGCGAGAAGCTCCGGATACTTCTCGTGCATCACCTGCGTGAGATCGCCGCCGTCGTCCAGGAGCATGTTCGGTCGCCACCCGTCCGGGCCGAGTATGGTCTGGTCGACACACCACCAGTACTCCTCCTCGGTTTCGCCCTTCCAGGCAAATACGGGAACGCCGCTCGCCGCGATGGCGGCGGCGGCGTGGTCCTGCGTCGAGAATATGTTGCACGACGACCAGCGAACCTCCGCGCCCAGTTCGATCAGGGTTTCGATGAGCACGGCCGTCTGAATGGTCATGTGCAGACAGCCCGCGATGCGGGCGCCCGCCAGCGGCTTGTCCTGGGCGAGCTCTTCCCGCAGGGCCATCAGTCCCGGCATTTCGGTCTCGGCGATGGCGATTTCCTTGCGCCCCCACGCGGCGAGCCCGATATCGGCAACTTTGTAATCGGATCGAAGGTTCTCTGCGGGTGTAGACATCAGTCTCGGTGCTCCGGGCTTGTTCAAAGGTTTAGGTTACATGGAGGCGGCGGCAGGGGATATCCAGCGCGCGGGCGAAGATCCCGCCGGCCGGACTCAATGCGGCGCAGACGCCGCCCTCGCCTCCCCGCCGAGTCCCGCGGCGTGGCGCAGCGCGTCGGCCTTGTCGGTGCGCTCCCAGGTGAACTCCGGCTCGGTGCGCCCGAAATGACCGTAGGCGGCCGAGTTCTTGTAGATGGGGCGCAGCAGGTCGAGTTCCTGGATGATCGCCTTGGGGCGCAGGTCGAAGTGCTCCAGCACCAGCGCCTCGATGCGCTCGTCCGGGATCGCGCCGGTGCCGAACGTCTGCACCGTGAGCGACACCGGCTGCGCCACGCCGATGGCATAGGCCACCTGCAGCTCGCATTTCTGCGCCAGACCCGCTGCGACAACGTTCTTCGCGACGTAGCGCATGGCGTACGCGCCGGAGCGATCGACCTTGGACGGGTCCTTGCCGGAGAAGGCGCCGCCGCCGTGGTGAGCGGAACCGCCGTAGGTATCGACGATGATCTTGCGACCGGTCAAACCGCAGTCGCCCACCGGTCCGCCGATGACAAACCGACCCGTCGGGTTGACCAGGAAACGCGTGTCGGCGGTGAGCATCGGCGCCGGAATGACGGGCTTGATGATCTCCTCGATCACCGCGTCGGTTAGCGTCTCGTGTGACACGTCCTCGGCGTGCTGGGTCGACAACACCACCGTGTCGACACTCACCGGACGACCGTCCTCGTAGCGCACCGTGACCTGCGACTTGGCATCGGGCCTCAACCAGGGCAAGCCGCCCCCCTTGCGCACTTCTGCCTGGCGCTTCACCAGGCGGTGGGCGTAGCTGATCGGAAAGGGCATCAGCACCTCGGTTTCGTCGCAGGCGTAGCCGAACATCAGTCCCTGATCGCCCGCCCCCTGCTCGAGGTCGATGCCGGTACCCTCATCCACGCCCTGCGCGATGTCCGGCGACTGCTTGCCGAGGGAGACGATCACCGCGCAGCTCGCGTAGTCGAAACCCATCTGCGAGGAGTTGTAACCGATGTCCTTCAGGGTCGAGCGCACAATCTCCGGGCAGTCGGCGTAGCCACGGGTCGTCACCTCCCCCGAGATCACGACCATGCCGGTGCTGACCAGCGTCTCGCACGCCACCCGCGATGCCGGGTCTTGCGCGATGAGCGAGTCCAGAACAGCATCCGAGACCTGATCGGCGATCTTGTCGGGGTGTCCCTCCGAAACCGACTCGGAGGTGAAGAGAAAGCTGCGGGACATCGGCTTGACTCCTTGCGATGACGAGGACGGGGTTGGGCTGAGGGTCGCTACCACAAAAGCGCCGTACTATAGCAGATTCATCGTTGATTGTCGGCGGGCGGGCGGCCCCGGGGATGCGTCGCCGGCGCCGCCCCGGCGCCTCGCTATTTACCCCTCTTTGGGGCACTATCCCCGCCGATCATGGCCATACGCTGGAAAAACTACGACACCCAGAGCGGCTACGACGAACTCGTCGGCGCCGGCGGCAGGGCGCGACGGGCGGCGCGGGAGCTCGCGCGCCATCTGAGCGCTCTTCGCGAGAGCGAGATCGAGTCGCTGCAGACCGCCTCGGAGCTGGCCATCAAGGAAATGGGCGTCACGTTCACGGTGTACACCGAGGAAGGGGGATCGATCGACCGGGCCTGGCCGTTCGACATCATTCCCCGCATCATCGGCGCGAGGGAGTGGTTGCGTATCGAAGCCGGGCTGAAGCAGCGGGTGCAGGCCCTCAATCTGTTCATCGACGACATCTACCATGAGCAGCGCGTCGTCGCCGACGGAGTCCTGCCGCGTGAGATTCTCGCCGAATCCAGGAATTTTCGACCCCAGTGCGTCGGTGTGCGGCCGCCCATGGGAGTCTGGGCCCACATCTGCGGCTCGGACCTGGTGCGCGATCGCGACGGCACCGTGTACGTGCTCGAGGACAACCTGCGCGTACCTTCCGGGGTCTCGTACATGCTGGAGAATCGCCTGGTCACCAAGCGGGTATTCCCGGAACTCTTCGACGACAACGTTATTCTGCCGGTGGATGACTACCCTTCGCAGCTCTTCGATACCTTGGCGGCGGTCTCCCCGCGGCCGGCAGACTACCCCGAAGTGGTCGTACTCACTCCGGGAATCTACAACTCGGCCTACTTCGAGCACAGCTACCTCGCGCAGCAGATGGGCTGTGAACTGGTAGAGGGCCGCGATCTGCTCGTCGGTGACGACGACTGCGTGTACATGCGCACCATCGAGGGTGCGGCGCGCGTCGATGTCATCTATCGCCGCATCGACGATCTGTTCCTCGATCCCGACGCCTTCGAGAAGGACTCGCTGCTCGGAGTGCCGGGCCTCGTGCGCGCCTGGAAGCAGGGCAACGTCGCCCTCGCCAACGCCCCCGGCGCCGGCGTTGCCGATGACAAGGTGGTGTACGCCTTCGTGCCGGATTTTATCCGTTACTACCTGGACCAGGATGCGATCCTGCCCAATGTTCCGACCTACCTCTGCACCGATCCGCAACAGCGTCAGTTCGTGCTGGACAATCTCGAGCAACTGGTGGTGAAGCCCGCCAACGAATCGGGCGGCTACGGCATGCTCATGGGCCCGGCGTCGACGCGCCGGCAGCGTCAGGCGATGGCCGGGCGCATCCGCAAGCACCCACGGGAGTACATCGCCCAGCCCCTGGTTCATCTGTCCACGGTGCCCACGGTGGTCCGCGACAGCGTCGAGCCACGGCACGTCGATCTGAGGCCCTTCATCCTCTCGAGCGATCAGATCCAGGTGACGACAGGGGGGCTCACTCGGGTGGCGCTGCGCAAGGGCTCGTTCGTCGTCAACTCGTCCCAGGGCGGCGGCAGCAAGGACACCTGGATCGTGGAGTCAACGCGCTGATGCTCTCGCGCGTTGCGGAAAGTCTGTACTGGGTGGGGCGCTACGTCGAGCGGGCCGAGAACACCGCGCGCATCGTCAACGTCAACAGTCACCTGTTGCTCGACCTGCCCAAGGGCACCGAGACCGGCTGGCAGCCGCTGATCACGATCACCGGCGGTGAAGAAGCGTACCTGGAGCAGTACCAAGGCTACGACGAACGCAGCGTGGTGAGGTTCCTGGTGGCCGACCCCGCGAATCCGAGCTCCATAATTTCCACGCTCCACGCTGCACGCGAAAACGCTCGCACCATGCGCGACATGATCCCGCGCGAAGCGTGGGAGAACATCAACGAGACATATCTGTTTGCCCGCGACAACATTCAGCAAGGCATGTCAAAACGCGGTCGCTACGAATATCTGCGACAACTGATCACCGCTTCGCAAACTCTTGCGGGCATGCTGGCGGGGGTTATGAATGCGGGACCCGGCTACGATTTTCTCATTATCGGCCGCAACCTGGAACGCGCCGACATGACGACGCGTATCGTCGACGTCCGCTCGGCGAGTCTGCTTCCGGAGGAAACCTCCGGGCTGCGGTCTTTTGAGAACATTCAGTGGATGAGCGTGCTCAAGTCACTCACGGCATACCAGATGTACCGCATCAGCATGCAATCGCGGGTACGGCGCGAGGACGTCCTGCGGTTTCTTCTTCAGGACATGAATTTTCCCCGCTCGGTGCGTCACTGCATTCGCGACGCCGAGAAGGCGATAGAGGGTCTGCCGCGCAACGACGCCGTGCTGCGCTCGCTCGGCCGGCTCAACCGTCTGGCCCAGGGCGCCCATCTCGGGCAAATGTCTCAGGCCGGCCTGCACGAGTTCATCGATCAGCTTCAAGGCGGCCTGGGCACCGTGCATGAGGCTCTCGCGGAAACCTACTTTCTCGGCGGAGCCTCGGCGGCGTCGGCAACGGGCTGAATCGGCTCGCTCGACGCCGACAACGCGTGTATGGACATGGCGCCATCGCATGATCAAAATGGCCACGCTTGCGAAGAAGACAGCCTGACACAATCACGAGCCGCGCTGCTGCGATCATGACGTACTGCCTCGCCATCACCGTCGACTCGGGCCTCGTGTTCGCCTCGGATTCGCGCACCAACGCCGGTCCGGATCAAGTGCGCACCTACAGTAAGATGCATCGATTCGGTGTCGACGGTGAACGCCAGATCGTCATTCTGAGCGCCGGCAACTTGGCGACCTCTCAGGCTGTCATTGCCAGAATACAGCGAGACATCGGCGAGGCAGCGGCGAGCAGCCTGCTGACGCTGCCCGACCTCGAGTCGGCGGCGGACTACCTTGGCGGCCTCTCCCGCGCCGAGGAGGAGAAGCACGGCGCCGCGGTCGCGAAGGCCGGATTGAGCGCCGAGGCGACTTTCATCATCGGCGGGCAGGTCGGCCGGCAACCGCCGCGTGTGTTTCTGGTATACCCCGCGGGCAACTTCATCACCACGTCCGAGCACACACCGTATCTTCAGCTCGGTGAAACCAAGTACGGCAAGGTGATTCTCGATCGCATCATTCGTTCGCAGACGGGTCTCGACGAGGCGGCGCACTGCGCTCTGATCTCTCTCGAGGGCACGATGCGCAGCAACGCCACGGTGGGTCCCCCCATCGAGCTACTCAGCTATCGTAACGGCAGTCTACTTCTGGACCACTACGTGCGCCTCGATCAGGAAGACCCTTTCCTGCTCGCGACGCGGCAGTGTTGGAACGAAAAGCTGCTCGAAGCCTTCCGGCAGCTGCCGCCTTTCACCTGGCACGCCGCGCCACGAAGCGCTAGGAAGGATTGAGGAGCGCCTGAGCCGCTTTCAGGTCCACCGCGGCGACTCAACAAGGCCTCGGAAAAGCCACCGCCGCGCGGCGCAACAGCCCGTGCACGAAGCGGAGCTTCTCAATCACAGCGCCGCTCAGCGTCACCGGCACCAGATCCACGAGCCCCTGGCTGCGGTTGATCTCGTTCATGATGAGTCCGATATCGGCGTAGCGCGCGATCATGGCTGCAAAATCCGCCTGCCGAACGCCGCCGGCCGGGCTTTCGAGACCAACGTTGGCGGCGGTGTCGAGCACGCTCACCATCGCGAGGTAAGCGGCGAACGTCTCGGCAAAATCCTCCCAGGGGTGCGCCGAGGCGTAGGCGCTGATAAACGACTCCGCCCAGTCCGAGCGCGGGCCCCGGCGATAGTGGCGCTTCAGGGCTTCGGCATAGGGTGAGTGGTGATCGCCGAACACGGCCCGAGAGGATTCTTCGCAGCGATCACGCACCAGTCTGTCCCAGAAGTAGTGTGCGATCTCGTGGCGAAAATGACCGATCAGTGTTCTGTGGGGCTCGTTCAGATCCACGCGCAGGCGTTCGCGTTCAACGTCGTCGGCCTCCGCCAGGTTGATGGTAATGGTACCTGCCGAATGTCCCGTGTAAACGTGCTCCCCCGAATCGACGCTGTGCCAGTGCTTGCCGGCATCGACGTCCGCCATGAACTTGAAGACCGGTGGCGCACCAACTGCGTCGCCCCCGACCGGCAGGCCCAGCAGTTCGAGCTCGTAGACAAGCCTCCTCTTGGCGGCTTCCAGGCGATACCATTTCTCGCGATTCCCGGGCACCGCTAGATCCGGGATCGTGGCGTTGAACCGGCAGCAGTCGCACAGCGTGCCCGCCGGCGCACCGTTGCTTGCGACAACACAACGATTGCACACGTGTTCGTGTTCGTAGTTGTGGCACTTGCGCAGTGTTGCGGAGCAATTCTCGTTACCGCACCGGTAAAGAGCATCGCCCGCCGGCAGCAGCGAGACGATCATCGAGCAGGAAGCACACCAGCCGACATCCACACCACACGCCACACAGCGGTGGCTGTCGAAGAAGAGCCGGTTACCGCAGGCACAGCAGAACGTCTTCACGATCCCAGTTCCCAGGCCGGTCTCGGCCGGCCGCGAAGCGGTACGGTCACAGCCACGTCGTCATTGGCCCGTGGGGCTATAATATCGCGTCGAAGCGGCGAACCACGAACGGCAGCCAGCAACATTTCGGGCGACCTTGACGTATGGCTCTGGAGAAGAAAACCCAGTTCAATCTGTGGTACTTCGTCATCGCATTGTTCCTGGTGATGGCGCTGCAGAACTGGTGGGCGGCCACCCGCCAAGTCGAGCCCGTCCCCTACAGCGAGTTCGTGCGCGATCTCGACGCTGGCCTGATCGAAGAGGTCGAGATTCGGGACAACTACATCACCGGAGTCTACAAGCAGCCCAAGGACGGCAAGCAGCGCTTCGTCACGACACGAGTGGCGCCGGACCTGGCCGAGCGCCTGACGAAGACGGGAGTGAAATACCGCGGAGTGGTGGAGACGACTCTGCTTCGAGACATTCTCTCCTGGGTTCTGCCGGTGCTGCTGTTTTTCGGCCTGTGGATGTTCCTGTTCCGGCGCTTTGCCGAACGCCAGGGCATGGGCGGACTCATGTCCATCGGCAAGAGCAAAGCCAAGATCTACATGGAGCGGGACACTAAGGTCACGTTCGATGACGTTGCCGGGGTCGACGAAGCCAAGACCGAGCTGGAAGAGATCGTCGAGTTTCTCAAGAACCCCGATCGTTACGGCAAGCTCGGCGCACGCATTCCCAAGGGCGTACTGCTGGTCGGTCCGCCCGGAACGGGCAAGACGTTGCTCGCTCGAGCGGTCGCGGGTGAAGCCGGTGTGCCGTTCTTCTCCATCAACGGCTCCGAGTTCGTCGAGATGTTCGTCGGCGTGGGCGCCGCCAGGGTGCGTGACCTGTTCGAGCAGGGACGCAAAGCGGCGCCTGCCATCATCTTCATCGACGAACTTGACGCCCTCGGTCGCGCGCGGGGGGCCTTCCCGGGTGTCGGTGGCCACGACGAGCGTGAGCAGACACTCAATCAGCTGTTGAGCGAGCTCGACGGCTTCGACCCGAGTCACGGTCTGGTGTTGCTGGCCGCCACCAACCGGCCCGAGATTCTCGATCCCGCTCTGCTGCGCGCCGGGCGCTTCGATCGCCAGGTGCTGGTCGATCGGCCGGACAAAGTAGGCAGGGTGCAGATACTGCAGGTACACCTGAAGAAAGCAAAGCTCGGGCCGGACGTGGATCCGGAGCAGATCGCGGCGCTCACGACCGGCTTCAGCGGCGCTGATCTCGCCAACCTCGTCAACGAGGCGGCACTGCTCGCGACGCGCCGGCACGGCGACGCGGTGACCATGGACGATTTCACCCGCGCCATCGAGCGCATCGTCGCCGGTCTCGAGAAGAAGAACCGACTGCTCAACCCGCACGAGAAACGGGTGGTGGCTTTTCACGAGATGGGCCATGCACTGGTGTCCCTGTCGTTGCCGGGCAGCGATCCCGTGCACAAGGTGTCCATCATCCCCCGCGGGATCGGTGCTCTCGGCTACACCATCCAGCGCCCCACGGAGGATCGCTACCTGATGACGCGCCGCGAGCTCAACAACAAGATCTCGGTGCTTCTCGGCGGGCGCGCCGCCGAGAAGCTCGTGTTCGACCACCTCTCCACCGGGGCCGCGGACGACATGGCGAAAGCCACGGACATCGCCCGCACCATGGTGACCCGCTACGGCATGGACGACGATCTCGGCTACGTCACCTACGAAGCCGAAAAGCCGAGTCTGCTCGGACAGCCCCTTCCCGGGGCGATCTCGCGCCAGTTCAGCGACCAGACCGCACAGAAGATCGACACCGCCGTGCGCGAGATCATCAAGGCGGGCTTCGATCGCGCGTACCGGCTGCTGAACGGCAATCGCGCCATACTCGAGCGCTGTGCCGAGGAGCTGCTCAGCAGGGAGACGCTGGACGAGGAGGCCATCGGCTCGCTCACGCGAGATCTCGTCACGGAAAAGGACTCCAGCCCGGCGCCGACGGACACGCCGCGCGCTTCCTGAGCTTCTCTCCTGTTTAGCGTCCCGCCGCCCTCTGTCGCGGCGTGCGCTCGCCTCCCGAAGACGCGCTGAGACCGCGCTCGGGATCCCTTATCAGTGCCTGCGAGGACCCGAGCACCTCGAGCGGCTCCTGCGGCGACTGCGACGCACGCGGCGGCTACGGCATCTTCGTCGACAGGGACATCGGTACCTTCGAGCTCAACGAAGGCGATCAGATCACCCTCTGTGCCCGCACCGACTTCGCCTGCGGCATCGACGGCGACGGCGCCGACGCTGCCTACGAGAACATCACCGAGCAGCGACTGTGAACAGAGGGTATCGCCCCGGGGAAACGCGGCTAGCCGCGTCGATACAGGGCAAAGGTGAGGTCGTCCGGATGCCCCGCGCGCGACGGCTCGGCGCCCGCCATGTGCGCGCGGGCCCGCGTGCGCAGCGCATCGGCCGCCTTGGCAAGCGCCCCCTTGCGGCTGAGCTCGACGATCTCGGCAATGAAGAGATTGTCGAACAGACCGTCGCTGGAGACGACAAGCGTGTCGCGGGGAGCCAAGCTCACCTCGGGGCCGATCTCGATGCGCATATCCGCGCTGCCGATCACGTTGGAGACGAGATGCCGCTCGTCGTCGTGCATTGCCGCGCTCTCGTCGAGCAGACCCGACTCGAGCGCATATCCCGTTGGCGAGTGCGGCACGGTTTGCAGCTTGAGTCTGCCGCGTTGGCCCGTGAGCAGTATCACGGCGTCGCCGACGTGATAAGAACGCACGCGGTCGCTGTTGATCTCGGCCACGGCCAGCGTCGTGGCATTGCCCAGCGCGAGCTCCAGCAGGCGCCGATTGGTGCGTTCGATGCCGTCGAGAATGACATCGCGCAGATTGGCTTCGAGTCCGCGGCCCTCTTCAAGGGTCGCTATCAACGTCTGCACCGCCAGACGCGCCGCGTCGTCGCCGCCCGGAATCCCGCCCAGCCCGTCTGCGACCACGATGACGCCGGCATCGGGACCGTAAGCGAGCAGTGCTGCGCAGTCCTGATTGGGTACGGTCTTGCCCGGGGCCCGAGTAGAGAAGCACGCCGCCGTACCGTTCAGGAAAGGCGTCACGTCGACGCTCTCCAGATCCGCGTTGAGATAGGTCCTCACGATCACCGCGTGCCGCTCAGCTCCACTCAAGATTCTCGAGAAAAATGCGCAGCCGTCCCGCCGTGCGAAATTTCTTCAGAATCAGCGAGCGTTTGAGCCCGCAGCATATCGACTTGATCTCTGGCGGATGCCCGGCATAACGTTTCTGGCCGCCGAGGGCGTCGTAGAGAATCCGCACCAGGCAGATAACATCGTGGTGGATGTTCTCCGCACCCGGCGCGCCCCAGTGAAACATGTCGAGCAGCTTCAGGTCAAAACCGAGCCCGTGTCTCTGCACGATGATATTGTCGGAGTGCAGATCACCATGGTAGTCGCCGGTGGCATGTATGCACTCGATCCCCGAGGCTAGGGCGTGCAACAGATGCAGTCCCTGAAACGGACTCAGTCTTTTGCCCGGCTGGCGCTTGAGGAACTCCGTCAGCAGTTCTCCCTCGACGTAATCGGACACGAGAAAAGAGATGGCCCTTCCCCGGTAGAAGAACGAGTCCTGCGTATGGTACTGGATCACGATGGGGCATTGCCTCAACTTGTGCAGCTTGCGCGCGTAGAATTTAAGCGCTCGATCCCGAACGTTTCGATGGGGGAAGAAGATCTTGGCCGTGCGGTCTATGCCGGTTGCCAGCTCTCGCACCAGGTACACCTCGCCCTCCCAGCCTGCCCCGAGAAAAGCGACGACCTGATACTTTCGCGCGACGACCGTGCCGGGTTCGAGTGCGAACTCGTTGATAATAACCGCCTGACTCTTTTTCATGTCGCAGCCAGCTCGTGCGCCATCGCCATGCAGCGGTAATCGTGGCCGCGGCTACCCCGCCGAAGTCCGTTCCCGCGCTTTCTACTGCTTCGCGAATTGTGCTCCGTCAACCCAGGGGGTGAGCAAGACATGAGGATCAAAGATCTGTTGTCGGAGTGGACCAAGACTCCGGCGCACCAGCTCACGGCGAGGAAGTACTCGGTGCGCCTGCCCGTATGGGACGCGGCCCGGATCGCCGCCTTGGCCGATCTGTTCCCGTCCAGAACCAAGACGCAGATTATAACGGACCTCATCTCGGCGGCAGTCGACGAGATCGAGACGGCGATTCCGTATGTCAAGGGCGAAAAGGTCATCTCCGAGGACGACTACGGCGATCCCATCTACGAGGACACGGGACTCTCGCCCCGTTTTCGCAAGCTCACGCGCGAGTATGCCAACAAGCTGCGGGAAGAGGCCGAGGCCGCGCGCAAGGCGGGGCGCTCCTCCGTCGGCGCGGCGGTAAAGTAACGCTTCCCCGGGCACGCGCGCAGCCGCAGTCTTTCTCTCGGCGGCGCCGCGCTGCCCGCACCCTCAGCCGGTTTCGAGTTCCTTCAGCTTGCGCGCGAGCGTGTTCCGGCCCCAACCGAGCCTCTTCGCGGCTTCCTGCTTGTGACCGCCGGTGTGCTGCAAGGCGGCGTCGAGCAGCACGCGCTCGAAGCGCCGGCCGAGGGACGCGAGGATATCGCAGTCGCCGTCGGCCAGCCTCTGCTCCACGACGCCGCGCAGCAGCCGTTCCCATTCGGCGCCCGCCGCTGCGTCGTGTGCGTCCGCTCGGATCTCCTCGGGCAGATCGGACGGGGACACTGACTGCCCCGGCGCCATGACCGTGAGCCAGCGGCACACGTTTTCCAGCTGGCGGACGTTGCCGGGCCAGGAATACCGGCAAAAGTGCCGCAGGGTCTCGGGCTCAAGCTGCTTGGGGCCGACATCGAGCTCCTGCGCCGCAGCCTCGAGAAAGTGCTGCGCCAGCCGGGGAATGTCCTCGCCCCGCTCGCGCAACGCCGGGAGCCTGATGCGAATCACATTGAGCCGATGGTATAGGTCTTCGCGGAAACGACCCTGGGCGACTCCCGCCTCGATGTCCTGGTTCGTCGCTGCGATGATGCGTACGTCGACTTTGAGCTGCTCGTGACCGCCCACACGGTAGAAGCAGCCGTCGGACAGCACCCGCAGCAGCCGCGTCTGCAGAGACGGCGGCATGTCGCCTATTTCATCGAGGAACAGCGTTCCCTCGTGAGCCTGTTCGAAGCGACCCTTGCGCTGTGCCAGCGCCCCCGTGAAGGCCCCTTTTTCGTGACCGAACAGCTCCGACTCCAGCAGCTCTGCCGGTATGGCGGCGGTGTTGATGGGGATGAAGGGCGACGCCGCCCGCGGGCTGTGACGGTACAGGGCACGTGCCACGAGTTCCTTGCCAGTGCCCGATTCGCCGGAGATGAGCACGCTCATGTTCGAATTGGCCAGCCTCCCGATAGCGCGAAAGACATCCTGCATCGCCGGCGCCTCACCGACGATCTCGGTCGCCGTAAGCCCTCGTGGCGGCGAACCGGCATCCGCCCCGGCGTGATCGATGGCCCGCCGTATCAATCGCACCGCCTCGTCGACGTCAAAGGGCTTGGGCAGGTACTCGAAGGCACCGCTGCGGTACGAGGAGACCGCGCTGTCGAGGTCCGAGTGCGCCGTCATGACGATAACCGGCAGCGACGGCATGCGCTCGCGGATCCGCTCCAGCAGAGCGAGGCCGCTCAGTCCCGGCATACGGATGTCGGTGACGATCACGCTGGGGCGCTGGTGGGCGAGCAGAGCCGGCACGTCGTTCGCGTTCTCGAAAGCCCGCATGGGGATCCTGGCCTGCTGCAGGGCCTTGCCGAGCACCCAGCGGATCGAGGAGTCGTCGTCGATGACCCAGACGTCGTTCACGGGCGATCCTCCGCCGCCGGCAGCAGCAGCGAGAAGCACGTTCGTCCGGGCCGGCTGTGGCACTCGATCCCGCCGCCGTGCCCACCGATGATGTCGTGGGCGATGGAAAGACCCAGCCCGGTTCCTTCGGGGCGCCCCGTGACCATGGGGTAGAAGATCTGCTCGCGCAGCGATTCGGGGATTCCCGGCCCGGTGTCCTCGATGTCCACACGCAGGACGTGGCGATGGCGCACGCCGGCGATGGTGGCCTGGCGCTCGATGCGGGTGCGGAAACACAAGCCACCGCCGTCGGGCATCGCCTCGAGGGCGTTGCGCGCGACGTTGAGCACGGCCTGGATGAGCTGTTCCCGTTCTCCCACAACCGGCGGCAGACTGGGGTCGTAGTCGCGTTCCATGACAATGCCGGTGGCCGAAGCCTCCGTCGCCAAGAGCCTGAACACGTGCTCCAGGACCTCGTGGACGTTGACGGGCTCGCGGATGAGCGGGCGCGTGGGGCTCATCATCCTGTCGACGAGATTGCGCAGCCGGTCCGCCTCGTGAATGATGATGCGCGTGTACTCTCGCAGTTCGCGGTCGCTCAGCTCCCGGTCGAGGAGCTGGGCCGCACCGCGCAGACCGCCCAGGGGGTTGCGGATTTCGTGGGCAAGACCGCTCAACATGGCTTGGCTCAGGCTGTGTCGATTCACGGGGCCGCCTTCGCGCGGCCGGCGCACGAGCCGATCGACGCCTGCCAGCTCGACGATGAGCCGGTCACGCGCGCCCCGCCCCGTGACCGGGGTCAAAGTGCAGTCGACCGTCACCGACGTCGCACGCGCCGGCGTCTGCAAGTCCATCTCCCACAGTGTCACCCGCTCTCCGCTCGCCAGCGCTCGCTTGGCCGCAACATCGACTTCAGCGTTGCCGACAAAGTCCCGTAAGGGCTGACCCAGCGTCTTCTTCGCGCTGACGCCGAGCAGCGACTCACCCGCGGCATTGATGAATCCGATCCGGCGACGCCCGTTGCATCCCAGCACCGCCGTGCTGAGATTGCCGAGTATCCGTGTCTCGCGACTCATGGGGGGTTCGGCTCGGGATAGCGGCTGCGCCGCGACCCTCGCCCGCCACAGCGGGCGCGGCAGGCGCCCGTGGGTCCCGGGATGCCGGCCCGGCAAAGGGACCCCCGGCCGGCATCCCGGCGGCCGCTCACGTATGCGTGGCTGAGAGCCCTCAGACGCTGTAGTACATCTCGAACTCGATCGGATGCGTGGTCATGCGAAAACGATTGAGCTCGTCCATCTTCAACTCGATATAGGCATCGATTGCATCGTCCGAGAAGACCCCCCCCGCCTTGAGGAAATCGCGATCCTTGTCCAGCGCGTCCAGCGCGGACTCGAGGCTCGAGGCCACCGTCGGAACGCGCTTTTCTTCCTCCGGCGGCAGATCGTAAAGATCCTTGTCGAGCGGCTCTCCCGGATGGATCTTGTTCTGGATGCCGTCGAGTCCGGCCATCAGCAGCGCTGTGAAGGTGAAATAGGGGTTACCCGCGGAGTCTGGAAAGCGGATCTCCAGGCGCCGCGCCTTCGGATTGGACACGTAGGGGATGCGGCAGGACGCGGAGCGGTTGCGCGCCGAGTAAGCCAGCAGCACCGGCGCCTCGAAACCGGGCACCAGTCGTTTGTAGCTGTTGGTGGTCGCATTCGTGAACGCGTTGATGGCGCGGGCATGCTTGAAGATGCCGCCGATGCAATACAGCGCGGTCTCGCTCAAGCCGCCGTAGTCATCGCCGCTGAAGATCGCGTCTGCGTCTTTGAAAAGGGACATGTGGACGTGCATTCCCGTGCCGTTGTCGCCCACCAGAGGCTTGGGCATGAACGTCGCCGTCATACCGTGAGTATGAGCGACGTTGTGCACGCAGTATTTATAAATCTGCAGCTCGTCGGCCTTGCGCACCAGACTGGCAAACCTGACGCCGATCTCGCCCTGGCCCGCCGTGCCGACCTCGTGGTGATGCACCTCTACCTCGAGGCCCATGTCGTGCATCGCCTCGCACATCGCCGAGCGCACGTCCTGGAGCGAGTCCACGGGAGGAACGGGAAAATAACCGCCCTTGACTCCCGGCCGGTGTCCGATGTTTCCCTCCTCGAATTCCCGTCCCGAGCTCCATGCGGCTTCGGACGAGTCGATCTCGTAGAAGGCGCCCTTCATGTCAGCGCCCCAACGCACGGCGTCGAAGACGAAGAACTCTGCCTCCGGCCCGAAGTAGGCGGTGTCGCCCACGCCGGTCGACTTGAGATAGGCCTCAGCGCGCTTGGCGATGGTTCGGGGATCGCGATCGTAGCCCTGCATGGTCGCCGGCTCGATGACATCGCAGCGCAGTTGCAGCGTCTTGTCCTGCATGAAGGGGTCGACGACTGCGCTCGCGGGGTCCGGCATGAGGATCATGTCGGACTCGGCGATACCTTTCCATCCCGCGATCGACGAGCCGTCAAACATCTTGCCGTCTTCGAACGTGGACTGATCGAGCGTCGCCGCCGGGACGGACACGTGTTGCTCCTTGCCGCGCGTGTCCGTGAACCGGTAGTCGACGAAGCGGATGTTATCTTCCTTTATCGTCTTCAAGACTTCATCTGGAGACATGAACGAACCCCCGTATCGATAGTGTGATAGACAGACCGCCGCCGCCCCGGTGCCGCAATGGCCCGACGCAGTCGAAACCGGTTGATGCGAAATGGATGCAGCAATCGTGCCAGCGACAACAGGCGCCGCGACCGCCATTTTACGTCTTGGCGCCCTCATATCGGCACACGCGTCGCACCATTATAGTGCAGACAGGCGAGATTTTGCACCCTGGAAGGGCGATTTAGTGAAAGCGGACGTCGATTTCCGAGACAGTCTCGCGCAACTCGGGTGTGCCGGAGTGCACCAGCGCTTGCAGCCGCGTCCGCAGACCCGCGCGCTCGCCCTCATCGCCGGCGGCGCCGAACGGCAGCAACAGCTCCACGCGAATCTTGCCGCCGAGATAATGCAGCGTCACCCGCTCGATGAGGTGGGCCACCTCGGCGGCGGCAAAGCCCTCCTCGAGCCGCTGCATGAGCTCGCGACGCAACGGCAGGCCGAGGCTCATCGGGGTGATCTCGTCGTCCTCGGGGTCGATGTGCACCATGACATCGGTGACGGACTCGTGGGCGTCGATCAGGCGATGGCGAACGGTCTCACTGATGTGATGGCCCTCGGAGACGCTGATGGTGCCGTCGACCTGAATGTGGACATCGACAAGGGCCTGGCCGCCCATGCGGCGGGTGCGCAGCAGGTGCATGTCCCTGACGCCGTCGACGGACAGGATGGTGTCGCGCAGGGCGGCGAGCTCTTCCGCGCCGAGACCGGTGTCGACCAGCTCGCGCAACGCCTCCCAAGCGAGGTCCCAACCGATCTTGGCGATCATCATGGCTACACCGATGGCGGCGACCGCGTCCAGATAGCGGTATCCGATCAGACTGCCGGCAATACCGATCAGCACGATCACGGAGGAAATGGCGTCACTTCGATAGTGCCAGGCATTGGCTCGCAGGAGCTTGGAGCGGTATTTGCGTGCGACGTGGATGGCGTAGCGATACAGCCCTTCCTTGCAGACGATGGTCACGATGACCGCCAGCAGAGTGAAGGTCGCCGGTATCGCAAGGTGCTCGGGATCCATGAGCCGGCGTCCGGCATTGATGCTGATGCCGAGCGCGACGACGATGAGGGCCAAACCGATGCCTGCGGTCGCTGCCGTCTCGATACGCGAGTGGCCGTAAGGATGGGCCTCGTCCGCCGCCTTGGAGCCGTGACGCAGGGCGAACAGCACGATGCCGTCCGTACTGACGTCCGAGAGGGTATGAATGCCGTCCGCCACCAAAGCCTGGGAGTTGCCGATCACGCCGAGCACGATCTGCATGGACGCCACGACCACGTTGACAACGATGCCGACGAGGGTGACGCGTTTGCTCGCACGGTAACGCTGCGGATGGGTGGCGTCCGTCAGGTCACCCTGGGCGTGGGTGTGCGCCGCAGCGCCGGCCGGATCTCGCGCGCTCGCCATCAGACCCTGTGCTTTCGAGCGACCACCCTCAGTCGCCGCCACGTATGCGTATCGTGATGCGGATGTCGTCGTCTGCCTGCGCCGCCGCGAGCAGTTCGTGGCCGTGAACGCGGCACCAGGCGGGGATGTCCTGAAGCGCCCCCGGGTCGGTGCACAGCACCTCGAGCACATCGCCTGGCGCAAGTGCGGCGGCACGCTCCTGCGTGCGGATCACGGGCATGGGACAGAGCAGGTGTCTGGCGTCCAACCGTTGGCGGCTCACAGGTACCAGTCCCGCGGGACCTCGCCCACGCGCAGCGGCTCAACCTCGATGACGCGGCTCGCGCCCGTCGGCTGCCCGATTTCGACACTCACCGTTGCGGCGTCCCGTCCCTGTCCGAAGCGGGCCGTCAGGCGCGCGGCAAGCTCCAGGTCGGCGTCATCTGTCTCGCCCTGCACCAGAGCCATCGGGCCACTGTGGCTCACGGTGGACAGGTGCGTGAAGCGATTGCGGTAACCGCTCAGGTAACGGGTCTCGCCTTCGTCGCGAGCAACGATGAGCTTGAAGTGGCGCCCGGGGCGCAGGTGACGGCCAACCTTGAGGAGCATGATGTCGTCGAAGTCGTATCGCTTGGTCCCGCGCGTGTGCCACAGGTCGCGCAGTTTGCGCGCATACGATGCGTCCGTCAGAAAGCAGCAACCGCCGGCCGGCTGGGCGTAGTCCTGGAAGCCATACTCGGCCGCGAGCGCGATCTGCCGCTTGCGGCCGCGGCCGCTGAAATCGTACAGCCGCTCGCGCTCGATCCAGCCCTCGCGCTCGGGCAGGCTCGGCGGCAGCAGCTTGGCGCTGAGCGGACGCAGCAGCCGGTCCGCGGCGCCCGATTCCCGCGCCACCACGTGGAAGGTGTGTCGGCGCTGCGATTTCGGCCGCTGGCCGATTACCTCGCCGGTGAGGATAAAATCGAAGCCCCTTTGCTGCATCCACTCCCGCGCCTTGCCGATCATGAAGGACTTGCAGTCGAGGCACGGATTGAGGTTGGCGCCATAGCCGTGCTTGGGGTTGATGACGATGTCCTTGTATTCTTCAATGACATCGACGATGTGGAGCTTGATCCCCAGTTGCTCGGCAACCCACAGCGAATTGTTGCGTCTCGGCCGGGTCTTGGCTTTGTTGCGAATCGCGTGGGTGTGCCCCTCGACGCAAAAACCCGTGAAGAAGTTGAGACCCTCGACGTGCACGCCCTGGTCGATAATGACCTTTGCCGCCAACATGGAGTCAAGGCCTCCGGAAACCAGGGCGAGGGCTTTTCGCTGAGTCGGCATGGACGCTGAAGGGGGTTCGAATCGATGTCGATTCTAGCAAAAGCAAAGGGCCCGCTGGCACGGGCCCTTCGGCAGTCGCCCTGAGGCCTTGGTTCGGCCCGCAACGTCTTTGGTGGTTTAGGCGTTTGGCATACCCAACGACTTTCATATTACCGCAAAGAGGGCGTCGTGTCTAACGCCGACCCCGTCTGCGCCCGGCGCCGGCATGACGTGCGCGCGGCGGCGGGTGGGCGCTTGTGGGCGCGATGCGGCTGATTGCGTGGGCGCTGCGCCTGTTGCTCGCGGCCGCTGTCATTGACGGCGTCTATCTGCTCCTGCTGTGGAACGAGCGCAGTGAGTGGCTGAATCAGAACGGCACCGTTGCGCCGTCACGGGTTATCGAGCAGTACGCACGCGCACGCGAGCAACAGCCCGACCTGCCCCCGCTGCGATGGCGGCCCGTTGCTGTCAGCGCAGTCCCAGCGCACGTCGTGCGCGCGATCTTGATCGCCGAGGATGATCGTTTCTACGACCACCACGGCTTCGATGTCACGGAGATTCGGGCCGCCCTAGCCGCGAGCTGGAAACGCGGGCGCATCGTGCGCGGCGCAAGCACCATCAGCCAGCAGACCGCACGCAACCTGTTCCTGAGCTCCGCCCGCCACGTGGCCCGCAAGTGGCACGAGAGCGTGCTCACCGTTGCCCTCGAGGCCACGCTGACGAAGCAGCGCATCCTCGAGATCTACGTCAATATCGCCGAACTGGGCGAGGGCGTTTACGGCGTCGATGCAGCAGCGCAGTTCTACTGGCGCAAACCTCTCTCGCGCCTTACGCCGCACCAGGCCGCGGAGCTGGCCGCGGCGCTGCCGGCGCCGACGAGCGCGAATCCGCATGCCCGCACCGCGGCGTTCCGGCAACGCGCCGAGCGCATATACCGGCGGCTGCTGGCGGCACTGTAGGGCGGCGCACGCCGGTGTATAATTCGCCGGCCCCTCGCGCCGGCACTTCGCCGCGGCGCCCCGGCAGCAAAACGCCCTGGTCGTGACGTTTCAAAAGCTCATTCTCAGCCTGCAGAACTACTGGGCCCAGCGGGGCTGCCTGATCCTGCAGCCCTACGACATGGAAGTGGGCGCCGGAACCTTTCACACGGCCACCTTCCTCGCGGCCGTGGGACCCGAGCCCCTGCGGGCCGCATACGTGCAGCCCTCCCGGCGCCCCACCGACGGACGCTACGGGGAGAACCCGAACCGCCTGCAGCATTATTTCCAGTTCCAGGTGGTTCTGAAACCGTCTCCGCCGGATTTCCAGGACCTCTATCTCGGCTCCATCGAGGCGCTGGGCATCGACTTCTGCAAGGACGACGTGCGCTTCGTCGAGGACGACTGGGAGTCGCCCACCCTCGGCGCCTGGGGCCTGGGCTGGGAGGTCTGGCTCAACGGCATGGAAATCACGCAGTTCACCTATTTCCAGCAGGTGGGCGGTCTCGACTGTCGCCCGGTGACCGGCGAAATAACCTACGGCCTCGAGCGTATCGCCATGTATCTGCAGGGGGTGGACAACCTGTTCGATCTGGTCTGGGCCCCCGGTTACACCTACGGCGACCTCTACCGTCAGAACGAGGTGGAGCAGTCCGCCTACAACTTCGAGCACGCGAATGTCGCCGCGCTGCTGCAGCAGTTCGACACTTACGAGGCGGGCTGCCGCGAGCTGGTTGAGCTGGATCTGCCGCTGCCGGCCTACGAGATGGTGCTGAAGGCGTCGCACACCTTCAATCTGCTCGATGCCCGGCGCGCGGTGGGCGTCACTGAGCGGGCACGTTACATCGCCCGCGTGCGGGCGCTGGCCAAGGCCGTCGCCGAGAGCTACTTCGGTGCGCGCGAGCGCGCCGGCTTTCCACGCGGCGCGCTGGCGCGATGAGCGTTGCGGCCACGGCACGGCGGCGGGCTGCAGGCGCCCGCGCCGGGAGCGCGAGCCTGCTGCTGGAGGTGGGCACCGAGGAGCTGCCACCCAAGGCCCTGCGCGAACTCGGCGAGGCACTCGCTGCGCAGCTGCACCGACGCTTGCTCGAGTCGGATCTGCTCGAGGCGGTGCAGGCCGGCTACGACTGGTTCGCCACGCCCCGTCGTCTCGCCGTACGCGTGCCACACGTTCGCCGGCGACAGCCCGACCGTCGGGTGGAGCGGCGCGGCCCCGCCGTGCGCGCCGCCTTCGACGCGCAAGGTCGACCCACGGCGGCCGCGCTCGGCTTCGCCCGATCGTGCGGTGTCGACATCGATCGGCTGGAACGCGTGGACACCGACAAGGGCAGCTGGCTCGTGCTGCGCGAGCGCCAACGCGGCGCCGCCGCCGCCGAACTCCTGCCCGCCTGCGTCGACGACGCCCTCAAGGCGCTGCCCATCCCCAAGCGCATGCGCTGGGGAGCCGGCGACTCGGAGTTCGTGCGACCGGTGCACTGGGTCGTGCTCCTGCACGGAGCGCGCGTCGTACGCACCGTCGTGCTCTCGGTCGAGACCGGCCGCGGCAGTCGGGGCCATCGCTTTCACGCGCCCGGGCGTGTCGACATCGCCAACGCCGATGACTACGCCGAGGCAATCGCCAGCAAGGGCCACATCATCCCTGCTTTCGACCAGAGGCGCGCGCACATCCGCCGTCAGCTTCGGCGGCTGGCCGCGCGGCGCGGAGCGGTCGCCGTCATCGACGAGGAGCTGCTGGAGGAGGTGACCGGATTGGTCGAGTGGCCGCAGCCCATCATGGGCGAAATCGACCCGGAGTTCATGGAGGTTCCGCCGGAGGTGCTGATTTCGTCCATGCGCGATCATCAGAAATACTTCCACGTCACCACCCCAGACGGACACCTGCTACCGTTCTTCATCGCCGTCAGCAACATCAAGAGCAAGGCGCCGCGGCGCGTGCGCGACGGTAACGAGCGGGTGCTGCGTGCGCGACTGGCCGATGCGCGCTTCTTCTGGGAGGCCGACCGCAGGATCTCGCTGCAAAAGCGAGTCGATGCACTCGCCGATGTGACGTTTCACAACAAGCTGGGCTCACTCGCCGAGAAGAGCGAGCGCCTGCGCATCGTGGCGCGTCGCCTGGCGGCAGCCACCGGCGGCGACGAGGACAGCGCGGCGCGCGCCGCCTGGCTTGCGAAGGCCGACCTCGTGTCGGACATGGTGGGCGAGTTCCCGCAGCTGCAGGGCACCATGGGGCGCTACTACGCGCTGCACGACGGCGAAACCGAGGAAGTCGCCGCGGCCATCGCCGAGCACTACCGGCCCAGGTTTGCCGGGGATGCCCTGCCGGAGACGGCCACGGGGTGTATCGTGGCGCTGAGCGACAAACTCGACACACTGGTGGGGATCTTCGCAACCGGCGAGGAGCCGAGCGGTGATCGTGATCCCTTTGGCCTGCGCCGTGCCGCTCTGGGCGTGCTGCGTATACTGATCGAGAAACATCTCGACATCGATCTCGAGCAGGCCATCGCCGCATCCATCGCCGTCTATGCCGCTTCCGCCGAGCGCATCCCCGACGCGCAGACCCGGCTCGCCTTCGACGAGAGCACCCTACGGAGTCTGCTCGATTTCCTCCTGGACCGCCTGCGTGCTTACTACGCCGACGCCGGCTTCGCGGCCGACGAGATCGCCGCGGTGCGGGCCTGCCGGCCCACGCGACCTCATGATTTCGATCGCCGCCTGCGGGCGGTCGCCTCGTTTCGGGCCATGGACGCAGCCCACGCGCTGAGCGAGGCCAACAAACGCATCCGCAACATCCTGCGCAAAGCGGGCTACACCGGGGGCACGCCGGCGGATGCGGCACTGTTCCGTGAACGTGCGGAGCGGCAACTGGCTCAACGCGTCGCCGAGCTCGAGGCCGAGGTGACTCCGCTGTTGCGCGAGGGCGCCTACGAGCAGGCGCTCAGCCGTCTGGCGTCGCTGCGCGAGCCCATCGACCGTTTCTTCGACGAGGTCATGGTCATGGCGGACGAAGAGGACGTGCGCAACAACCGTTTGGCAATGTTGAGCGGCGTGTCGCGGCTCTTTCTCGGTATCGCGGACGTATCCAGGCTACAGGGGTAGAATGTTGCCGTGAGCAGCGACTCCTACGATCAGATGCTGCGCGAGGTGCGCGCCTTTCATCGGCGTCACGACTTGAAGAACCGCGGCGGCGAGGACCTGGAACACCGCGTGGCGCTCATGGTCGAGGAGCTCGGCGAGATATCGGCCTGCGTTACCAAGGGCCGCGACACGTCGCTGCTCGCGGAGGAGTGTGCGGACCTGTTCATTCTTCTCCTGGGCACCGCAATCTCCGCCGATCTCGACCTCAAGCAGGCCTTCTGGGACAAGATGGAGAAGCTCAAGACGCGCCAGGCGCGCATGGTGGGAACACGCGTGCGGGTGTCGGATTTTTCCTCGATCGACACGCGCGACCGTTGATGTCGGCGCCACAGAGGAGGCAAGGCCTGCGCTCACCCGGCGTGCCGCCATGAGACTGGTCATTCTCGATAGAGACGGCGTCATCAATTACGAGCGCGACGCGTACGTCAGGTCGCCGGACGAATGGCGCCCCATTCCGGGCAGCCTGGAGGCGATTGCCCGACTTTGCCGCGAAGACTACAGGGTCGTGGTGGCAACGAATCAATCCGGCATCGGCCGCCACCTTCTCGACGTCGATACGCTGAATCGGATCCACGCACGCATGCTCGACCACGTTCGCAAGAAGGGCGGCGAGATCGATGCCATCTTTTTCTGCCCCCACACGCCGCAGAACGGGTGCGGCTGCCGCAAGCCCGAGCCCGGGATGCTCGAGGACATCGCCGACCGCCTCAAAATCAATCTCACCGGGGTGCCCGTCGTCGGCGACTCGTTGCGCGACCTCAAGGCCGCCAAGCGCGTCAATGCCCTGCCGGTGCTGGTTCTCAGCGGCAAGAACGAACTTGGTTTGTCCCCGGGCGGCGCCATCGCCGATCCCGAGCTCGCCGGCTCCGCCGTGTTCGCCGATCTCGCTCAATTCACCGACGCGCTGCTGCAGGGACAGCTGGCAGATGCGATAGACGCGTTGAGCGGCGGCGCAGGCGGCTGACAAGCGCGCGGATGCTGGCCGTTCGCTCGCTGCTCTTCTTCATCGGACAACTGTCGGCCACGCTCGTGTACTGGCCGGTGACGGTTCTCGCCTACCCGCTGCCGCCCTTATCCCGCTCCCGCATCATCGGCGGCTGGGCGCGGTTCGTGCTGTGGTGGCTGCGAGTCACCTGCAACCTGCGTCACGAGGTCGAGGGTCGCGAAAATCTGCCGCCCGTTCCCGCGGTGGTCCTGTCCAAGCATCAGTCGGCGTGGGAGACGATTGCGTTGCAGTGCATCCTCCCCCCCCAGGCCTGGGTGCTGAAGCGCGAGCTTCTGTGGATACCCTTCTTCGGCTGGGGACTGGCGGCGTCACAGCCCATCGCCATCGACCGCTCCGCCGGCGTCAAGGCCCTGCAGGAGCTGGTGCGCCAGGGCCTTGACCGACTCCGGCAGGGCAGGTGGGTGGTGGTCTTCCCCGAGGGCACGCGTACCGCTCCGGGCGAGCACGGCCGCTTCAATCCGGGGGGCGCGATGCTGGCGGCGAAGGCAGGTGCGCCGGTGGTGCCCATCGCGCACAATGCCGGCTTGTTCTGGCCGCGGCGCAGCTTCATCAAGAAGCCGGGCGTGATCAGGGTCGTCATCGGCCCCGCTCTGGAGCCGGCCGGTCGAAGGCCCAAGGAAATCAACGCCGAAGCACGGCGCTGGATCGAGAACACCATGAAACGCCTGGAGCCGGAGAGGGCCGCCTAGCCGGCGCCGCGTCGAGGCGCCGCTCAGCTGGCCGGCGCGTGGCACATGGACTCCAGCGGGAACTGGAGACTGGCGCCGTTGACCGCCTCGATGTAGAAAACCCCATCCTGAATGTTGTAGACGACGTCCGTCGTCTCGTGGCCGGCATCGAGCACCTGACCCGAGTCGAGATCGACCGCGAAGGAGGGCTTGACGTAGATCGGTGCCAGCCGTCTCGGGGCGTAGCCGTCGCTCACGCGCCCGTACAGCACGGTCTCCTCGATCACGAGGGGTATCAGGTCCTCGCGCGGCGACTGGTTCCAGCTGAACAGGAACTTGCCCCGTGTGTTGCGGTTGGTCTGCACGATACCGATGCCGAAGCCTTCGCGCTCGGCCCGCAGCGTGAACCGCCCCTTCTGCAGGTCGATGAAGTCCTTGCGCGTCAGACGGCCGGCGACGACGGAGACGTAGCGGTCCGGCTCGACCAGGAAATTCTTCGTCATCAACTGCTCGAACTCGTCGTAGACGACATTGCAGTCGAAGTATCCGGCGCCGGCGGCACCGACATGAAGCGCCAGCAACCAGGCGCAGGTCCGTGGCAGGAAACGTCTGTGAACCGAAAACCGTTTCTCCGTCATCGCGCTCATCAACACACCGGCGCCGGCAAGCCCGCATCCCCGCCGCGCGCGGGAGCACCACGGCGGCACTGTGGCGCGTCAACCGCGGCGCGCGGCAACGATGCGGCTAAGACGCGCGAATTCCTCCACCGTAAGGGTCTCGGGCCTTCGCTTGGCATCCACGCCGGCCCCCGTGAAATCGGCTTCGCTCGCCACACCCTTGAGCGCATTGCGCAAGGTCTTGCGCCGCTGCGTGAAAGCCGTGCGCACCAGCGCGGCGAAGGCTTCCCGATCGACGTCGACACAGCTCGCACGCGGCTGCAAGTGTATCAGAGTCGATTCGACTTTGGGCGCAGGCACGAACGCCCCGGGCTCGACGTCAAAAAGCCGCCGCGCTTCGTAGCGCCACTGCACCATCACCGTCAAGCGACCGTATTGCTTGCTGCCGGCGGATGCTGTCAGGCGATCGACGACCTCGCACTGCAGCATGAAGATCATGTCCTCGATGTCCTCGGCCAGGTCGACCAGCCTGATGAGCAGCGGCGTGGACACATTGTAGGGCAGGTTGCCAATGATCCTGAGCTTCGCTGCGTCGCTGCGCAGTCCGCGGAAGTCGAACTCGAGGGCATCGTCTTCGTGAAGTTGCAGACCCGAGCCCGGCGGATACTGAGTGCGCAGCAGCCGCACCAGATCGCGATCGATCTCGACGGCGTGCAGTGCCCCGGCGCGCTCGAGCAGTTCGCGCGTGAGTATGCCCCGGCCCGGACCGATCTCCACGATGAGCTGACCCGGCCGCGGATCAAAGGCGTCGACGATGCGGTGCACGACACCGCGGTCATGCAGAAAGTGCTGACCGAATCGCTTACGCGCGCGCGGGACGATCACGAGCGTCGGTCGGCTCGCGGCAGGCCCGCCGGAGCGATCTTCGCTGCGCTCGCCCGCAGCGCCCATGCGGCTCGTCAGCCGTCACCGGGCGAGGGGGCGCTGCGGCCGTTGCACCCTGCTGCGCGCGAGGCGAGCGGCCAGCTCCACGGCCGCCGCCAGACTGCCGTGGTCGATGCGGCCCGTGCCGGCCAGCGAGAAGGCGGTGCCGTGATCGACGGAGGTGCGCACCAGGGGCAGTCCGAGGGTTACGTTGACGGCCTCGCCGAAGCCAGCGTGCTTGAGCACCGGCAAACCCTGATCGTGATACATGGCGAGTACGGCATCGAGCCGCGCGAGCGACTCCGGCGTGAATGCCGTGTCCGCCGGCAGTGGGCCCATGAGGTGAAGACCCGAGGCCCGCAGCTGCTCGAGGACCGGGGCGATCACTTCGAGCTCCTCCCGGCCCAGGTGACCCGACTCGCCGGCATGGGGGTTGAGCCCGCACACCCCGATCTGCGGGCGGCTCACGGCGAACAGCTCGCGCAGCGAGCGTTCCAGCACCTCGATCACCGCACGCAGGCGCTCTCGCGTAATAAGCCGGGGCACCTCGGCCAGAGCCACGTGCGTGGTCACCAGGGCAACGCGCAGCTTCGCCGCCACCAGCATCATCACCGGTTGCGGCGTATCCGTGCGCGCGGCCAGGTACTCCGTGTGGCCGCTGAAGCTCACCCCGGCGTCGTTGATCACACCTTTGTGCACGGGTCCCGTCACCATGGCGTCGAATTCACCGCGCAGACAGCCGTCCACTGCACGGTCCAGCGTTCGCAGCACGTAGGCCGCGTTGGCCGGGTCGGGCACACCGGCGCGAGCCGCGCGGGCCAAGGGCAGCGGCAGCACCGCCACGGCGCCGTGGGATTCGCCGCCGCCGCGATATTCCTCGAACTCCATGGCCAGGCCGAGCTGCGCCGCGCGGCTGCGCAGCAGCTCGGGATCGGCAATGACCACCAAACGTGCGTCAGGGCGCTGCTGCGCCAGGCGCGCGACCAGGTCGGGCCCGATGCCGGCGGGCTCGCCGGGCGTCAATGCGATGACGGGAGCGTCAGCCGCCATCTAAGGGCGCCGGTCAACAGCACGCCGCGACGCGGGTCGCCGCTGCCAACGCGCAACTGTGCCGGGCGTGTGCACGAGGCGAGGCTCGGTGGAAAACGTCGCGGCTCTACCTCAGTCGAACAATGGCAATGTGGCGGGCTCGCCATTCAGCGAGAACGCACCGCCTTGCAGCGAAGCGGCGACGCTGTAACGATCGTCGCCGCCGGCAACCAGCCTTTTCGACTCCACCAGCCTCTGCAGTCGCTCGGCCACCGCGGCGGCGACCACTTCGCTCTCCTGCTCGGGCGTCATCTCCGGCAAGCTGCCCTCGGCCTTGAGCTCAGCGAGCTCATCGCGCACGCTGCGCTCAAGGACGGCGCGCGCAATCGTCGCGGGAAAAGATGCCGACGCCTTCACTCGTATCGCGGCCAGCAACGCAATCGGATTGAGGGCGCCGGCCCGCTGCTCATCGAGGGTCACGTCCCCCGACCCCTCGACCCTGCCGGCATCGGTGAGTAGATCGAAGCGCGCCTCCAGATGCGGCTCCCCGTCCGTGACCGCGCGCATCAGCGCGAGTGCCGGCGCGGCCGCGGCGGCCTCGCCCTGCGATCCACCGCTGCCGCGCGCCGCGGTAACCGCCCGGGCGTCGAGCCCATCGAGACGCAGCACGAGTGTAGCCGGTCCGTAGCGGGCGGCGCCGACGCCGAGCGAGTCGACGCGGGCTTCGATCTGGAATGCGAGCTCTCCCTGAGCCTCAGAGGTCGTCGAGACGAAGTCGAGCCGACGCGCCGCGATCGCCTCCGCGCCGCTCTGCAACGGCTGCACGTCGACGTCCTCGACGTCGAGGCTGAGCTTTGTCGAGGCGTCCGTGGGGCCGGCGCGGAAATCCGCCTCCAGCGGGCCCGTGGAGACCCGGGCGTAGGGCGTCTCGATCGCCACGGCGGGCGCCCGGTAGAGGCCGACGACGTCTCCACTGGCCGCGCTCCATCTGAAGCTCGCACGCAGCGACTCCCAGCTCACGCGCACCCCTTCGGCGGGGTCGAGCGTCGATGCCGCAAGCCACAGACGACTGGACACGTTGCCGCCCAGGTCCACCACCGACCGGGCCTCGAGCGGCTCGGCGAGCGCCACCGTGTCGGCACCTTCACCGTAGGAGATCATAGCGCGGCTGGTGAAGATCCCCGAGACCGGCGCCACGTTCTTCACATGCTCCAGGAACCCGTCGAGCGGAAAGGGACCGTGACCGACGCGGTGGTTCAATTCCAGTCGCAGCGGCCGGTCCCGGGCCTGCAACACGGACGTGGCGTTTGAATCGAGCCAGCCTCTGGTATAGCTGCGCTCGCTCACCCGCCATTCGCCACCCCGCTCGAGATCGTCGAGAAACTCGTTGTACGCCTGTTCGGTCTGCAGCCCGAACCCGTAGGGCAGAGCGGCCCCCACGCCGAGGAATACCGCCAACAGGGCAACTGCGATTCGCTTTTTCATGGCTCAATGCATAGCGTCGGTGCGTTCTCAGGGTACGCGACGGCGACGGTCCACGCCTCCGCCCGTGGCGGCACTGGTGTACACTCCCCGCTCGCGGCCGGACCCATCGAGCGGCGCGGGGCAGCGCCCGCTCGTGTCGCTGACTCGGCTATGCAATCATACTCCGCCCCGCAGGGCATGACTTTAACCGTTGGCCGGCGCTCGCCATGTCCCGCTTACGCACCGTCAATCTGCGGCCCCTGCCCCTGTCCCCGCGGGGCGCAGCGCCGCCGCGGCCGCCGCCGCTCGATTTAAGCTTAGACGAGGGCGAGTGCGTGTGCGTCTGCGGCCCCTCGGGCAGCGGCAAGACACTGCTGCTGCGCGCCATTGCCGATCTCGATCCGAGCGAGGGTGAAGTCTACCTCGACGATGTCGAACGCCACCGTCTCAGCGGTCCCGAATGGCGCCGTCGGGTCGCCTACCTGGCGGCCGAGCCGGCATGGTGGGCGGCCACGCCGCGAGCCCACATGGTTGCCGTCCCCGACGCGCCTCTCGCGGCCCTGGGGCTGTCGCAAGCGCTCCTGGACAGACCCCTGGAGGTGCTGTCCACCGGCGAACGCCAGAGACTGGCGCTGGTGCGCGTGCTCTCGCGCGAACCCGGCGTGCTGCTGCTCGACGAGCCGACGGCGGCGCTCGATGCGCGCTTCGTTGCGGCGGCGGAGGACGTGATCGGTCGCTACCGTCAGCGCTGCGGCGCCGCGATCGTGTGGGTCACGCACGACGTCGCGCAGTCAAACCGAGTCGGCGCGAGGGTATTGCACCTGCCGTCGGGTCGGATGTCCGCGGGCTGAGCGGTGGGGATCATCTCACTCGGCGCCGTCGATCTCGCGCTGGCTGCACTGCTGGTACTGGCGCTGGCGGCGGCGTGCCATCTCATGCGCCTCGGTATCGGCGGCCAGCTCGTCGTTGCCGCATTGCGCACGACGGTGCAACTGTTGCTGGTCGGGCTCGTCCTCAAGAGCCTGTTCGCTCACGTGCACCTGGGTTGGATCACGCTCGTGGCGGTTGTCATGCTGGCCGTGGCGGGACGCGAAGTGATGGCGCGGCAGCGACACGCGTTCATCGGGCCATGGGGCTACGGTCTCGGCGCCGGCGCCATGTTCGTGTCCGGGTTCAGCGTCACCGTGTTCGCGCTGGTGGCTGTTATCGGGCCGCAACCCTGGTACACGCCCCAGTACGCGATACCGCTGCTGGGAATGATTCTCGGCAACGCCATGACATCGGTTGCACTCACCCTGGAGCGTCTCACCGAGTCGGCCCTCGCCAAGCGCGCCGTCATCGAGGCCCGCCTCGCCGTCGGCGACGACTGGAAGACGGCCATCGGCGAGATCCGACGCGACAGCATCCGCGTCGGTCTGCTGCCGACCATCAACGCCATGGCAGCGGCGGGTCTGGTGAGCCTGCCGGGGATGATGACGGGCCAGATCCTGGCGGGCAGCGCTCCCCTCGACGCGGTCAATTACCAGATACTGATCATGTTCCTGATCAGTGTCGCCACCGGCATCGGCGCGGTGATCGCGGTGGCCCTCGGCTCGCGGCGACTGTTCGACGAGCGGGAACGCCTGCGGCTGGAGCGTCTGCGCCGTTAGTACGACATGTACAGCCCGCCGTTGATGGGAATGTTGGCGCCGGTGATGTAGCCCGAGTTCTCATCGCTGAGAAACGCCACCACATGGGCGATCTCTCGCGGCTCGCCGAAGCGTCCGACCGGGATGTCGTCGATGATCTTGAGCCGAATCTCTTCGGGCACCGCACGCGTCATCGCGGTCTCCACATAGCCGGGCGAGACGGTGTTGACGGTGATCCCCTTGCCCGCCACCTCCTGCGCCAGCGACATGGTGAAACCGTGCACGCCGGCCTTGGAGGCCGAGTAGTTCGTCTGACCGAACTGCCCCTTTTGCCCGTTCACGGAAGAGATGTTGATGACCCGGCCGAAGCCCTGCGCCAGCATGCCGTCGAGTACGTGACGGGTAACGTTGAAGACGCTGTCGAGATTGGTCGCGATGACCGACTTCCAGTGGTGGGCTTCCATCTTGCGCAGTGTGCGGTCCCGCGTGATACCGGCACAGTTCACCAGAATCTCCACGGGGCCCAGGGTGCGCGCAATCTTCTCGACCATGGCGGCGCTCGAGTCGAAGCAGGACACGTCGCCGGACACGATCTCGGGCGCAAATCCCTCCTCGATCATCCGCCGGCGCCACGCCTCGGCGAGCTCCGCTTCGGCGGGCAGATGGCCGGCGACCACGCGCCGCCCCTGAGCGTTAAGTCCCTTGCAAATCTCGGTGCCGATCCCACCGATACCGCCGGTAACCAGTGCTATTCGGGCGGTCATGGCGTCAGGCGACGGTCGCCGGTGCCCCGACGCTCGCGGCCCTTCGCCTGCCCCGCCCGTGTCGCCGCAACCCCCATGCCGCTCACGGCACGCCCCTGGATCCACATCGTCGACCTCCGCGACCACTGCGAGTTTGTGCATCGCACAAATGGTGCGCTGCACCATAATGCAGCCCCTGGCTCAGTGTCAACACCCGGAAACGGCGTGTGCGGGCGTGGGGGACCGCCGCCGTCGGCGCGTATCGCCCGCGGCTCGCGGCGGCGAGAGGGACGCCGCCGGCGGCAGGACTAGGCGCCGCCCTCGTCGGAGCCGCGCTTGCCCTTGCCTTTGCCGCCTTTGCGCGGCCCCAGCCCCGCCGACTTGAGGAAGCTTTCCTGGACGTCGCGCCAGATCTCCAGGTTGCGCTTGGCCATCTCCGACCACGCCCCCATGGGGTCGGAGGGCATATTGCGCAGCTGGCTCTGCAGCAGTCGCTGCTGCTGCGCGAACAGATCCAGGCTCTTGGAGAGGTAATCCGTGAACACGTCCTGGGCGCTGCCGCCGTAGGAGCGGATCATCTGCATGAGGATGTCGGCGGTGAACATCGGCTTGCCTTCCGCTTCCTGCTCGGTGATTATCTGCAGCAGGATGCTGCGGGTGATGTCCTCGCCGGAATTGGCGTCCTGCACCACGAAGTCCACACCCTCCACGACCCGATCCCGCAGGTCGGCGAGCGTGATGTAGCGGCTGAGCTCGGTGTCGTAGAGCCGGCGGTTGGGGTATTTCTTGATGACGCGCGCCTCAGCCACTCGCTAACCCCCCTCGGCACGCCGTGCCACGGTAACCTTTCTGCTTGTCGGTCGATGAGTTCACGACTAGTACATGTGCTGGCCGCCGTTGATGCTCAATGTCGACCCGGTGATGAAATCTGCCTCATCGGCGACCAGGAACAGCACCGCGCGCGCAATATCGTCGGCTCGGCCCAGTCTCCCCACCGGGATCGTGCCGATGATCTTCTCCAGCACGTTCTCCGGCACGGCGCGCACCATGTCGGTATCGACGTAGCCCGGGGCGATGGCGTTCACGGTGATATGACGGGCAGCGCCCTCCTTCGCCAGCGCCTTGGTGAAGCCGTGGATGCCCGACTTGGCAGCCGCGTAATTGACTTGCCCGTACTGACCCGCCTGGCCATTGATCGAACCGATGTTGACGATGCGCCCGAAGCCTCGCTCTCGCATGCCCTCGATCACCAGCCGGCACATGTTGAAGCATGAGGTCAGGTTGGTCTGCAGCACGTCGTTCCACTGCTCGGGCTTCATCCGGTGCAACGTGCTATCGCGGGTTATGCCGGCGTTGTTGACGAGAACATCCACCGGGCCGATGTCTGCTTCTATCTGCGCCACCCTTTTGCTGCACTCGTCGAAGTCGCCGACATCGAACTTGTACGCCGGGATGCCCGTGCGTTGCGTGAAAGCCTTGGCGCGCTCGTCGTTGGACGCGTAGTTTGCCGCCACGCTGTAACCGGACCCCTTCAGCGCCACGCTGATCGCCTCTCCGATCCCGCGTGTGCCTCCCGTTACCAATGCAACACGTGCCATACCGTGTCCTCCTAGCTTGCGGGCGATGTGCCGAACCCTAGCGCTCCACCGCCAGAGCGACTCCCTGGCCGCCGCCGATACACAGCGTGGCCATGCCACGGCGCGCGTCGCGCCGCCGCATCTCGTGAAGCAGGCTGACCAGGATGCGCGCCCCGGATGCGCCGATGGGATGCCCGAGCGCGATGGCGCCGCCGTTGACGTTGACTTTTTCCGGATCCCAGCCGAGTTCCTGGTTCACACAAAGCGCCTGCGCCGCGAATGCCTCGTTGGCCTCTATCAAGTCCAGATCGGCGAGCGACCAGCCCGCTTTCTCGAGGCATTTGCGCGACGCGGGAATCGGCCCCGTACCCATTATCGCAGGGTCGACGCCCGCGCTCGAGTAGGCGGCGATGCGCGCCATCGGCTCGATGCCGAGTTCGCCGGCCAACGCCTCGCTGCACACGATCACGGCGGCGGCGCCGTCGTTGATGCCCGAGGCGTTGCCGGCGGTCACCGAACCCTCCTTGGAGAAGGCGGGACGCAGCTTGGCGAGCTTGTCCACGGTCGTGCCCGCGCGGGGATACTCGTCGCGGGCGACCACGATGGGGTCACCCTTGCGCTGCGGCACCGAGACCGGGACGATCTCGTCGTCGAAACGACCCGCGTCTTGGGCCGCCGCCGTTTTCGCCTGCGAGGCGGCGGCAAACTGGTCCTGCTGCTCGCGAGTCAGTCCGAACTTCTCGACGATGTTCTCGGCGGTGTTGCCCATGTGGTACTTGTTGAAGGCATCCCACAACCCGTCGACAATCATGGAGTCCCGCAGGCTCCAATCCCCCATCTTGGCCCCGCTGCGCGAGTTCGGCAGCACGTGGGGGGCGAGGCTCATGTTCTCCTGGCCGCCGGCGATGATCAGCTCGGCGTCGCCGCACCGGATGGCCTGCGCCGCGAGGTGTACGGCCTTGAGGCCACTGCCGCACACCTTGTTGATGGTCATCGCCGGCACGCTGTCGGGAAGTCCGGCCTCGATGCTTGCCTGACGCGCCGGGTTCTGCCCGCTGCCGGCGGTCAGCACCTGCCCGAGGATCACTTCGTCGACCTGCTCCGGCTTCACGCCGCTGCGCTCGAGCAGCGCGGCGATGACCTTGGCGCCGAGGCTGCTCGCCGCGATCCCGGACAACTGTCCGCCGAAGGAACCGATGGCCGTGCGCGCGGCCCCGATGATGACGACGTTCTCACTCATGTACCGACCTCCTGCGAGAAACGGAGTTAAGCTGTTGACCGGCGGCGCGGCCGATTTTGCTGCACTGCACAATACACACTCTTGGGCTAGAATTCAAGGGTGGAGCGCGCCCGGCGCAGCCCCCCTGCAGACGGCACAACGACGATGACCGACGCGGACACGGCCTATTGGAGCGAGGCCTGGGCACAGGCTCAGCGGGCCTATCTCAGGGCAGTGCAGGGCCTGCCCGGGGCAGGGGGAGCCAGTACGCTGGACGGCTGGTGGCAGACGGTGGCGCCGGCGGCGCCGCCGGCGGCCCGCGATTTCTACGATCGTCTGATCGAGCTCGGCAAATCCTACTTCGAGATCACCGAAGCGCTGCGACAGGCCTTCGCCGGCGGCGCCGGGGCCGGAGCGGGCGCAAACACAGCGTTCGACCGCGTCCTCGGTGAGCTCCACAAGGCCTTCGGCCAGGGTGTCGACGACGGCGACGCGGCGAAGCACTGGCAACGACTGCTCGGCGCCTGGGAGCTTCCCCTGGCAAGCTGGCAACGGACCGTGGCGTCGATGTCGCCCGGCCTCGGCGCGGGGGCGGCCGCCGAGCCGCGGGGCGCGCTTGCGGAGCTGCCGGGGTCGCCGGGCGTCGGCTACGCGCGCGAGGCGTGGGCGCAGCAACAGAAGCTGCTGCGCCTGGCCCTCGATTACCAGCGCGCGCTGGAAGCGTACACCCAGGTGTTCGCGCGCACCGGCGCCGAGGCGATGCAGCGTCTGCAGCAGACCCTCGCCGGCATGGCCGAACGCGGCGAGTCGGTCACCTCGACGCGGGTGCTCTACGACCTGTGGGTGGACTGCTGCGAGGACGTCTACGCGGACACCGTCTCCGCGCCGGACTATGCCGAGCTCTACGGCCGTCTGGTCAACTCGCTGATGGCCCTCAGGCACCAGCAGCGAGTCATCGCCGACGATGCGCTGGGAGCGCTCAACATGCCGACCCGCGAGGAGCTCGACACGCTGCACCGGCGCTTGCAGCAGGCTCGGCGCCACGCCGCCATGGCCGACGCCGAGCTCGAGCGCTTGCACCGCGAAGGCGCCGTGCTGGCCGAGCGCGTGCGAGTCCTGGAAGCAACTCGGACCGGCGACAAGGGCGGCGCGGCGGCGGTTGCCGGCAGAAAGCCGCGGCGCCGCAGGACGAAGGCGAAGAACCGTGCCGCCGATAAGGATTGATCCGCAGCAGAGCACGGAGGAGCTGCTCGCATTCAACCGTAAACTCGCCCTCGGCCTGGAGAAGCTGGCGCGGCTGCGCGAGACGCCACCCGGTGCGACGGCCAAGGAGGCCGTGCACCGGGAGGACAAGCTCACCCTGTTTCGTTTCCTGCCGCCCGCTCCCGGCCCGCGCCGGCGCGTGCCCCTGCTCGTCGTCTACGCGCTCGTCAACCGACCCTACATGGCCGACCTGCAGCCCGACCGCTCGCTCATCCGGGGTTTGCTTGAGACCGGGCTCGACGTCTATCTGATCGACTGGGGCTATCCCGACCAGGCCGACCGGTATCTGACGCTCGACGACTACATCAACGGCTACCTTGACCGCTGCGTCGACGTCGTGCGCGAGCGCCACGACGCCGAGTCGATCGACATACTCGGCATTTGCCAGGGCGGCACCTTCAGCCTGTGCTATGCGGCACTGCACCCGCAGAAAATCGGCAGGCTGGTGACCATGGTGACGCCCGTGGACTTCCACACCGCCGACAATCTGCTCGCGAGATGGATCCGGCACGTCGACGTCGACCTGCTGGTCGACACCACGGGCAATGTCCCCGGCGAGCTGCTCAACTGGACCTTCCTGTCGCTCAAGCCCTTCCGCCTGACGGGACAGAAATACATCGACATGGTGGAGATGCTCGACGACGAGGAGCGGCTTGCCAATTTCCTGCGCATGGAGAAGTGGATCTTCGACAGCCCCGACCAGGCCGGCGACGCCTTCCGCCAGTTCGTGAAGGATTTTTTCCAGGAAAACCGGCTGGTCAACGACACCCTGCAGCTCGGCGGCAGGCCCGTGCGGCTCGCCGATATCACCGCGCCGGTGCTCAACGTCTTCGCCACCGAGGACCATCTCGTACCGCCGAGTGCATCCAAGGCGCTGCGCGGTCGCCTCGGCGGCGACTACACCGAGGTGGCCTTCGAGGGCGGGCACATCGGCATCTACGTCAGTGCGCGCTCACAGCGCCAGGTACCCCCCGCCATCGGTGAGTGGCTGCGCCGGCCGCGCACACCGTCTCGTCCGTCGGGCAAACGACGTCTCAGCCGGGAGACTCGCGGGTGATCCGCAGCCGGATCGCGCTGATGCCCTGCTCGGCGAGACGCTTGTCAACCGCGGCAAGCTTGTTCAGGTCGATGAACGGCCCGAGGCGCACGCGGTAGAACTCGCCACGGCTCTGGATCGTCACCTTCTGAATGTGCGCCTCGAGACCGGCGAGCGCCAGGCGCGCCTTGAGCCGGTCGGCGTCCGCGTAGCTGGCGTAGGAACCCGCCTGCAGCATGAAGAACACGCCCTCCTGCGCCTTTGCCGGAGGCGGCGGCTGGGGCTCGGAGCGAGCGGCCTCCTGCGGCAGCACCGCCTCGATTTCCGGCAGCACGGTGTAGAAGTCGAACTGGGTCGCCGGCCGCGGGGCGGGGCCGCTCGGGGCGGGCTGCGCCGAGCTCGGGCGCGGCTTGGACCGCGAGGCCTCGACGAGGTTCTTCAGTCCGCTGCCGATGTCGGCGGGGCTCTCGCCCCTCACGCCGAGGTACAGCGCGGTCAGCGCGGAACCCGCGATCAGACCCACCGCCAACATGGCGAATCCCGAGGCGACGCTACCGCTGCGGTGCGCGTGCGGTTGCCTGCGGCGGTGACGACGGCGGGCCTGGCTCATCTGAAGCCTCACATCCGTCTGGGCGCCGACACGCCCAGCAGGGCCAGCCCGTTGGCGAGCACCTGGCGCGTGGCGTCTATCAGGCCAAGGCGCGCCGCGCGCAGATCCGACTGCGCTGCGATGAAGGGGTGGGCGTTGTAGTAAGTATGGAATTCGTTGGCAAGCTCGCGCAGGTAGTAGGCGAGCTGGTGGGGGGCGAAAGCGAGCGCGGCGCTCTCCACCACCTCCGGGAACCGCGACAGGCTGCCGAGCAGCTCCAGCTCGCGGTCCTCCTCGAGCAGAGCGTAATCGGCGCCGGCGTCGCCGGCCGCTGCCAGACCCCTGTCCTCGAGCTGGCGAAATACACTGCAGATGCGCGCGTGCGCGTACTGAACGTAGTAGACGGGATTGTCGTTGGACTGGGACTTCGCCAGATCCAGATCGAAATCCATGTGCTGCTCGGGCTTGCGCAGTGCGTAGAAAAACCGCGCGGCATCCCTACCGACCTCCTCTCGCAGCTCGCGCAGCGTCACGAACTCACCTCCACGGGTGGACATCGATACGCGCTGCTCGCCGCGATAGAGAATGGCGAACTGGACCAACAACACGGTCAACGCCTCGGCGTCGCAGCCGCGCGCCGCCAGGGCCCCCTTCATGCGGGCGATGTGGCCATGATGGTCGGCGCCCCAGATGTCCACCAGGCGCTCGTAGCCGCGCTGCATCTTGTCGAGGTGATAAGCGATGTCCGAGGCGAAATAGGTGTGGCTGCCGTTGGCGCGCAGCACGACGCGATCCTTCTCGTCGCCGAAATCGGTGGAGCGGAACCACCAGGCGCCCTGCGACTCGTACAAGTGGCCGCTGCGCTTCAATTCCTCCAGCGTGCTCGCCACAGCTCCGTCGCGCAGCAGAGCCCGCTCCGAGAACCAGCGGTCGTGGTGAACCCCGAACTGCTCGAGATCGGTACGTATGTTCTCGAGAATCATGTCCCGCGCCAGCTGCAGCACCCGCTCGAAAGCCTCGGCGCCGAGCGTCGATCGACCACGTTCGATCAGCGTGTCGAGGCGCTGCTCGGGTTCCTGCGGCAAGTCGGCCATCAAGTCGTTGGTGGCCACCGCCAGAGCATTCCCGACCTGCCGGTGCAGCGCCGCGGCGATGTCGTAGATGTAGTCGCCCCGGTATGCATTGTCTGGAAACGGCAACGCCAGAGCGCAGAGCTCCAGGTAGCGAAGCCAGACACTGAGAGCGAGAATGTCCATCTGGCGGCCGGCATCGTTGACGTAGTACTCGGCGTCCGCGTCGAATCCCGCTGCCCGCAGGACCCGCACCAGAGAGTCCCCGTAAGCCGCGCCGCGACCGTGACCGACGTGCAGCGGTCCGGTGGGGTTTGCCGAGACGTATTCCACCAGTACGCGGGTGCCCGCGCCGATCCGGCTCGTGCCATAGGTCTCGCCGCGCCGCCGGATGTCGTCGATGAGCCGGCGCAACGCGTTGGCGCCGACGAAGAAATTGATGAATCCGGGCCCCGCGATCTCGACGCGCTCGACGAGTTCCGAGGGCGGCAGCGCCGCGGCCACCTTTGCGGCCAACTCGCGCGGGCGCTCGCCGACGGACTTCGCCAGCGCCAGCGCCACGTTGCTGGCAAAATCGCCGTGGCTCTTCTGCCGCGCCCTTTCCACGTGCACTTCGACCGTGCACTCGGCGGGTATCGCGCCCTCGGACTTGAGCGCACGCAGCGCGCCCTCGATCAGCTCGTGTATGTCCTGCTTCACTTTGCGATTCGTTCGCTGCGGGTGGGCCGACCGTGGTGTCGCGTCGCGGAGGCGCAGCGGATTCTACCGCCCGCTACCCCGCAGCGAGAAGCGGCTCAGCGCACCTCGCCGGGCGCGCCGCTCGAGCGTGACCCCGAATCCGCGCGCGTCGACCGGCGGGCGGCGACATCGACGGCGCGGCCAACCCGATGGGCGGTGATCATCGTCAGCGCGGCGGCGGCGGCGAACGCGTACAGGCCGAAGTGAACCTCCACGCTGGCGAGGGCCCCCAGCTTCACGCTCGCCAGCAGGACGGCCACGACGAAGACGTCCAGCATGGACCACTTGCCGAGCGCACTCAGCCAGCGCAGATAATGCAGCGACCGCCGCAGGCGCTCCGGCGGCGTGTTCCAGACGCGGTAGAGCAGAGCGATCTTGCACAGCGGCAGCACGATGCTGAAGGCGGCGATGATAAGGAACAACAGATAGTGGCCCTCGCGCCACAACGCGCCGACCCCGGACAGCAGCGAGAACTGGTTCGTGATCCACACGAGCTTCTTCAGCGTCAACATCGGCGCCGCAATGCCGACGAGCAGAGCGACCAAAGCGCAGGTGATGAGCACATTGACGAGAAGGCGCTCGCGTCGGCGGCGCGTCGGCGGCTCGGACATCAGTACATCTCCATGGGATCGACGTCCAGAGACCAGCGCACCGTGCGCGAGCGCGGCTCCGCGTCGAGACGCTGCATCCACTCGTCGAGAAAGGCGTGCAGCTCGCGGCGTTGCGGGGCACGGACCAGCAGCTGTGCCCGGTAGCGACCGGCACGCCGCTCCATCGGCGAGGGCACCGGGTCCATCAGACTCACCGCCGTGCGCTGCCGCAGGCGGGCGCCGAGGCGGTGGGCGCAGCGCAGGTACGCGAGCGCGGCGCCGGGTCGCGCCGACTCTGCTCGCAACAGTGCCAGATGGGCGAAGGGTGGGTAGTCGGCCTGGCGCCGCTCGCGCAGGGCGATGGCGGCGAGACGGCCGTAGTCGTGGCGCGCAATCTGCACGAAATAGGGGTTCTCCGGGTGCAGGGTCTGTATATACACGACGCCCGGCTTGTTCCCGCGGCCGGCGCGGCCGGCGACTTGCATCACCTGCTGAAAGAGGTGTTCCGGCGCCCGGAAGTCGAGGCTGTAAAGCCCCTGGTCGACGTTGACAATGCCCACCAGCGTCACGCCGGGAAAGTCGTGACCCTTGGACAGCATCTGCGTGCCGATGAGGATGTCGGCGCGGCCTTCCTCTACCTGCGACAGCTGCTCCTGCAGTGCGCCCTTACGGGCGGTGGTGTCGCTGTCGATTCGCACCAACTGCGCCGCGGGGAAGCGCTTCGCCAGCGCCTCCTCCACGCGCTGTGTTCCGGCCCCGCCCCGATACAGCTTCTCCGCACCGCAGTCGGGACACTGTGCCGGCGCGGCCACGTTCGCACCACAGTGGTGGCAGCGCAGACGCTCGCTGCGCCGGTGCAGCGTCAGCCGCGCGTCGCAGCGTCGGCACTTTGCCTGCCATCCGCAGCCTTGGCACATGACCACCGGGGCAAAACCACGCCGATTGAGAAAAATCAGGCATTGCTCGCCGCGAGCCAGGTGGCGCTCCATGGCCTCCAGCAGAGGTGGGCTCAAACCGTCGCGCAACGCCAGCCGCTTGAGGTCGAGCAGATGCACCGCCGGCAGCAGCGCACTGCCCGTGCGCGCGGGCAGCTCGAGCAGTGTGTAGCGAGCACTATGGACGTTGGCGAGGGTCTCCAGCGACGGGGTTGCCGAACCGAGCACGACGGGCACGCCGAGCATGCGCGCACGCTTGATGACGACATCGCGGGCATGGTAGCGAAAACCGTCCTGCTGCTTGTAGGAGGGGTCGTGCTCCTCGTCCACCACCACCACGCCGAGACGGAGCACCGGTGCGAAAACCGCCGAACGGGTGCCGAGCACCACCGCGGCGGTGCCGCTGCGCGCCTGCCACCAGGCGCGATGGCGCTCGGACTCGGACAGCCCGGAGTGGATCACGGCGATGGGGACGCCGAGGCGGGTGCGGAAGCGGCGCACGAGCTGCGGCGTCAGCGCGATCTCCGGCACCAGCACCAGCGCCTGGGCGCCGCGCCGCAGCGCCGCCGCCACCACCTGCAGATACACCTCGGTCTTCCCGCTGCCGGTGACGCCGTGGAGCAGAAAGACGTGAAAAACCGACAAACTTGCGCACACCTGCGCGCAGGCCTCCTGCTGATGTGGGCTGAGCTCCGGCCCGGGCTCGCCCCCCTGGGCCTCGGCGCCCGAGACGCTTGCCGCGCGGCGGCACACCCACCCTTTGCGCTCGAGCAGACGCAGCGCCCGCCGCGCGCCGCCGCCGCGTGCCGTCAGCTCCTGGGCCGTGATCTCCTCCCGCGCTGCGAGTTCGGCCAGCAACGCCCGCTGCGCCGGCGCCCGCTTGAGGGCATCGGCGCCCAGCCGCCGCCCGCTCTCGCTCGCACGGAACGCGACTGTCGGCGTCGCCGGCGCCAGGGCACCCCCGCGCCGCAGGGGCGCGGGCAGCGCCGCGTGCAGCACCTCGCCGAGCGGATGGTGGTAGTACGCGGCGCTCCAGCACAGTAGCTCCGTGAGCGCATCGCCGAAGACCGACTCGTCGTCGAGAACTCTGTCGAGGTCCTTGAGCTGCCCGCCGGGCGGCACGCTCACGTCGACCGCCCCCACGACGACGCCGACCAGGGTGCGCCGGCCGAACGAGACCCGCACGCGGGCACCGCGCACGGGCGGCACGCCGTCGCGGGGGCGATAGTCGAACACGCGCCGCACCGGCACCGGCACGGCGACGCGGACGATCGCCTTCGGCTGTCTGGCGGCGGCGCTCACCGCGGCGAATTTAGCACAGGGCCCCGCGCCTCCTACGCGTGACCCTTGCCCGGCGAGGCTTCACTTTTGTTGCATTCAAACAGCTGTGGATAACTTTGTGCACAAAGTTCGGCGCGGCGCGGCGCACGGGCCCCTTGCGTTCCCCCGGGATCGCCCGCTGGGCAGAGATCGCCGAGCTTTTTCTCTTTAAAACAAGGGATTCGCGCTGAGCCACCGGCGCGCAAGCCGATGCGGCGTGCGCTTCTCCGGCGGCGGACCCGTTGTGCATAAACAGCGCCGCCACAACCGCGGACCGACCCGCCGCGGCGCGGACAACAACGTCCTCGATTCAGGCTGTTAGCATAATGTTCTTCAAGGCCACCCGAAATTGCACGCGTAACTCGTCCGCCATCGACCTCGTGTCCGTCCCACCGCAAACCGTGCCCGACTGGGAAGCCATCGCCGCGCTGATCGGCGCCGCGACGGGCTCGCGGCTCGGGCGCACCCGGGCGCAATCCGTCGGCGGTGGCTGCACCCATCAAGCCTGGACCCTCATCGCCGGCGAGGAGCGCTACTTCGTCAAGCTCGACCTGGCGCACCGCTTGCCCGTGTTCGAGACCGAGGCGGCCGCACTCGCGGAGCTCGCGCGCGCCGCCGCCGTGCGTGCGCCGCGCTCGATCTGCTGCGGCACACTGGCCGGCAACGCCGTCCACGTTCTTGAGTACCTGACCCTCACATCCCCAACCGACGCCACACTCACGCGACTCGGTCACGAGCTCGCCGCGCTGCACCGGGTCCAGGGGTCACGCTTCGGCTGGGCACGCGACAATCACATCGGCGCGACACCGCAGTGCAACGCCCCGAGCGCCGACTGGGCCGAGTTCTGGCAACACAGGCGACTGGGCTATCAACTGGAACTGGCGGGGCACAACGGCTACGGCGGCACGTTGCAGCGCCGGGGCGAGCAGCTCCTCGGCCGGATCGGGGCCCTGCTTCGCGACCACCGCCCCGTTGCGTCGTTGCTTCACGGCGACCTGTGGTCGGGCAATTACGCCGCCGATGTGGCCGGCGCTCCCGTCGTCTTCGACCCGGCGCTGTACTACGGCGATCGGGAGACGGACATCGCCATGACAGAGCTGTTCGGCGGCTTCGGCCCGGGCTTCTACGCCGCCTACCGGCAGGCATGGCCCCTCGAGAGCGGCTACCCCACGCGGCGGACCTTGTACAATCTTTACCATGTGCTGAATCACCTCAATGTCTTCGGTGCCGGCTACCTGCACCGCGCCGAGCGCATGATCGACGAGCTGCTCAGCGAGACCGGGCACTAGCGCCGGGCCCCCCTCACCCGAAGGCGGCGGCGACGGCGCCGCGCGCCGTCGTGCTAACCTTGCTTCCCGTTGGGTTCGCACACGAGACCATGCCGCCAAGATCCCGAGCCGAAGTCGAGGGGCCCCAGCCTTGCAGCGCAATGTCGACGTAGCCGTCATCGGTGCGGGCAGCGCCGGCCTCGCCGCACTGAAGCAGGTCGCCGCCGCCACCGACAGCTATGTCCTCATCGACGGCGGCGAGCTGGGTACCACCTGCGCGCGCGTGGGCTGCATGCCCTCCAAGGCGGTGATACAGATCGCCGACGACTACGCGCGTCGAAACCTGTTCGCCCGCCTGGGCATAGACGGCGCGGCGGGCGTCCGCCTCGACGTCGCGGAAGCCCTTGAGCACGTCCGCGACCTGCGCGACATCTTCGTCGACCGCGTGCTGGCCGGGACCATCGACGAGCTCGGCGACAGGTTCCTGCCGGAGCGCGCACACATACTCGGCCCCGATTCAATCCGCGTCGGTGCTGCGACGATACGCGCCAAGCGCATTGTCATTGCCACGGGCTCACGGCCCATCGTGCCCGAGGCGTGGCGGCGTCTGGGCGACCGCATTGTCACGACAGATGAATTCTTCGAGCAGGAATCCCTGCCCGGTGCCATAGCCGTCGTCGGCCTCGGCGGCGTCGGTCTCGAGCTCGGCCAGGCCCTTTACCGCATGGGCTGCGAGGTCACCGGCTTCGACCGCCTGCCGGCGCCCGGCGGCGTGACCGATCCGGCGGTGGCGAGCTGCGCGGCGGAGGTGATCGGCAGGGAGTTCCCCTTGCATCTGGGCGCACCGGTGACGCTCAGCGCCCGCGAGCGCCGCATCGAGGTGAGGAGCAACGAACACGGTGTCGTGGTGGACAAGGTCTTGGCGAGCGTCGGCCGCCGGCCGAATGTCGACGGCATCGGCATCGAGAATCTGGGAGTCGAACTCGACGCGGGCGGCGTGCCGCTGTTCGACCCGCACACCATGCAGGTCGGTGAGCTGCCGGTGTTCATCGCCGGCGATGTGACCGCGCGGCGGGCGATACTTCACGAGGCCGTGTTCGAGGGTCGCGTTGCCGGCTTCAACGCGGTGCAGCCGCGCCCGATCGCCTTTGCACGCAAGACTCCGCTCACGATCACCTTCACCGACCCCAACCTGTGCGCGGTCGGCGCGGACCTCGCCGAGCTGCCGGCCGACGCGAGCGTCGTCGGCGAGGTGCGGCTGGGGTCGCTCGGCCGCGCGCTCATCATGGCCAGGAACCGGGGCGTGCTGCGCTTGTACGCCGACGCGCGCAGCGGGCGGCTGCGCGGCGGCGCCCTGCTTGCGCCTGACGGCGAGCACATCGCGCACCTGCTCGCGTGGTGCATCGAACGCCGGCTCGGCCTCGTCGACCTGCTGCGCCTGCCGTTCTACCACCCGACGCTCGAGGAGGCGCTGCAGGCGGCGGCGCGCGATGCGCTTGCCAAGCTGGGCACGCACCCGCCCCATCCCGCCGACCTGGAGCCGCTGGCGTCATCACCCACCGGCGCGTGACGGCGCCTCAACGCCGCAGAATGTCCGCCACGTGGGTGGGAAAATCACCGCCGCGGCGGTCCTCGCAGTAGCGCCGCAGCGTCGCCGTGACGACACGAAAAGCGACCTCGTCCCAGGGGATCTCTTCTTCCCCGAAAAGCGCTACATCGAGGCTCTCGGGACCGGGAGCGAAGACGCGCTGGGCCAGTCTGGCGCGAAACATCAGGTAGACCTGACTGATGTGGGGAATGTTGTAAAGCGCGTAGAGGCTAACCTCCTCCACCTCGGCCCGCGCCTCTTCGAGGGTTTCCCGCACGGCGGCCTCGGCCGCGGTTTCTCCGTTCTCCATGAAGCCAGCGGGTATGGTCCACAAGCCACGGCGCGGCTCGATGGCACGGCGGCAGAGCAGGATCTTGGCATCGCACTCAACGATGCAACCGGCCACGATTTTGGGGTTTTGATAGTGGATCGCGCCGCAGGCGTCGCACACGTGACGCGGCAGATTGTCACCGGGAGGGATCCGGCGCCCGACGCGGGCGCCGCAGTGGCTGCAGAAATTCATGGGTCGGCGACTGGCGTCGGCCTCGGGTTCCGTGGATGCCGTGAACGGATTCGCGGCGGCGCATGCCGGCTGAGTACGAGGATTGCTAATATGCCATTGCTGGTGACCGCAGGCGAGGCCACGTACCCTCGCCCCCCCTGCCGGCTCGCTGCCGGGGCGGCCGGCGGCGTCAACAGCGGCCACGACCGCCGTTGCCCCTGCCTACGAGCGATACCCGACTTTGCACCGCGCGCACCGCCGACAAGCACGAGCTCCACCCGCTGTCGGTTCAGTCGCCTGAAACCGACGTCCGCTCTCTCGCCCGCGTTTACGAGACACAGCGGGTCAGGCCCGAACGCCCTCTTCGCGAGGATTTCAGCGGCACCGCGCTGCTCACGTCGCATTGGACACGGCGCGGCCGTGACTTCTCGGCCGAGGCATTCGACTTCGATCCCGAGCCGCTGGAATGGGGACGCCGACACAGCCTGGCGCCCTTGTGCGAGCATGCCGCACGTGCGTCGCGGCATCAGGCCGACGTGAGCGCGGCGAGCCACAGGACGCCGGACATAGCTGCGTGCAGAACTTCTCCTACTGGGCCTTGCGCATGCGCTTGGAAATGCTCGAGCACTTCACCGCGGTCCACAAAGATCTCCATGCCGAGGCCGTCCTCGTTCTCGACGCCCACGGGGGCCCCGAGAGCCCGGAACAGCGGCAGGAGGAAACGAGAATCGCGGAGGGCTTCACGTACGAATGGCATCAGGCTTACTTCTCACCCGTCACCCACGACGCGCGGCTGCTCATGCACTTTCACTTCCCCGACTGATCGCGGATACGGCGGGCTTTTCGCTGCGAGTGGCGTGTGTGGAGCATACCCGGGATCCGGGACATACTCACCGAAGCCGGTTCTGGGCGGGTCGACTGCGGCCAGGAGGGCACGGCAGCGGACAGCGAAGGCGGCAACGGCGTTTTTCGCAGGACGCGCCACGGCACGAACGATGTGTCCGCGATCGCCTGTCTGGCGGCGTCGAAGCAGACCGCCAGCGCTCAGTCGTAGCCGGTCAGTTCGACATAGCCGTGACCGATGGGCACGTCCGGCGACGCGGCGCTGCGAATCGAGACGGCCCCCTCCCAGTAACGGAACGAGGCGTTCAGCTCCTGATCCCGCAGCAGCGGCCGCACGACGAGGTCCAGCGGCACGGTTTCGATCCTCACGCGCCAGGAAATCGGGTACGCCACGCCGGTGGCGGGGCTGCGCCAGCGCTCCAGCACCTCGACGGCAACCTCGTCGTGCACAAGCCTTATGCTGGCGCCGTCCGCCGCGACCAACGTGCCGCTGCTGTAGGGGTCGACGCCACCGTCCTTGCGGCGCAGTCGGTAGAACATGAGCTCACGCCCGTCGTCGAGCTGCAGCGCGAACCAGTCCCAGCCCTGCTGCTCGGGCGCGAGCGCCGAGGTGGACCACTCGCGATCGAGCCAGCTTGTGCCCCTGACGTCTTGGCTGAGCTCACCGGTGCGGACCCTGCCGCGGGTCTGCAACCGCGTCAGGGAGTAGTAGTAGGAGGCATTGCCGGTAGCAGCGCTCTTGCGGCTCAGGCCCTGTTCGCCGTGCAGCACGGCGGGCTTGCTGCTGTCGAGCTCCAGGGCGACCTCGACGTCTTCCTGGCGCGCCCGCAGGCGCAGCGCCAGGCAGCCCGCACAATCGCGGAAGACGCCCGGGCGTTCGCTCACCGACCAGTCGTCCAGCCACACGCGAAACGGCTTGCTGTGACTGCCCGCCAGACCGAGTGCGCCGCGGCCGAAACGCTCCCAGAAGCGGAAACGGCCGGCATCGACGTCCGTCAGGGAGAAGTGCGCCATGTACACCTGTCGGGTCGCCCAGGCCGTGCGCGGTTCGACCACCTCGTCGGGGCTGAGCGCGAAGCGGAAGAATGTCAACTGGTAGCCGAAGCGGCGCCCGTCGGAGGCGGCGAGATTTCCGGTGAAGTACCACCACTCGGTCTTGTAGGGCGGGTGCGCGCCGTGATCGTCCGGGAAAGCGAGCGGCTTTGGCGCGAGGGCGCGCTCGAAGCCGGCATCGACGTCGTCGCCGAGGACACTTTCCAGGGACAGCGCCGGCGACGTCTGCGCGTCGCGGCGTGACCACAGGAAGCTCGACACCGCGACCGCCGTCGCCGCCGCCAGCGCGACCCACGCAACGCTTGCACGCGACAACGCCACGCCACTCACTCCTCGCGCAAGCCCGCGGCCGGCAACGTCCGGGTCATCCGCCAAGCAGGGTACAGGCCCGCCAGCAACGCCGCGCTGATCGCGAACAGCAGGGACTGGAGCAAGATCGAGACGTCGACGCTGAACTGCATGCTCCAGCCGAAGGAGCGCCGATTGATGACCGCCACCAGGACGTAGGCCATGCCGATCCCCAGGGGAGCTGCGAGCAGACCGGCGGCGGTTCCCATCAACCCGGTCTCAGTGAGAATCATGCGCCACAGCTCCCGGGGGGCGAGTCCCACCACGCGCAGCACCGCCACCTCGCGTGCGCGCTCGAGTTGTATCGCCATCAGCGCCGCCAGGATTCCGACCGCCGCCACCAGCACAGCGACCACCCGCAGCACCGCGGTCACCGTGAACGTGCGGTCGAACACCTCGAGGGACGCCGCACGCAAGGCACGCATCGAGCGCAAGCGCAGCCCCTCGGGCGCCTGTCCCATGGAAAGGATCTGCCCGACGACGGCATCGGCGCGTGCGTCTTCATCGAGGTAGAGCGACGCCGAAGTGATCACCGGGTCTTGCCAGTTCGCGAGGTAGGTCGTGCGGCTCATGGCCACGACGCCACGATCGGAGCCGTAATCGACGTAAACGCCAGCCACTGCGAACGCCCGTCGGCCGTGGACGGTGGGCAAAGGCAAGGTGTCCCCCACGCGCAGGCGGCGGTGGTAGGCAAAGGGCTCCGAGACGATCACGGCCTCGCCGCCCTCGAAGGCCTCCCAAACCGCATCGACCGACCCCTGCTTGAGCTGGAAGCCCTCGAACCCGCGTCGGTTCACATCCAGCGCGAACAGCTGCAGGCGTTCGTTCTCGCCCTCCAGCTCAACCCAGCGCCCGAGGGCGACGTCCGCCACGCCCGGCAGGGCGCGCAGCTCCTCGATGAATCGCGACTCCAGGCCCGCTCCGGCCCCGGTCGCCGGCAGCGACAAGTACACATCGGCACGCAGGTAGGCGCCGAGCCATTGCTGCACCGAGACGCGGAAGCTGCCGATCATCACGCCGATTCCGACGGTCGCAGCCACCGCCACGGTGAGCGCGGCCACCGCCACCCCCGTGCGGCTAAGCGCCGCGGCGACCCCGCGGGCGGCCATGCGGCCGACGAGCCCGAGGGCGGCGCCCGCCACGCGGGTCGCGGCGCGGACGAAGGCAACCGTGCACAGCGGCACCAGCAAGGCGTAGCCGAGAATGACCAGGAACAGGCAGAGGAAGCCCAGCAGCAGGCCGGCGCCCGGAACAGCCAGCAGCACGACGCCGCCCGCCGCCATGCTCGCGCCGACGAAAGCCGCCTTTGTCGAGCCGCCGCGAGCCGCCTGCTCCAGCGCCGAACGACTCAAGGCCTGCCGCGGCGGCGCACGCGTCGCCTCCAAGGCCGGCAGGCAGGCCGCGGCGGCACTGGCCAGCACGCCGATGGCGAGCGCCTTGGCGAGGGTGAAGGCTTGCAGCGTCGCCCGCGTCACCTCCAGCTGAAAGTACAGGTCGTTGATGGTGCGGGCGACGAAGCGCAGCAGGCCCTGCGCCAGAACGGCGCCGAGAGCGACCCCGAGTGCGCTCGCAACCGCTGCGATGAGCAGGGCCTCGAGCAGGATTGCGGTGAACACCTCGACGCGGGTAACGCCAAGCGCTCTGAGGATGCCGATCTGGGCGCGGCGCTGCACCACCGAAAAGGTCATGGTGTTGTAGATCAGAAACATGCCCACGAGAAGCGCGAGCAGGCTCAAGGCCGTGAGGTTGATCCGGAACGCGCGCGTCATCTGCCGCTGAGCATTGCCCCGGGAGCCCGCCGTCACCATACGCGCCGACGCCGGCAGCCGCCGCCGCAAGCGCTCCGCCTGCTCGACATCGGCGGCGACGAGATCGATGTGGGACAGCCGACCGCCCATTCCCAGCACGATCTGCGCCGTCGCGATGTCCGTGACGAAAGTCGCCGCAAGCCCCCCGCCGGCGGGCGAGTCACCGACGGCGAGGACGTCGAGGATGCTGAGCCCATGCCTTTGTCCGCCGGCAATCACGTCCGTCGCGGCTCCGGCGGCCAGCCCCAGGGTGCGCGCGGTCGCGTCGCTGAGGAGAACGCCCCCTGTTTCTCGCAACAGCGCGACGGCATCGACATCGAACTCGGCAAGGCGTTGGCCGAATCCCGCTCCAGCGAAAGGATCGATGCCGAGCAGTCTCATCCAGCGCCGCTCAGCGCTTGCCAGCCGTACCCAGCCCTCGACCACCGGCGCCGCCTGCCGGATTCCCTCCTCCACCCGCAGGCGGCGGTAAAGCGTCTCGTCGACGCCGTCCGGTCCGCCCACGATGCGGTGGGTTGCGCGCCCGGCAACGACGTCGTTCGCGAGTTCGAAGCCGCGCTCGGCACTGCTATTGACCATGTCGATGGCAACCACGACCGCCACTCCGAGCCCGATGCCGACGATCGAAGCGACCGTCTGCCAGGGTCGCGCCCGCAGAAAGCGCAGCTGTGCACGCTGAACGATCACGATGACTGAGGCGGTGCCACCGCGTCGACCGCGCGCAGCCCTCCGTCTTCGATCAGCAAGGTGCGGTGGGCGAGCGCCGCCGCCTCATGGCTGTGGGTGGCCATGATGACGGTCGTTCCCCTCTCCAGTGTCAGGTCGCGCAGCAGCGTGAGCACCGACTCGCCCGAGCGGGGATCCAGGTTTCCGGTGGGTTCGTCCGCGAGCACCACCTGCGGGCGATGGATGACGGCACGCACCACGGCGACACGCTGCTGCTCGCCGCCCGATAGGGAGTCGGGGAAGCTGCGCGCGCGTGCGGCCAGACCCACGCGCCGCAGCAACGTCTCAACGCGCCGGTCCGATTCCGCCGCCGCAACGCCGTTCAGCTCCAACGGCAGGGCAAGGTTCTCCGCCACCGTCAGCGTCGGTATGAGGTTGAAGAACTGGAACACGAAGCCGATGCGGCTACGCCTAATGCGCGTGCGCTCGGCCTCGCTCAGACCGCGCAGTGTGACACCGTCGATACGGACGTCGCCGGCGTCGGCGACGTCGATCCCGGCAATGACGTTGAGCAGGGTCGATTTTCCGGATCCGCTGCGCCCCAGGACAGCGACGAACTCGCCGCCGGCGAAGACAGCGTGCACGCCACGCAGCACCTCACGCCGCCGTTCGCCCTCGCGGTACGACTTGGTGATCCCGTCGAGCTCGATGCAGCCCTTGGCAGCAGACACCGAAGTCTCTCGCAGCTTGATGAGCGTCGTGGCGACGACCGCAGGGGCGCGCGCTCGCCCGCCTCAGCGCCGCCGCGCCCCGTAAGCGACGCTGGCCGCGACCTCGATTCCCGTGGGCGTATGCCGCAATCGGGCGACGAGCACCTCGACGCCGGCGCCGGCGACCCGCTCGAGACACTCGGCGTACTCGGGGTCGATGTGCCGTGCCGGCTCGAATCGCTTGCCCTCCGGGCGATTGACGGCAAAGACAATCACGCCGCGGTGGCCGCGCGCGACGGCCGCCGCCAGCAGCTGCAGGTGCTTGCGGCCGCGGTCGGTGACCGCATCGGGGAAGGCAACCGCGTCGCCGACGAGCAGGGTGGTGTTCTTGACCTCGACGTAAGCGTCGGCCGCCACGCCATCGCTCAGCAGCAGGTCGAAACGCGACGCGGCGAAACCTTGCGCCGCGAATGCCGGCTCACGGCGCAGCGCACGGTAACCCGTGAGCTCGGGTATCCGCCCCGTGCGCACGCCGTGCTCGACGACCTTGTTGACGCGGGCCGTGTTCACGCCCACCCACCCGCGGCCCATGTCCACGCGCTCCAGGGTCCAGGGGTACTTGCGATTCGGATTGGGGCTGCGGCTGATCTCGGCCGGAGCGCCGGGCCTCCAACAGCTCGTCATGGAGCCGGTGTTGGGACAGTGTGCGGTGATGACGCGGCCGTCGTCGAGCTCGACGTCCGCGAGGAAGCGCTTGTAACGACGGAGAATGCGCCCGCGCGTCAAGCGCCCGAGGTTCACCTGCCCGACTCCCTGTTTCCCGACGTTCACTTTGGCGAGCCCCGAGCCGTCACACGATCAGCCGCCGACGCACGAGCAGCACGGCAACACAGTACCCGACAGCCGCATAGATCAGCAGCACGGCAAGGTGCAGCAGGGGCGCCTGCACAGGCACGCCTGCGAGCAGCGGCCTCACTAGCGCGATAGCGTGCGCCAGCGGCAGTACCTGCACGAGGCTCTGGGCGGCGTCGGGCAACGTCGTCACCGGGTAGAACACACCACAGAATATGAACATCGGCGTGATCACCAGGGTGAAGTAGTAGCTGAAGAAGTCGTATGACGGCGACACCGCGCTCACGACCAGCGCGGGGGCCGCGAAACACAGACCAATGACGAAGTATACCGGCAAACTCAGCAACGCCTGCCAGCCCTCGACGGCGCCGAGCAGCGTCGCCACGGCGAAGATCGCACTGCTGCTGATCAGACTCTTCGTCGCGCACCAGAGCATCTCCCCCGCGACGATGTCGTCCACGCTCAACGGGGTCGCCAGCATCGCCTCGTAGGTGTTCTGGGGCACCATGCGCGTATGCACCGAGTACGTCGCCTCGAAGCTCGCGGTGTTCATCGCCGAGGAGGCCACCAGTCCGGACGCGAGGAAGGTGAAGTAGGGCATTCCCGCCATATCGCCGATGTAAAGACCGAGACCGAAACCCAGGCCCAGCAGGTAGATGAACGGCTCCCCGAAATTGATGAACAGGCTCGGGCCGACAAGCTTGCGCCACACGAGCGCATTGCGCCGCCATACGGCCAGCGCCCTGCGGCTGATCCGGGGCGGCTGCCAGTCCACGGTTGCCGGGGCGGCGCGACCGCGGCCCGTCAGCGCCGGGGGCCGCGCCCGGCGTGGGCGCTCGCCATAGTGGGGCGAGAACTCACTCGCCGAGCTCCCGCCCGGTGAGCTTGAGAAAGACGTCCTCGAGATTGGCGGGGCGATGCAGATAGGAGACGTTGCCGATCTGCTCCAGCACCCGGGCGACGGAGGCGCCGGTCGCCGTGTAGCCGTAGACGGTTGCGCCGACGGTCTCGACGCGGACGCCGTTCAGTTTGCTCAGCGCCTCGCGCACCCCCGCTCGATCCTCCTGTATCTCCACCACCTCCGGCTCGACGTGACGGCGTATGAGCGCCGCAGGCGAACCTCGAGCGATCACCCTGCCCCGGTTCAGGATCACCAACTCGTCGCACAGCCTTTGCGCCTCCTCCATATAGTGTGTCGTTAGCAGCAGGGCGATGCCCTCGCGCTTGAGGTCCCGCAGACGCGCCCAGATCATGTGCCGCACTTGAGGATCGAGTCCGGTGGTGGGCTCGTCGAGCACCAGGAGCTCGGGATCGTTGATGAGCGCCCGGGCGATGGACAGCCGCCGCTTCATGCCGCCGGAAAGGTTGTTGATCGGCGTGCGCGCCCGCTGCTGCAGGCCCACGAACTCGAGCAGGCGCCCGATGCGGTCTTCGAGGCCGCGGCGACGCAGGCCGAAATAACCGGCATAGACGAGCAGATTCTCCACCACCGTGAAATCGGGGTCGAGACTGTCGCTCTGGGGCACGACACCGATACGCGCACGAACCTCGCGGCTCGAGTCCGGCATCGGCAGGCCGAACACGGACAGCTCGCCGGCCGAGAGCGGCGACTGCCCCAGAATCATGCGCAGCGTGGTGGTCTTGCCGGCGCCGTTGGGCCCCAGCAACCCGAAGCAACCGCTTGCCGGCACGTCGAGATCGATGCCGCGCACCACCTCGAGATCGCCGAAAAATTTGCTCAGGCCGCGGGCCTCGATGACGCTTGCGGCGGCCTCGCCCACCCGCCGCCTGCCTCAGCGATGGGCCTGGCGCCGCGCGCGCTCCTCGCCGGCCCGCAAGATGGCGTCGATGCTGGGCGCGCACTCGCGGACCCGCTCAACGTGGCTCGTGGCCTCCTGCAGCGACCAGCCTCGGCACCAGGTCAGATACGCGATCGCCGTCGAGGGTGCGCGCTCCGCGCCCGCGGTACAGTGCAGGTACACCCGGTGACCGCCGCGCAGCATCTCGTCCAGAATGTCGACGGCCTGCGACAGCCTCTCGCGCAGGTCCTGCGGATCGAAATCGACGATGGGCACGCGCCGCAGGACGACGTTGTGTTGGCGGTAGGCCTCTTCGAGCCGCGTCCAGTCGATGCCCCAGTCGGTAAGATCGCGGTCGGTCTGCAGGTTGAGCACCGCCGTGGCTCCCAGCGACCCTGCCAGACGCTCCAGATCGACCGCGGTGCGGGGATGGGTGCCGACGTATAGCTCGGGCAATATCTGGCTGAAGTGGATCACTGCGTGCGTCTCCCTCACCCGGAAATCCCTGCGAGGGGCGCAGCTTAGCACAGCATCGGCCGCGCCCGCCGCTTCCCCACCCCCTGCGGGGCGCCATCGCCGACCCCGGTGCCGCCCTTGCGGACAGCGGCTAGTGCGGTCGCAGCAGCGGCTCGAGGTGTGCCCACACGTTGTTGAGAATGGTCCCCTGCGCCTCCGCGCTGGGATGCACGCCGTCGATCTGCATCATGCCGGGCACCGCCGCCACGCCCTCCAGCAGAAACGGCACCAGCGCGACCGCATACTCTTGCGCCAGCGCCGGGTACAGGGCCTCGAAGGCCTTCACGTAGGCGGGACCGTAGTTCGGCGGCAGGCGCATGCCGGCGAGGACGGCGGCACTGCCCTGCGCCAGCACCCCTTCGATGACGGCGGCCAGGTTCTCGCGCACGGTCTTCACCGGCACGGTGCGCAAACCGTCGTTGCCGCCGAGCTCGACGATGACCAGAGCCGGCCGGTATCGCCCCAGCGCGCTGTTGAGTCGCGCCAGAGCCGAGGAGGTCGTATCGCCGGCGATGCTGGCGTTGACGACCTCATGCGGGTAGCCTTGAGCACGCAGGCGCGCCCGCAGCAGGTCCACCCATCCCTCCTGCAAGTCCATGCCGTAAGCGGAGCTCAGGCTGTCGCCCAGGACAAGGATCACCGGCGCAGACGCCGTCGTCGGCGGCGGCGCCATCAGCATCAAGGCAAGCAGAAGAATTCGTAGCATGAGCACAAGACCGGGGCCCGCGATTGTGCGGGCGCAAACCGTCTGTAAGCAAGTGGCGAGCCCGGGGGGAACCCTGACGATACTCGCGGACGTCTCGCTGTCGGTGTCTGCCGGAGAGACGGTTGCGGTCATCGGCGTCTCGGGGTCGGGTAAGTCCACGCTGCTGTCACTGCTCGCGGGCCTGGATGTGCCGACGAGCGGTCGCGTGCAGCTTCTCGGCACCGATCTGGTTGCGCTCGACGAGGACGGCCGTGCGCGTCTGCGCGCGCGCCGCGTCGGTTTCGTGTTTCAGCAGTTTCACCTGCTGGGGAGCCTCACCGCGCTCGAGAACGTCATGCTGCCGCTGGAGCTCGACCCGCACGGCCGCGGGCCCGCACCCGTCGAGCGGGCGCGCCTTGCTCTCGAGCGTGTCGGTCTCGGCGAGCGCGTCCATCACTACCCCTCGCAGCTCTCCGGCGGCGAGCAGCAGCGCGTCGCCATCGGCAGGGCATTCGTCACCGAGCCGGACATCCTGTTCGCGGACGAACCCACGGGAAATCTCGACAAGGTCACGGGACAGCAGATCATCGAGCTCTTGTTTGCTCTCAATCGAGAGCGGGGCACGACGCTCGTTCTCGTGACGCACGACGCCGAGATAGCGGCGCGCTGCGAGCGGCGGCTGTCCCTCATCGGCGGGCGCCTGCAGGGATCTGGCGAGTGAACATGCTCTTGCTCGCGCTGCGCTCGCTGCGCCGCGAGTGGCGCGCCGGAGACCTGCGACTGATCATCGCGGCGGTGGTCGTCGCCACCGCCTGCCTGACCTCGGTGACCGCCTTCACCGATCGTTTCCACCGCGCCCTGCTGCAGCAGGGCAATGAGTTGCTCGGCGCCGATCTGGTGGTGCGCTCCTCGTTCCCACCGGAGCCCGCGTGGATCGACGAGGCCCGGCGTGAGGGCCTGCGCACGGCCCGCACCGAATCTTTCCGCAGCGTGGTCAGCGCCGGTGACCGGGCCCAGCTCGCCGAAATCAAGGCCGTGGATGCGAACTACCCCCTGCGCGGCGGCCTGCGCACCGCCGCGCGGCCGGGCCAAGTCGACGCGCCCACGGACGACGTGCCCGGCGCCGGAAGCGCCTGGGCGGATCACCAGTTACTGGCCCTGCTCGAGCTCGAAGTGGGCGACGCGGTGCGAGTCGGTGACATCGCCCTCACGATCACGCGCGTGCTGACGCTGGAGCCGGACCGCGGCGGCAGCGCGTTCATCATCGCCCCGCGACTGCTGATGAACCGCACCGATCTGCAGGCCACCGGTCTCATCGCTCCGGGCAGCATCGTCGCTTACCGGCTCCTGGTCGCCGGCGAGCCGCAGGCGTTGCGCGCATTCAGCGACTGGATACGACCGCGGCTGGGCTCCGGGACCTCTCTCCAGGACGTCTCGCGTGCGCGTCCGAGATTCCGAGTTGCCCTGGATCGCGGCGAGCGCTTTTTGGGTCTGTGCACGCTTGTCAGCGTGCTCCTGGCCGGCGTCGCCATCGCCTGGAGCGCCCGTCACTATGCCGAGCGACATCTCGACGGCGCTGCGATCCTGCGCTGCCTGGGCGCTTCCCAGGGTGAAATCATCGCCCTTCACAGCTACCAGCTCATGCTCACGGGGGCCGGCGCGGGCGTGGCGGGAGTCGCCCTCGGTTACGTCGGCCAGCAGGCCCTGTTGCTGCTGCTGCCGCAGATGCTCGGCGGCAGCCTGCCGCTGCCGGGCGTGATGCCGGCCATCGTCGGCGTCGCCGTGGCGCTGGTCATGTTGGTGGGTTTCGCGCTACCGCCGGTGCTGCGGCTGCGGCACGTGCCGCCCTTGCGCGTGCTGCGCCGCGAGCTGGGCGGCCTGCCGGCACGACTGTGGTCGCTCTATGCCGCGGCCGCCCTGGCGCTGGCCGTTCTGATCGCCGCCACGGCCCGCGACGTCGAGCTGGTGCTCTACGTGCTCGGCGGCACGCTGCTCACCGTAGCGGCGCTGGCCGTTCTCGCCCTCGGCTCGATTCGCGTCATGTCCCGGTTTCGTCTGCGGGCTGGATCACCATGGCGCTTTGGCCTGGCTAACCTGGCGCGCCACGCGGAGCTCTCGACGGGTCAGGCGGTGGCCATCGGCATCGGCATCACCGCCATGCTGCTCCTCACCGTCGTTCGCGGCGACCTGTTCAGGACGTGGGAGAATCGCTTGCCCCCCGGCACACCCAATCATTTCCTCATCAACATCCAGACCGAGCAGCGTGCGGCCGTGGCGGCGTTCCTGGCGCGTCGCGGTGCCGTCGGCGCCGGCTTCAGCCCGCTGGTGCGGGCCCGTCTGCTGGCGATCAACGGTCGGTCGGTGCGACCCGGCGACTACGAGGAGCCCTTCGCCCGGCGCTCTCTGGAGCGTGCCGCCAATCTGTCGTGGAGTGCCGAACTCGGCGACGACAACCGCGTCGTCGCCGGGCGCTGGTGGGGCCCGGACGAGTTCGGTCGGGCGCTGCTGTCGGTCGAGCAGGAGTACGCACGCGCTCTGGGCATAGAGCGCGGCGACGTCCTCACCTATCGGATCGGTGCCGATGAGGTTCGGCTCCGGGTCTTCAACCTGCGTGCGGTCGCCTGGGACTCCTTCCGCCCGAATTTCTTCCTCCTGGCGCCCCCGGGCGTCCTCGAGAGTTACCCGGCGACACTGCTCACCAGCGCCTTCGTCGCGCCCGGCGACGACGACTATCTCAAGGATCTGGCCGCGCAGTTTCCGAACCTGACGGACATCGACGTAGGCGCGGTACTCGGCCAGGTGCGCCGCCTCATCGACCGCCTCAATCGCGCCCTCGAGTTCGTCTTTCTGTTCACGCTAGCCGCGGGCGTCGTCGTGCTGGCCAGCGCGGCGCGGGTAAGCCAGGCGCAACGACGGCGGGAAGTCGCCGTGCTGCGTACGGTGGGAGCCCGGCACACACAGCTGGTGCGGGCACTGCTGGCCGAGTATGCCGTGCTGGGCGCGCTCGCCGGGGGCATGGGCGCCCTCGGCGCCATGTTCGTAGGCTATCTCGTCGGCGACCTTCTGCTCGGGCTGCACTACCGCCTCAATGCAGCGATGCTGCCGCTCGGGGTCGTCGCGGGCACGACGCTGGTGACGGTTACGGGGCTCGGATCGACCTGGCGCCTGCTGCAAACCCCTCCTTGGGAGAGCTTGCGCCGGGCCTGATGGGCGCGGCCGTCGCTGCTCGCGGCCGCCCTCGCGCAGGCGCCCTACGGTTTCACCTCGCGCAGCGCTCTGAAACCGGCGGTAAATCCGGCCAGCGATACCGGAAACTCCAGAGGACGCCGCGCGCCATCGTAAATGGCGACGTTCATGAGGGCGCCGCGTTTGAGGGCTTCCAGTGTCGCCGGCGCGATGGGCAAAGTGGCGTGACAACCGTCGGCGTTGCACTGTTCGAACGGCACGCGCATCGGCTCGCCGTCGTCGATCTGCAGCGCGACCCCCGGAGGCAGGTATGTGCCCAGCGGAGAGGTCAACACGGCGATGGGCTGCTCCTGATCGTCGATGTGGCCGACGGCGACATGAAAAATCCGCTGCCGTCCCTGCTTTAATAAGATATTCTGGAACAGATAGCACGTGACCCGATCCGGCGGCGACTCGCGGCATCGAAGCCCCCAGTCCTTGAAGGTCTTAACGGCGGGCTCCTGCCGATCGACGTCCTGGGCCCGCACGGGCTGGTCCCCGAGCACCGACGCCATCATCGCGACGGCAAGTCCCAGCAGCAGGGGCCGCGCGCACCGCGCGCGATGGCCTTTGCGCTTGAGGGCCATGTGCAATGTGCTTAAGCTCTTTGCCAGAATAACCGGCGCATGTGCGGCCGGACCTCAGTGCGGCTATGGCTCGCAAAACACTACGCGCTCTGCCGCGACCCTCGGAGGGACAGATGCAGATCGTCAGCAACCGCTTCAGCGACAACGGTGCGAACCCGACGAGCCGCGCGTTCTGCTCTCCCGACGAGCAAAGCCTCGTTACGCTCCCCTATGGTCGCAACCGGTGTTTGTCGGGGGCGCTTCCGCCTGCGGGTAGGACGGCGTTGCTTGTACTGTGGCACGATGCCGACGTACCGAGCAAGCCCGAGGTCGTCGCGCGACGGGGCCGGCGGATAGCGGCGCCGCTGCGGTCAGGGATACGCGAGGGCGCAGCCCGCGCGACCACGCAGCGCCCCACTCGCGACGTCGCGGCCTGAGCGCGGGTGAGCGTAGCCAGATTGCGCGTGGCCTCGATGCCGTGAACGGCCTTCGCAAAACACTTGGAGTTTTGGCTCTGGCGGCGCTCATCGCAGCGGCCGGCGGCTGCGGCTCACTGGAGAAAAAGCCACCCGGTAACGACACCGCGGCGGTGGATGCGGAGATCGCGGCCGCCGAGAACGACCCCTTCGAGGGCTTCAACCGGGCCATGTTCCGTTTCAACGATGCCCTCGACCGGGCCGTGGTCCGACCCATGGCGAGCGGCTACGTCGCGGTGCTGCCGCAGCCGCTGCGCAATCGCTTCCGCAGCTTCTTTCTGAACATGCTGGAACCGACGACGATCGTCAACGGTGTGCTACAGGGGAAGATTACGCAGGCGACTTTCGACAGCGTCCGGTTCGTGGTCAATACCACGTTCGGTCTGCTGGGATTCTTCGACGTCGCCTCGTGGTTCGAGTTGGAGCGCCACGAGGAGGACTTCGGTCAGACCTTCGCCGCCTGGGGGATAGGGAGCGGCCCCTATCTCGTGCTCCCGCTTTACGGGCCGAGCAATCTGCGCGACGGCATCGGCCTGATACCGCAGTATTTTCTTCTCGATCCCCGCATCGCGCTGTCCGAGAACGAAATTGTCTGGGGACTGTTGGCATGGGATTACCTCGACACGCGTTCGACGCTGCTCGGCGCGAGTCGGGTCCTCGACCTGCAGCTCGACCCGTATCTGTTCGTGCGCGAGAGCTACCGCCAGCGGCGGCTCAACCTCATCCACGACGGCAATCCGCCGCTGGAGACCTTGGAAGAGAAGTGGTAGCGGTGCCATCGCCCGCGGCGTCAAATGCCGGGTCGGCCTGATGGCGATCTACGCCGTAGGGGACGTGCAGGGTTGCTACCGGTCGCTCAAAGCGCTGTTGAGCAAGCTTCGTTTCAAGCCGAACTCGGATCGGTTGTATTTCACCGGAGATCTGGTGAACCGCGGTCCGAGCTCGGCGGACGTGGTGCGATTCATCGCCGATCTCGGCGCCTCGGCGAGCAGCATTCTGGGCAACCACGACCTCAATCTGCTGGCCGTGGCGGCCGGCGTCAGGCCCCTGCATGCGCGAGACACCGTGGCAGACCTGCTCAAGGCCAGCGACTGCGACGTCCTGCTCGCATGGTTGCGCGAAAGGCCGCTACTCATGTACGACATCGCCCTCAACACCGTCTTCGTCCATGCCGGTCTGCACCCGCTGTGGGATGCCGCGACATGCCGAGCCCTGGCGCGGGAGGTCGAAACCGCTCTCACGGGACAGGACGGCAGAGTCTTCCTTCAGAATACGTACGGCGATGCGCCGACCCGCTGGCACGAGGACTTGCAGGGCTGGGAACGCCTGCGCTGCATCACCAACATCATGACGCGGGTGCGTTATCTTGCCCGCGACGGGGCCGTCGACCTGAGCCACACAGGCCCACCCGGTTCGCAGCCGCGGGCGCTGCTGCCGTGGTTCCAGTGGCCGCGACGGCGCAACCGCAACGTGCGCGTCGTCTTCGGCCACTGGTCGAGCCTCGGGCCGTGGAGCGGCGACGGCGTTATCGGGCTCGACAGCGGCTGCGTGTGGGGTGGACAGCTCACGGCCGTGCGTCTGGATGCCGCGGCGGCGACGTTCTTCAGCGTGCCCTGCGCCGGCGCCTGAGCCCATCCACCCCGGGAGGCAACCATGAGTGAGGCAAAAAAATATCAAATCGAAGTCTACGTCAGCAGCGCATACGTGCCGGAGCAGTCGCAGCCGGCGTCGGACCGTTACGTGTTCGCATACACGGTCACGATCACCAATCGCGGCCGGATGGCCGCACAGCTGTTGACGCGCCACTGGATCATCACCGATGCCAATGACCGCGTGGAGGAAGTGCGCGGCGAAGGGGTCGTCGGCGAGCAGCCGCGGCTCGATCCGGGTGCCAGCTTTCGCTACACCAGTGGGACCGTCCTCGCCACCTCGGCGGGCACGATGGAGGGAAGCTACCGGTTGCGGGCGGAGGATGGCACCCGCTTCGACGCTGTGATTGCTCCGTTTACCCTCGCAGCGCCGGGAGCCGTTCACTGAGATTATGTATATAAATTATTGTTTTTATTGAATGTTTTTTATACATCGAGGTTGGAAACGGCGAACGCGTTCTTCTCGATGAATGCCCGCCGTGGCTCCACCTGATCGCCCATCAGCATGGTAAAGGTCTCGTCGGCGGCAACGCCGTCCTCAACGGTGACCCTCAGGAGCCGGCGCCGAGCCGCGTCCATGGTCGTCTCCCACAACTGCTCGGGGTTCATCTCTCCGAGACCCTTGTATCGCTGAATCGTGAGTCCCCGACGCGCCTCGGCGAGGAGCCATTGCAGCAGGGCGCCGAAGTTCGCCGCACGGTGCGACTTCCCGCCGCGCTGCACGACGGCGTCCGCGCCTACCCGCTGCTCCAGCTTCTCTCCGAGCGTGCGCAGAGAACGGTACTCCGAGGAAGCCACCAGGTCGGCATTAATGCGGGTGTGCGCAAAAAATCCGTGGCGGTTGCGCTCGACCACGATCTGCCAGCCGCCGCCGTCAAGCGCCTCCGCGCGGCATGCGTACTCGGAACCGACGTCCTGCTCCCGTGACAGCGCGGCCCCAATTGCCTCCGCGACCCCCTCGGCGGCAACCCGCTCGGAGAGCCGGTCGGGGGTAATAGTCGGCAGGTAGACGAGACAGTCGAGCACATTCTCGTCGTAACGGCGCGACAGCCGCTCTATGGTGCCGCGCACGGCGAGATACTCGGTGCACAGCGCCTGAAGCGTGATGCCGGTTAGGGGCTCCGCGGCGGCGGAGCCGCTGACGCTGGCCCCGTCGAGCGCGATCTCGAGAAGGTGCCGCTGCAGTTCCTCGTCGTCCTTGATGTAAATCTCGCGCTTGCGCGCGCTCACTTTGTACAGCGGCGGCTGGGCGATGTAGATATGGCCGCGGTTCAGCAGCTCCGGCATTTGTCGATAGAAAAAGGTCAGCAGCAGCGTGCGGATGTGGGAGCCGTCGACATCGGCATCGGTCATGATGATCACGCGGTGGTAACGCAGCTTGGCGATGTCGAAATCCTCCATGCCGATGCCGGTACCCAAGGCCGTGATCAGGGTGGTCACCTCGTCCGAGGAAAGCATCCTGTCAAAACGGGCTTTCTCGACGTTGAGAATCTTGCCCTTGAGCGGCAGCACCGCCTGAAAGCGCCGGTCGCGGGCCTGCTTGGCGGACCCACCCGCCGAGTCCCCCTCGACGAGGTAGATTTCGCACAACGCGGGGTCACGTTCCTGGCAGTCGGCAAGCTTTCCCGGCAGCCCGCCGAGGTCCAGTGCACTCTTGCGTCGCGTCATCTCCCGGGCCTTGCGGGCCGCTTCCCGGGCGCGTGCCGCCTCGACGATACGCTCGGCAATGACGCGCGTGTCACCCGGATTCTCGAGAAGATACGTCGACAAGTGCTCGGCGACGATCGACTCCACCGCGCCCTTGACGTCCGACGAAACCAGCTTGTCCTTCGTCTGCGAGGAGAATTTCGGGTCGGGTACCTTCACCGACAGCACGGCTGTCAGACCCTCGCGGCCGTCGTCTCCTGTCACCGTCACTTTGGCGCGCTTGGCGATGCCGATTTCCTCGATGTGCTGGTTGAGCGTGCGCGTCATCGCCGCGCGCAGCCCCGCCAGGTGCGTACCGCCGTCGCGTTGCGGAATGTTGTTGGTGTAGCAGAACGTGTTTTCCTGATAGGAGTCGTTCCACTGCATCGCCAGCTCGACCTGGACCTGGTCCCTGACGCCTTGGATATGAATTACCTTGCGATGGAGTGGGTTCTTGTTGCGATTGAGGTGCTCCACGAAGGCCGCGATCCCACCCTCGTACTCGAAAAGGTCCTCGGTGCCGTCGCGCTCGTCGCGCAGCAGCACGCGCACGCCCGAGTTGAGAAAGGAGAGTTCCCGCAGACGCTTGGCCAGCAAATCGCGGTGCAACACGATATCGCTGAAAATCATCGGGCTCGGCTTGAAATGAATCTCGGTGCCGGTGGTCGCGGCGTCGCCGATGACCCCGAGGCTGCCCTGAGGCACGCCGAGGCGGTATTCCTGGGCATAGAGCTTGCCCTCTCTGCGAATTCGTAGGCGCAGAAAATCGGACAACGCATTAACCACCGACACGCCGACGCCGTGCAGACCCCCGGAAACCTTGTAGGAGTTCTGGTCGAATTTACCGCCGGCGTGCAGAACCGTCATGATAACCTCAGCGGCGGAACGGCCCTCGGTCTCCATCAGGCCCGTCGGGATTCCCCGACCGTCGTCGGTCACGGTCACCGATTCGTCGGCGTGGATGACGACCTCGATGTGGGTGCAGAATCCGGCGACGGCCTCGTCGATGGAGTTGTCAACGACCTCGAAGACCATCTGGTGCAAGCCGGTGCCGTCATCGGTGTCGCCGATGTACATGCCCGGGCGCTTGCGCACCGCGTCAAGTCCCTTGAGAACCCTTATGTTTTCAGCGCCGTAGGCTTCTTCGGCTGGCATACTCGATCACTCCCGTCCGGATCCTCGATTGTACCATCGTGCCACGGCGCAGGGATCGCCGATCGGGCGCGTTCCACGTGAAACATGCCCCCGCACGGCCGGTTGCCGCTGGATGTTTCACGTGGAACATCCCCGACGGCCCCTTGCGGGGGAGTATCGCGAGGAAACCCGCGCGGGGCCGCAGCGGGGCGACCCTCGGCTGAAGAGGCAAGGAGGACGCCCGGCAAGCTTTCGGCTCGTCCTCTTGGCTTTTACGACGCCTTGCGCGCCTTATTCCTAAATGGGGCCGGGGGCGTGCTGAAACAAGCTGCTGGACGCCGCGCTACAGGCGCATCGGCATCACCAGGTAAAGCGTGGACGAATCCCCCGGTGCGTTCAGCGTACACCCGCTGTTGGCGTCCTGGAGACGCACCTCGATGTTCTCCGTGTGCAAGGCCTTGACGGCATCCATGAGGTAGGTGACGTTGAAACCGATTTCGATCTCCGTGCCGTCGTAGTCGATCGGCATCTCGTCGGTGGCCTCTTCCTGCTCCGGATTGTGGGCCGTGACCAGCAGGCGACCGTCGGCGATATTGACCCGAACGCCGCGGAATTTGTCGTTCGTGAGGATAGCGGCGCGCATCAGCGTATTGTGGAGTTCGATCCGGTCCAGCAACAGCGAGACGTTCAATTTCGGTGCAATGACGGCCGCATAATCCGGAAATCGGCCGTCGATCAGCTTGGAAGTGAAGACGGTGCCGCCAACGCTCACTCTGACGTGATTCGCATTGAAAGCGACCTCGAGCGGCGTATCGCCGCTCTCGAGAAACCGCGTCAGCTCGAGCACCGCCTTGCGCGGAACGATCGCCTGTCGTGCCTCGGCTTCCGGCACGGACATGTTTACCTGACTCTTGGCGAGCCGATGCCCGTCGGTGGCGACGGCCGTCAACACTGGACCGGCTATGTCGAACAACAACCCATTGAGGTAGTAACGGACGTCCTGATGAGCCATGGAAAAGGCCGTGCTCTCAAGCAGAGATTTCAGCGCACCCTGACTTAACTGAAAGCGCTCCTCCCACTGCGTCGTCTCCAAGCTCGGAAACTCCGCCGCCGGCAGCGCCTGCAGGGTGAAGCGGCTCCTTCCCGAACGTATGACCGCTTTGTCGCCGTCGGCCTCGAATTTCACCACCGCACCCTCGGGCAGCGCGCGGCAGATATCGAGCGCCTTGCGCGCGGTCACGGTGCAGGCACCTTCCTCGCCGCCAACCCCCTCGACGATGTTTGACACCTCGATTTCCAGATCGGTGCCCGTGAGGGTAAGCCGATCGCCTTCGAGGCGAAAAAGGATATTGGCGAGGATCGGCAACGTCTGCCGACGTTCCACCACCCCCGCGACCTGGGTCAGCGGTTTGAGGAGTCTGTCACGCTCTATCTCTAATTTCATTTTTTTAGAAGATTGTATTGATGATATGGGCGATGTATTGTGGGGAAAAGTAAAAATATTATATAAAAATCAATAACTTAAATATTAAACCGTCCTGTGGAAAGCGGGCGCGCAAAAGATCGGGAATCGCCGCCCGCGGCGCGCCCGGCGGCAAGACGCACAGTTTGTCCACAGCGCTGCTCGCCGACGGGATCAACCGCTGAGCAGCTTCTGCAGATTACCGTAGTCTTCCTTGATCTTCGCCTCCGTCTGCAGCAGCTCGGCGACCTTGCGACAGGCGTGGATCACCGTCGTGTGATCACGGCCGCCGAAAGCGTCGCCGATCTCCGGCAGGCTTAGGTTCGTGAGCTCCTTGGCCAATGCCATGGCAATCTGCCGCGGCCGCGTGATCTGGCGGTTGCGGCGCTTAGAGTGCAGATCGGAGACCCGCATCTTGTAGTACTCGGCGACCGTCTTCTGGATGTTGTTGATCGTGACCTGGCGCTCCTGGAACACGAGCAGGTCCTTGAGGGCATCACGTGCCAGCTCGAGGTCGATGGGTTGGCCCGTAAAGCGCGCGCTGGCAACGACCCGATGCAGCGCGCCCTCGAGCTCGCGCACATTGGAGCGGATCTGCTTGGCGACGAAGAACGCCACCTCGTCTGGGATCTCCATGCCGAGTACTCGCGCCTTCTTGTTCAGGATAGCGACCCGCGTCTCGAGCTCCGGCGGATCGATGGGCACGGTAAGCCCCGAGCCGAAGCGCGAGATCAACCTCTCCTGCACGCCGGTGATTTCCTTCGGAAAACGATCGCTGGTGATGACCACCTGGCGCTGTCCTTCGAGCAGAGTGTTGAAGGTATGGAAAAATTCCTCCTGCGAGTGCGACTTGCCGGCGAAGAACTGGATGTCGTCGATCAACAGGGCGTCCAGGGAGCGGTAGTGACGCTTGAAATCGTTGATGGCATTGTGCTGCAAAGCCTTGACCATGTCGGCCACGAATCGCTCGGAGTGGACGTAGGCGACCTTCGCACCGGCGTCGTGCGCCACGATGAGGTTCCCCGCGGCCTGCATGAGGTGGGTCTTTCCCAGGCCGACGCCGCCATAGATGAACAGCGGGTTGTAGGCACGACCGGGGTTTTCTCCGACCTGCATGGCGGCGGCTCGGGCGAGCTGGTTGGACTTGCCCTCGACGTGGGTGTCGAAGGTGAAGGTCTTGTTGAGATGGCCGGGTGCGTAGGGCTGATGGCTCTCTCTCGGATTGCTGCGTTGATCGCCGGTACCCTCGGGCCGCAGAGCGCTCGCCTGGCTGCCGATCTCGATGGAGACCGGCATCGGATCGCGACCGTAATCCTGAGCCAGCTCCCTGAGTCGGTCGAGATACTGTCGCCGCACCCAGTCCATCACGAAGCGGTTGGGGGCAAGCAGTCGCAGGCCGCCGTCGTCGGCGATCGCGTGCAGCGGCCGTATCCAGGTGTTGAACTGCTGGGAAGACAATTCGTCCTCCAGCCGGTCAAGGCACTTTTGCCAAACAGCCGGACAGCTCAAGCGGTGTCGTCCAAGAGGAGGCGGGGTGGCCGACAGTCTATCGCGTTCGCGCCCGCCCAGCCACCGTGAGACGGGCGCGCCTTTTTATCAATTCGCCGGCGCCGGAGCAAGACGCGGATGGGGCAGAGAAGGGACCCTGCGGCGGTGCCCGCGGCGGCGGTTGTTGACAAGCTTTCCAAGATCGCGTTAACTTTTTCTGTTTACGCTCTCTGCGTCAAAATCTTGGCCTGGAAACGATGAAGCGAACCTTCCAACCCAGTGAATTGAAGCGCAAACGCACCCATGGCTTCCGGGCAAGGATGCGGACCCGCGGCGGCCGCGCCGTGATCAAGGCCCGCCGCGCTAAAGGGCGCGCTCGCCTGAGCGCTTAACGCGCCGCCCTCGGCGGTGGCGCCGGCCTCCTCGAAGTACCCAAAGAGCCGGCGACTGCTGAAGGCGTCGCAATTCCGGACAGTTTTCCGCGATCACACCCGCAGCCGGGATGCGTGCCTCGGTGTCTTCGCAAGGGCAAACGGGTTGCCGCACGCGCGGCTCGGCATTGCCGTATCCAGGCGCGTATCGCCGCGTGCCACAGTGCGCAACCGCATCCGCCGCCAGATACGGGAGTCGTTCCGCCGGCACCAGCATCAACTCATGGGTCTGGACGTCGTGGTGGTCGCACAGGCGGGTTGCGCCGAGCGCGGCAACCACGCTCTGTGCGAGAGCCTCGTGCGACACTGGAGAAGGATAGTCAGGCAATGCGAAAGCTCATCACCGCCTTGATCCGGGGCTATCAGTACCTGCTGAGCTCCTTCTTCGGACCGAGCTGCCGCTTTCACCCGAGCTGCTCCGATTACGCCATCGAGGCGTTGCGTCGCCACGGTCTGGTCAGGGGGCTTTATCTCAGCTTGCGCCGCTTGGCCCGTTGCCACCCGTTGCATCCCGGAGGGCTGGACCCCGTGCCGGGCGGAGAGCGAGAGTGATGGACGCACAGCGCGCGGTCCTGCTGATCGCCCTCGCTCTGGTGCTCATGTTTCTGTGGCAGGCTTGGCTCGAGCACGAGCGCGCCAAGACGCCGACTCTCGCCCCGGCGCCGGTCGCGGAAACCGCGCCGACCCCCGCAGCGGAGCAGGGCGTCGTGCCCGAGGCGCCCGTGGAGAGCGACGTCGCGCCGGCCGCCGGCGCGCCCGCCGCGGCGGTGCAACCGATGCTCGCCGGCGCTGAGCAGATCGTGGTGGAGACGGATCTGGTACGAGCGGTTATAGACACCATGGGCGGCGATCTACGGCGTGTCGAGCTGCTGGCTTATCCCGTGGCCGTCGATCGCCCGGGCGATCCGTTCTCGCTCATGAAGGACGACGGCGCCGATATCTTCATCGGCCAGAGCGGGCTCATCGGGAGCGGGCGCGAGTACCCCACGCACAAAGTCCAATACCGCGCGCAGCAGCCGGAGTATCGCCTGGCTAACGGGCAGGACAGCGTGCGCATACCTCTGTCGTGGACGGCCCCCGACGGCGTGGAGTACGAGAAGGTCTACACCTTTCATCGCGATCGCTACCTGATCGACATCGACTACCGGGTCACCAATGCCTCAACAGACGAGTGGAGCGGGTATCTGTACGCGCAGTTTCTGCGCACGGAGGTCAGCGAGGATCGCGGGGGCTTGGGTTTCGTGCAGGCGCTGCCGAGCTACAAAGGCGGTGCCATCTACACACCGGAGGAGCGCTACGAGAAGATCGACTTCGGCGACATGCGCGATGCGGACCTCGAGCGCAACACTGCCTCGGGCTGGGTCGCCATGCTGCAGCATTACTTCGTCGGCGCCTGGTTGCCGCAGGCGGAGGCGGGTCCCTACCAGTTCTACAGCCGCGTCATCGACGGCGGACAACGCCCGCGCTACAACATCGGCTACAAGACGCTGCAGTCCGTGAGGGCACCGCCCGGCGGCACCACGGCGATCGCCACCCAGCTCTACGTGGGTCCGAAGGAGCAGGACCGGCTCAAGGAGCCCGCTGAGGGCCTGATCCTGACCGTGGACTACGGGTGGCTCACGCCCATCGCCTCGCCGCTGTTTTGGGTCCTGAACACGATCCACAAGATGGTCGGCAACTGGGGCTGGGCCATTATTCTGCTGACGGTGTTGATCAAGCTCGTGTTCTATCCTCTCTCGGCCGCGAGCTACAAGTCGATGGCCAAGATGAAAAAGCTGCAGCCACGACTGAAGACGTTGAAGGAGCGATACGGCGACGACCGACAGAAACTCAATCAGGCGATGATGGAGTTGTACAAGAAGGACAAGATCAACCCCCTGGGCGGCTGTCTGCCGATCCTGATCCAGATACCCGTGTTCATCGCTTTGTACTGGGTCCTGCTCGAGAGTGTCGAGCTCAGGCAGGCGAGCTTCATGTTATGGCTGAACGACCTGTCGGTGCCCGATCCCTACTACGTACTCCCGATCATCATGGGGGCGTCCATGTTGGTGCAGCAGCTGCTCAACCCCGCACCGCTGGACCCGATTCAGAAGAACATCATGATGGTTCTGCCGGTCGTGTTCACCGTGTTCTTCCTCTGGTTCCCGGCGGGGTTGGTCCTCTACTGGGTGGTGAACAACCTGCTGTCCATCGCGCAGCAGTGGTACATCACCCGAAGCCTGGAGTCGGCCAGCGGCTGAGTGACGGATGCCGGTCGCGTCGGGCATCGGCGTGGGTGCCGCGGCGATAATGTGGGCCCCCACCTGATAGGGGCACGCCCGCTGCCCCGCGGGGCGGTGCTTGCGTCCAGAGCCGCTCGCGCCGCCCGAGCATAGCCGACCGGGAGATTGGCGAGCGGTAAAGCCATGGCCCATAGCGACACCATCGTTGCGGTGGCGACGCCGCCGGGTCGAGGCGGTATCGGTATCGTACGTGTCTCCGGTCCGGGCGTGGCGGACGTCGCTGAGGCCGTGCTCGGCGGCCTGCCGCAGCCGCGGGCGGCGACCCTGAAGCGGTTCGGGGACGGGGATGGCGGCAGCCTCGATGAGGGTATCGCTCTGTTCTTCCCGGCGCCGGCATCGTACACGGGAGAAGACGTGCTCGAGCTGCAGGGCCACGGCGGACCGGTCGTGACGGACCTCATCGTCCAGCGCATCGTCAACCTCGGCGTGCGCCTCGCCCGACCCGGAGAGTTCTCCGAGAGAGCCTTCCTCAACGGCAAGCTCGATCTGGCACAGGCAGAGGCCGTGGCGGATTTGATCGAGGCCGGCAGCGCGACAGCGGCACGCTCGGCCGTTCGCTCTTTGCAGGGCGACTTCTCCCATCGGATACAGGCCGTGGTGACGCGCCTCACGGATCTGCGCGTGTTCGTCGAGGCGGCCATCGACTTCCCCGACGAGGAGATCGAATTTCTCGCCGAGGGCGACGTCGAGGCACGCCTCGCCACGCTGCTCGAGTCCCTCGAAGCACTGCTGGCGTCGACGCGCCAGGGCTGCCTGCTGCGCGAAGGTCTCAACGTGGTGCTTGCCGGACCACCCAATGCCGGCAAGTCGAGCCTTCTCAATGCGCTGGCGCAGCGAGACCGCGCTATCGTGAGCCCTGTGCCGGGCACCACCCGCGATCTGCTGGAGCAAGCCGTGCAGCTCGATGGCCTGCCGCTGCATTTCACGGACACGGCGGGACTGCGCGACGCCGGTGACGAGATCGAGAGTGAAGGGGTGCGCCGCGCGCTGGCCGCCGCCGGCAATGCGGACCTGGTGCTGCTGGTCGTTGACGACACCGAGGCCACCGCGGCGGATATCGCGCGGCTTCGCGGCGAGTTTCCCGCCGATGCCGAGGTCGTGTTGGTGCGCAACAAGGTCGACCTCAGCAGCACCGCACCGGGACCTGTGCGGGCGGCTTCGCCCGCGACGATCGCCCTTTCGGCCAAGACGGGAGCGGGACTGGCGGCGCTGCGCGAGCACCTCAAGGCAACAGCGGGTTACCGGGAGGCGGGGGAGAGCTCATTCATCGCTCGGCGTCGGCACTTGGAGGCTGTGCAGAGAGCGCGCGCGCGGGTCGAGGGCGCCCTGAAACGGCTGCGCCGCGAGCGAGCCGGCGAGCTCGTGGCCGAGGAGCTGCGTCTGGCCCAGCAGGCTCTCGGGGAGATCACGGGCGCGCTTGCCAGCGATGAGCTCTTGGGAAAAATATTCGCGTCGTTCTGCATCGGCAAGTAGGGCCGGGCACGCGGACGGCGGCCCCTTTCGGCGGCGCTTGTCAAAGGAGAGAGAGCGGGCAGTGAGTCATCGATCTATCGTGTTTATCGCATTCCTGGCCTGCCTCGGGGTGTTGGCCGCCGGGTATCTGCACTTCGGCCTCGAGATGGGTGGCGATGCCGCTCGTTATGTCGGCACCGGCAAGAGGTTGCTGCAAAGCCTCGCAACGACTCCCGTCAGCGATACAGAGCCCGGCTTGAAGACAAGCTTTTATCTGATTCCGAATCTGCTTTTGGGGGGTGGCACGCTTGCCTTCGGTGAGCGTTTCGCGCCGCTGTCGGTGGGCCTGAATGCCCTGGCGTTCTCCGTGTTCGTGTTGCTTCTGTTCCAGTTGTGGACACACTACGCCGCGCCGAGAGTGCCCCTGATTTTTCTACCCCTGGGGCTGTATGTGCCTCTCGGTCTGCCCGCCGACGTCACCAAGCACGTCTACTCGGCGCTGAGTTCCGACGTTCTGGCCTTGTCGATCATAGGCGTTTTCTGGGTGTGCTTGAGCCGCGCCATCGTCTCGAGATCGAGCGCGCACTGGTGGGCCGCGTGGGCTCTGGCCCTGGTCAGCGTGATCACCCGGCCTACCGGCCTGGTGGTCGTGGCCTTCATCGCGATCGCGGCAACCTACGTCTGGGTGATGCGGCGCGCGCCCGCCGGCGTCGGGCGCGGGCTGGCCAACGCCGCCCTGCTGCTGCTGCCCGCGCTGGCGGCATTGCTGCTGTGGCCGTACTTGGTCTACTTGCACGGCCGCGGGGCTTCCTGGATGCACGAGCTGACGAGCGTGCTGCCCGGCTGGATAATGCACACCTACCATCGTGGCGTGGTCGTCAATCGCCTGGTCGAGACGTATCTGCCGGCGCCCGTCAGCTACTGGGACTATCTCAGCATCAGCCTGCACCGGCTGGCCTACTACGTGACTCCGTTCCGGCCCGGCTACTCGACGGCGCACACGGTGCTCAACGCGGCGTACGTGGTCTTTATGCTGTGGGCGTCGACAGCGGGCTGGACAGGACTTCGGCGCGGGGGCACGGGTTCCGCCGCGCTGGCCGTTCTGCTGCTGGCGTTCAGCGGCTACTTTGCGCTGTTCCACAGCATGACGCTCGTCGACGACTGGCGATACCAGCTTCCGCTGTGGCCGTCGCTTTGGATACTGGCGGGATTCGGCGTGCTCGTACGGTTGCGGTGCGCGCCGAGCTTCGGCCGTTGATGGCACCAGGCATACCGAGGCGGCGACGGGTTCGGCCGCGTGGCCCTCACGACCGGCAGCGTCTTCGTGTCTCCAGCCGGCACCGATCTGAGGTTGGCTGTGGCGACCGCGTCGCCGGCTCCGATGGACGCACGCGATAGGATCGCCGGCGCCGCCCGGGCTCGGTTGCGTGGCCCCGGGGCGGCGGGTTATAAGCGCTTCGTGCTTGCACGGCACTCGTAGACAACGAGCGGTGATCGCATGAATCCGTCCGATTCGGGACGCAACTACACCCGCAGCATCCTCGTGCGCATGGTGCTGGCGGTGCTGGTGGCGCTGGTGGTGGTGAGCTGGCAACGCGAGTTCCTCGCCGACCTGTACCTGCGCAACCAGTTGACTTACGTCGGCTGGGCCATCAACGGTGGCATCGTCGTCCTCTTTCTCAGCGGGTTGCTGCGGTTGGTTCAGCTCTTCTTCCGCTATGCGCGCGAGGAAGCGGCAACCGAACGCTTCGTCAGTAACATCCACCGCGCCGTGGAGCCGTGGGAGGGTGTGCCGACGGGTTCGTTCATCGGTCAGCGCTACCGCATCCTGCTGGAGCTCCACGCACGGCGCGCACCCATCAATCACGGGGCGCTCGCCGCCACGCTGCTGGCGGCTGAGAGCAGCCGCAACAGTTTCCCCAAGTTCGTCAACAACATCCTCATCCTGAGCGGTGTTTTCGGGACGATCGTCTCCCTGTCCATAGCGCTTCTGGGCGCTTCGGACATGATCAGCTCAGCGAGCGAGATAGGCAGCCTGGGAACCGTGATTCATGGCATGTCCACGGCGCTGTCGACGACGATGACGGCAATTCTCGCCTACTTGTTCTTCGGCTATTTCTATCTCAAGCTGACCGACACGCAGTCCTACATCATCAGCCGCATCGAGCATGTCACGGCCACGGTGCTGTTGCCCAGGTATCAGGTCGAAGCGGAGACCGTGCTGAAGGACTTCTCGGATTTGATTCGCGCGGCAACGGCTTTGACGCAGCGCTTCGAGGAGACGCAGACGCGCTTCTCGGAGTTGTCGGCCAAGCTCGAAGACGTTCTTGAGCAGTACTTGCGCGAGATGCGCCATACGAGCGAGTCGATGGACGACATTCGCAGGGTGCTGCGCGTCGGTTTCCGGCTGCCGGACGCGGGAGAATGAACGCCATCCATCCGCAAGGTTTCGTCGACCTGCGCGTGCAGGCCCACGGCGAGGGCAGCTACAGCGACGACAGTGTGTGGCCGTCGTTCACCGACATCATGACCGTCGTCGTGATGATCTTCCTGATGGCCCTCGTGGTCATCCTCATCCGTAACGTCGATCTGGTGCAGCAGCTGCGAGCCACCATGGAGGCGGAGCGGGCGGCCGCGCTCACCAAGGACACCCTCGCCGTGCGCATCGAGCGTCTGGAAAATCTGGTCTCGCAGCTGCGCCTGAGCGTGGCCGACGCGGAGCAGCAGCGTGATCAGGCCAGCGCTCGGGTCGCGGAGCGCGACAACGCGGTCGCGGGATTGCGCGCCGATATCGCCGGTCTGCAGGCGCTGCGTGATCAGCTGCGCGAGGACAACGCACGGCTCGCCGCGCAGCGCGACGCCCTGGACGATAGCCTCGGTGCCGTGGAGAGGGAGAAGGAGGCGGTCGCCAGAGAGCAGCGTATCCTGAGCGAGCGGCTCGACGGCGCAGAGGCCGAACGCGATGCGCTCCGGCAGGACAAGCAGAATCTGCTGAGCGAGACCGACGCGCTGTCGTCGCGCTTGGCCAGAATCGAGGAGGTCTACGCGTCGCTGCTGGCTGAGCGCGACATGCTGTTGGTGGAGAGGAGTTCCTTGGAGCGAGACAAGCGCACGCTGGCGGAACGTTCCGAGCAGCTGCAGGTCAGTCTCGAAGAGCTGCAGCTGATCTATGGGCTTCTGCTCGAGGAGAAGTCCTCAGTGATGCAGCAGCGCGACAGGCTCGAGCGCGAGCGGGAGCTGCTGAGCGGTCGGCTCGATGACGCGCAGGGGCAGCAGTCGGCTCTGGAGAGAGACAGGGAGCAGCTGCGCGAGAGGGTCCGGCAGGTACTGGCCGAGCTCGCGGCGCTCGAGGACGCCTATGAGCAGCGGGACCTCCAGTTGGGCTCTTTGCGTGAGGACTATTCGACACTGCAGCAGAGATACGACCTGTTGGTGCGCCCGGCCCGTAGCCCCGGCGGTCACTACGTGGTCGAGGTGCGCTACCGCAAGCGGGGCGAGGGCTATGAGGTCGAGATGCGTGAGCCCGACGAGCCCCGGTTCCGCGTCGTTACGACGGAATCGCTGTACGCTCGTCTCGACGAGCTCAAGGCTTCGCGGCCCGAGGGTCTGTACACGCGCATCATCCTGCCCGAGGACAGCGGTCTGACCTACAACGAGGCCTGGGATTTTACCAACGAGGTTCTGAACCGTTACGACTACTATTATCAGTAGCCGCCCGCCTGCGCGGCAGGGGGCAGTCGGGTTGGTCTGAATTCGCCGACGAGGCGTGCGAGGTCGTCGCGGCGGCGGGCGTGCTCGGCGTAGCGTGCCCCGATGTAGGCCTCGGTGATAGCCTGAATTTCCGCGGCAAGGTCCGGACGCGCGCCCGCGGCGCGTGCCGCGAACGCCTGAGGACCCTCGTGCGCCGCCCGCCGCAGGCCGACGCGCGCGAGGCGCGCGCAGAAGCGTTCGTAGCATCGAATCTCAGCGGGTGCGCGCCGCCGCCGGGGCACGAAACGCAGCGCGGCGATGGCGAGCAGCACCAGGGAAACGGCGACCGCGAGGGTTGCGACCAGGCTTGTCCAGGTGGGCGTCGGAAAACCCAACCAACCCATCAGCCGTCGCTGATGCTCCGGGCCGTAGTCGAGAACGAAGCGATTCCACGCGTTCTTGAGCGCGTCCCCGTATAGGGTCGCACGATGCCACTGTCGCCCGATCCAGTCTGAGGCAAGCGCGCCGAGTGCCGGCGCGCGTGTGCCGCCGGCGCCCATCATCTCAACGCGCTGCGTGCGCCATGGGCTCTGCATGCCCGACTCGACACGCTGCGGCGCGACCGCCGCCGTGGGGTCGACACGCTCCCAGCCGACGCCGGGCAACCACACTTCGACCCAGGCATGGGCATCCGATTGCCTCACGATGAGATAGTCTCCGGCCGCATTCATCTCGCCGCCCTGATAGCCCACCACAATGCGGCTGGGGACGCCCGCCGCCCGCATCAGCGTCGCGAAAGCGGCGGCGAAGTGCTCGCAGAATCCTGCGCGCGACTCGAACAGGAACTCGTCGACGGGGTCGGCGCCCAGCAGCGGTGGTGTGAGCGTATAGAGGAAACCCTGGGTGCGAAAATACTCGAGTGCCGTGGCGACGATCGTACCCGGGTCACGCGCATCGGCCCGCCAGCGCCGGACGAGGGCGAGCACGCGCTCGCTCGGCGGCGTGCCGAGCCTCAGGTGACGTTGCGGGTCGGCCGGCATCATCGCGCCGCCGGCACGGCCCAGGCGTGATTCGACCCGGTAGCGCAGGCGCCGATGCCGCGGTTGTGCGGACTCGAGCACGAGGCCGGGGCGCAGCGTGGCCGCCGGCGGCACGCTCACCGGCACGTCGAGCGCCGGCAGCCAGGCGAGGCCCTGCGGCTCCAGGGTCACGCTGTAATGCACCGGCCTCGCGGCACGTTCCGGGGTCTCGGGGGCGACGCGGTCGTCGCGGCGCCGCGACCAGGTGCGCCCGTCCGTTTCGGTCAGTACCACGGCGCGCCAGTACAGATCGCGCGGCGCGGGGGGCGCCCCCTCGAATTCGACGCGAAAAGCCACCCGGCGACTGCTGACGAGTTCATTGATCGTGCCGGGCCGCATTTCGTCGCTCAGACCCGACATGCCGGCGAAGGCGTCGTGGGGCAGGCCCCACAGGCTGCCCTGAATGCGCGGAAACAAGAGAAAGCAGACCACCGTGAGCGGTATCGCCTTCGCCATCAGAACGCCGCTGATCCGCAGCGCGTGCCGTAGAGGCAGCAACGGCGGCTGACTCAGCCTGATAAGCGTCACAGTGCAGGCGAACACCAGCACCAGCGCGTAAGCGCCGATCCAGGCGGATTGCGACGGGAGGAATGCAACAACAGTGAGAAAAAGCAGCAGCAGCACCGTCAAGACGTAGTCGCGCAGTCGCCTGAGCTCGAGCAGCTTCAACCCGGTCAGCACCACCAGCAGCGCGGTGCCGGGGTCGCGTCCGATGAGCGTGCCGTAGCTGCGATAGACGCCGAGCACGGCGACGACGACGATGAATCCGCGCACGAGCCCGCCCGGCAACCGCCAGCCGCGATTCTGCGCAAGAAAGCGCCACGCGGCCAGAGCGAGGGTGAAGAGCAGCAGCCAGGCCGGAACCTGCAACGCGTGAGGCAGCAGCGCGGCGGCGGTGGTCGCCAGCAGCAGGTTCACCGCTTGGCGCGACGGCGCCTGCTCCGGCGGGGTGGTCCGAGTCACGGCGCGCGGGCTGAGCGCCACAGGGCCAGGGCCTTGAGACAGTCGCGGCGATGTCCCTCGCCCCGGTCGAGCGCGGTCGCCAACCCAGGCAGGCGCAGACCGTAGCACATGTTGGCGTGATCGGCTTCGAGCACCCACTGCGTGAGTTGCCCGAGTCGCGACTCGTCGTCGAGTCCCTCCAGCTCCTCCCACGCGAGCCACACCTTGCCGCCGCCGGCGCCACCGAAGCACTTGGTGTGCAGCTCCTGCCCGCGGGCGGCGCTTTTCCAGTGGACATGACGCGGTGGGTCGCCCATGTGGTAGGCGCGCAGCCCCACGAAATCGTCGCCCTGCGTGCGCTGACCGACCTCCTGTCCGCCATGCGGGTCGGGCGTGCGCGGCAGCGGCCGCAGGGACAGCGGTCGAGGGTAGACGAGACACCGGGCCGGCAGCTCGATGCGCTTCGACCAGCTGTACAGAAGCCCCAGCGGGAAGGCGCTGGAGAGCGTCAGCGGCGGCAAGGGCCGATAGCCGCGCCGCGCCACCGGCACCTCGATGCCTATCTCGACGCTCTGCCGGGGAAGGAGATCGATGCGGCGCACGAAGCCTTCGGCGTGCAGCCAGACGGCCGGGCGATGCAGGGAGGCGGGGTTGTGCAGCCTCAGGCGAAATAACGCTTCGCCCCCGGCGAACACGGGTGCGGCGGACGCGCCGCACAACCGCAGGCCGGCAAGATTGCGGTGGGTGGACAACATCGACACCATGACCATCGAGCCGACGAGGAAGGTGAACAGATAGACGAGCGTGTTGCCGTAGTTCACGGCCGTGAGCAACATCGCCGTCAGCGCGACGGCGAAGTAGAGGCCGTGCCGGGTAGGGAGCATGAAAAGCTCTCGCCGTCCGAGCTGCACCGGTGCGCCCGGGGCTGCCGTCGTGCTCAAGGGATCGGCACCGAAAGCAGCAGCCTCTCGACAAGGGCGGACGGTGACGCCTCCAGGGACTCCTCGACCGGCCGCAGGCGGTGTCCGATCACGCTCGGCGCCACCGCCTGCACATCCTCGGGCAGCACCAGGCTGCGACCGCAGAGCAGCGCCCATGCCCTGGCGGCTTGCGTCAGGGCGAGCCCCCCCCGGGGAGACAGCCCGCGCGTGAGCCACAGGGCCTCACGGGTTGCAGCGAGCAGGGCTTGAACGTAGTCGAGCAGGGCGTCGCTGCATCGCACCCGGTCCACGCTGCGCTGCGCGCGCAGCAGCAGCTGGGGGTTCAGCGCCGGGACGAGGGAGCGGAGCAGCCGGCGACGGTCGACGCCCTTGAGCAGTTCGCGCTCGGCGTCGCGATCGGGGAAGCCGATGCCGATGCGCATCAGGAAGCGGTCGAGCTGGGACTCCGGCAGGGGGAACGTGCCGATCTGATGGCGCGGATTCTGCGTGGCGACGACGAAAAACGGTGCAGGCAGGCGATGGGTGCTGCCCTCCGCCGTCACCTGACCTTCCTCCATCGCTTCGAGCAGTGCGCTCTGTGCCTTTGGGGTGGCGCGGTTGATCTCGTCGGCCAGCACGACGGCGCTGAACACAGGCCCGGGATGGAAGCGAAAACATTGCGCTTCGGCATCATAGATCGAAACCCCGATGATATCGGCCGGCAGCAGGTCGCTGGTGAACTGGATACGCTTGAACTGAATGCCGAGAACTTTCGCCAAGGCGTGCGCCAGGGTGGTCTTGCCGACGCCCGGAATGTCCTCGATCAGCAGGTGCCCGCGCGCGAGCAGGCAACACAGCGCGAGACGCACGGTCTGCTCTTTGCCCAGAATAACTTCGCCGATCCGATCGACGGCGCGCTCGAGAAGCTCGCTGACGCCGTGCCCGTCGGTGTCGCCTGCGGCGCTCCCGCGCGTGCCTTCGCACTGCGCTTCGCTGTCTTCGACGGAGACGGCGGCGACGGCCGGGGCCGGCTTGTTCCGCACGAGGTCGATCCCATGCATCGTTGTCATCGTTCGCGCTAACGGCACCTGTTCTGCCCGGCCCCCATGGGCGCCCGCCATGGCCTCGACATGACGGCGGCGCGCCGTCCCTGCGCCGCAAGCCCGTCACAAAGCGCGCCGGTCTGCGGCGGGGCATGGGGTGCTCGTCGCGTGCGTCGGTGGGAGCGGCCCGGGTGTCTAGGTAAGTGTAGACGCTGCTTGGGGGCGGCGTTTTCTTTGCGTCGGCCATGCCTTATGATCGGCCGCAGCCGGAGTCACACGGCGGTTCGCTGAGAAATGATGCATCCGCAGAGATTCGACGTCATCGTGGTGGGCGGGGGCCATGCCGGAACCGAGGCGGCGCTGGCGGCGGCCCGTGTCGGCTGCGAGACGCTGTTGCTCACCCACAATATCGACACCATCGGCCAGATGTCCTGCAATCCGGCGGTCGGCGGTATCGGCAAAGGCCACATCGTCAAGGAAATCGACGCCCTCGACGGCGCCATGGCGCGCGCCATCGACGCCAGCGGCATCCACTTCCGCATCCTCAATGCGCGCAAGGGACCGGCGGTACGCGCCACCCGGGCGCAGGCCGATCGCAGCCTCTACAAGCAGTCGATCCGCCGCCTGCTGGACGCTCAGCCGAAACTGACGCTGTTCCAGCAGGCCGTCGACGACGTCATCCTGGAGGGCGGGCGCATCACCGGCGTGGTCACGCAACTCGGGATGAGATTCCTGGCCGGTGCCGTCGTGCTGACGGCGGGGACCTTCCTAGGCGGCAAGGTGCACGTGGGTAAGTCTCAGCAGCGGGCCGGCCGCGCCGGCGATGCCCCCGCGAACCGCCTCGCTGCACGATTGCGCGAGCTGCCGCTGCGCGTGGAGCGCCTGAAGACCGGCACGCCGCCGCGCCTCGACGGCCGCAGCATCGACTTCTCGCAGCTCGAGAATCAGCCGGGCGACGATCCGCCGCCGGTGTTCTCCTATCTCGGCAGTGCCGACGAGCACCCGCCTCAGGTCTCCTGCCACATCACTCACACCAACGAGCGCACGCACGAGATCATTCGCGGTGCCCTGCACCGTTCCCCCCTCTACGGCGGAGCGATACGGGGCGTGGGACCGCGATACTGTCCTTCCGTAGAGGACAAGGTGGTGCGGTTCGCCGATCGCAGCGCCCATCAGATCTTCGTCGAGCCCGAGGGGCTCGCCACCACGGAGATCTATCCCAATGGCATCTCCACCAGCCTGCCGTTCGACGTGCAATGGAACATGGTGCGGTCCATACGGGGATTCGAGCGTGCCGTCATTACCCGACCGGGCTATGCCATCGAGTACGACTTCTTCGATCCACGAGATCTGCACCCTTCGCTGGAATCCAAGCATATCGAGGCTCTGTTTCTCGCCGGCCAGATCAACGGCACCACCGGTTACGAGGAGGCGGCGGGCCAGGGCCTGGTCGCCGGGCTCAATGCGGCGCTGCGGGTGCAGGGCAGAGAGCCCTGGTGGCCGCGACGCGATGAGGCGTACATCGGGGTGCTCATCGACGACCTGGTGACGCGGGGCACCGTCGAGCCGTACCGCATGTTCACCTCCCGCGCCGAGTACCGTCTGCAGCTGCGCGAGGACAATGCCGATCTTCGTCTGACGGACATCGGTCGCCGCCTGAAGCTGGTCGGTGACTCACGCTGGCAGGCGTTCGATAGCAAGCGTGAGCTGCTGCAGCGCGAGAGCCACAGGCTGCGCGAGACCTGGATCCACCCCGATCGGGTGAGCGCGCAGGAGCTCGTGCGCGTACTCGGTCGAGGACTCGCGCGCGAGACCAGCCTCGCCGACCTGCTGCGCCGCCCGGAGGTGAGCTACGCATCGCTGATGACGTTGCCGGGCGCGGGCCCGGGGGTGGATGCGGCGGCGGTCATCGAGCAGCTCGAAGTGCAGGCGCGCTATGCCGGCTACATCGACCGACAGCGTGCGGAGATCGAGCGGCTTCGACACCACGAGGAGACGGCGCTGCCCGCGGACATCGACTACGACGGCGTCCGGGGGCTGTCGACGGAGGCGCGGCAGGTGCTCGAGCGCCACCGCCCCGCCACTGTCGGCCAGGCTTCCCGCATCCCAGGGATCACACCGACGGCCGTGTCGTTGCTCCTGGTACACGTCAAGAAGCGCTTGCTCGGCGCGGCGGCTTAGCCGCTCCATCGGGGTGCTGGGGCAGGCGGCCGCACCGCGCGAACGCGAGCCGCAACGGCGCGCGGCCCTTTGCCGAAAGCGGTCGCAGGCACTACGGCTTGCACAGACGTCATGAATCTCGAAGGTGCCCTCGAGATGACCCAGCACTCGGACGTGGGCCGTGTGCGCTCGCACAACGAGGACAGCACCGCCGCGGACGTCGGGCTCGGTCTGGCCATCGTGGCCGACGGCATCGGCGGCTCTCGTGCCGGTGAGGTGGCCAGTGCCATGGCGGTGAAGTCGATTCACGAACGGCTTCATGCCGAACTGGGCGATCTCGTGCGGGGGCAGGTTGACCCGGACTCCGGCTATGCCCACGAGTCGCTCGTGCTGCGCGACGCGGTGGCCCGCGCGAACGAGATCATCCACCGAGCGTCGACGCACGAGCCACGGCACCAGGGCATGGGCACGACGGTGGTCGCCCTGCTCTTCCACAACGACCGGGTGAGCGTTGCCCACGTGGGCGATTCTCGTGCCTACCGCCTGCGCGGCGGGCGTCTCGAGCGCCTGACGAGCGACCACACATTGGTACAAGAGCTCGTCGACCGGGGCACGCACACGCCGCAGGAAGCGCAGGCCTGCGTCAACCGCAACCTCCTGACGCGGGCGCTGGGCATAGCGGCGAGGACCGATATTGACATGGCGGAGCGGGCCGCGGAGGTCGGCGACGTCTATCTGCTTTGCTCGGACGGGCTTCACAGCATGCTGCCGGACGCGGTGATCAGCGAGCTGCTTACCGACGGCGAGGAGCGTCTGGCGACAATGGCGAGCCGGCTGGTGGACCGCGCCAATGACAGCGGTGGCGAAGACAACGTCTCGGTAGTCCTTGTCCGGGTCATGAGGTCGTTTCCTCTGCTGAAGGACGGTCTGACGAGCCTTGTCGAGTGGTTTGACTGAAACCCACGCTCACCGGCTTGGCCGAGATCCGACCTCGCGCTCGCTCGAGGCGAGGTTGCGTCGAGGCGCTGCGCAACTCGGCGTGGCGTTGACCGAGACTGCCGCTGCGAGCATGCTCGACTACCTCGCGCTGCTGGTGAAATGGAACCGGGTCTACAACCTCACCGCCGTCAGGGACCCCGCGCAGATGGTGACGCGTCACCTGCTCGACAGCCTGTCCGTCCTGCCGTTCGTCGACGGGCCGCGGGTTGTCGACGTCGGCGCGGGAGCGGGCTTTCCCGGCATGCCGCTGGCACTGGCCCAGCCGGGCTGGCGGGTCACCCTGCTCGACAGCAACGGCAAGAGGACTCGTTTTCTGCGCCAGGCGGTGGCGTTGCTGGGGATAAACAACGTTGAGGTCGTGCAGCGGCGCGCGGAGGATTATCGGCCGGGTGACAAATTTGATACGCTAGTTTGTCGGGCCTTCGGCGGCGTCGCTGCGCTGCTTGACGCGGCGGGTCACCTGGTGCGCCCGGGCGGATCCGTGCTCCTGATGCAGGGCAGGGCGCCGGCGCCTGCGGCGATGGCGGAGGCGCGCGAGGGCTTTTCAATGCGCGGCGTCGAGCGGCTGCGGGTACCGGGTCTCAAGGCGCAGCGGCACGTGCTCATCCTCATGGCGGACGAGGCGGTGCCGCCGCAGGCGTGACCCAGGCGGGCGCTGCGGTCGTGACGAGGCGCTTAGCCGTTTGTCCGTCGACCCATGTCGACATCGACGGTCGGGGGCGGGATTACATCGAAGATGGGTAAGGTCGTTGCAGTGGCCAATCAGAAAGGCGGCGTCGGCAAGACGACGACCGGCATCAACCTGGCTGCGTCGCTGGCGAAGACACGCCGGCGCGTGCTGCTCATCGATCTGGATCCGCAGGCCAATGCCACCGTCGGCAGCGGCGTCGACAAGGATGCCCTGAAGCACAGCGTTTACGAAGTGCTGCTGAAGCAGGCGGGCATCGACGCCGCAACGGTGCGGACGGCGGCGGGTTTCGATGTGGTGCCCGCCAACGGCGAGCTGGCGGGAGCGCAGGTGGAGCTCATCGACGCGCCCGGCAGGGATCGCCGCCTGCGTGAGGCCCTGAAATCGGTGCGGGGCGATTACGACTATGTCCTCATCGATTGCCCGCCGGCGCTCAATCTGCTGACCATCAACGCCCTGGTGGCGGCGGATTCGGTTATGATCCCCATGCAGTGTGAGTATTTTGCCCTCGAGGGCCTCACGGCGCTGATGAACACCATTCGCCGCATCCGCGAAACGCTCAATCCGCAGCTGCGTATCGAAGGCCTGCTGCGCACCATGTTCGACGGGCGCAACAACCTGGCCAAGGAAGTATCGGAACAGCTGCGCGCGCATTTCGGAGACAAGGTCTACCGAACCATCATTCCACGCAACATCCGCCTCGCCGAAGCGCCGAGCTATGGTCGGCCAGCAATCGAGTATGACCGCAGCTGCGTCGGTGCGCAGGCCTACTTGGCGCTGGCAGGGGAGCTGTTGAAGCGAGACAAGGCGGCATGAAGAAAACGAGACTGGGACGCGGACTGGATGCACTGCTCGGCGATACGCTCGCAGAGACGGCGCCTGCGGAGCAGTCGTTGCAGCGACTGCCCGTAGATCTGATTCAGCGTGGCCGCTATCAGCCCCGCTCACAGATGCCGCAAGAGCAACTCGAAGAGCTGGCCAGCTCGATTCGGGCCCAGGGCATCGTGCAGCCCATCGTCGTTCGCGAGATCGAGGGCGGCTACGAGATCATAGCGGGCGAGCGGCGCTGGCGGGCCGCGCAGATGTTGGGCCTCGACTCGATCCCGGCCATCGTTCGTGACGTCCCCGACGAGGCGGCGATGGCACTCGGGTTGATCGAAAACATACAGCGGGAGAACCTCAATCCCGTCGAAGAGGCGGTTGGCGTTCAACGGCTGTTGGACGAGTTCGGGCTCACCCATCAGCAGGTGGCCGACGCCATCGGTCGCTCCCGGGCCGCCGTAACGAATCTGCTGCGTTTGCTGACTCTGACGCCAAAGGTTCGCGGCCTGCTCGAAGAGGGCAAGATCGATATGGGACATGCCCGCGCCCTGCTGGCGCTGCCGCAGCAGGCGCAGCTTGCCGCGGCGCGGGACGTTGTCAAGAGGGGACTCTCGGTGCGTCAGACCGAGCGGCTCGTGAGGCGCACACTCAAGGGCGGGAGCACCCCGGCCGGTGGCGGCACGCCGCGCGCCGATCCGGACATCCGGCGCTTGCAGGAAGCGCTATCCGAACGCCTCGGCGCCGAGGTCAGCATCCAGGACCGGCGAGGCAAGGGGCGTCTGGTCATCCGCTACCACAGCCTCGACGAACTCGACGGTATCCTCGCCCGCATTCGATAGCGGGCCGGCATTGACCGTGCTCGGGGCACTCCGTATACTCCCGCGCTTTTGCTGCACTGCATCGTAAGGGCCGGCGGCGTCCGGGCGGTCCGGCGAAAAAACACAGCGCAAGGCGGCTTTCCCCCACACGAACCGCACGGTGATGGACAGCGGAATCCGTCGGGTCTTCGTGACCCAAATCGTCCTCTGTTTGCTGGCGGGAGGCGTTTTCGCGCTGGCCCAGGGGGCACCTGCCGCCGTGGCCGCCCTTTACGGCGGTGGCGTCACGCTGGTCGGCTCGCTGTGGCTGGGCCGCGGCGTCGCCCGCGCCGGTGCCTCGGCGCACAGCGCAGGCACGCGCTCGCAGTGGATTCTCTATGCCGGAGCCCTGCAGCGCTTCGTCGTCGTGCTGGTTCTGCTGGCGGTCGGCTTTGGTGTGCTCAAGCTGAGCCCCATGGCGCTCTTAGGGGGGTTCGCCGCAGCGCAGCTGGGATTTCTGCTGGGCGCGGGACTGGCCCGGGCATGATTGACGCAACGCGCCGGCGCACGCAACGCAACCCGGTCGAGGAAGGCTGAGAACAGTGGCGGCAGCAAGTTCGGTAAACCCTGTCGAGTACATCACGCACCACCTGGCGAACCTGCGGATCGGCGGCGAGGGATTCTGGAGTGTCAACCTGGACACACTCTTCTTCGCCTGGCTGCTCGGCGGACTCATCGTCTACCTCGCGTGGCGTGTCGGCAAGAACCTGAGCTTCGATAACCCTCGGGGCGTACAGAATGTGCTCGAGGCGGTGCTCGAGTTCGTCGACGAGCAGGTGCGCAGCACCTTCCCCGGACACAACCCGCTGATCGGCCCTCTGGCACTGACGCTGTTCGTCTGGATATTCCTGATGAATGCCATGGACCTGGTGCCCGTGGACCTGCTGCCCAACATGGCAGCGGGCATTGGCGTGCCCTACCTCAAGGTGGTGCCGACGACGGATCCGCAGGCGACGCTCGGTATGGCTTTCACGGTATTCGGCCTGGCAATCTTCTATAACTTCAAGATCAAGGGTCTTGGCTATCTGAAGAGCTTTCTCGTCCATCCTTTCGGCATCTGGCTCTTCCCGGTGAACTTCTTAATGACCCTGATCGAAGAGATTGCCAAGCCGCTCAGCCTGGGGCTGCGCCTTTTCGGCAACATGTTCGCCGGTGAGCTCGTCTTCATTCTCATTGCCTTGCTGCCATGGTGGATCCAGTGGCTGCCCGGAGGCGCTTGGGCCATTTTCCACATCCTGGTGATCACGCTGCAGGCGTTCATCTTCATGATGCTTACGATCATGTATCTCGCCATGGCTCATGAGAGCCATGACGAGCACTGATCGGGCAGGGTTGGACACATGCGCGACGTCGTCCGGTTCCGATTCGGTAATGTTCTCAGGAGAAAATAGAGATGTCCGAAGCAAATCTCGTTGACATGGTAAGTACGGTGTACGCGTTTACCGCACTCGGCGTAGGCATCATTCTCGCCGCGGCGGGGCTCGGTTCGGCCCTGGGCTGGGGACTCATCTGCGCCAAGTACATGGAAGGCATAGCCCGGCAGCCGGAAATGCTGCCCGCGCTGCGCGTGCAGATGTTCATCACCGCCGGTCTGATGGAGTCTTTCCCGTTCATCGTGCTCGCCTTTGCGATGTACTTCACCTTCGCCAATCCCTTCATCGGCGGGGCACTCGACGCCGTCAAGGGTCTTGGTTGACACTCGCCGGCCCACGAGTGACGTGAACAGGCTTTACGATTAACCGTTGAGGATCTGACCGTGAATCTGACCTTACTCGGACAGATGGGCACCTTTGCCGTGCTGGTCTTCTTCGTCTGGCGTTTTCTGTGGGGCCCGCTCACCCGGGTGTTGGAAGAGCGGACCAAGCGCATTGCCGACGGGTTGGCCGCCGCCGAGCGCGGGAAACACGAGCAGGAGCTGGCCGAGCGGCGTGCGGCCGAGGTGATCAGGGAGGCGCGCAGCGAGGCGCAGGAGATCATCGCACGCGGCGAGAAGCGCGCCACCGAGATCATCGAGGAGTCGAAATCCGAGGCGCGGGCCGAGGGCGAGCGTCTATTGACGGCCGCCAGAGCGGAGATCGAGCAAGAGATCAACCGGGCCCGGGAAGGTCTTCGAGTACAGGTGGCCGCCCTCGCCGTCGCCGGCGCCGAGCGCATCCTCGGCCGAGAGATCGATCAGAGCACGCACACCGGCATGCTCGACGATCTCGTTACGCGGCTCTGAGCCGGTTTCACGCAGGGGCGCGATATGGCGGAAAGCTCCACGGTTGCGCGGCCCTACGCGCAGGCCATCTTCGAGCTGGCGCGAGATGACGACGCATTCCAGCGCTGGTCTGACGTGCTGGAGATGCTGGTGTCGATCGTGCGCGATCCCACCCTGCTCGCCCTGATACACAGCCCGCGCATCAAAGACGAGGAGCTGGCCGCACTGATCGTCGATATCGGCGGCGAGCATCTCGACGCCTCCGGGGCGAACGTCGTCAGGCTCCTGGCGGCCAACGATCGACTGCCGCTGTTGCCGAAGATCGCAGCGCTGTACGAGCGGTTGCGGGCGGAGGCCCAGGGCGTCGTCGACGCCGAGCTGGTCTCGGCGGCGCCGGTCAGCGACGCCCAGAGAGAGCGCGTGCGCGAGGCGCTCGAGCGGCGCTTCGGTGCCAGTGTGAATCTGCAGTGCCGGACCGACGAAGCCCTCATGGGCGGCGCTCTGGTTCGCGCAGGAGACTGGGTGATCGACGGCAGCGTGCGCGCCCAATTGAGGAAGCTCGCCGGCGCCCTGGGCGCCTAACACAAGGGGATTCTAGTAATGGCTATTCAGCTCAACCCTTCCGAAATCAGCGAACTCATCAAGGCACGGATCAAGGACTTCGAGTCCGTCGCCGAGGCTCGCAGCGAGGGGACCGTGGTCACGCTCACAGACGGGATCGTGCGCATACACGGTCTCGCCGACGCGATGCAGGGAGAGATGCTGGAGTTTCCCAAGGACACTTTCGGGCTCGCGCTGAACCTCGAAAAGGACTCGGTCGGCGCGGTCATACTGGGCGACTACGAGCACATCTGCGAGGGAGACACGGTGAAATGCACCGGCCGCATCCTGGAGGTGCCGGTCGGAGACGGCCTGCTCGGCAGGGTCGTCGACCCGCTCGGCATCCCCATCGACGGCAAGGGTCCGGCACAGACTCAGGCGACGTCGCCCATCGAGAAAGTGGCGCCCGGCGTGATCGCGCGTCAGTCGGTGTCCCAGCCGGTGCAGACGGGGCTCAAGTCCATCGACGCCATGGTGCCCATCGGGCGCGGCCAGCGCGAGCTGATCATCGGGGATCGCCAGACCGGCAAGACCGCGGTGGCGATCGACACCATCATCAACCAGAAGGGCACCGGCATCAAGTGCATCTACGTCGCCATCGGTCAGAAGGCGTCTTCCATTGCCAATGTCGTGCGCAAGCTCGAGGAGCACGATGCCATGGACCACACCATCGTCGTGGCGGCCTCGGCTTCGATCTCCGCCGCGATGCAGTACATCGCTCCCTACTCGGGCTGCACCATGGGCGAGTACTTCCGCGACAAGGGGGAGGATGCGCTCATCATCTACGACGATCTGACCAAGCAGGCGTGGGCCTACCGCCAGGTGTCGCTGCTGTTGCGCCGCCCGCCGGGCCGGGAGGCTTACCCCGGCGACGTCTTCTATCTTCACTCGCGGCTGCTGGAGCGCGCGGCGCGAATCAACCCGGAGTACGTGTCCAAGCTTACCGAAGGCAAGGTAAAGGGCCAAACCGGCTCGCTCACGGCTTTGCCCATCATCGAGACGCAGGCGGGGGACGTTTCGGCGTTCGTGCCCACCAACGTGATCTCGATCACCGACGGGCAGATCTATCTGGAAAGCGATCTGTTCAACGCGGGCATCCGACCGGCGGTCAATGCCGGGCTGTCCGTGTCGCGGGTCGGCGGCGCCGCGCAGACCAACATCATCAAGAAGCTGGGCGGCGGCGTGCGTTTGGCGCTGGCCCAGTTCAGGGAACTGGCGGCCTTCTCACAATTCGCATCGGACCTCGATGAAGCGACCCGCAAGCAGCTCGAGCGCGGTGAGCGTGTGACGGAGATGATGAAGCAGAAGCAGTACGCCACCCTGTCCGTCGCGGAAATGGCGGTGTCTTTGTTCGCGGTGAACGAGGGCTATCTCGATGATGTGGATGTGAAGAAGGTTGTCGACTTCGAGCAGGCGCTGCAGAGCTACATGAAAACGAGCCACGCGGAGTTCCTCGCCGGCGTCAACGAGAGCTGCACGTACAACGACGAGGTCGAGCAGGGCTTGCACGCGGCGCTCAAGGACTTCAAGGCGAACCACACCTGGTGACCCGACGACGTCTCGTGTCCAACCACGCGGATAAGGACTCCTAGTCATGGCCGGCGCCAAAGAGATCCGGACAAAGATCAAGAGCATCCAGAACACGCAGAAGATCACCAAAGCCATGGAGATGGTAGCGGCGAGCAAGATGCGCAAGGCTCAGGAGCGCATGCAGAAGGCGCGACCCTATGCGACCAAGATGCGCAATGTCGTGGCACACCTCTCGGAAGCACACCTCGAGTACCGCCATCCCTACACGCTCGAGCGTCCGGCAAAGCGCGTTGGCTTCATCATCGTCTCCACCGACCGCGGCCTGTGCGGCGGGCTCAACGTCAATCTTTTTCGCGCCACCATCGCGGCGATGCACGAGTGGGACCGTCAGGGCGTTGCGATCGATTTAACGACCATCGGCAACAAGGGACTGATGTTCTTCAAGCGCATGGGTGGGAACATCATTTCGCAGGCGGTTCACATCGGCGACACACCGGGGCTCGCAGATCTCATCGGCACAATCAAGGTGATGCTCGATGCCTACACCGAAGCGCGCATAGACAGGCTGTTTCTGGTTCACAACGACTTCGTCAACACCATGACGCAGCGGCCCTTGGTGGAGCAGCTTCTGCCCATTCACAGCATCGAGCCGCAGGCGGAGCTGAAGCACTACTGGGACTACCTCTACGAGCCGGACTCGGTGGAGGTGGTCGACGCGTTGATGACCCGTTACATCGAGTCGCTCGTCTACCAGGGCGTGGTGGAGAACATCGCCTGCGAGATGGCGGCGCGGATGGTGGCGATGAAGGCGGCTTCGGACAACGCCGGCAACCTCATCGACGAGCTGCAGCTCGCCTACAACAAGGCGCGCCAGGCGGCCATCACCCAGGAAATCGCCGAGATCGTCGGCGGCGCGGCCGCGGTCTGACGCCACGGCCCGGACAGATCGGATTCGATTACGAGGAAATGCAGAATCATGAGCACTGGAAACATCGTGGAAATCATCGGCGCGGTGGTCGACGTCGAATTCCCGCGCGACGCCATTCCCAACGTGCATGATGCCCTGAGCGTCGACGAAGGGGGTCTGACCCTAGAGGTACAGCAGCAGATGGGCGACGGCATCGTGCGCACCATTGCCATGGGATCGACGGACGGTCTTCGCCGCGGGCTGGCGGTCACTGACACGGGGGCGCCGATTTCCGTGCCGGTGGGTCAACCCACTCTCGGGCGCATCATGAACGTGCTCGGCGAGCCGGTGGACGAGGCGGGGCCGGTGGAGTCAGCGGACCTCTGGCCGATACACCGTAAGGCTCCGAGCTACGCCGATCAGGCCGCCACGGTGGAGATCCTGGAAACAGGAATCAAGGTGATCGACCTGATCATTCCTTTCGCCAAAGGCGGTAAGGTCGGACTGTTCGGGGGCGCCGGCGTCGGCAAGACCGTGACGCTCATGGAGCTCATCCGCAACATCGCCATCGAGCACTCTGGATTCTCGGTCTTCGCCGGCGTCGGCGAGCGCACGCGCGAAGGCAACGACTTCTACCACGAGATGAAGGAGTCGGGCGTGCTCGACAAGGTGGCCCTGGTGTACGGGCAGATGAACGAGCCGCCCGGCAACCGGCTGCGGGTGGGTCTGACCGGTCTCACCATGGCTGAGTTCTTTCGCGACGAGGGACGTGACGTACTGCTGTTCATCGACAACATCTATCGCTACACGCTTGCGGGAACGGAGGTGTCTGCACTGCTGGGTCGCATGCCCTCGGCGGTGGGCTATCAGCCCACACTCGCCGCGGAGATGGGGGTTTTGCAGGAGCGCATCACCTCGACGCGTACGGGCTCGATCACATCGATTCAGGCTGTCTATGTGCCCGCCGACGACCTGACCGATCCTTCTCCGGCGACGACCTTTGCCCATCTCGACGCGACCCTGGTGCTTTCGCGTCAGATCGCCGAGCTCGGCATCTATCCCGCCGTGGACCCGCTGGATTCCACCAGCCGTCAGCTGGACCCGCTCGTCGTCGGCCAGGAGCACTACGACGTGGCGCGCGCCGTGCAGAGCACGCTGCAGCGCTACAAGGAGCTGCGCGACATCATCGCCATCCTCGGCATGGACGAGCTCTCGGAGGAGGACAAGCTCATCGTGGCGCGGGCCCGAAAGATCCAGCGCTTCCTGTCGCAGCCGTTCTTCGTCGCCGAGACCTTCACGGGCACGCAGGGCCGATACGTCTCGCTCAAGGACACCATCCGGGGCTTCAAGGCCATCGTCGACGGCGAGTACGACCATCTGCCGGAGCAGGCGTTCTACATGGTCGGCACCATCGAAGAGGCCGCCGAGAAGGCGAAGACGGTAGCGTGAAACCTCGCGCGGAGGAGATGTGACCGTGGCCATGACCATGCACGTGGATATCGTCAGCGCCGAGGAAGAGATCTTCTCCGGAACCGCGACGATGGTCTTTGCGCCTGCCGAGATGGGCGAAGTCGGCATCGCGCCGCGACACACTCCCCTGCTCACGCGTCTGAAGCCGGGCGAGGTCAGGGTGGTCGACCAGCAGGGGGAGGAGCAGTTCTTCTTCGTCTCGGGCGGCATGCTCGAGGTTCAGCCACACGTCGTGACGGTGCTCTCGGACACCGTCATCCGCGCCAAGGATCTCGACGAAGCGGCGGCCCTCGAGGCGCAGCGCCGGGCGGAGCAGGCGCTGGCCGACCGCCGCTCGGACTTCGAGTACGCCAAGGCCAAGGCGGAGCTCGTGGCCGCCGCGGCGCAGCTGCGGGCGATCCAAAAACTCAAGCAGCGTCGCTGACCAGGCGGCCGGACGGCGCGGGCGTGCTCCCGTGCGGCGGCTCCCGGCGGCCCGTGGGGCCGCCCGTCGTGAAAAGTCGTGGACGCGCTCGCCCGAATCCGCTATTAACTCCCGTGTCGATTCTCTCAATCGTGCCCCGGAACCCGGGGCGGGACCGTCGATGAGCCTCGAAGTCGTAATCCTGGCTGCGGGGAAAGGCACGCGGATGCGTTCCGATCTCCCCAAGGTGCTGCACATTCTCGGCGCAAGACCACTGCTGGCCCACGTCGTCGACACGGCCCGGTCCCTGGCCGCCGATTCGGTCCACGTGGTATACGGGCACGGCGGCGAACAGGTCCCCGAGCGGCTGCGCGATCTCGAGGTGCGCTGGGTCGCGCAGCGGCCGCAGCTCGGCACCGGACATGCGCTGGCACAGGCGCTCGAGCATGTGGGCGCTGGCGCCCGCGTTCTGGTCATGTACGGCGACGTCCCGCTGGTGCGCCGCGAGACTCTGTGCCCGCTGGTGACGGAGAACGCGCAGGGACTGAGCCTTCTGACGGTCGAGCTGGATGATCCCACGGGATACGGTCGTGTCGTGCGCGACGCCGGCGGCAAGGTCAGCCGCATCGTCGAGCAGAAGGACGCCACCGCGAGCGAGCTCGCCATACGCGAGATCAACACCGGCTTCCTCGCGGCGCCGCGGGAGGCGCTGGCCGCCTGGCTGGGGCGTCTGCGCAACGACAACGCGCAGGGTGAGTACTATCTCACCGACGTGGTCTCCATGGCGGTCGCCGACGGCGGTCTCGTCGCCGATTGCCGCGCGGGCCACGCCTGGGAGGTTCTCGGTGTGAACAGCAAGGCCGAGCTCGCCCGCGTCGAACGGTTGTACCAGCAGCAGCGTGCCGACGAGTTGCTCGAGCGGGGCGTGACGCTGCGCGACCCGAGCCGCGTCGACGTGCGGGGCGAGTGCCGGGTAGGCAGCGACTGCGAGCTAGACATCAACGTGGTCCTCGAGGGACGGGTGACCTTGGGGGACCGTGTCAAGGTCGGTCCCAACACCTGGATCCGCGACAGCGATATCGGTTCGGACGTCACCATTGAGCCGAACTGCGTCATCGACGGCTCCAAGATCAGTTCCGGTTGCCTCATCGGACCCTATGCGCGCCTGCGTCCCCAGACCGAGCTCGCCGAGAACGTCCGTGTCGGTAACTTCGTCGAGATCAAGAAGTCCTCTATGGGGCAGGGTTCGAAGGCGAACCATCTGAGCTACGTGGGCGACGCCACGGTGGGGGTCAACGTCAACATCGGCGCGGGCGTCATCACCTGCAACTACGATGGCACCCAGAAACACCGCACGGTAATCGGCGACGACGCGTTCATCGGCTCCGACAGTCAGCTGGTTGCACCCGTGGAGATCGGGCGCGGCGCCACCGTGGGCGCAGGCTCGACCGTTACGCGCAACGCTCCGCCGGAATCCTTGACGGTGTCGCGATCGCCGCAGAAGTCGATTCGCGGTTGGCGTCGTGCGCGCAAGCCGAAGGCATGAGGCGTGCACTCAACTGCCGCTGCGACGTGCCTCAGCCTGTAATTACGTCGGGGAGAATGATTCCATGTGCGGAATAGTGGGCGCGGTGGCGCAGCGCGACGTCGTCTCTGTGCTGGTCGACGGATTGCGACGGCTGGAGTATCGAGGCTACGACTCCGCCGGACTGGCGGTAATTCAGGAAGATCACAGTTTCGCCCGCACGCGTGCGGTGGGTCGGGTGCAGGAGCTCGAGCAGGTGCTTGCTGTCGAGGAGTCGTTGCACGGCCGCACGGGCATCGCGCACACGCGCTGGGCGACGCACGGCAAACCGAGCCTCAGCAACGCCCACCCGCACATTTGCCG
>JABAOH010000351.1_pt1:0-87500 | contig 132093 bp, 113 predicted proteins | sample 7062181 | NCBI WGS metagenome assembly JABAOH01 (sample SAMN14538630, study PRJNA623070) | marine sediment metagenome | biome: marine biome [ENVO:00000428]; feature: marine pelagic biome [ENVO:01000023]; material: deep marine sediment [ENVO:00002113]; isolation source: pool of 5 deep...
GTAATACTGCACGCCGGGATCTGTGCGGGGGCCGTTGGGTAACTAGCGGTCCTACCGCGATGGTAGTTCATGTTCTGGTCTCGCATCTTGTCATCAGCTAAGTCTTTATAAATAGATAATCAAGCGAACATATAATGCGTGTTGGATCAAGAACACGAGAATAGGCTTTTTTGATTGCGATTCTATAATCTATAATGCTCACAGCATTGTGGGGATAGAGTGCGAGCGACGTGTGAGCAGCATAGCAAGTTGCTGATGTCGACTCATACTCCAGGAGATTGATCCAGCTGAATCCATGTATTATTACTCGAGCTGTCTGAGGATCGATATCGAGATGATGCCTAAACTTATCAATTGGCTTGGCGTTGCGATTTTTTTGGGTCTTCTAATTCTTATAAATGCGGTTGCTTTGCATGACATCATTGTCGGGGAAACGGATGTTCGAGCGGAGGTCATAACGCTAATTGTGTCCGCTGGAATAATTCTGATCGCAGTCGCATTGAAATTAACCGTTGCCCGTAAACGATAGACGCTAAAAACGCCGCTGCCAGCATTGACCGGTGCGGGCCTGCAAACCTTCGTGTAGCATGTAACGAGTCCCAGCTCATCACTGGGATCCATAGCATATAAATTATTTGATATCATAACGTTAAGCAAGGAGGTTAGAAATGCCGACGTACATCATGCTCAGCAGAATCTCTCCTGAAGCATTTTCGGACCCAAAGGATTTTCGACGGTTGGCAGATGCTGTTTCAGCGGAGATCAAAAATGAGTGTCCTAGTGTTACCTGGAAAGACAGTTATGTAACTCTGGGTCGCTTTGATGTTGTCGATATCGTCGAGTCGGATGATCCAGACCAAGTGGAAAAAGCTGCAATGATCATCCGTGCTTACGGACACGCAACAACGGAAACGCTGGCCGCGACACCCTGGAAGCAATTTCTTGAAATGCTCTAATCAAGGATTCATCTGACGATCACCTGACACTCCGTTGCCGCTTATGGCTCCTGTAAGCCGATGCTGGTAACGGAATCCTCGGCGGCCTTGGGCAGCAGCTGAGTCCCGGGCGCAGGGCAGTTTTGATCGGATCCTTAGCATGCGACGCTAAAATACATCTCAACGTGAGACAGGAGGAATTGGTTATGGGAAAAAAGATACTCATGATTGTGGGGGACTTTGTTGAGGATTACGAAGTTATGGTCCCGTTTCAAGCTCTTCAAATGGTTGGGCATACTGTGGATGCGGTCTGTCCAGAGAAGGAGGCAGGGGATCATGTGAAAACGGCAGTGCACGATTTCGAAGGTGACCAGACCTACAGCGAGAAGCCGGGTCACAACTTCACGCTGAATGAAACATATTCAGATATCGATCCAAGTGCATATGATGCTTTGTTGATACCGGGAGGCCGTGCCCCAGAGTACCTTCGGCTCGACGAAAGCGTGCTGGATATGATTCGTCACTTCGCATCGAGCGAAAAGCCAATAGCGGCCATTTGCCACGGGGCGCAACTGCTTGCTGCGGCCGGGATACTGAAAGGAAGGCAATGCTCTGCTTATCCAGCCTGCAGCCATGAGGTGGAAGCGGCGGGAGGCAGGTATATTCAAAAGGATTGGCCGGAAGCCCATGTTGATGGAAACCTGGTGACTGCTCCCGCATGGCCGGCCCACCCGGCATGGCTCGCTGCTTTACTGAAGCTGCTTTGATCCTATGGCCGGTAAATGGCGGCCATGGATCAAGAAGAGATGCGTTGTTCAGCGGGCCAACTCATCCGCCGCTAAGCCAAATGTGATTATCCTTCGTATGGGAAACGAAGCGCAAAGCAGTCGCCGATTTCGATGGAATTGCACTCTAGGAGACTTCGGAGAAGGAATTATTTTTTTCCTATTCAAAAACAAAGGAGGAGTGTCATGACCGGTATCGCGAAGGGATTGATCCTTTTAGCCGTGTTGGGCTTCGTTTTGGCCGTCATCGCGAATTTCATAAAGGCTCCTATCCTGGGAGTAACTGCCGAGGGATTTTCTAGAGGTTGCACGAATCTCGCGCTGATTGCTATTGCATCGTCATTGGCATTCAAAGGAGGACCTTCTGCTTCTTGAAAACCGGTAGCTTCCGGCATTAGTAGATTTCTTTGAGTAGTGAGCTCTTTGCTAGCTTATAGAAATTTGATCCGAGTTGTTTGACTTCTCGACAAAGCGATACCGGATGGATATGGCGGTCGTGCTTGGGATTGGCGAATGAAGTCAAGCGAATAAAGGTGGAGGGCAGGCGCGCCGGACGACTCGGAGGCGTGAGAGGCCTTGGGGGTATGCAATGACTGATCTGGACGTGAGGATTGTAGAGCTCGATCCAATGCGAATCGCCAGTGTCAGGGCGATCAGCAAGACTCCAGAGAAGGAGGCTTGGGAGACATTACGTGCTTGGGCTGAACCGAAAGGGCTGCTCGAAGATATCGAGAAGCACCCTGTCTTCGGCTTCAACAATCCAAACCCGTCACCAGATAGGAAGGAGTACGGCTACGAATTCTGGATCCGAATTGAATCCGATGTAGAACCTGAAGGTGATATCGAGGTAAAAGAATTCCGGGGAGGATTATATGCTGTGACAACGTGCAAGCTTCAGGGTGATCCCCGGGGTAGTGTTCCAGAGATTTGGATGAAGCTCTGGGAATGGGTCCAATCCAGCCAGTATGAGTGGCGCGAGACCCATGAGCTCGAGAAGCTCCAGAATCCAGATGTGCCAGAGGAAGATATTGTTTTAGACCTTTATTTGCCCATTGAGAAATGATTCGGATTTCCTCAGACTACGGGGAGGAGTGCTGAGAACGAGGGCCGAAACCATATTGAATAAGCGACGAACCTCACGGGCGGTTTGCGGGATAACCCTTGGTGCTGCAGTTACTTCCGATTCCTAGTGAGTGAGAAAAATCTTCTTATTGGCATTCACAAGGTGAGTTATTATTTTAAAATCAAATACTTACAGATGGAGTGCAGTTATGCCCCGCATGAAGACTCATCATGTAGTACCGAATCGAAATGGTGGTTGGGATGTCAAGAAGGGTGGTGCTGGATATGTTATCAAGAACTTCAACACCAAGAAAGAAGCCGAAAAATTCGCTCGGCAAATCAGCCGCAAGGAACGCACCGAGCTTGTCATCCACGGTCTTGACGGCAAGATTCAGAGGAAGGATAGCCATGGTCACGATCCTCGACGGACTAAAGGCTGAATTTGCAGCGGGCGACATAGTTCTGCGACCAAAAAGCTCAAGCAAGTTCGGCTCGTAGTCTTTGGCGAAGCCGTGTGTTTGTTCGCGGTGAGGATTGCTTTTAGAGGTGCGCAAAAATCAATGCTTCAGCAATCCTGATGGTGAAAGGAGAGAACGATGGATAAATTTTGCTTTTCCTGCAGCGCTCCATTGAACATGCCGGATTATAAGGGACCCGCTGAGAGCTACTGTAAATACTGCACGGATGAAAAAGGCAATCTAAAGCCGAGAGAAGAAATCATGAAGGGAATAGCTCAATGGTTTCAAAGCTGGCAGCCAGATTTGGATGAAGATAAAGCTCTAACGAGGGCGGAACACTTCATGAAATCGATGCCCGCTTGGGCTGATTAGATGCAGCTCGAGAATCGGGTGCTAGAGGGATGGATGGTTGGACGATGAGCTGTTACTTCATTGCGCAAATCAATATTGCCGATCGGGATGAGTACAAAAAATATGAAGATGGGTTCGATGAAATCTTCGCCAAGTATAAAGGCATAGTCGTAGCCGTAGAGGAGGACCCTGTCGTTCTGGAAGGCGAATGGCCGTATACACGCACTGTTTTATTACGCTTCCCCAATGAGGAAGAAGCCAAGAAATGGTATGACTCCACAGAATATAAAGAATTGGTGAAGCATAGATGGCAGTCTTCTAGAGCGAACATCGTGTTGGTGAGAAGGCGCCGATAAAAAAAGAAGGAATCGCTGGTTTTGAAGTTATCGGTATTGGTAGGTTCAACTCGTGGCAAAGACATGAAGCGTCTTTTTCTGGCAGTCATGGTATTGGCACTAAGCTCCGCAGGCTGCTTAACGGATTCGGATGATGACGAGTATCTCCTGCGGCCCGTGCCCGTCGATTCCGTCAGAAACGCGAGGGTATCCCCACATTCGGTGACGTTCGACGTTTTCGGCACCGTCGCCGATCCCTGCTGGCAATTCAATTGGGCAGAGATTTGGCGCCGTGCGGAAGACATCAGTGTAAAAATCCACGCGAAACGCAAAAGGGCAGCTATGTGCCCGCAGGTTCTCACCGTCCTCAAGACTAGAGTCCAGATCCCAGTGACGGGCGCTGGCACATACGAGTTCCATTTTTGGGCTTCTGACTCTGCCAGCGTGGATACGACTGTTGTCGTGCGCTAGGAATCACCCGATTACCTTTGTCGCCTGGCAGGTTGTCGCCACCAACGGCTATTTAAACTATTTCATCGTATACGCAAATTGCATAGTTGAGGAAAATTAGCCCCTTCATTGTCTCAATCAGCGATGCTTAGGCTTCTTGGCCCGCCATGAAAAAGAGCACAAAGAAAAAGCAAACTCCAAAAACCCTACGCAAAAAAAAAGCCTCACAGGCACGCAAGCGTCTCACCGTGCGTAAGGAGAAGCGAGGACTCCAGAGCGCGGAGATTCATCTCGATGTCGGCGCTAAGGATGTTGCGCCGCTGGTTGCAGAAGTCGAGGCAGCTGGAGGCGCTGCCATAGGCGCATATCGTGAACCTTTTTCAGGGCGGCCTATTCTGCTTGCTGCGCTGCCTCTGGGCTCGCTAGATCCCACTCCGTTTCAGCGAGACCTCTCACCAACCCACACAAAACGTCTTGCCGAAAAGATTGAAGAAAGCGGTTCTTTTCTCGATCCATTAATCGTCGTCCGCGGATCTACCGGGCGTTTCTGGACCCCAAACGGCTATCACCGCCTTGCTGCCGCGAAACTTCTTGGACTCCATCAAATAACTGCTCTCGTATCCCCGGACGAGGAGCTTGCCTTCCGAATCCTTGCACTCAATACGGAAAAGGCACACAACCTGCGCGACCGGAGTCTTGAGGTGATCCGTATGGCGAGAGAACTGGCGGTTCGGAAACCCAGGGCGAAAGAGTCAGCTTTTGAAGCAGAATTCGAAGCACCCGAACTGCTAACCCTGGGTATAGTATACGAGGAGAACAAGCGTTTTGCGGGCGGAGCTTACAGGCCTTTTCTAAAAAAGGTCGACCGCTTCAGCGATAGCACTCTCACAGCCAGCTTGCGCAAACGCGAGGGCTTTGCAGCGCGGCTAGTTGAAATAGAGGGGAAGGTTAAACGAATTATTGACAAGCTGCAGGATAGGGGTTTCAAATCTCCATATCTTCGCAATTACGTCGTGGCCCGCATCAATCCCGTTCGGTTTCACCGGGTAGGGAAAGGCGAAACCAAGCCGCCCATGACGTTGAGCGCGGCGCTCATCCGTATGGCGACATCGGCTAAGAAGTTCGACTTGAACTCAGTCAAGCTGAGTGACCTGGCTCTCGTTGCTGCCGTATCGATCGAAGAAGACTAAGTCTTTTTTATTTTACGCTTGTAAAGCATGAGTTTGGATCAAAGTCAAGAATTGGATGAATGAGAGACGATTAATTCTTGCGGAGGTGAACTATGGCGGACAAGACGAATGCAGTTGAAGAAATATCGAGGGACGCGCGCAAATGGGCAATGATATGTCATATCATTGCCCTGGTTGGGATTCTTGGAAATGGGATCGGATTTTTGGTTGGCCCGCTGGTAGTCTGGTTGATTAAAAGGGAAGACCACCCATTTATCGATGAGCAGGGAAAAGAGGCGGTAAATTTCCAGATCACGATGTTTATCGCATTGTTCATTAGTGCTCTCCTTACGCTGGTCGTCATTGGAATTGCATTGCTGATCATTATCGGCATCATCATGACGGTTTTTCCCATCGTCGCAGCAATCAAAGCCAGCGATGGGGCGCATTATAAGTATCCATTTTCGCTTCGCATCATCAAATAGCGAAACGGCCGGATCGTCACCCTTGCAAATTCTGGTACCGTAGCTGGGGACCATGGTAAGGGCTTCATAGATGAGCATGGAAGCTAGCTGGGACAAAACGATGGCGAACTCGGAAGGTGATCTTGAAGAAGCTGCCGTCCTCGTTCCCCTTTACCGCGGAGACGACGGCAAACTAATGATGGTGCTCGTCCGGCGCACGGAAAGGGGCATCCATGGAGGACAGATCGCATTCCCCGGCGGCAAACGCGTCTCTGCTGATCGAACAATGCTGGATACGGCATTGCGGGAAGCGGAAGAGGAAATCGGCATTGCCGCCGAGGCGATCGAGATCCTCGAGCATCTTCCGGCAATCGAAACGCGGGTTACGGGTTTTCGGATTCACCCATTCTTAGCTCATATCGCGAAGCCGCTCGAGTGGCGCCGCGAGGAGCAGGAAATCGACGAAGTCCTGGAAGTGAGTGTGACCGATCTGGCACATCCCGATGCTTATGGAGAAGAAATGAGACATTTTCCAGGCCGGTCAGAGCCGCAGCGGATATCTTATTACCGAGTTGGCCAGTACAAGGTGTGGGGGGCGACGTATCGCATTCTCCGTCCGCTCATTCCCCGTCTTTTGGGAGAGGAGTGGCCGGTTTGATCTTGCCAGCGTCATTTCGATGCTCTCTCGGATCGCTGCATAATTTTTTGGTCAAAACTGAAGCGGGGAGGCTGAGATAATGGTGCCAAAAGCTGGTTCTTGTGGAAAACCGTGATGAACCAAAATCGCTCTTTCATCGTAGATTGAAGTCATTGTCAAAGCCTTGAGCAACAATGTCCAGCATTAATTACGAAGAAATTGCATCAAATTGGGCGTTGCGCGGATTTACATGCGAATTGTGGATCGACCCGCCTGGACAACATTGGGAGGATTTCGTGCATGATGTGGATGAAGTAGTAATGGTGCTTGAGGGAAAAATGGAATTTGAACTTAAGGGTGACGTGCATCATCCCAGAGTCGGCGACGAGCTAATCATTCCAGCGAGGGTTATACACTCTTCGCGAAATATAGGTGATACCACTGCACTATGGTTGTACGGGTATAAAATGGTTCATTAGCATCTTGTAATGGCGATATTCGAGGTCTTGAGCACATTTTTAAAACAGCTTTGATGCTTTTATGGTGCTTCGGATTCATGTTATATTTTATTTCGAGTTTTTGTCGATGCCTTGATGACACATGTGCTTAAAAACATCTCTGCGATAGGAGTTACCCAATGAAAGTTGCCAAGAAGCTTATCCCAGTATTCGTTATTTTAGCCGTGCTAGCATGCAGCGATGATGGTCCCATGAAGGGTGATAATGACGAAACATTCAAAGGAATCTTGGAAATGGACATTTTCTGTAACGTTATCGGCGGTGACACAACTGATTTCCAGCCTAGGCCGGAACCTGGTAACTACTCTCTTATTGGCGCCTGTCCGAATCCAATAATAGGCGATGCCGCCGTCATTAAATTCAAGATTCCTCAAGCGGACTCTGTCTGGATATTTGTTTTTGATAAACCAAACTCTCCGCCGATAGGGATGTTATTTAATCATCAGATACCGGAAGGTGTTTACGAAATTATGTGGAACAATACTGGACCTATGGGGATATATCGAGTGGAGATGTATGCGGCCAGTGGATTCACATCATATGGAGATGTCCAGTTCGTTCCTGATAAGTAGAAATCATTTATGAAGGGTGCAATTATTGATGGCCAAAGTGCCAAGAAAAGGTGCCGGAACTCTAGAAAGAAGTGACTAAGCAAAGTTTGGAACACGTGAAAGGTATATCACTATTCCCGGCAATTGAACCTTATAAAGTGGGCAAACTGGAAGTATCCGATCTTCATACGATTGTCTACGAGGAAGCAGGGAATTCGAGCGGTATGCCCGCACTCTTCCTTCATGGGGGGCCGGGTGTTGGGATCCTTCCGGATTATCGCCGATTTTTCGATCCTGATTTCTACAGAATTATTCTTCCGGATCAGCGTGGCGCCGGGAGAAGCACGCCTCACGCCGAACTCAGGGAAAATACGACGTGGGAAATAGTCGAAGACCTCGATAAGTTGCGCGAACACCTGGACATAGAAAGGTGGATTGTGATGGGGGGAAGTTGGGGGAGCACCTTGGCACTGAGCTATGCGATAACGCATCCCAGCAGTGTATTGGGACTGATTATTCGCGGCGTATTTCTGGCTCGCCCATTTGAACTCAAATGGATTTATCAATGGGGCGGAGCCTCGAAGATCCATCCGGACGAATGGGAAAAATTTCTTGCAGCAATTCCCAAGGCCGAGCGTGCGAATCCCCTGGAAGCTTATTACAAAATCCTAACGGGCAAGGATGAAGGTAAAAAAATCGATGCAGCCCGGGCGTGGACTCGTTGGGAGGCGTCTTCCATGACTCTGGTTCCGGATCCGAAGGCCGTCGAGGAAATGACCAATGCTGCATCAGCCGTTTCAATCGGTTGCGTTGAATGCCACTACGCAATCAATGACTTCTTCATGAAATCCGACAACTACATATTGGAAAACGCAGATAAAATCGTTAATATAGCCTGCCGCATCGTACAAGGCAGATATGACATAATCTGTCCTGTGATTTCGGCTTGGGATCTGCACAAAGCGCTCCCTAAATCAGAGCTGAGGATCGTAACCCGCGGTGGGCATTCGCCTATGGATGCCGGAATGGTCCATGAGCTTGTTCAGGCATCCGAGGATTTTAAAAAGCTGTTTTAGCACGGGACTCATCACGTTTTTGCGCGCTGCGCGCTGCCACGTGACATCTAAATAAATATTACTGGGCAGTACAACCACAGTGGAGGTAAAGGTCTGGTGATAATCGAACACTTGGGAAATAGGCCTCAAATTCATCCATCAGCTTACATAGCACCCACTGCAACGATATGTGGAAACGTTGCTATAGGAGAGGGAACGTGCGTATTGTTTGGAGCATCGATCATCGCTGAAGGCGGGAAAATAGATATAGGCGATAACTGCATCGTTCTCGAGAACGCCGTCGTAAGAAGTACGGCAAAGCATTCGGCATCGATCGGCCGGAACAACCTGATTGGGCCAAATGCCCACGTCGTGGGCTGCACAACCGAAGAATCCGTCTTTATCGCCACGGGAGCCGCTATTTTCCACGGATCGTACTTGGAAGCTCGGTGTGAGGTGAGAGTGAACGGGGTTGTGCACACGCGGACAAGAATTTTGAAGTGCGCAACGGTTCCCATCGGATGGATAGCTGTTGGAAACCCGGCAGAGATTTTTCCTCCAGATGAACACGAAAAGATTTGGGCTATACAGGAGCCGTTGAATTTTCCAATGACTGTATACGGCGTGGATCGGGCAATGCATGGAGAAACGAACATGCCTGAGATTACATCGCGGCTGTCGATGTATTATAAGAAACACAAGGATGATAAAATTCTTTGAAATAGAGAACAATGTTGAGTAACGAAACATCACGAATGGAGTTCTAGCACATCTCCATCGCTTACCGGATGATCCTTTCCGACTTGCTGTCCGTCGAATTTGGAGCTTCCCCAGATCCGAGCGAACTTGAGGGATTCCGCAACGTCTCTATGGACCAGGCGGGCAACGTCATAGACGGTGTCGCCGAGGAACAGCGTGTAGGGGCGACTTGTATCCGCCGGACGGCCGGGAACCTTCGTGTAGACTCTCACGATTCCCAAGCCTTGAAAAAGAAGAGGACCGATATAATCTAAACCCTCACCCGTTTTGACAGAGACGGAGATAGCAGGGTATCGAACACCGATCAACTCTCCAAGTACATCGATTTCATCCCGATTATGGCCCAGATCGCACTTGCTCGCTACAAGTAGAGTTGGAATGCGGATCCGAAACGGATCATCCGCTTCTTCAGAATCACCCTCCTCCTCGTCGTGCGGCTCGTCGCGGGCGCCTGCCGGAACGGGAGCACCGTCGAGAATCCTTTCGTCCAATACGCCACGCCAATTCTCGACGAGTGTGATGCGTTTTTTGTCGAGGCGTTCTCTGATCGCGGCCACGTTTTCCACGACCCCGGGTGCGCTGAGGTCGGCCACGAGAAGCGCGGCATGGGCTGGTTGGAGAGCGTTGGGCATCCAGGGTTCCATGAATGACACGGAGATGGGCGGGAGGTCCACGAGCTGGAAATGGATGTCCTCATAGGGAAGCATGCCGGGAAGCGGCGCGTGAGTTGTGTGCGGATAAGGACCAACCTCGGCGTGAGATCCTGTGAGACGGGTATGAAGGCTCGATTTACCTGCATTGGGAGGGCCGATGAGCGCTATCTGCGCGGCTCCTTCAGGATGGATGGTGATTGCAGGACCGGTGCGGGCACCTGCTTTCTTTGGGGCGGCGAGCTCCTCGGCGAGCTCTTTGATACGGGTTTTTATTTCTGCCTGCAGGTGTTCGGTTCCCTTGTGTTTTGGCAGCGTGCGGAACATTTCCTTGAGACAGCTGAGACGTTCCGCCGGATCTCGCGCTTTCTGGAAGGCAGCTTTTGCTTTTTTGTACTCAGGTGTAACGTTCGTCGGCATGGATGGTCACCGCTGGCATCATCTGTGAGGTTCAGTCCACAAAAATGCCTTTTAGCTTTCAAGCTCCATGGAAGCGGAAGTGGACTTCAGGATACCGTCGTAAAATAATACCATATTCTGTCGACATGAAAAAACAGTACGAATTGAAATCAGGGGGGCGCCATTCGGTCGGCTCTCAACAGGCTTAATGAACTTTGGCTTATGAAGTTAGGCTCATTATCTCGGGAAACCTATGTTGGAATCGAGATAAGAGCGTGTTGCTGTCGTGACCTGCACGTTCATAAAGGGTACAGATGGCTGATAATTTGACTTGGCGTAAAGAGACATCGTGAATATGATCACCTATACAAGGAGAGGAGTGAACAATGCCAGAGATGAAGTGGTTTGAACGCAAGTTTTCATTTGATCTTCCGGTCTGGATGTTTCCCAACATCGTTGAACGCATCAGGGGTACGCCGGCGCGCGCTGATGACATCGTGAAAGGACTGACATCGGACGTGTTGACGAAACAGGAAAAGGGCAACTGGTCGATCCAGGAGAACATCGGTCATTTGGCGGATCTCGAACCGCTGTGGATGGGGCGTGTTGAGGATTTAATGAGCAAAAAAGAGAGATTGCGGGATGCAGACCTTACGAATCGAAAGACACACGAAGCCAACCATAATGCGAGCACAATTCAGGAGATTTTGAGCTCGTTTCGAAAACTAAGGCTGGAGTTCGTGGAAACGCTGGATGAACTGGATAAAAACGATATTGAGCGATCAGCACTGCATCCGAGACTAAACAAGCCTATGCGACTTTTGGATCTGATCTTTTTTGTCGCAGAGCACGATGATCATCATTTGGCTCAGATTACGAGGTTGAAAAGGCATATGGGAAAGTAGCTCCAATCGATTGGCTGGAAGTCGGCGCGATTGTTCGAAAATACTATTGAAAACCATTCACCATGGAGCCTTCTGAATACATTTTGGCCATCGTAAACATGGCTGCCGGACTTGGCTTTGCTTTCCCGCTCTCCAGCCACCTATACAAGTTGAGAGCAGGCACTACCAGGTCCCGCATCTATGTTGTTTTGATTGGGGTGTATTTGTTCGAGAGCGTGGCCATAACCTCGGGCATGCTCCTACCTGTATTTTCTTTCGCTCTGGCTCTCGTTTGGGGTGCGGCTTTGGGAAGATGGCTTCCCGCTCTCGCTCCGAGATGCGAAATCTATACAGCGGCGCTTTTCTTTTCCCTCTATTCCAGTTTGCCGGCAGCGTCCTTCCTGCTGGTTCCTGTGATGGCCGCGATCGGAGGGTGGTCTGTAATGGATGCTGAGACTGGTTACAGGTTCGGGATTCCCGATTTTGTCCCATGGCCGCTGAATACTATATTGGGGTTCTTTCTGGCGGTCCCAATCGGCACAACGATGTTGAAGACTATAATCACCACGGGAGAAAGTGGATTCATTATCCGGAGAAGAGAGAGCGCGACTGCTGATGGTTCACGAGCGAGCTAGAGAGGAATATATTCTTTTCAAACTGAAACATTGAGATCATGGCACCTGCTGCATGTCTTTCCAGCACAAAAGGGGATCAAGCACCCGAGGAGGTCCATGCGTGATAAAAGAAGAGCTGAGGAATAGCGTATTGATCTTGCACATGTCGCATGGTAAAGCCAATGCACTCGACTTCGAGTTATGCCAGGAGCTGGCAAGAAAATTTGGCGAGCTCGGAGATTCTTCGACCGGGGCAGTGGTTCTGACAGGGCATGGATCGATTTTCTCTGCCGGCGTTGACTTACTTCGTATGTTAGACGGGGGACCAGAGTACGTGCGTGAATTCCTTCCAGCGCTGCACAACCTCTGCGAAACGATCTTTGGCTTCTCAAAGCCAATTGTGGCTGCAATAAATGGCCACGCGATCGCAGGAGGCTGCATACTCGCAGGTATGGCGGACAAGCGTGTGATGGCTCGAGCATCCGGAAGTATCGGCGTACCCGAACTCCTCGTCGGTCTGCCCTTTCCACCCGCCCCGCTTGAAATTCTTCGGTTTGCCGTACCTCCCGCTCACTTCAATGAAGTGGTTTACGACGGCACTGCTTTTGAACCTGATCAAGCGCTCGAGCGCGGCCTTGTGGATGAAATCGTCAACCCGCAAAACCTTTTGGACCGGTCCGTGGATTTGGCAAAAGGCTTGGCGTCGTTGGTACCAAGCGCTTTCAGTTTGACTAAAACGCAGATCAGGCAGCCGGTTATGGACCGAATTCGAGCTGCACAGTCAATCATGGCGGATGAGATTGAGAGAGCGTGGACTTCTTCTTCAGCGATGGAGTCAATCCGCAGGTATGTTTCGAGAACATTCAAACGAGAAAAATCTTAGTTCCCTCACCAAGATAATATCTGCATAGCAAACTTGATTGTTTTAGATACAGGGAAGTTGGCAAATAGGGGAGGGTAATTTCGTGAAATACTATAACTTCATTATTCATATATGGTTACGCGTTTGACATCTTGCCGAATATAGATCTCATAAGTTGATGTCTTGATGATGTCACTGTTTGATATGATTTTATTGATATGTTTCTGAAAGCAAGGAGGGTTTGAGCATGCGAATAAGTAAAGGCAACATCCACGTTCCAGCTCTTGCAATCATACTCGTTGCGGCAGTTTCAGCCCGGGCGAGCGAGTTATCCAGCGACGTTATGCTGGGCTATAAGGGTGGTCCTGGTCTCCAATTGAACGGTGTGATTGGCAATTTTGCTCAAGGATTTCCTTTTAATATCCAGCTAGGTATAGCTTATGCGAGGCTGGATCCCGGGAATGCGACCGACGCGCGGAGAATCTTCATCAATGATGCCACGAATGGCGATCCCGAAGAGAAAGGGTGGATGTGGGATTTCAGATTTGATTTTCTCTATCGGCTGAAATGGTTTTCATCGCAGAATATATTCGTATACGGCGGTCCAAGGTACTCGCATTTTACGGGTAATTTCAAATTTATTGGTGGAAATGAAGACTTCGATATTACGAGCAACCAATGGGGACTGGGCTTCGGGATGAAGGCCTATTTTCGAATGAATCCAAAATTCGATTTCGTTTTGATGGGTGGCGCCGATTATTTCTTTTCAAACGAACTCAGCGGGCATGATACTTCCTATCGTCCGGGTGGTGACGACGTAAGCGCACGCAATGATTATGACTTCGACGACGCTGACGAAGCTATCAATCAACCCAAATTCCCGCTAATTTTGATGCTGGGCATCAATTACCATTTTCGATGATCCGTGTGCCGATCTGGGATTCTTGCTGATACAGTTCTTAATATTCTTCTCCGCGTAGCTACCATTAGCTGAATAATCCGCCGTTCGAGGTTGGAGCTATTGCAGCCTTCTAGCAATACGGATTTTTGTCTGCAAGGGAGGAAATGTGATGGAGCAGTATAAGGTCGATTTTGATTCGATGGCATGGCAATCGCCTTTGGATGGACTTCGTTTCAAAGCCGTGAAGCACAATGGAAGGCAGCTGCGCTTGGTTGAGTATCGCAAAACCATGGAGCCTCACTGGTGCGAGAAAGGACACATTGGATATGTTTTAGAGGGCCGAATCGAGATAGAATTCAACAAGCATTTGGAACTATTCAATCAAGGCGACGGCGTTTTCATTCCCGCTGGCAGGAAACACAGACACATGGCCAGGATTCTTACGGAGACCGTGAAGATAATTTTTGTGGAGGACGTATGATTTCGCGCCAAGGTGGCTGTTGAGTTCGCTGCATAGCACAAATTGATTCAGCGCTGGACATGTTCAACGAATTTGGTGAAAACCCTGAGGACGCTTTTACTTTATACAAAGGAGGAGGGCAATGGTTTTTCCAAGGGCGGTCGCGGCATTCATCCTGATTGGCTTTCTGATTTGTTCATGTTTCAATCCAATCGGTGCTTGCGCAGAAAGTGCGCAACAGAAAGAGCCGTCTTCTGAGGAAATGCAGGAGCTAATGAGCGCCATGATGGGACCGATGATGGCGAGGATGATGGAGAGCATGATGGAAACAATGTTGAAGATTCTCGCAAAGCCTGAGTCGGCTGAACAGCTAGCGACTTTCTCGAAGAATTTTTACGATGCTCTCATAGCCAAAGGATTCTCGAAGGAAGACGCCCTGAGAATAGTGGTTTCCATCGGTATGCCCTCTATCCCGAGCATGAAATAGTATGATTCAATCGAGTGACCGCATACTATGGGTCCAATGAGCAGCGCGTTTTTTGTACAGATACATTTATAAGTCGATCCTAATGGGTGTTTTGACTTCCCGAGGAAGTCATCGGCCGCTCCTGGCCTTCTCGTCTCATGGTGGCCAAAGTACGTATATGGTCATGTGCAAAAATTTGTAGGAGGTATGCACATCAGTGAATCCTAATGCCCTGCTAATGATATTCTTAGGAATTCTTATAGGAACCGGCGCTTCCTTCACGGGTTTGGGTGGAGGCTTTTTGGTTGTTCCCATTCTTCTGATACTCGGATATTCAGCGCAAAAAGCGGTGGGAACGTCCTTCATGGCAATCCTGGTTATTTCGCTGTCTGCATTGATTGCTCACAATAGGCTTGCGAACGTTGATTACAGGCTGGGGCTTCTGCTCGGTATCGGCGGGATTTTGGGCGCCCAGTTAGGTGCACGTCTCGTGGAATACATTTCAACAGCACAGTTCAAGAGAGTCTTTGCTGTCATTCTCATTGGTCTTGCGGGATACTTATTCTTCAAGAAATGAGACCTAACTCAAAACTCGTGGCCCCAGACTGTTTGAAATCCAGCCCACTGCCCGGTCCTCGGCGGGGTGCCGCTCATGTGATAACGATATTCTGGACGATTTTTGATCTTGTATTTGGATAAAGTGCGGTTGCGTCGCAGCAATCTGAATAAATCACAGTACAAGCGAAATCCTCGAGGCAACGTTTCGTCTACAATTATGGGCATAATGCTAATTGTAAAGGCCGGAAAAACACTCCCGTCTCTTAGAGAGAGCATGGGAGATTTCGAGCATTGGATCCTGTCGGGAATGCGAGTGCACAGCAGCGAAGCCTCCATAGTCGATGTCCGTAGAGGCTCAAAGCTTCCGGGCCATGATGATGTGTCAGGGATTGTCGTAACGGGCTCGCATGCGATGGTTACCGAGCACAGGGATTGGAGTGAGCGCACTGCAAAATGGCTCGCCGGTGCTGTTGACAAACGGATCCCGATACTTGGGATTTGCTACGGGCACCAGTTGCTCGCTTATGCGCTTGGTGGAGAGGTTGGAGATAATCCGCGTGGACCGGAATTTGGGACGGTTGAAGTCAAGCTGAACGAGAATGCAAGAGCAGATGGCCTTTTTAGCGGTTTTCCATCGTCGATGCGTCTTCACATGAGCCATATCCAATCTGTGTTGAGACTCCCGGACAATGCTAAATTGCTTGCATCCAGCGCTGAAGACGCCAATCAGGCTTTTGTCGTTGGGGATTCCGCGTGGGGAGTTCAATTTCACCCGGAGTATAATGCTGAGATGACCATAAAATATATCGAGTATCACAGAGAATTATTGCTAAAGGAAGGCAAAGATCCCGATCGCCTCATCAAGCAATGTGCGGATACTCCTTATGGATTTGGAATGCTAAAACGATTCGCAGATATAATAAATGAAAAGGTCTGAGCGGTATGAAAGAAGGGAGCTTTCTCAACCCCGTGGGATGAGCGCGGGATATTTAGATGCGTCTTTGAATGGGGATGTGGTCCCATGATTCTTTGGGCCACCATATGACGTTCAGATCAAGGGGAAACATGGAAACCGCACGGTATTCCGCCGCTCTTGTTTCAATCGTTATCTTGCCACCCGTGATCCTCTATTGGTTCATCGTACATTCTTTGATCGGCCTGTGGCGGAAGATTGGCTTAATTCCCAGCTACGTCATTATTTTTTCGGTTTTGGCGTGCGTTGCAGTAGTTGGTGCGCTCATTCGCGGATCGGTGCTTGCAATCGAATTTGGAACAAATTGGCCGTTGATAGCTCTGGCTGCGTTCTTGTTCTTCGCGGGATTGGTCATTGGCGTGCAATGCAGGCGACAGCTCTCGCTGCCCACGCAACTCGGAGTCCCAGAGATTGATCCAAAGGGATCTTCGGGAGTGCTGCTCAAGGAAGGCATCTATGGACGAATCCGCCATCCGAGGTATGTTGCGCTTTCCCTTAGGATGCTGGCCCTGGCTTTCTTCGTAAACTATCTGGTGATATACCTTCTTGTCTTGATCTACTTCCCGGCTATATATATCATCACAATTTTGGAGGAAAGAGAGCTCCTTCATCGGTTCGGTGATGAATACCGGCAATACATGAGAAATGTGCCGCGGTTCATCCCGCGGATGTTTGTATGAATGCAGAGATCTTTTTTTCTGTGATGTTGAGCCGATCCTGATGGATAGCAGCAATGCAGTGCCTGGCGAAGCGCTTGAGTGGTTATTATCTCGGATGGTACTGTTTTTTGACTATTTCAATGCTTTAACTGATCTTTAGCTTTTTGAGCGAAAGCAGGAGGATTCATGCATGATAGAGTTCATTGGAAGAATATTGCGCAGAATATTTCGGGGTGCCAGCGATCTCGAAAAGTTGGAACAATTGAAACAATACGGTTTAGTGGTGGGGAATAATCTCGCATTGCAGCCTGGCGTCATTATCGATCAGCACCACTGCTGGCACATTAGAATCGGCGATGATGTTGGAATTGCATCCGGTGTGATCATTCTTTCACACGATGCGAGCATGAAGAAATATTTGGGTTATACCCGCGTTGGCAAGATCGATATCGGGGATAAGGTCGTTGTTGGTGCGGGATCAGTAATATTGCCGGGGGTGACTATCGGGGATAATTCGATAATCGGCGCGGGAAGCGTTGTGGCGAAAGACATTCCTCCTGACGTCGTAGCTGCGGGGAATCCAGCTAAAGTAATCTGTTCGCTTGATGAGTATATAGAAAGGCACAAAAAAGAATTGGAAGCGTCCCCCAAATTCGGGAAGGAATATACGACAAAACGCAACGTGACGGCTAAAATGAGAGATGAAATGAACAGAAAAATGGTAAATAGGATAGGATATATCGAGTGATCCCCTCGGTGAGGCCGGTGAATTTAAAGAAGGATGATATCGCACTAATCAACAATTCCTAAAAGGAAATGCTGATGCAGGAATATTCAGATTCATTTTACAAGGACAGGCATGAAAAAACACTTTATTCGGCAGAAAATAGGTGCTGCAACGCATGCCTATTTCATCGCATTTGCTTATGGGAACATTGATGTATGATCCTATTAGATTATTTGCAGACGGCGATACAACTTGCTCTTAGGATGTCGACCCTCGGGTTGAAAAAAGGGCCTCATTTCACGCGGTACTACATGTATGAGCATTTGAGCCAGTACAAGGCTTCACGCTCAGAAGACCTTCGGGTGCTTTCAGTCAGCGGATCGAAAAAACTGGGTGAGCTGCTTGGCTTTTCCGAGGATCAGATTGTTGACGTTCAATATCCGGAGCACAACATCGTCAATCTCCCATTCTCAGATGGTGAATTCGATGCAGTGGTCAGCGATCAAGTATTGGAACACGTCGAGGGCAGTCCCCAAGCGGCTATCGATGAGACATTCAGAGTAATCAAGCCGGGAGGCCTTGCACTCCATACGACCTGTTTCATGCACCCAATCCACGGTGCGCCGAACGATTTCTGGCGGTTCACGCCGTATGCTTTGAGGCAATTGAGCCAGAAACATGGACATATCATAGATTGCGGCGGCTGGGGAAATCCGTATGTGCTTACCTGCCTCGCAGTTGGTGCGCAGTGGGTAAGAGTCCCGCATGCCAGATGGCACCCGCTGCATTGGCTCGCCACGAGAAATTCGGACGATTGGCCAATCGTCACTTGGATCCTGGCAAAAAAGCGCAGTGTTTGATCTGGTTAATGGAGCGAGTAGGGGGGCAAACATGAAAGCATTTGTGAATTTTTTGACGATTTCTGTGATTCTGAATCTTGTTGCCTGTTCCGGACGTAGTGATGATAAGACAGATCTTTGGGCGACTTATGAAATGGCGTTGAAGCGATGTAAATATGTGGATTTGACGCATGCGTTTAGCCCGACGATAGCTGTATGGCCGGGCTTTGGCCGTGCGACATTCAAACCCGCATTGGCCGGTGCCGATATCCCCGGATATGTAAGTAAAGGCCAGGAATTTACATATGAAGAACACGGATTCATCGCAACGGCTTATGAGATTCCAACAGATCAATATGGCACTCAGCTCGACCCGCCCGCGCACTGGGATGAACATGGCGCAACCATCAGCGATCTTCCGGCAACTTATGCAATCAGGCCTTTAGTGGTGATAGACATTCACGAGAAAGTAGAAAGTAAACCGGGTTATCATTGCTCCCTCAACGATATTCGATCGTGGGAGACGAAGCACGGCACCATTCCCGAGGGATCCGTGGTAATGATTCGATCGGATTGGCACAAGAGATGGACGGATGTCGAGCGGTTCACCAAGAAACCGTTTCCTGGAATAACGCTCGAAGCGCTCAAGTTCTTGCACAGCCGGCGCAACATATTGTTTCACGGCCATGAACCTCTGGATACGGACACGACGGCTGCTCTCGAGGGTGAGCATTGGTTGCTGCACAATCATTACTGCCAGGCCGAAGGCGTTGCCAATTTGGATAAAGTTCCGGAAGCCGGTGCCTTGATTGCCATCGGCTTTGCAAAGCCGGAAGGAGGTTCCGGCGGATATGCCCGCTACATCGCCATCTGTCCCGAGGAATGGCCACACGGCAAGTCGGTTATTGATGAGCCGGGAGCTCCGTTACCCAGACAGCCCTATCCGCTACGGCGAGATGAAAATGGGGTGCTGAAACCCAGCAAGCAGTGACTGCCGAAGAGGCACTCCGGCAATAAATTCTAAACAGAGCCGGCCAACGGCAGGAGGTCCAGTATGAGGCTCAATCGTATTGTCATCGCTTCACTGATCACTTTTATACTCTCATGCGGTCAATCCTATTCGGCAGGCGCATCTGCACGAGGCGAAATAGTCGATTTCGAATCCGACGCTTGGATCTTGAGAAATGCTGAAATCGTCGAATATATGGACCGAAAATGCCTGATCGGCACGGCATTTTTAAAGGATGTGGAGTTCGAGGATGGCGTTATAGAAGTCGATGTTGCCGTAGATGGCGCCCGGTCCTATCCCGGAATTGTTTTCCGGATGCAATCGGAACAAAATTATGAACGCTTCTATCTACGGCCTCACAGGTCGAATTTGTATCCAGATGCGCTTCAATACACACCTGTGATCAACGGCATTGCCTGCTGGCAGTTCTACAACGGCGCGGGGTACACCGCAGGTGCAGATATTCCCAAGGATCAGTGGATGCACTTGAAGATGGAGGTTCAAGGAACGCAAGCGCGTATATTCATCAATGACACTAGTAAGCCAGTTCTGGAAATATATGATCTCAAACACGGAGCCAGTAGAGGTACAATTGGCATATTCAGTCCACGAAATCGAACCGCTCACTTTTCGAACTTCAGATATCAAATCGATAACAGCTTGCAGTTCGATAAACCTCCGAAAATCGAAACACCTCCGGGAATGGTTATGGAATGGTGGCTGTCGCAGGCGGTTAAATACAGTCAGATCGAAACCGAGCGCTATCCCAAAGAAGAATTAGAAAAAGCTGAGTGGCAAGAAGTGAGCGCCGACCCAAGCGGGTTGATCAATGTGGCGAGCTATATCGTAAGAACCAGTAGGGAGCCCGATTGTGTGATGGCGAAGACAGTCATAAAATCGGATGAGAGCGAAACCAAAAAGTATCTCTTCGGGTACAGCGATGAAATTACTGTTTTTCTCAATGGCGACATATTGTTTACAGGCGAAAGCGCCTATCAGCAAAGAGACCCCTCTTTCTTGGGAATCGTTGGATTGTACGATGCCGTTTACCTACCGCTGAAAAAGGGAGATAACGAGCTTCTCCTCATGATTTCCGAAGTGTTCGGTGGGTGGGGATTCATGTGTCAGGATGCGAGCGCGATATTTCAGCATGCTGACCTCGAGAAGAGATGGGAGACGAGTTCGGATTTCATGATTCCTGAATCGGCTGTTTACGACTCCGAAAGAAATGTCTTCTACGTCTCGAATTACGATATGTACAACAACAGCGGACCTACGGGCACGCAGTTCATATCGAAGGTTTCTGCTGAAGGAAAGATCGAAAAATTGAAATGGGTCGAAGGTCTCGGCAAGCCAACCGGGATGGCAATTTTCCGGGATAAATTATACGTCGTCGAGAGAAGGGGTTTGGCCGAAGTGGATCTGGCATCCGGGGAGGTTCTGGAAAGGCATCAGACTCCTAACTCTATATTTTTAAATGATATAGCAATTGATCAGTCCGGGCAGGCGTATATATCGGATTCGAGCAAGGGCGTAATTTACAGATTTTCCGAGGGCGAATTCGAAGAATGGCTCAGCGGGGATCAGATCGGAGCTCCGAACGGCCTCCATATTTACGACGGTAACTTGATCATCGGAAATAGCGCCGATAATCGTCTCAAGGCTGCAGATTTGGACACCAAAGAGGTCACCACAATTGCGAATCTGGGATCTGGCATTATCGATGGGATCAGAACAGACAAAAATGGTAATTATATAGTCTCCCACTGGGAGGGAAGAATATATCGTGTTTCCCAGACAGGTCAGGTGACCAGGCTTTTGGATGTTACGCCTTCGAGGTGCTATTGCGCTGATTTCGAGTATGTCGTCGAAAAAGATTTGATGATCGTCCCTGCTTTTTTCAATAACAGACTTACGGCTTATCAGCTAACGGATTGACGCCATTCTCTCACTGTTTTTCAAGGTCACGTTTATCGTTGCGCGATGGAGGGATACGCGATTATTGAAGCAGCGGCCTTTCCCGTAGCCAATAAGAACTTTTGAAGCCAAAGGATGAACGACTATGAGAATCGCTCTCGTCCAGCAGCGAGCGCTGGAGGACAGGAACATGAACCGTCGTCGGGGCCTGGAAGCAGTTGAGGCAGCGGCTGCACGAGGCGCCCAGGTGATATGTTTTGCGGAGCTCGCTTTTGATCCATTCTACCCTCAGGAAGTTGCTACTCAGGACAAACTTAACCTTGCCGAGCCAATCCCCGGCCCGACCAGCGATATGTTCGCCGCGAAGGCCGCGGAGCTTGGTGTTGTCCTGGCGCTCAACTTGTTCGAGCGAGATGGGGAGTGTACCTATGATTCATCCCCGGTAATCGACACGGATGGAAAACTTCTCGGAACGACAAGAATGGTGCATATTACCGACTACCCATGTTTCCACGAGAAAAGCTATTACATGCCCGGCAACCGCTCAGCACTCGTATACGGGACTGCTTTCGGGAAGATCGGAGTCGCTATTTGTTACGATCGGCACTATCCTGAATATATGCGTGCACTCGCACTTGCCGGTGCGGAAGTTGTTTTTATTCCTCAGGCTGGCGCAGTTGATGAGTGGCCAGATGAGTTGTTCGAGGCAGAAATGCGCGTCGCAGCATTTCAAAATGGATATTTCACTGCGTTGTGCAATCGCGTGGGTGCCGAGCCGCGATTAACCTTTGCTGGAGAGTCTTTTGTCTGCGATCCCGGAGGTCGCGTCATCGCGAGAGCGGGAAAAGGAACGGAGGAGATTCTGTATTGCGATCTCGATTTGAGCAAGGTAAAAGACTCACACGCTCAGCGTTTGTTTCTCAGGGACCGGCGACCCGAACTCTACGGTGACTGGTTTTAGCAAGTCATCACTGGATGAACCAAATCTCATTTTTTCGGACTGCTTGTATGCGTTGGTAACATTGCCGCAACAAGAAACGCATGCTGGTTTCGAGCGATGTATTGAACAGATGCCTGCTGGCAAACGAAAGTAAGTAGTTGCAAATTAGTGAATTCAATATATTCGATATCATCTCAGTCGCCGTTGCGGGTGGCTTTTTCTTATTGATGTTATTCGTGGCTATCGTATCTATGGTCGAAAGGGAATACCGTGCTGCACGAAGGTCATTTTATCTTTCATTGATTTTACCGCTTCCGTGCTTAATCGTTGGGTTGTTCACTTTCAAATATCAACTGCATATCTCCATCCTCTTGCTTTCGCTAACAGCTTTGATAGTCATATCTCTGCTTATCCCCACGGGACGGAAACGCTTGGTCGAAGAAGACACGCCAAAGCAAAGAATCGACGAGCGAGATATTATGTTTTCCCGAAATCTCTTGATCGTCGGTTCGGACAGATTCGAAGAGTATTACGAGAATAACCCCGACAAGAAGCTCCTTGACGATAAATTCAGGGAGAAGCCGGGTCTTTTGTCAAAAGATGCACCAAAATACCATCCCTATTCGTTTGCCGCAGCCGACGCCAGTTTTGATGCGGTTGAAAGCTTTCATCCGATTGTCGAAGGTGATCACTCTAACACCAGGATATTGTCGAACCCGGGTAAGATCACAGAATTCATCAAAAGGTGGGCTAAAAAAATCGGGGCGGTTTCTGTTGGAGTTACGGAGCTGCGAAATTATCATTTATATAGCATCATTGGACGCGGGGAGCATTACGGGAAACCGGTTGAACTTGAGCACAAGTATGCGATCGCACTGACCGTCGAGATGAATAAATACATGATGGATCATGCGCCACTCGGCCCGACTGTGATGGAATCCGCTCAGCAATATCTGAGTTCTGGAACCATCGCAGTGCAGATTGCTGTGTTTATCAGAAATCTTGGTTATCCGGCACGGGCGCATATCGATGGCAACTATCGCGTCGTCTGCCCCCTCGTGGCGAGGGATGCGGGGCTTGGTGAAATCGGAAGAATGGGACTTTTGATGACACCGGAACTCGGACCACGAGTTCGAATCGCTGTTGTTACGACCGATCTACCCCTCATCACGGATGAGCGAAGATATGATTACTCGATGATCGATTTTTGCAGGCATTGCAGGAAATGTGCAGATATGTGTCCAAGCGGAGCAATTTCATTCGAAGATAGAGCGAAAATCGATGGGGTAAATAGATGGCAGATCAATTCTGAAGATTGTTTCACATACTGGTGTACTGTGGGAACGGACTGCGCAATATGTGTCAAGGTCTGCCCCTATTCACACGCTAATAACATTTTGCACAATTCCGTGAGGATTGGGGTTCGCAATTCGTCATTGTTCAGGAGAATGGCAATCAAGTTTGATGATTTCTTCTATGGTAAAAGGCCGGCGTACCGCAGTTTGCCTGATTGGATGGACGGACAATCCGAATGATGCGCTGATAAGATAACCTTTTTTGTTAGTCAGGCTGTTAAGTGGAGATTATTTCTGATGCTGCGAGGAATGAGATTTAGAGCGAGATCCGAGCCGATCTTTAGGATGCTGCCGGTCATGTGGTTGCTTGTTGTCATGTTGGGCATCCACAGTTCCTGCATCTCGAGAGGACATTTAGATTGGCCGACGCTCAAAGAAAATCTCCGGAAGCAGTTTCCGAACGTAGCTCGGATATCGACGCAGGAGCTCGATGATTGGCTTGCTTCTCCCGATAGGAAGCAGCCGATACTCATTGATGCCAGGGAATCCGAGGAATATGCCGTGAGTCATTTGCGCAATGCCAAGTTGGCCAGTTCGGAGAAAGAAGCAATCGAAATCCTCAGAGGCGTAGAAAAAGATCACCCCGTCGTAGTGTATTGTTCGGTTGGGTACCGTTCATCCATGATGGCCCAAAAGCTCCAAACCAGGGGCTTTGTGAGCGTTTATAATTTAGAAGGATCCATCTTTCAGTGGGCAAATGAAAATCGGCCTGTTTATGCAGCAGAGAGCCGTGTGAGTCACGTCCATCCTTATGATGACAATTGGGGGCAGCTGTTGAATCGACGGCTGTGGTCCAAGAAGCCGGCGGAATCAAAATGATCAATCTGCATGCAGGCCATAGTTTCAGAAGTTATTTCTCGAGGTTAGCCTTGTCAGGAGCTGTGAAATGACCAGTAGAGCAGCGATCGATGATTTTCTAAAGCAGAGAAAATTGGCCATCGTAGGGGTCTCGAGCAAAAAGAGAAAGTTCGGCAATATCGCTTACAAGGAGCTCGAGCAAAAAGGCTACGAGGTCTTCCTCGTGCACCCCAACGCGGAGTCGATAAACGGGGATCAGTGCTGGTCCAGTTTGACGGAGCTGCCCGAGCCGGTCGGCGGGTTGCTCGTGATCGTACCGCCGGCTGAAACCGAGAGAGTCGTCAGAGAAGCAGCAAGCGCAGGAATCAGCAGAGTGTGGATGCAGCAGGGCGCTCAGTCTGAAGAGGCCATTCGCTTCTGCGAGGACAATGGCATCAGTGTTGTGCACGGGGAATGCATTCTCATGTTCGCTGAACCGGTTGGGTTCCTGCACAGGTTGCACCGTTGGATTTGGGGGATTCTCGGCAAGCTCCCCAAGTAATTCATGGGTACCGGTCCCTGGGTGTTGCATCGACCTCAGCAGAAATAATGCGAATGAGCGATAAAATTGGTATCGCGTGATGATTCGACATTTTGATTCCATAGTCCGTGTGCGTGCGAAATTGCCGATGAGGAGGTTCGTCTATGCAAGCGAAGCGTATGATTGTGGCCATGGTGGTGCTGTGCTTTTTTTGTGCTTGCGGGCAGCAGATCATAGATGAAGAAGCTATAAAAACAGAGATCAACAGCGTGATGTTCGATTCAAAACGCGCATGGAACGAGGGTGACATCGAGAAATACATGGAATCATATCTCGAATCCAGCTCGCTCAGATTTGCTGGAAACGGAGACGTTTCCTACGGCTGGAAAGATGTGCTGGAGAGGTACAAAAGATCTTACCCGGATCGAACTGCGATGGGAAAGCTGACTTTTAGTGACATCGATATCACTGTTGTTTCCGAAGATGCTGCTGTTGTCTTTGGCCGATGGAAGTTGGAAAGGGCGGAAGATGAGCGTTCCGGGTTGTATACATTACTTTTCCGGAAAACAGATGACGGATGGCGGATCGTCCACGATCACTCCTCATCTGCTAAACAATGAGATAGTGCATTTGAGATTTACCTTGAGCGCTTTCTGGCAGCCGTCTGCCAACATAATTTGGCAAGCTGGTACGCACTCCTGTCTTTATTGAAGCGAAAGAATCCTGTCTGAGCGCGCTACGACAAAATAGACGAATTGATTTGATGCTTGCTTTTTCCCATATCGTCTGTATTCTCGGTTTCTCGGATTCCTGCGAATTATTCGATCTGAAGAGAAATGAGTGAACGGTCTTGCAAAGTTTATGGTCTAGGACAGTGCTGCTTGGACTATATCGGAAAAGTGAAATCTTATCCTCCCGCCGATTCGAAGTGCGAGTTTACCAACATGGTTATTCAAGGGGGAGGGCCCGTGGCAACGGCGCTGGTAGCCCTTTCCAGGTGGGGCGTCTCCTGCGCGTTTGCTGGTGTGATTGGAGATGATCTTTTTGGCGAAATGATCAGGAGCTCCCTGGAGAATGAGGGCGTTGATTGCTCCGGTCTACTTGTCAGAAAAGGATTCGATTCACAATATTCTTTTATTGTTGCCGAACCCGGGATTGGAAGACGCACGGTTTTCTGGCGGCGTCCTACGGGACTCCCTCCCAGCCCGGAGGAGATTGATTACGAAATGCTCCAGAGGGCCAAAGTGTTTCACACTGACGGGCTGTTTACCGAAGCTTCCATCGCTGCATGCAGGGCTGCTAAAGAGGCGGGGCTCGAGGTTGTTGTAGATGCGGGATCGCTCAGAGAGGGCATGCTCGATCTCGCCAAGCTGAGCGATTATTTTCTGGCAGGTGAACCTTTTGCAAAATCGTTCGTCGTTGATGGCACGCCACTGGATGCTTGCCGGAAATTGTTGGATTTCGGTCCTCGGGTTGTTGGGGTAACTCTGGGACCGCGAGGTTATGTTGCCGTGGCAGGTGGCAGAATCATAGAGAAGCCGGCCTATGAGGCAGAGGCAGTCGACACCACCGGATGCGGTGATGTCTTTCACGCAGGATTCATCTATGGTCTCTTGGAGAAGTGGGATGTTGAAAAGAGCCTGGATTTTGCAGCATGGGCCGCCGCCATGGTTAGCGAAAAAATAGGGGGTCGTACGGGAATTCCCGCCGTTTCGGACTGGAGCGGTAATCGGTGATTGGTGTATGGAGGCGGGTATCATGAACGAGCAAAAAGCTTCTCCCCGTATAGTGAGCCTCTCCTGGGGGCGTCTGGAAGTTGAAGGGAATCGGGTTTACAAGGATGCAAAGCTTTTCCCCGGAGGCTCGAGGGAATGGGATTGGCGCGAGACGGGCACCGAGCACAGCCCCGGCATTCAACCGGCGGATGTACGGGAGCTGTTGGAAAAAGGAGCAAGAGTCATAGTCCTTTCCAGGGGAATTAACGAGAGACTGCAAGTGAGCCAGGATACCTTGCGAATGTTGAAGGAGCTGGGAGTTTCCGTGCACGTACTTCAGACAAAGGAGGCCGTCCGGGTTTACAATGAATTGAGGGAAAAAGCGCTCGTCGGCGGACTCTTTCATTCAACTTGTTGAGAATTTGGATACCGGCGGATAAAAAAACCGATGAACTCGAAATGCCGGGAAAAGATTACCAATTGCTGGAGAGACTCGTTATGACCAGAGTTAGGTGAAGGGGAGTTAATCGGTAGCGTGCAGTACATCATCGTCGCCATTGCCGCAGCCATCACGTCCGGGCTTACACTTTTCTCGGGTTTTGGCCTAGGGACGCTCCTTTTACCAGTTTTCGCGGTGTTCTTTCCGATCGATGTGGCCATTGCGGTAACGGCGATCGTTCATCTCCTCAACAATCTGCTCAAGCTGCTTCTGCTGTATAGCCATGCAAATCTGCGGGTGGTTCTGAGATTCGGATTGCCTGCCATATTGACCGCTGCGGTGGGAGCTCGGGTGCTGATTTGGTTTTCGGATCTAAGACCATTCACGAGTTATACACTCGGCACGAGTGAATTTCATATCGAGCCCGTAAAGATTGTTGTCGCCGTGCTAATGATGGCCTTTGCGGTTCTCGAAGTATCGCCTCGACTCAATAAACTTTCTGTCGATCAGAAGCTGCTTCCCCTCGGCGGGATGCTGAGCGGTTTTTTTGGCGGCGTCTCGGGGCACCAAGGTGCCTTGAGGAGTGCTTTCTTACTAAAGTGCGGTCTATCCAAGGAGAGTTTCATAGCAACGGGCGTTGTTATCGCTTGTACTGTGGATGTTTCCAGGATAGCAGTGTATTCCTCGCGTTTCGCCCTGGAGTTCACGGAAGAAAATACGCTGCTATTACTTGTCGCAGCCATTTCAGCTTTTTCGGGTGTGTTGATTGGAAGTCGACTCATCAAGAAAGTCACCATGCAAGCCGTACGGGTGCTCGTTTCGATTATGCTGTTTGGAATAGCCCTGGGCTTGGGCAGTGGAATGATATAGTCAGCCTTGTTGCGTCATCGCTTTGTTCTTAGCTCAAGACGGCGCCGTATCAAGGCTGGATGGTCCGACATAGTCATGGCATTTTTTGATGAATCCCTATATGATCGTTTTTTCAGGGAACAAAGATATTTCTTCGGTTCATCGGGAGGTGAGTCGACATGCGATGGGCTGCAGTGCTCGTGATCTTTCTCTTCCTCGGCTTAGGATGCTCGGAGAAACAGGGTGACAATACTCAATCCGAGCTAAGCAAGAGAGAACGCGACAGCATTCTCGCCACATCGAAGCTCCCTGGAGCAAAGGGTGTTGGAAAAGCAATGTCTGCCGCAGACTCGGCCGCAGCGAGGGCGGCGCGCTTGGACTCGCTGACACGTTAAAATCTTCCAAGCGGAGTGCCTGGCTGCTCGAACAGGCTGCCTTGCCCGCTTACTCGAGGAGCCGGCTGCGTTCGTAGACGACTGCCGGCACTCGAAAATCTACGGCGGTAGAACCTATTAACGATCGGTGGATGGTAACATGGATTTCTCGAAAAAGAATGTAATAGTAACCGGAGCTTCCGGAGGCATCGGTCGCGCCATTGCGCATCAATTTGCGGAGCGGGGTGCGCGCGTTGTGATTCATTACAACCATAACCGCGTTGCGGCGGAAGCAATTTCAAAATCTCTGCCAGGAGGACCTCATCCGGCGATGTCGGCGAATTTAACCGAGCCGGAAGAAGTTCAAATATTTATGGCGGATGCCGTCGCGTCATTGGGGAGAATCGACATCCTTGTCAATAATGCCGGGATCTTCGAAGAACATCCCATCAAAAAGATCGACTACAGGAACTGGCTAAAAGCATGGGATCTCACTATCAAGACGAATTTGCATGGGCCAGCCAATATGATGTACTGCGCTGTGCAGCACATGAAGGAACATGGGGGCGGCAGGATCGTCAACGTATCGTCGAGGGGCGCATTTCGCGGGGAACCGGAAGCTCCCGCCTATGGAGCGAGCAAAGCCGGTCTCAATGCTCTCGGCCAGTCCTTGGCAAAAGCATTGGGAGGGGATGGAATATTCGTTTTCACCGTCGCTCCGGGATTTGTAGAAACGGAAATGGCAAGAGATCATCTCACCGGTCCAAGCGGCGAGTACATCAGAAACGAGAGCCCCCTGGGTCGAGTTGCGAAGCCAGAGGAAATAGCTCGAACCGTACTATTTCTAGCGTCCGAAGGATCCGAGTTCCTCACTGGCTGCATCGTGGACATAAACGGAGCATCTTACCTCCGCACCTGATACAGAAAGGGCTCGTTATGTTCCATTCCATTATCCGCAGAAGACGAAGTATCCGAAAGTATCGAAAAATACCGGTCGAAGCCGAAAAGATCGACGTGCTCATCGAAGCGGCGCTCCGTTCTCCATCATCGAGGGGAATTAATCCATGGGAATTCATCGTCGTCACCGATCGTGGATTTTTGACTGAGCTGTCCAGAGCCAAACCCCACGGATCCGATTTCCTTAAAGGCGCAGCGCTTGGGATCGTGGTCTGCGGAGATTCCGGCAAGTCGGATATGTGGATAGAAGATTGTTCGATCGCGTCCACGTTCGTACAACTGGCTGCGGAGTCAATTGGGCTCGGCAGCTGCTGGATACAAATCAGGGAGAGGAAATTCGATCGAACGAGGACGTCGGAGGAATATATCGCCCAGGTATTGAATATCCCGCGCAATTTGCGAGTAGAATCGATCGTTGCGATCGGATACCCCGATGAGGCAAAACCTCCCCATGCGAGAGAGGCGCTGCAATATGAAAAGGTGCATCTTGGCCGCTATGGCGTCCCGTATGGATTTGCTGCTGCAAGCGATTAAAACGAAAGGAGCATCACATGCCGATTGAAGTAGGTAGGCCGGCGCCGGCATTCACATTGAACGATCCAAGCGGCAAAAAAGTCTCGCTAAAAGACTTTCGCGGGAAAAATGTCATTGTTTATTTCTATCCAAGGGATAATACGTCAGGGTGTACAAAGGAAGCGCAGGGATTTCGCGATCTTTGGGGAAAAATACAAAAGGAGGGTGCCGTCGTTATCGGTATCTCACCAGATAGTGCTGCCTCTCACGAGAAATTCATCGAGCAACACAAGCTCCCCTTTACACTCCTGTCGGATCCGGATAAAAAGGTTATGAAAAAATACGGGGCATATGGTGAAAAAATGATGTACGGCAAAAAGACAATGGGAGTCATCCGATCCACCGTATGGATCGGCCCGGACGGGAAGGTCAAAAAGCATTGGGCCAAAGTTGCGAAGGCAGCCGATCACCCCCCAAAAGTGCTGCAAGAGCTACAGGTAGCGGCATTGAAGTAGTTATGGTGGAGCCGTGGTCCTCGCGTACGGCGTTGGCTTTCTATCGATCGCGGTGCTTAAAAATCTGCTATCAGCAACAGAAAAAGCTTGATTGATAAAGGGAGGAAACGCAATGGCGCTCTATCTGGTGCAACACGGCAAAAGCCTTCCCAAGGAGGTTGATCCTGACAGGGGACTCTCCGAGGAAGGGATCAAGGAAGTCGAAATCATTTCTGGTATCGCAAGAGACCACGATGTCGTTGTCGCCGGCATTAAGCACAGCGGAAAGAAACGAGCGAAACAGACGGCCGAGATATTTGCATCCGTCTTGAAACCCAAGCTGGGTATCCTGCAGATGAATGGGCTGGATCCCTTGGATGACGTGACTGTTGTTGCCGAAAATATCAATAGCGAAGACAACGTCATGCTTGTCGGCCATCTGCCATTCATGAAAAGATTGACGTCGTATCTCATAACGGGAACCATCGACACTCCTGTGTTCAAATTTCAGAATGGCGGCATCGTGTGTCTGGACAAGGATACGGGTTTGGAATCGTGGACGATCCGTTGGGCGCTCATGCCCCACGTAGGGCAAAAATAAGAAGGCAGGTGGATTAATGAAAAGAAGAGCAGGATTTCGGCATATGACAATATACGTACTTCTCGCGTGCGCGGTTGCTGCCGGCACTCTTGCTTCCACATCCAATCGAATCTCGCAAAGCCAAACGGCTCCGGCGGCAGAAATGATTCTGATTCCCGGCGGTGAATTCCTGATGGGAGGAGATGGCGAGGACGATCATATGCCAATCCATAAGGTTTACGTGGATACTTTCTATATGGAAAAGTACGAAGTCACCAATGCGCAGTACCATGCATTTTGTAAGGAAACGGGCAGGAAGCTTCCCGAGCTCTGGGGAATGAACGAGTTTCGCTGCGGGCTCGATTTTCCGGACCATCCGGTGGTCGGGATCAGTTGGGGTGATGCGGAGAAATATGCAGAATGGAGTGGGAAAAGACTTCCCACCGAGGCGGAATGGGAGTATGCCGCACGGGGAGGATTATCCGGTGAGAAATATCCCAATGGGGATACGATCGATTCCACCACGGCGAACTATCATCGATCTGGAAAATCGGCGGGAACGGTTTCTGTTGGGAGCTATCCGCCAAATGGCTACGGCCTCCATGATATGACCGGAAACGTCGTGGAATGGGTGGCGGATTACTACGATGAGGATTTCTATGAAACGAGCCCGTATAAAAACCCTAAAGGGCCGGAGAAAGGGAAGTTTCGGGTGATTCGGGGAGGGGGGTGGCATTCGGGGCCGTACTGCAGCCGGGTTGATTTCCGAAACGCCATACTTGGAGGGTGGATCGATTTCAACGTGGGCTTCCGCTGTGCGAAGGATTACCCATAGCTCTTATTTTTAGTCAATATTTGCCGATATTTTCCCGATTCCATGCGAATTCGTAGGCCGCAAGAAAGAGAAACCGACTCGAGTGCTACTATACGAGTTGCGCATGCGGATGATGCCGGGCAGCTTCTTGCGTTGTATGCGCCGGTCGTACAGGAATCGATTATTTCGTTCGAAATCGAGCCTCCAGATTTGGAGGAGATGAAACGGCGCATTGAAGTCGCATCGGAGGAGTTTCCATGGCTGGTTTGCGAGCAGGGAGGACGGGTTTTGGGATTCGCGTACGCCCGCAGTCATCGCGAGCGCCCGGCGTATCAATGGTCCGTAGACGTGTCGGTGTTTGTGGATCTCGGGGAACGCCGGCGCGGTGTCGCGACGTCCCTGTACACGTCAATGTTCAGAATTCTGGAACTTCAGGGGTACTGTAATGCTTACGCGGGGATCGCTTTGCCTAATCCGGCGAGCGAGAGACTCCATGAGAAGATGGGCTTTCAGCTGGTAGGAATCTATCGGGCTGTGGGCTATAAGCTCGGTGCCTGGCGCGATGTGGCGTGGTGGTATAAACAACTTGGCAATCGGCCGGTCACGCCAAAACCTCCTACTGGCTTGAGTCGAATCCGGAACTTCCGGGCCTTGGAGAACGCCCTGGCAGCCGGGCTTCGATATCTCCGGAAATAGCGGTCGCCAGCGCGGGCATTCGTCAAACTGCGATATAACTTATTTATATTTAATTAGTTACGCAAATCTGTCGGGGAGTGCTCGGCTTGTGTTAGAATGCGCTGTTGATGATGTGGTGGAATTCGTATTAATTATTGCTTGGGCGGGGCAAGAGTGGTTGAACAGCCCAGGCCGGGCAGCCCCAACAAGCGAAAAGACACAAACGGAGAACATTCAGATATGAACAGAAACGAATTCGCACCTGCCATAGACTTCATTCGAGCGATCGTGGCGGAAGACAACAAAAGCGGCAAATATGGGGGCCGCGTGCATACCCGGTTTCCACCCGAGCCGAATGGCTATCTGCATATCGGTCACGCCAAGTCGATCTGCCTGAATTTCGGTATCGCCGCCGAAAACAATGGACTGTGCAATCTCCGATTCGACGATACAAATCCGAGCACCGAGGAAGTCGAATATGTGGAAGCGATTCAGAGGGATGTCCGGTGGCTTGGTTTCGACTGGGAAGACCGGCTTTACTACGCGTCAGACTATTTCGAACAGCTCTACGAGTATGCCGTGCAGCTCATAAAAGCGGGTAAGGCTTATGTTTGCAGTTTGGGAGAGGAAGAGATCCGAGAATACCGCGGCACGATAACCGAGCCCGGCAAAGAGAGTCCGTATCGCAATCGATCGGTCGAAGAAAATATGAATCTGTTCGAACGCATGCGGGCCGGCGATTTCAAAGAAGGCGATCATGTTCTCCGGGCAAAGATCGATATGGCGTCTCCGAATATGAAGATGCGCGATCCGCTGATATTCCGCATCAGGCACGCGGAGCATTACCGGACGGGAAATAAATGGTGCATATATCCCATGTATGATTTCGCTCATTGCCTTTCGGATTCGATCGAAGGGATCACGCATTCGATTTGCACGCTCGAGTTCGAGAACAACCGTGAGCTGTATGATTGGTTCCTGGATCAGCTGAACGTTTACCATCCGCAGCAGATCGAATTCGCCCGGTTGAACCTGAGCCACACCATAATGAGCAAGCGGAAGCTGTTGGAGCTGGTGGAAGAGGGGCGCGTGTGGGGATGGGATGATCCGCGGATGCCGACGATTTCAGGTTTGCGGAGGCGCGGCTACACGCCGGCGGCCATTCGGAACTTTTGCGACCGAATCGGAGTAGCCAAAAGGGAGAGCATCGTGGATGTCGCTCTACTCGAGCATTGCCTGAGGGAAGATCTGAACAAGCGAGCTCCTCGGGTGATGGCCGTGCTCCGCCCGCTCAAAGTGATCATCGATAATTATCCAGAGGATGAAGTGGAAGAGCTGGAGGCGGTTAATAATCCCGAGGATGCCAGCATGGGGACGCGCAAGGTTCCTTTTTCACGCGTAATCTATATCGAAAAGGAAGATTTTCGTGAGGATCCTCCTAAGAAATATTTCCGGTTGGCCCCGGGCATCGAAGTACGGCTGAAGCATGCGTACTATATCAAGTGCGAGCGAATTGTGAAAGACGAGCGGACGGGCGAGGTGGTTGAGCTTCACTGCACTTATGATCCAGAGACGAGGGGAGGGGGTGCCCCTGATGGGCGTAAGGTCAAAGGGACATTGCACTGGGTGTCGGCTGCTCATGCTGTGAATGCTGAAGTCCGCTTGTTCGATAACCTCTTATTCGTAGCGAATCCTTTGGAAGAAGAAGAGGACGGGGATTTTAAACAGTATCTAAACCCGAAATCACTTGAGGTGCTCAGGTCTTGCAAGGTCGAACCAGGACTCGCGGGAGCAAAACCGGGGAGTTTCTTCCAGTTTATAAGACACGGGTATTTCAGTGCGGATCTTGTGGACTCCTCAGATGGAGCGCTCGTGTTCAATCGATCGGTTCCGCTTCGTGACACTTGGGCGAAGATCGAGAAATCAATGGAGAATGCGTAAGAGAAGTGCGCTCTTCTCAGTAATAAGCAGTATAATGGTTGTCGGGCCCCCGAATCCATTGGGCAGCCTGGCTATTGTGAACATCGTTGCCTCTCTTTGTGCCTTTATCAAGCCGCGGAATAAATCAAAATTCAATGTGCATCCGTGCTAAATAACATCCAAGTGAGATGTTGTAATCTGTATTTCCGAAGGAGACGACATGAAATTGCCGATTTACCAAGTCGATGCTTTTGCAGGTAAGCTGTTCGGTGGAAATCCCGCAGCTGTAGTTATCCTGGACGATTGGCTCCCCGATGAGATCCTTCAGGCCATAGGAACGGAGAACAACCTGTCTGAGACGGCCTTCGTTATCCCCAGGGGCGACAAGTACCCCCTCCGCTGGTGCACTCCGACAGCTGAAGTCGACCTTTGCGGGCACGCCACTCTGGCGGCGGCGTTTATTCTCTTCAAGGAGGGTTTAGTCGATGGGGATTCGATCATGTTCGAAACCCGAAGCGGCGTTTTGACCGTTAATAAATCGGGTGATATGCTCGGTATGGACTTTCCTGCACGTCCACCGGTTCTCTCGGAATGCACAGATGAAGTTGTGGAAGCGCTCGGCGCGAGGCCTCGCGAGGTCCACATCGAGGAGTGCTTGATGGCGGTCTTCGAAACAGAACACGAGGTAGCATCCCTCCGACCGGATATCGGCCGCGTTGCCGCCCTTGACGCATCCGGAGTCATTGCAACGGCGCCCGGCCGTGAGGCGGATTTTGTATCGAGGTTCTTCGCTCCAAAACTCGGAATTCCCGAAGATCCGGTTACCGGGTCGGCACACTGCATTCTGACTCCGTTTTGGGCGGACCGTCTCAATAAAAAGAAGCTTCGTGCATTGCAGATCTCAAAACGAGGAGGGGAGTTGATTTGTGAAGATCGCGGAGAACGGATCATTATCAGTGGCAGGGCCGTCGAATATATGCGCGGCGAGATTGTTATCGATTAGTTACTCCGGTCCACTGTGAATATCGATGATTGCGATTCATGAATCGTGGTGACTTTAAAATCCCCAGACTGAACTCTAGAGATGATAGAGATCGATATACCAGGATATGAAAAGCTGCAGCTCAAATATCTCGTCCTGGACTACAATGGGACGATCGCCTGCTGTGGGGCGCTTGTCGATGAGGCGAAGGCGCTTCTCCAAAAACTAGCTAAGAAGCTGGAAGTGCACATCATAACGGCCGACACGTTCGGCAAAGCAGAGGCGGAGCTCAGCGGCCTCCCGTGCGAACTCACGATCCTTCCTGCGGAGAATCAGGATGCTGGAAAATTGGAATACATTGAGCGTTTGGGGGCGGAATTTTGCGTATGCATTGGAAACGGAAGGAACGATCGTCTGATGCTTGGTGAAGCTCGGCTCGGTATCGCCGTTGTTCTGGAGGAGGGTGCGGCTGTAGAAGCGATAAAAGCAGCTGATGTCGTTTGCACAAATATAAGTTCTGCCCTCGAACTTCTCGAGGATGTCCGATGTCTCATCGCCACTTTGAGATCCTAACAGAAAGAAAATAACCGCTCATCTCGTCGTGAGATCTAGTCGAAAATAAATCAGGAATAGGAGGCGTTCATATGGACTGCAAAGAGGCTGAGAATTTGGTTTCATGTAATTGCACTTACGAGCCTTGCTCCAGAAAGGGCGTTTGCTGTGAGTGCATCGGTTACCACATCAAGAGCCGCCAACTTCCGGCCTGCTGCTTTCCCGCGGATGCCGAGCGAACATATAATCGCTCTTTTAACCACTTTGCTCGCTTGGTAATGGATAGCAAGGTATAGCTAATCGATGCAGTTTGATTCTCTGTAATGCACATATCTGGAAATGGAGGATAATCCGGCGATGAAGAGTTATCGGAAAGAACTGTGGTTCAACGTACCTACAAGACGTGCGTTCATCAACATCACGCCGCAGGTGGATGCGTGTTTGGGCGAATGCGGTATCAAGGAGGGCTTGGTCCTGGTGAACGCGATGCACATCACCGCTTCCGTTTTCATAAACGACGATGAGGGCGGTCTTCACCAGGATTACGATGATTGGCTGGAAAAGCTGGCGCCACACGAGCCAATCAGCCACTACCGGCACAACCGCACCGGTGAGGATAACGGCGATGCCCATTTGAAAAGGCAGGTCATGGGCCGAGAAGTGGTCGTAGCCGTAACGAACGGCCGCCTGGATTTTGGGCCCTGGGAGCAAATCTTTTATGGCGAGTTCGACGGGCGCCGCAGAAAACGCGTCCTGGTCAAAATCATTGGGGAGTAGAGAGTTCCTATGAAGATCGACATGGGGGGCTGGCAAATTCGAAGTTTCGTGGATAGTGATATTGGCGCGATCGAAAAGTATGCAAACAACAGGAACATATCGATCAATTTGAGAGACAGGTTTCCTTTTCCCTATACCCGCTCTGATGCCAGAAATTGGCTCAGGGTTGTGAAAGATCAGGATGTTGAAACGCATTTTGCAATTGCTGCTCCCGATGAGCTGATCGGAGGGATCGGGCTCGAACCGCTAGATGATGTGAACAGATGCTCCGCCGAAATCGGCTTTTGGCTCGGCGAACCGTTTTGGGGTAAAGGTATCGGAACGAAAGCTGTGCATGCTATGACCGAATACGGATTTAGCGATCTCGGCCTTATTCGGATCTTTGCCTATGTGTTCGATTGGAATAAGGCGTCTATGCGGGTACTCGAGAAGAATGGATATGCTTGTGAAGGACGTCTCCGAAAAAGCGCCATCAAGGACGGAAAGATTATCGATCAAATTGTTTATGCAATTACTCGTACTTGAGGGAACTCGGCTACGGGACGCGGCGTGGATCTCCCATGAAAATGGTCCCCGTCCACCCACGTCCGGAAGCCTATTGTCCAATCATGTGAATTAAACCTCGGGCATTGTCCACTGCGTGACCACCGATGTCGTTGTTGTAATAAACGAAAACGTCTTTTCCAGCACGAAGCCACTTTTTGATACGATTGGCATCTGCGGCAATATGCTCTGGCGTGTAGCAGCCCCGATAACGCCCGCCGGGTCCATGTCTGCGAAGGTACACGAAATCCACGTCGTTCGCCTCCTCGGTGAGGCACCGGGGCATGTCGCTTAGACACAGTGCCGCGCCTCTACGGTCGAGGATCTTGCGGATCGGAGCGCAAAGCCAATCTTTGTTTCTGAATTCAATGACAATACGCCAGGGTGAGCGACGCATGGCTTTTCTGAGATTCTCCAGAAAGCCATCAAGGAGATCTTCGTCTATTTTCAAAGATGGGGGAAGCTGAACGAGGAGCGGCCCTTTTTTCCGCCCAAATCCCTTCACCGCGTCCAGAAAGTAACTCACGTCATCAGAGCAGTCGGCCAACCGCCTGAAGTGGGTGATTCGCCGCCACAGCTTGACGGCGAATATAAATTCCGGTCCCGCCACTTTGCACCACCTCGTTATGATCTCTGGTTTCGGTACGTGATAGAACGAAGCGTTGATCTCGACAGTTCGGAATTGTTGTGTGTAGAAGCCAAGCCAGTCGCGCTGTTTGAGTCCCTCGGGGTAAAATCTCCCTTTCGCCCAATGCGAGTAGCTCCAGCCGCTTGTTCCAACGAAAATTCTCCCCATTTGCACGGTGAATCGTCTCCTGATTCAAAGATGCTCGGCTCCCTGAATTGTGACCAGTCCGGATTCGCCCTCGCCGGCAGCGATCTCAATCCGAGCAGGAACGAATTGGCGAATGATATGCGCGTTCGTGAGAAGATGCTGGGAGATGCAACTCGTATGAAATTCGGATTGGCCGTGCGCCAATGCCATTGACAGGATGAGCTGGTCGGCCAGGTGAACGTCAATCGGCGAGCCGCTCTTATGGTGCCGGAGCAAATCCTCACAAGCTTCCTGCGCTACTGCCTCGGAAGATTTGCCTTTCTTGCCCAGGGAGGAGAATCCTGCCAGACAGTTTTCATATTCTACGGCCAGGAAAAATCCCGCACCGGGCCCTGGACCTTTCACGCGTTCGGGTGTCACTTGTGCTCTCAAACCCGATTCCTTGAGCACGTTGTGTGCTCGGTTTGCCATTCTCTGTGCGACGTGTGACGGCAAGTTGCAGGCAACGGCGGTACCCCAAACACGCTTCAGTTTTCCGCGTTCGACGATGACCAGGGGAGTAAGCCCCAAACCGGTCTCAGCTGCATCGGGCTTCTTCGATCGATCCTGCACGTCAGCTTCGGCTATTGTAGTCGGCTCCATCGTGCGCGACGGTTGGATATCCACGGCGATCTGGCCGCCGCCCCGAGGGTAAAATCCCCAAGCATCGAGTCGGCATTCCGCCAGAATTCCCATGCGTGCCACAGTCGGAAGAAACACGTGCTTTAGATAATCGAACGGTGGGCTCCAGGCCACATGCGTTCCGCCTTTGAGCGTCATGCGGCTAGTCGATGTGCCGAAGGCGAGTGGGAGGAACAGCGTTTGGAAAAGCAGTGTCACGGACCCCGCACTGCCGCCTTTTGCTACATCCGTGACATCGAACATGTAATTTCCTGAGAGAGGACCTGATTGCGGTTCGAATACGATCTCAGTCGATCCGATGGAGGCGCCATGCACTTTTGCGTTGCAAACCTTGGCAAGCGCAAGCACGCCGGTGAGGTGCTGGGGCGCGAGGCCCGGATTTCTCCGCCCGGCGCGAATACTATGGATCCGGGCCGGCCGGGTGGTGAGCACGGACAGAGCAAGAGCCGTACGCAGCACCTGCCCTCCTCCTTCTCCATAGGAACCGTCGATGTCGATTACGGATTTCATCCGGCTATTGACTGCATGATCCTAAATCAGCGAATACCAATCCTGATGCGTTAGAAATTTACGTCTACACGCCTTGCGATTTATCGATGCGGCCTATATGCCCTGCGAGCTTCCAGATTGCTGCTCTGGATTTTGCTGTTTAAACTAGAATACTCACTTGGCAATCGCTAAAACAATAGCACAGGTTTCGATAAAAAAGGACTGGCTATTTCGAACAAATGAAAGGATTCCTGCTTTATTTTGCTGTGGCTTTTCTCTTATATAAAGTACGATTGAGCTGCGACGGGGCGGCGTCTGCGCCGATCGCCCTGGTAGCTTCAAGCAATGGCTCGAGTGTGCACTAGGATTACGCTCATTTCCCAAAGCAGTTTTGGGTGGTAGCAAATCGAAAGAAGCCTGCCCATGCCGCCAATTGCCCTCTCAGCAGTCGTCCTTTCGCAAAACGAAGGAAAGAACCTCCCTCGATGCTTGAAAAGCCTCCAATTTGCCGACGAAATTGTCGTTGTAGATGCGCTCAGTGAGGATGACTCGGTACGTATTGCCAAAGCGCACGGGGCTAGAGTCGTCTCGCGCACCTGGATGGGATTTGCCAAGCAATGGCAGTTTGCCCTGGACCAAGCCGAAGGCAAGTGGGTATTTCTCTGCGCGGCGGATGAGGAGGTTCCCGAACACCTGGCTTCGGAAATCAAGCGGATTATAGGCGATGTTCCTCCATGCGAAGGCTACAGAGTCCCCAGACGGAGCCAGTTTCTTGGCGAATGGATGCTCCATGGCCCCTGGGCCAGGGATTCACAGGTCAGGCTTTTTCTGAAGGAAGCCGGAACCATTGCGGATCGGTCGGTTCACGAGGGCGTTCTCATCGATGGCAAGATCGGTAACCTCACGGTTCCGTTGAATCACTATACCCATCAAACACTGTCAGAGAGCATCACTCGGCTCAACAGCTATACCTCACTGGAAGCGCAAGACCGGATTAATCGCCGGCGGATCGGCGCTGTTGATTTCTTGATTCCACCACTCGGCGTTTTTTTCAAATATTATATATCGAAAGGATGCTGGCGTGCTGGTCTCCGCGGATTTTTGCTTGCCGCGATAACGGCCATCTACAAATCTGTGCTTTATATAAAGATCTTTTTCCTCCAGCGCCAGAATAAAGTCGAAGGCTGACTTTCCCGTTGGCCCCGCGCTGCTCTTCACCACCCCAATACCGTTTGACAACTCGGGACTGCTCTTTTACGATTTGCGTATGAGTCCAAATTTTTTCGAAAGCAAACTGATTCGACGAGCTGGTCGTTTTTCTGGATTTCTTGCACTCTTCTTTGGTCTCATTTGCCAGCCGGTGCTAAATGCATCCGCTGCAGGGCCGGAAGCATCCGGTCCCCGTGGAGGCGGCATGCTCGTCGTGGGGCTTCTCAGCGATCCGGCAACATTGAATCCTCTCGTTGCGACCACTGCCCAGGAAAAGGACATCATCGAAAGAATATTTCTGAAGCTCCTCGATGAAGAGGATGATTTCTTAAACTTCCAACCGCGACTCGCTGAGAGCTGGAGTTTTAGCGAAGACAGCCTTTCAATTACATTTCAATTGAGGAAAGATGTCACGTGGACGGACGGCGCCTCCTGCGCCGCACATGACGTGAGATTTACCTGGGAGCTCCAAAAAGATACACTGATCGCCTGGCCGAGTCGTCATCTCAAGGATCGTATCTGGAATGTCGAGGTGGTCGACGACTATACCGTGACTTTTCATTTTACGCATCGCTATCCGTATCAACTCATGGACGCCAACGACGGCGTGATCGTTCCGATGCATCTTCTGGAGGACGTGCCTCGGGACAAGTTTCGTATCCACCCGTTCGGGCGGCGGCCGGTGGGAAACGGGCCGTTCCTTCTCGAGGAATGGGTCCCAGGCCAGTACGTCGAACTCGTCGGGAATCCGAAGTATTATGAGAATGGCAAGCCATACCTCGAGCGAGTTGTTTTTAGAATTGTACCGGATGATCTCACGCTCCTGACCCAGCTCAAAACGGGCGAGATCGATTGTCTCGAAGCCATACAGCCCGATGCAGCATCAGACCTCGGGCAAAAGCATCCAGATATCCGGATCGTAAAATATCCGTCGCGCAGCATTACCTTCATCGCCTGGAACCTCGGACACGATCTTTTCATGAGTCGTGAAGTAAGGCGCGCGCTGACGATGGCGATCAATCGTGGGGAAATGATCCAGACTCTAATGAACGGGATGGCCGCCGAATGCAAGAGCCCGATGAGTCCGCTCATCTGGGCGTATGATCCAAGTATAGAGGCGGTTCCGTTCGATCCCGGGGAAGCGAAGCGAATCCTCCGGAATCTCGGTTGGAGCGATAGCGATGGGGATAGGATTCTCGATAAAGAGGGGAGAGCGTTTGAATTCGAAATGATCACCAATCAGGGAAACCAGCTCCGAGTCGACATTTTAACAATGGCCGAAGCCTATTTGCGGAAAATCGGAGTGAAGGCAAATATCAGGATTCTGGATTGGAATCACTTCATCGAAAAGGTAAAGGTATCTGATTTCGAGAGCTGCGTGCTTGGCTGGAGGGTTGGAACCCGCGCTGATTTGACCGAGCTCTGGCATAGCCGCTCGGTGGAGCCGGGCGGTTTCAACCGGGTTGGCTACAGGAACTCCCTGGTAGATTCTCTCATCGATAAAGCAAAGATTACGATGAATCCGGAGGTAGCGAAGGACCTCTGGCACGAGTGCCAGAGGATCATTTATGAAGACCAGCCGTTTACGTTCATTGCGACGCCTTATGAGGTAAACGCCATTAGAAAAAAGTTTGAAGGAGTAAGAGCGAGCCCAATCAGTTTTTTCATCAACTTGAGGGATTGGTATATACGAGACGCTGGTGAATGACTCGTGCTTGCGCCTTCTTGGTTTGCCCCCTACAATGTTCCTAACGGCGAATTTTAGCCCGTTTGCTTCGTCCGAACACGTAATATAGACCGTCTTTTTGAAAGATCGACACGCGGTCTCTGCCATTTCCACGGGTCTCGCCAATGATCCGGCAAAGGGTTTTGGCACCTCCCTTATGTTTCACAATCCCCAGCGATACCGACTCACCCGTCGGTGTGATTTGAATGGTTGTATGGCTGACAAGGAGTCCTTCGCCCCGGCTCCTTACGGGCCGAAGTCGGCCACGACAATCCGGACAGGAGGGGTGGTGGTAGAAGTAGAGATGCCCGGTGTCGCACCTGAACAAAGTGAGCCAGGTGGATGGCTTGTGTATAATGTGGCCAGAGTAGCGGCGCATGAGCTATCCTACTGTATCGATGATAAATATATAACCTTGGTTCGAAACACCCCCGGCGCTCTGGATCATAGCCAGACGGGCCGGAAAGTGCTGTCGCTTGCCTGCCGTCTGCGTGAGCTGTTCATACGCTTCGACAACGGACGACAGTCCGCACGCACCGATTGGATGCCCTCTCGCTTTCAGCCCTCCAGACGGATTGACGGCAATCCGGCCGTTTATAGAAAGCTCCCCGTCTTTCAAAGCGCGCCACGACTCACCGAGATTATAAAAGCCCATTTCCTCGAGATTGATGAGTTCGAAGGGCGAAAACGCATCGTGGATTTCCACAACGTCTACGTCAGCCGGGCCGGTGCCGCTTTGCTCGTGTGCCCTCCGACTCGCATCCATAGTTGATTTAAAGCGCGCGATGTCTTTTCTCTCCTGGAAAAGCGTTGCATCGAGGCCTTTGGCCCACCCCCTGATGAATACTTGCCCTTCATCTTTGCTGAGCAGCACGGCAACCGCTCCATCCGTCGTAGGAGCGCAGTGGAGCCGCCGGAGCGGGTCGGAGACGATGGGGCTTTCGGCCACCGTGTTTTCCTCGATCTTTTTATGAAATTGGGCCTTTGGATTGAGCAATGCACTCCGGTGATTCTTTACGGCAACGGCGTGGAAAGCGCGGTAAGGGACCTTGTACTTCGACATATAGGAGCGCGTCACAAGGGCACCTAGAGCCGGGAGTGTCGCGCCGTAGGAGCGTTCGTGGGGATTCACTCGGTTCGAGAGGAGAAGCGATGCCTCTCCGGCGCTGACATGCGTCATTTTCTCGCATGCAAGTACTAAGATATCACGCCCATTGGGCAGGCCGCTTACGAGAGCCGCGTGGAGCGCTTCTCCCCCTGTCTTGAAAGGACCATGGAAGCGCGGCTCGAATTGGGAGCAGATCTTCCGGATCTCGCCGGCAACTAAAGCGCAGGGATCTTCGATGTCGCACAGCTCCACCGGTGCAAAGGAAGAAAAGTAAACATGGGCAATCCGCTCGGGATCAGAAGTTGTGACGATAGGCCTAGCCGCTTCGAGCGCGATTGCCGCGTAATCTGCTTCCAGCCTTCCGAAATGCGTCATCGATACGGATTTTATCTTGATTTTTTCCACGTTGAGCTATCATATATAACGCACGTAAGCCTGTCAACGCGCTGTGCCAAGTGCGCGCACGGAAGAAATGGGCTCTCTAGCTGGAAGGGTACAGCGGTGACTTGTTACCGTTGAGCGGGGGAGAGCGGGAAAAATGGTCCACACGATCGGAATCGCCGCTTTGCTGAGCGGATTTGCAGCTCAGGTTATTAAGGTGATTCTCCACCTTGTTAAAACGCGGCGGTTGGAGATGATAAAAATCCTCGATACAGGCGGGATGCCGAGTTCTCACACCGCTCTAGTGACGACGCTGACTGTAGGAATAGGTATAGAAACGGGGATTAACTCCTCGCTCTTCAGCATAACGCTGATTTTTAGCATGTACGTTGTATTCGAAGCAGCCGGCCTCCGCCAGGAAGTAGGGAACCAGGCTCGCGTCCTCAACGAGCTAATCGATGACCTCCTCGTTACTCACCACTTGAACACATCCAGATTAAGAGAACTCATCGGCCATACCTGGGTAGAAGTAGTCGGCGGCTTTATCCTCGGGCTCCTCATAGCGCTAATCGCATTCCATTAAAAAAGTTCTTGACAAGCTCGTCGCGCTTTCTCTTAACTTGGAACAGAATCGCATAAATCCTGTAACATCCTAATCTTATGCAAAAAAGGGCTGATGTTTATGGGGATGCCCTGTTTCTGTGCAACCATGACGCTAGGTAGGCTTCCCACCAGGCGCCGAGCCGGATCTAGACGGATCGGGCTCTTTTTCTATGAAAGGGGGTGAAAAGCGATGCGGACGATTGCGGTGATGAATCAAAAGGGGGGATGCGGGAAAACGACAGTCGCAATCAATTTGGCAAGTGCGTTCACCCAGTTAGATCGACGAGTTCTTCTCATAGATATCGACCCGCAAGCGCATGCCTCAGTGGGGCTCGGAATCGATAACGAGCAGCTCGATACGACAACGTATGAACTTTTGATGGATCCCACCGTGAGAGCGGGTGACGCAATAATGCAGAAGAGCGAGAAGCTGAGCGTGATTCCTGCCAGCACCGTTTTGAGTGGTGTAGAGCAGGAACTCGTCGACAGGGAGGGCCGGGAACAAAGGCTCGCCGAAAAGCTCTCCCAGCTCGATCCGGTGCTTTTTGATATCGCGGTGATCGACTGCCCGCCAAGCGTCGGGCTGCTGACCTTCAACGCACTGATTGCTGCTGGGGAAGTTCTTATACCGGTTGATGCGAGTTTCTTTTCCATGCATGGGCTGATCAAGCTGAGGGAGACCCTCGAAGTCATCGAAGAGGAACTCAATCATCAGCTGCAGGTTCGCGTTGTCTGCAACAACCTGGACACACGAACACATTTCTCGAATGAAATGCTCCAAGAAATCGACAAATTCCACGGCGCTCTCATTACAGAGACCTTTATCAGCAACACGGTAAGACTGAAGGAAGCGGCGGCAATGGGGGTCTCGATCTTCGAGCTCGAAAAAGCATCGAAAGCTTCCCGACAGTTTCTTTCACTCGCGCGGGAGCTGATCGAAAAATACACTCATGTGGAACCCAAGGATCTCGACGTTTGGATGGAAAAATTGCATGGTCCGAAAATGGTTCCTGAGGGTGTGCTATTCGTGTTGGATGCTCCTGAAGCGAAGAAGGTTTCGGTCACGGGTGAATTTACCAACTGGTCCAGGGAAGGGGCTCCTCTCAAGCTAGATCCAGCCGATGGGATTTGGAAAGCGGTTTTGAACATCGAGCCCGGCGAATACGAATACCGCTATGTCGTAGACGGCGTTTGGATCCGGGATCCAAACAATAAGGATTTCATACGGAATGAGTTCGGCCAGGAGAATTCTCTTCTTGTCGTTTGAACCTTCAACAGGCGCGCGATGTATCGCAGCGACTTCCAAAAATGGCGGACTCTCACAAGCCAAGACATATCAGGGATATTGCCCACCTTTATATCTCCCGTCTTAAGACCCATTCCAGCGCGCCTCGCGCTACGCTCCTGATCGCGGGAGACTCGAAACGCTGTTTCCCGGGCTTTCACGCGGCAAACCTAGCCGCGGCCTTTGCATCCAGAGGCATTGCAGTAAGGCTCCTCGAACTGAGCGGCATTCTTCCAAATGCCGGATTTTACATGTCGCTTGCTCCAGAGCGATATATCCACTGGGACGGGAGGGACGTCGAGGTCGTTTTTTCGGGACTTTCCGGGATAAAAATCGGCTATTCGCTTGGAGCGCGCAGAGGATTGGAGGGATCTGCCGGTCGCCCTCGAATTGGGCTCGTACATCTCCCGCCAGCGTCCCCAATTGGAGAATTTCAAGACTCTCTCGAGAGAGTCCTAGGGACGCTGGGACCTCCAGCCCTGGCTATTCTTCTCCGACTGGATGGTTATCCCCAGTGGAATTGGGGGAGTCCGGGGGGGCTATCACGCTGGCCCACGTGCGTCCTGCGCTTGGGGAAAGGAATTCCACGCGAGCCGGAAGCCGATCGTCTGTTATTCGATCTCGGCACGCTTCCGGAATGGGAGAAGGCGCTCAAGGACCGCGTACCGGCCGCGGTTCGGGCACCCGGCTCGGCACTATCGCGTGCATATCTCTCAGTTTGTGACAGCCTTTTGTGCAAAGTCAATCAAGCCAGGAGAACATCCGGTGGCATTCGCTCGTCCAGTGTTACCCCGGGGAGCTGACCCGGGTGAGGTGATCGTTGATCAGAGATTGAGAAATCTCTATAGGAGATTTCTCGGTGCTCTGCTCGATTTTCACGATGAAATAACGATGGAGATCACTCGCGTTGAGGTCCGTGTCTTTTTCGGGAATGTGCTGCTCTGCCGAGTGGTGCCTTACAGAGAGCTTTTCCACGTCCAAATTGGAGAGGAAAATGCGTGGGAGATCCGCGTCCGGCATGAGGCTGCTTGCCTGGACACGCTCGATCGAGCACTGGTGAGGTTTCTGGATGTGTATGCCATGAGGGAATTCGCCCGATCCCCGCTCACGTAATTGCTGCTCCCTCCAGCAGTTTCCCCTTGTCGTGTGCAGTCACAAGCATTATTTTCCCGATGGAAGTATTAGATATTCGTGTTTCCCCACCTCGTCCTACCCTTGATGATTATGAGGCTTACGCGAGTAACGTGTTTTCTTCTGTTGGTGGGGTTCATTCTCTATACCTCATGCGATCTCACGGACCCTTCGCATCTGGATCGCCCCCCTGTGCTCAAGCACTACATTCCTGAGGCGGGGTATGTCACCGCTTTCTTGGAAGATACGGTCACATTTGCCATTACAGCAGAGGACCCGGATGGAAGTAAGATAAAACAATACTTTTACTTAGGCGACAGCCTCGTTTCGGTTGCGTCGAGCTGGAATTATATCGTTGAGGATACGGGCATGATCACGGTTAAAGGCATGGCCACCGACGGAGGCCGGCCATTGGAAGTTCGTTGGGAGCTCGAGCGTTTGAAACCGGAGAATTTGCCGCCTGTAATCGTGTTGTTCGAGCCTCCTGAATTGAATCCGGTCATAATTATCGGGAATGAATTGAATTTTACGATACTTGCCGAAGATCCCGAAAGCGAGCCCTTGACCTATTTCTATAAAATCGCCGATTCGGTGGTTTCGACGAGTCGACACTACGCTTTTCTGGCAACCTCGATAGGTAACTTCGGTGTGACCGCCTATGTCACAGACAGTGAACGATTCCGTTCGAAGAGCTGGCAGGTTCGAGTCACCGACTATCCCGATACGATCAGTCCGGCTAAGGTAGAGATCCTTTCTTTGGAGACAGGGACGGAGCCGGGCGAACTGTTCGTTGACTGGATCGCCGTTGGCGAAGATAGCATGGAAGGCATTCCCTCTTATTACCGCGTTCGAACCTCTACTATCCCGATCATCGATGAATTCACATGGGAGCGTGCAAGCGACCGACCCGGTGAGCCGGCGCCGGCCGCACCCGGTGAAGTCATGGAAATGACCATACGCGATCTCATTCCGGCGGAATTCGTTTACGTATCCGTTCGGGCGGTGGATGAGTATGGCAACATATCACCTCTCAGCGATTCGCCAGGAGCTTCGGTGAAAGGGATGGAGATTTTCGGGGAATTGAGGGACGCCCTTACGAATGAACCCATTGAAGGAGCCAGGGTGAGCCTGGAAGGTTACACTGCAGATCAAGATACCACCGATGCAAACGGACTGTTCGACTTCCTGGAGCTTCCGATCTATAGCGGCAAGTTGATCATCAGTGATGAAGGCGATCCGCAGGAGTACGGCGCTTATTTTGATTACCACCAGCCGTATACGGTGACGCACGGCGAGATTCTCCAATTCTGGCTGCTTCCGAATATACAGCTCGATACGCAGCTATATCCCGAATTTCTAAACTTCTTCAGGCACATGACGGACACATTTACTCACCCCTTCGGGAATATCCTTAGGACTTGGGAAATTCCCGTCGATATTTACGTCCCACCATTCGTAAATCACGATTTGGATTACGAAGCAACTATCAAGGGGATACTTGATGAATTCGAGGCGCTCACTAATATCGATTTCTTCGACATCGTGGACGGTCCGCCGGACGTTGGTGTGCTGGTCAAATATGACCCGGACATTGATAGGGATAAGTACAGGGTCACCCAATGGTCTCCGGGCATGCAATTCCCAATCAAGGGTGAGATCAGTTTTAGAACGAGCTATACGGCGTCCACTCCGACGGCATTCGAAAAGATCATTCGCCACGAAGTAGGCCATGCACTCGGCATGAAACACAGCATAGATGAAAATCACATCATGTGGGGCGGGGCTGGTGAAAATCCTGCGATTGTTTATATCACCCAAGACGAGCTAAGGCTTCTCCTCTGCATGTATAGACTCCCTCGAGGCATGACTCTCCCCTGGGTCAAATGGGACTAATTCTTGGGGATCCCCAAAAGTCAGAAAATACTGCCAAAACATCCTGCCATATTGGCAGCTCCATGTAATACCCCTCTCTTTCCTCGCAGTTCTGTTCTGTAACTTATGGTGACTAAGTAGCTTATGCATCTTTCAGTTCTCCATCGAATTGGCATCATTTGTGCCCTTTGGTGATCGGAAGCGATATATCAGAATTGCGTGCAACGCCGATTTTCGGCACCGATGCAAACCATGTTTGGAGCAGAGCGTTATGTTACCGCATTCATCATATCGCTGAGATCAAAATAAGGAGACGTTGAAAACATGATGGATAAATTTACCGACATGGCTCGCGAAGCTCTTAGAGAAGCGAGCGAGCAGGCATTCCTCAAAAACCATCCGGAGATGACTTCCTGGCACCTCCTCTATGCTCTCATTCACCAGGAGAGCGGAATTGTTCCTCCGTTGCTGGAAAAGCTCGAGGCGAAGCCTGCTGCTGTAAAAGAGATCGTCGAGAGGCAGCTTGAGAGTTTTCCCTCTCAGGAGGGCCCCGGTGAAGCATACATGGCTCATGACTTGAAAAAGGTCATACAGCAGGCGTATGCAGAAGCGGCATCCCTGAAGGACCAGTACATATCCACAGAGCATCTCTTTCTTGCCATGTTGAAAGACAGGAAGTCACCTGCGGGCGAAATGTTGCGTGGGCAGGGAATCGACAGAGAAAAAGCGCTCGTCGCGCTGACGAGTTTGCGGGGAACGGAGCGCGTTGTGGACGCCAATCCCGAAAACAAGTACCAAGCGCTCGAACGATTCACTGTGGACCTCGTGGATCTGGCACTTCGAGGAAAACTCGATCCCGTTATTGGCAGGGACGAGGAAATCCGGAGGGTAAGTCAGGTTTTGTGCAGGCGTACGAAAAACAATCCCGTTTTGATCGGCGATCCAGGAGCAGGAAAAACGGCGATCGTAGAGGGGCTGGCCCAACGGATTGCGGATGGGAACGTCCCTGAGGTTCTTGAGAATAAACGGCTCCTTGCCTTGGATATGGGAGCCTTGGTGGCGGGGACCAAGTTCAGGGGCGAGTTCGAAGAGCGCTTCAAAGCGCTGTTGAAGGCCATCCAGGCGAAAGACGGAGAGATCATTATGTTCATCGATGAACTTCACACCCTTGTCGGGGCAGGCGCCGCCGAGGGCTCACTGGATGCTTCCAATATGATCAAACCGGCGCTCGCCAGAGGCGAATTGCGATGTGTGGGCGCTACCACTATTGGTGAATACCGGAAACGCATCGAGAAGGACCCGGCCCTCGAACGACGTTTTCAGATCGTCATGGTGCGTGAACCGAGCGTGGATGACACCATTGCCATTCTACGAGGACTCAAAGAGCGCTATGAAGTGCATCATGGTGTGCGGATCACGGACAAAGCGATTGTGACCGCGGCGCGCCTGGCCGATCGCTATATCTCGGATAGGTTCTTGCCGGACAAAGCAATCGACCTCATCGATGAGGCGGCTTCAAAAGTGCGGCTGGAGCTCGACAGCCAGCCGGCCTGTCTCGTCGAAGCGCAGGAGAGGATTACGCAATTGAAGATCGAGCAGCAAGTTCTAGAGAAGGAAAAGGATCCCGTTTCGAAGAATCGGCTCGCTGAAATCCTGCGGGAGACTTCGAAGCTTGAAGAAGAAAAGCAGGCGCTGGCATTGAGGTGGGAGAATGAAAAAGGAGTGATTCAAAGGATTCGGGATCTCAAGGAAAAGATCGAAGAGGTAAAACGAGAAGAACAACTCGCCGGGCGGAGCAACGATCTTGAAAGAGTCGGAGAAATCCGCTACGGAGAAATGCCCCGTCTGGAAAAGGATCTCGAGTCGGCTAATATAGAGCTTGCCGAAATCCAGCAGAACGGCGCGCTCCTTCGGGAAGAAGTGCAAGCAGAAGAAATCGGAGAGATAGTAGCCAAGTGGACCGGAATTCCGGTGAGCAAAATGCTGGAGACCGAGAAGGCCAAGCTCTTGAGCTTAGAGGACCGCCTCAGCGCCCGGGTAATCGGTCAGAAGGAGGCGATCCGAGCGGTCGCCGAATCGGTAAGGCGTGCCAGAGCCGGACTGAGCGCGGAGAACAAGCCTGTCGGATCATTTATTTTTGTAGGGCCGACCGGAGTTGGGAAGACGGAGCTTGCCAAAGCGCTGGCTGAGATCCTCTTCGACGATGAGAATAAGCTGTTGCGCGTAGATATGCCGGAATACATGGAAAAGCATTCCATTTCCCGTCTCATCGGCGCACCGCCGGGTTACGTTGGCTATGAAGAAGGTGGGTACCTCACAGAGGCGGTAAGGCGACACCCGTACTCTGTCGTTCTCCTGGATGAATTGGAAAAGGCACATATGGATGTGTTCAACCTGCTCCTTCAGATTCTCGACGATGGGAGGCTCACTGATGGACATGGCCGTACAGTCGATTTCACGAATTGTATTATCATTATGACATCCAATATCGGGACATCTCAAGATCAGGCAGGTTCTTATGAGGCAATGCGGGAACGGGTAATGGGATCTCTCCGGATGCATTTCAAACCCGAGTTTCTAAACCGGCTCGATGACATCGTTGTGTTTCACCCGCTGTCAACGGAAGAGCTGATCCAGATTACGGAATTGCAGCTTCGGGATCTTGCCGACAGGCTGAATGCGAGAGACCTGAGTCTCGAGACCACGTCGGAAGCCGTCAGGGCGCTCGCCGAACATGGGTATGATCCAGTGTATGGAGCAAGGCCTCTCAAGCGCGTGATCCAGCGAACGATTGAAAACGCAATTGCCAGCGCGTTATTAAAAGGTGAGTTCGAGGAAGGCGACACCGTTCTGGTCTCCAAGGAGGGACCCAAGATCGCTGTTCAACGAAAGGAAACCGAGGGCAGAAGGAGCGCCGGGGCGGCTGATTGAAGGCACGTTTTGAAAAAAGTCACGCGATTTCGCTGCCGCGTTGCTCATTGCCCAAGTGTCGGGAATTGAATGACTTCCCTCACCTGCGGCTCCCCTTCAGCCAGCAGGTCGAAGGGCTGGAAAACTTGTTTGCCGCTTGTCAACGTCGAACTCAAAAGCCGGGGGATGAATCCCGTATGAGCGCTCTTCATATATGGACGGATCATTGTGAGCGATCCTACATTATCAACCTTTACACGTAATAATGAGCAATGATTTGTAGCATTGCACTGCGCCATTTGCCCCCTTTCTCTCCATTACGATCTTGACATTTCCATCGAAACGGTCTATAATTTTACGCTCAAAAGGGTGTGTTGAACAGCTACTTGTGATCAGACCAGAGCCCACTCGCTCAAGGAGAATATACCTCACTACTGCTACTGTAAGGACAGACTTCCGAGAAGCTGCCCACTTCTGATTCAATGATTCGACAATTTAGAGTCTGCTCTTTGGACAAAGTGTCTTGGAGTTTACATGCCGGTAGATACAGGCAAGGAGGAAATTGATGGCATCAAAGCTCTCTCTGCTGCTCTCTCGTAGTTGGATATTTTTTCTTGTACTAGGCCTCGCAGCGACCGCTCCACTTGTTTCGCACGCAAAACAATCGGCGTTTTCGCTCACTTTAAAGGAGGAGAACATCGATGTTCGGATGGAGGGTGGTCTTTCAAGAGTCGATATCGCTATAGAGGGGTATAGTCTAACGAATGACGAAGGTGCTCCGGTGCTACCTTTCCGCATCGTCAATGTACTGCTTCCGCAGGGAGAATCGATTGCGTCTTACAGCTTTATCTTGGGCAGTCGCGCTGTAGTTTCCAAGAATTTTCAGACCGTCCTGGCGCTTCCGCAGATTTCTGAAGATGGCACCGAGGGAAAGGGCGTCCCTTTAGTGCGCTCATCAGAGCAAAAGGACATTTATCCTGCCGAGATTGGCAAGTATCTCGGTACCGGTTATTTGCATGGTTGTGCGATCGCGAGTTTTGCGGTGTTCCATCTCCAGGTATCAGAAGGGAATCTCGTTTTAAATGAAAATATCACGCTCGAGGTGGCCACCGAGCCGGCGCTCGATGAAATGCAGGTAGTGGAACGCCTGCGGGCGAGGGAAGGTTTTGTAGAGCTTCGAAGAAAAATAATCACGTCCATGGTTATCAATCCTGATGAAATAGATCACTACACGTTCAAGGAGGTTTTCGTCGAGAAGCCACTAGGCGGATTTCGGCCGACTGCAGCTCCCTCTCTGGAGGGAAGTCCGGTCGATTATGTAATCATCACGCCTGATTCGTTTGCAAACGCATTCCAGCGCCTTGCTGACTGGAAAACGGCCAAGGGTGTTCCCACCGTCGTCCGTACAACAGAATGGATCCAGGCGAATTGCCGAAACGGGGTAGATATCCAGGAAACCATCCGCTTTTTCCTTCAGGATGCGTACAGCAAGTGGGGGATTACCTATGCGCTTCTGGGGGGAGACGCGCCTCAGATACCGGCGAGGTACGCATACAGCAGTTTCTATTCAGGCGGCAAAAAAATAGCGGCGGAAATCTACTTCTCGTGCCTCGATGGTTCCTGGAATGCCAATCACAACAACCTCTGGGGAGAAGGCTTCCTCTATGAGCTGAAAGATGATCCCGATCTCTACTCCGACATCTATGTCGGTCGCCTTTCGCTGTCGAACATCGCGGAAGTGAACTGCGTCATCGACAAAATCATTCACTATGAAACGCCACTTGATTTCTATTCTTCCGATAGGATGAGTTTCTTCGCGGAGGTTCTCTTTCCCGTCGACTGGAGACCGGGAGACCCGATCAGTCTCAACGGCGCCGATATGGCGGAATTCCTATATTCTACGGTTTTAATGGACGAGCCAATTGAGGTCATCCGGATGTATGAGACTTGGGACCTCTACTCTGGAGCCGTGCCGGAGAGCAGGCAAGCGGCATTGGATTCTATGGAGAGCTGTCTCAACCACATCTGCCACATTGGACATGGTTTCCGCTACAACATGTCCGTCGCGGATGCGAGTATAATTGTTGCAGATGCGCTCGCCTTGAACAATTCGGATTGCTTTTTCAACATTTACATGTTGAACTGCACCGCCGCAGCGTTCGATTTCAACTGCCTTGCCGAGGCGTATCTTGAAAATTGTAACGGTGGGGCCGTGTCATGTGTTGGAGCTGTGGAAAGCGCCTTCCCAAACGCAACGTCATATTACATGAATGAGTATTACAGGCTGCTGTTCGACGAAGATGTCGTTCATATCGGCGAAACATTCGCTCGCTCCAGGCTGCCCCGAACGCCTTACGCAGAGGCATCGGATAATGTCGATCTCTGGACCCACTACATCTACACCCTTCTGGGCGATCCGGAAATGTCCCTCTGGACGGGCGTGGTGGATACCATGGATGTCTTTCATGCATCGAATGTAGGTCTCGGCACCACCTCAATTCTTGTGAACGTGACATCAGGGGGATTTCCGGTTGATTCAGCGCTCGTCTGTCTGTGGAAGGGTACGGATGACTATCAATACGCAGCAACGAACACCCTGGGTAATGTGACGATTGATTTCACCGCTGAGTCTCCGGGGAGCATCAGCGTCGTCGTAACAGGATTGAATCTCGCCAGGCACGAAAGCTACATCATTGTGGATCCTTCGATCGATGCATATGTGAATCTTTCCGACATGTCCGTAGACGATGATTCTACAGGAGCAAGTTACGGAAACGGCGATGCGGTGATCGATGCGGGAGAGACCGTGGATATCACACTCGAACTCGTTAATACGGGAACTGCCTCATCAGACAGCGTATGGGTTACGCTTCGGAGCAGCGATCCCTTGGTGACGATCGAAGACAGTGTAGCCGCCGTCGGGATCATCGGTGCGAGCAGTTCCAAGCTGGCTCTCGATCCGGTTCGTGTGCATTTCTCCGAGACCGCTTCGGATGAGACGGCCGTGGAGTTCACAATGATCATCCGAGATGTATCGGCAGGCGAATGGAACGATTCGTTCACCCGGCTGATTCATGCTCCGGAGCTCGAGCTGATCACATTGCGGATCGATGATTCGGCACCTCTCGGGAACGGTGATGGCCGGAACGGGCCAGGTGAAGAATTCAAGCTGTTCTATGGAATCAAAAACTACGGAACAGGTACGGCCTTCGGGCTTAAATCCGGGCTGGAGGACCTCAGCGGCGAATTTGTGTTCTACGACAGCACGGATAGCTACGTGGATCTTCCTGCTGGTTCCGAAGGAGAGAACATAGACGGTTTCCATATTGTCGAGACAACCACGGCCACTGAGCACGATCTCGAAGTGGAGATCAAGGATTTGTTCGGTCGGGTGTATCGAGATACCATCGAACTCAGGGAACCTTCCGGACCTACTGCTCTCGACTTCGATGTGAGTCTCGGCGTTGATCGGATAGAGGTATCCTGGACCAAGAGCGACAGCAGCGACGTGCGGAAATACATGATTTACCACTCTCTGTCACCCGGCGGACCATACGAGCTCAGGAGCTCTGACCCGGCGGACCATACGGTTTATATGGACGTCGGGCTTTCCGGGAGCACGCGATACTATTACGTCGTGACAGCGGTGGACAGCTCGGGGAACGAGAGCGATTATTCCCTGGAGTATGCGGCGAGCACGAATCCACCGCAGATCGAGGGTTGGCCTGTGGAAATGTATGTGGAGACCGTAAGCTCCCCTGCGGTCGGCGACATCGATGGGGACGGTGATATGGAAATCGTCGCCGGGAACAACTATGTCTACGCCTGGCATGCGGAGGATGGGATGGAGATGTTAGATGGTGATCTGGATCCACAAACCTGGGGTGTTTTGAATACCTTCGGGCTCGATTTTGTCGCGCCAATTACTCTCGGTAATCTGGACAACGCGCGGGGCCTCGAAATCGTCGCGCCCTCCTATACCACGAAGGAGATTTACTGCTTCAATTATGATGGTGATACGCTAAGTGGTTGGCCGAAAGCCACCGCGAACAATGTCAGAGCCGCCGCGGTGCTCGGGGATATTGACGGCGACGATGATCTCGAGATCATTGCAGTGGATCAGCAAGGCATCATCTACGCATGGCACCATGACGGGACAGAGTACCGAGATGGCGATGGTAATCCCGCGACCAATGGGGTGTTCTATCAGACATACTGGCCGGGTGGTTTTCATTATCAGACACCAGCGGTGTGCGACCTCGACGAGGATGCGCTGGATGAGATAATCCTCGGGACGCTCGGAGATACCGTTTATGTCCTCAACGAGAATGGAACGAGTGTCCCCGGCTGGCCAAAAGGCACGAATGGCGACGTAGCCGGAAGCATCGCTGTCGGCGATATCGACGATGACGGCCACTTTGAATTGGTCGTCCCAACGAAGAGCAGCGAAGTCAAAGCGTATAACCATGACGGATCGGTTCTGTGGACCCGTTGGATATCTCACAGCATCTTCTTCAATCCTTCTCCGGCGCTGGCAGACTTTGACGACGATGGGAAACTTGAGACCGTCATAGCAAGCTCCAACAGGAATATCTATGTCATTACATACACCGGTGCGAATTACAGCGGTTGGCCGATCGAGTATTCGGCTTTGACTTATACGGAGTCCTCGCCTGTAGTAGCCGATATCAATGGCGATGGCGTCCCTGATATCATTCTCGGTGACGAGTCGAGATTCATCAACGCATGGGATATCGGCGGAAATTTGCTCGACGGCTTCCCGATAGCCACAGGGGATGCTGTTCGGGCGACGCCGGCAGTGGCTGATGTGGATGGTGACGGCGATGCCGACCTCGTAGCTTCGGGTTGGGATAGGAGTGTGTATGTTTGGGATCTCACTGGATTCCTCGATCCAACCTTGGATGCTTCTTGGCCGACTTTCCATGCAAATGTCCACCGGAATGGTGAATATGGATCGGAAGTGTTGACAGGTGTCGGAGACGTGTCTGTGACGTTCCAAGTTCTGGATGGAGCTGTGGAGCTTGTTTGGACTCTCCGTGCCGCTGGGGCGGACCGTTACGACATCTTCCGCGGGATCTCTGTGGAAGGCCAAATCCCACTGGATTACGTCCGTATAGCATCGAGCCTGACCGCCACGACGGATGGGCAAATTCAGGTGGTTGATCGCAATGTAGAACCGGGCCGGCACTATGTGTACAAGCTGCAGAGAAGCGATGATCCGAATCAATCGATGCTGAGCGATGTCGTATACATTCCGATCGTAAGGGCAGCGCTCATGCAGAACTATCCGAATCCGTTCAATCCAACTACGTTGATCACGTTTTTTGTCCCGGAAGGCGCGGCCCAAAACGTTTCATTGGTCATTTATGACGTTACGGGGGCGCGCGTGCGAACGCTCGTCAACGGTGTGCTGAAACCCGGCAGGTACGAAGAACTATGGAACGGAAGAAACGACCAGGGGAGCCCTGTTGGATCGGGTGTTTATTTCTATCAGCTTCGACAGAAGGATTTTGTTGACACAAAGAAGATGGTGCTGCTGAAGTGATGCAAGCGCATCGTGGGTATCAGCAAGCAGTTTACGGAAGGGGGAAGTAAGAGGAGCAACGAAGAAGCTCGTATGAGTAGCACCGTGAAACACCGGAACGAGTAGCTTCTAAAGATCGAAGCAACACTCATGTGAGCTGCGACAATGCGGGAGGCTCGTGCAAAGCGCTTAGCACTTCACAGTGGTGATGATTGAGAGCAGCGGCTCCTGCGCAAGGCCTATTGCGGCAACCACTTTTAGCCGTCCGGGACGTGTCAAATAAGTCCCTCCTCGACACACCCTAGCCCGGACGGTTATCTTATTATCTTTTTTCTCTTCATCCAGCGCATCAGGTCGTCGTATGACTTGAAATGCTCATCGAAGCCATAATCCGAATCGAATTCACATTCGTCTACCGAATGTTCCATGCACATTTGAGGCCGCGTTTCATAAATCTTGCAAAGATTCGTTTTCTGATTCAGAAATACGCAGTCGTTGTGAACCATCAGGAACCATGAACTATCCGTTAGGTATATGGAGACATTCCCGTGTGCCAGAAACCACAATAGATCGTCGTAGTCTCTCTTGGAGGTGGGACGGTCGATCTCCAAAGAGAAATATCGGCAGCACTTTGCCGGGAGGCACCTGGCGCACTTCGGGTGGACGGGCACCCCGCGCATCAATCTATCGGATTTCCTTTTTACGCGCGTTTTTTCAGTTTTAATTCTCGGCATTTCAACACCTTCAAATCGTTATTGCGTTTGTTCGAGAGCTGCATAAATGAAGATAAGAATCTTATTCAACTAGTAGAGCAAAATCTACTAACAATCAAGCGAGAAGTGCAAATTGTCCTTTACAAAAGGCCATAAAATCGCAGCGAGGCGGCCCGATCAAAGCATCCAGCTTGTGCCGCAAGCTAGGAAAGGATTGTTCCATGCGTTCCAAGGGATTTCGCAATTGACAGCAAAAGCCGGTACTGCTATGTTATAAAACCATATAGAACTTCAGGGCTTTTGATCAAGGGCTGTCGTTAAGAAGAAGTAACAGTTCTGCTCCTGAGCAGTCGCATTTCAAGGAGAGGTGGGTGACGTGCAGTACGAATTGGCAGAAGAAGAGCAAATGATACAGCAAACCGCTCGCGAATTCGCCAACGCCGAGATCGCCCCGGTGGCTGACGAGAACTTTCGCAATGGAACTTATCCAAAAGATATTGTCGAAAAACTTGGCGAGCTAGGTTTTCTGGGCATGCTGGTCCCCGAAGTCCATGGAGGCACAAACCTGGGCAACTTCTGCCTTGTACTTGCCCTCGAGGAGATCAATCGCGTTTGCGCGTCCACTGGAGTGACGATGTCCGTTCACAACTCCCTGGCTACGGGACCAATCGTGAGATATGGGAGCGAGTATTTGAAGAAAAAATACCTTCCAAAGCTGGCCACCGGGGAATTGCTTGGAGCATATGCGCTCACCGAGCCCGACTCTGGAAGCGATGCCGGCTCCTTGAAATCTTCCGCGGTTAAAGACGGTGATGAGTACGTGGTCAACGGAACAAAAAGCATGATCACATCGGGCGCGGAGGCAGATATTTTCGTGGTCCATTTGCGGACGGATCCGGGGCAGCTTACCAAGGGAATTACTTCCTTCATACTGGAGCGCGGAATGGAGGGATTCAGCGTTGGGAAAAAGGAGGACAAGTTGGGGCTCTGGGCATCGAGTACAGTTGAACTTTCCTTCGAAGATGTAAGGGTTCCGGCGAAGAACCTATTGGGCGAGGAAGGAATCGGATTCAAGATCGCGCTGAACACTCTCGATGGCGGGAGAATCGGCATTGCAACTCAGGCCATAGGCATAGCCCAGGCCTGCCTCGATGCATCCCTGAAATATTCAAAGGAGAGAGAACAGTTCGGCCAGCCGATTTCAAATTTCCAATCGATCCAGTGGAAACTCGCAGATATGGCGGTAAACATAGAGGCTGCAAGGCTAATGGTATACCGAACGGCGAAGCTGAGGGACAAAGATCTTCCTCATACCAAAGAGGCAGCGATGGTGAAGTTATTCGCGTCCGAAATGTGCAACCGGGCAGCGAGAGATGCGGTTCAGATCCACGGCGGCGCCGGTTATCTCATCGATTTTCCCGTCGAGCGCTATTTCCGTGATGCGAGGATCACAGAGCTCTACGAAGGGACAAGCGAGATTCAGCGAATCGTGATTTCGCGATCGCTGTTGGCGGATTGAGCAATAAGTGAGACAATCGGAGCAAGATGCGTAGCGTTAGGCTCCTAACGATGATTCGATAAAGGAGGTATGGATGTGAAGCTGGGAGTCTTAGTCAAAAACGTCCCTGATACGGAGGCTAAGATCAAGATTAGCCCCGACAACAAGGGGATCGATACCCAAGGGGTCAAGTTCGTAATGAATCCCTACGACGAATATGCCGTAGAAGAAGCGCTGAGAATCAGGGAACAGTTCCCCGATGGAACGACCGTCACAGTGATATCTCTTGGACCGGATCGGGTTGTCGAAACGCTGAGGACGGCGCTTGCGATGGGGGCGGATGATGCAATCCATATCAGCGATCCCGCTTTCGATGGAGGGGATTCGCAAGCGAATTCAAAAATAATTGCCAAGGCAATTGGACCGATGAGTTTTGATCTGATCTTCGGCGGAAAGCAGGGCATCGATTTTGATGCCGCGCAAACCTGCGCAGCACTTGCTGAACATCTCAATTATGCGCAAGCGCTCGTCGCTGTTGAGCTGGAGTTTGCCGAAGCGGATGGAAAATTGATTATAAAGCGACGTATCGAGGGCGGTGATGAGGTCGTCGACGTCAAAACGCCTGCAGTCATCACCTGCGAGAAAGGTTTGAATGAACCGCGGTATGCGTCGCTTCCAGGGATCATGAAAGCCAAGAAAAAGGAAATAAAAAATATTGCTCTTTCCGACGTGGATGTCGCATCGGAGGAGATCGGCGAAGCCGGTTCTCGAACAAAGGTCGTGCGTTATTACCCTCTACCGGAGCGTCCATCCTGCAGGATGCTCTCCGGAGAGCCGGCGGATATGGCCAAAGAACTCACTCGTGCTTTGAGAGAGGATGCAAAGGTCGTGTGATGATGACGTCTCGGCCTCCATTATAGAAAGGAGATAGGGGTACCAACCCTGCAGAATACAATGGGCAACGACATACTCATTTTCGCTGAAATCAGAGATGGCGTGATCAAGAGGATCAGCAGAGAGATCGCTACCGCGGCTGAAGAAATCGCTGAAGCGACGGGCGGTAAAGTTCATGCCGCGTTGGTAGGGAATGAAGTGGACGCTCTTTTTAATGAGGCAAAGGGGCTGGCAACCGGAAACGTGTATACGGTGAAGTATCCATTGCTGGAGAACTATTCGACTCAAGCGTACACCGATGCGATGGAAGCAGTGATCAAAGAGGCGGAAGCGGGATTCGTTCTCTTCGGCGCAACGGCTATGGGTAAGGATCTTTCGGCAAGACTCGCTGCGAGGTGCGGTGCTGCATTGATGACGGATTGCACTGAGGTGGGAGTTGAGAACGGTGCTTTGAAGGTGAAGCGCCCTGTTTATTCGGGAAAAGTTTACGCGGAAGTCGTCTCTTCGGGGGACACAATCAAAATGGCCTCCATACGCCCGAACATTTTCCCGCCGCGCGATAAATCCGATGGTTCCGCTGAGGTCGTCAATGTGCCCGCCGCCTTTGAAAGCGAGAAAATCGGTGCTATGGTGAGGGAGATCGTAAAGTCCGCGGGAGGTAAGAAGGATTTGACGGAAGCGGACATCATCGTGTCAGGTGGGCGGGCGATGAAAAGCGCAGACAATTATAAGATACTCCACGAGCTTGCCGATGTGCTCGGCGCCTCGGTCGGGGCGTCCCGTGCCTCGGTCGATGCTGGTTACGCCCCGCACTCGATGCAAGTAGGGCAGACGGGTAAGGTGGTAAATCCCAAGCTCTACATTGCATGCGGTATTTCCGGCGCGATCCAGCATCTCGTAGGCATGCGCACCTCGAAAATAATCGTTGCTATCAATAAGGACGAGAACGCACCGATATTCCAAAAAGCGGATTATGGAATCGTTGGAGATCTTTTTGAAATTGTTCCCCTTCTTACGGAGGAGTTCAAGAAGCTTCTCGGTTCGACCGCGTAGAGATCAACGCTAGAAACTGTAGGTCAGACTCAAAGAGACGAGGGTGATGGTGGAATCATCGCCCTCTCTTTTATGGTCTTCGGGTTCAAAATTCAAAAAGCCATTGATGCTGATTCCATCCCATAGATTTCCGGTTGCAAAAATGATGAGCCTGTTGAACGTGTAATCAGAGAAAATCGATTCTGATGCGTTGTCATCGTACGCTCGATAAAATCGTCTGCCCGGCTCATAGCTGAGGGATAGCCAGATTTTGGCTCCTTTGAAGTATTCCAAAACGAACCGTCCACCGATTTCCTGGTAGCGATCCTCTTCCGAAAAGTTGCTCGAAAAGAATGCGTATGTAGGCCCTATTTGTATCTGGAGATTTGAAAGTCGATGAATGATCATCAGCAGGGCCGTTTTGTTTTCTGCATAGCTGAAATAAACTCCCGAGTTCGAGTCGTATATATAGCTTTCGAGTGAATTATCAGCCGCGAATGCGATCGACTCATGGGAAAACGGAACCAAGGAAAAATCGGCACTGATTGCCCAGAAAGGACTTCTCGCCGGCTCATGTGCGTAAATACGCCGCTCTCCGTGAATTGAAAGTGCTAATCTTTTATAGAGTCCGAGATATCGGCGGATGTCGAGATGAGAAGTGAACGCTTTATAGGCTATTTCGGTAGTATCCGGGATAGATTTGATTGTGTATCCGATACCTGCATTGATAAAGGTATCCAAGGAGCGTTCGAGATTTCCGCTAAGATAAATTGAGTTCTTCCAGTAATCGTAATCGAACTCTGTTGTCTGGTCGAAATCCATTCGTTCCAGTCGATCGGATAATCTAAGATAAACGGATGGAGTAAGGGATTTCTGGATATATGTCCGCATGCTGTATCTCTCGTAGTCGTTGGGGAATGCATAAGTGGAGTTGCTCTGATAGCGCCTGACTATCCCATCAACCTCTGTACCGAATCGAAATTTACCTGCCGATGCGGCAAATCCGAGGCTTCCTCCTCCTTCGTAGATATTGTTGCTTGCTACAGCCAGTCCTTCGAGACGAAAGTAATCGCTAAAGCGGTTGCCAGCCAAATAGCCCAAACTGGCCTTAGTTCGAAACTCGCTGATATCGTCGAGGGAGTCCTCTTCGACGATGGAATATTTCTCGTTAAACGAGTCGAAACCAGTCTCTATGATTCCTATTATACCCGGGCCGCCCGTCCTGCCCAAGGAAGGGAGAAAGAGTAAACAGAGGAATAGAATCCCTGCGGTGTTGCGCGCTCTTTTACTTACCGGATCCGTCGAGCATTTTGATGGCATCATCGATCAATTCCAAGGCAAGGATGTATTCTTTCTCAAGGTATAAGGATTCGGCAAGCCTGAAGATTTCCTTAGCTTCTACTATAAGCGCCGCTGGAATTCTCTCCGAGACTGAGCGTTCCTGAATCAACCGGTCAAGATAGGAGAGATTTTTTTCGCAAGTGACTTCAAGGTAACGCTCCTCCCACTCATCATCAAAGGATGTCTCAGGAGCGTTCTTTGGAGCACATTGTGCGATGGCAACCGCGAGGAAAAGCAATGCTGCAATTGTCCCGCGACCAAGCCACATTTTATATATGCCCTTTACCGATTCGATCCAGAATTCTCCGTGCGAGATTTCTTGCTAGCTTGGTACGTGCAAGCGCCGCCCTGAGCCTTTCCTGCCGGAATTCCATCCATGCAGCTTCCTGATGAGCGATGACTCTCTCGAATAACTCGTGGTCCAGCGCGTCTTCGGTCTGGTCCATCGTGGATTTGAGACGTTCGATGAGCGCATCGGTGTCTTTGAGCGTTGCTTCCACTTCCCCCGCATTCAACTGCCTTTCGATGGAGCCAATTGCCTGTTTGACGAGCTCTCTAGCACGCAAGGTGAACCTGAGCGCTTGGCCGAATTTATTCTCTGAAAAGTGCAATCTCGCTTGTTCTTGAATTTCGTGGGCTTTTGCGAGCTGCTTGGCAAGCTTTTCAGATTGCTCGTTCTTTGCCATCTCCTCGGCCTGCTCGAGAAGGCCGTCCGACAGGCGGAGCGCCTGTTCGACGTTTTCAGGTTCGGGGCGCGAAGTAAGCATCCTGATCACGTTCGTAGCGACGGATCTCGCTCTGCGGGTGGTCTCAAGAGCCGTCTTGGTATGGCCGGCTTGCAGCTGTGAGTACGCGCGGGCCTGGATCTCTCGCGCCTCACGATATTGCCTCTCGGCGGCAGGGTGGCTGCTTAGATCTTCATAACGGTCGATTCGATCGAGCAGCCGGTCCGTCTTCCGGAGTTCTTTCTCGACTTCGCTGACTTCGCCGGATCCCCTCTTTAGCATCGCGATCGCCCGTGCGGAGAGCCTTTCGGAGGAGATGGCCAGATTCAAGGCCGCTCCGAACAAGTGCTCACGCATGTTATCCATCGACCGGGACAGCTGAGCCTCCGCTTCCTCGATGAGCTTTCTGGCAGGGAGTGTTTCTCGCCCGGGAGATTCTTCGAGAAGCATTTTCGCCCGCTCGAGCCGCTGGGTGGCACGTTGGATGGCGTTCCTGGCATTTTCCTCGGTCTTAGCCTCTCGCTTGGCCAAAGCAATCGCCCGCAGGATGGCTTCCCTGGCTTTCTTTACCGCTTGAGCCGCGCGCAGCTGGTGATTGGCTTCCAACAAATGCACGGACTCTTTGTGAAGGAAAATTGCAGCCTGAAGGGACGCTCTCGCTTTGATACTATTTGTATTCTTGACCAGCATCTCTGCTTGCTGGATAAGCTCGGCATTTCGCCGGATCTCATCCTCCAGGCGACTGAGGTCGCTCATCTGGGCGTGGCCGACGGATCCGAACAGCAGGGAAGCGGTAATTGCCGGAATGAAGCTCTTAAGTATGGTTCTAGCGATCGATATCATTTTCTTCTCCCCTCGCAAGGGTTCTGCTCGATCTGCCCTCCTTCGCCCACCTGGATTTCGCAAGCGATGTACCATCGCTGGGTTGATCGGCCGTCGAGGGCATAACTCCTTATTTTTAAATCGAATAGGCGATCAGCGAATTTTGTAACCACCACATTCCCAACCCCAAAACCCCCCCGAATTGTCCCTGGTCGTTCAAGTCGCTGTACCGCTTCGGGCAGCCGGCTGACCCGGCTGCCTCACTCGATTCCGTACCGTTCGAGCCGCCCGTACAACGCACGTCTCGTAATGCCAAGGAGCCGCGCCGCCTCGCTCTTGTTGCCGCGGGCCCGCTCGATGGCTTTGCGAATGAGCTGTTTTTCCATCTCTTCGAGGTTGAATGCATCCGGCCTTTCTTCCGCGGCATTTGTTCCGCTAAGCGAGGTCGAAACGACGGTTCCCAGATGGATATCATCCGCAAGAATCCGACCTGTCGGCCGGACAATCATGGCCCTCTCGAGCACATTGCGCAGTTCCCTGATATTACCCAGCCAGGGGTAGCCTTCGAGCTTCTCCGCTGCGGCGTCGCTCAAATCCCCCCCGCTGCGCCCGGCTTGTGATAGAAAATGCAGGGAGAGTTCGCGGATGTCTTCTTTGCGCTCGCGGAGCGGGGGGATGTGGATCGGAAAAACATTGATCCGGTAAAACAGATCTTCACGGAAATCCCTGCTTGCGATCGCGTCCTCGAGCGAGCGGTGAGTCGCCGTAATGAAACGAAAATCCACATTAATTTCTTTCTCGCTCCCCAGCGGCCGTATCTGCCCGTACTCGAGCACGCGGAGAAGCTTCGCCTGAAGGGGTAGAGAAAGGTCTCCGATCTCGTCAAGAAACAGCGTGCCCCCGTTTGCCAACTGGAAATGCCCCGGCTTTTTTCGGGTTGCCCCCGTGAAGGCCCCCTTCTCGTAACCAAAAAGCTCGCTCTCGAGCAGACCTTCTGGGATCGCTGCGCAATTCAGAGCGAGAAACGGCCCGTTTGCCCTTTTCGAATTCTTATGAATCGCCCTTGCTACGAGCTCCTTCCCCGTACCACTCTCGCCTCGAATAAGGACGGCCACGTCGGAGTTCTTCAGGTCGCCGATTACTTTTCTAATATTGGCAATCGCTGCGCTTTGCCCGATGATTTCTTGGGCGGGTCCTCCGGACAGGTATGAACGGAGTCCCTGGTTCTCCGCTTCCAGACGCCGCTTTTCTTCCAGTCGATGGATCAGCAAAAGGAGCTCATCAGTTTTGAACGGTTTGACGATGTAGTCGTACGCTCCCTCTTTCATTGTTTCCAAAGCCGTTTCGACTGCCGCGTAGGCAGTCATTACGATGACATCGGTACTCGCAGACATCTCCTTTGTCTTTTTCAAGAGCGCAATACCGTCCATCCCAGGCATTCTAAGGTCGGTGATCAAAATATCAGGCGGTCGTTTGCGTATGAGCTCGACGGCTTCCTCTGGTTGAGTAGTGCTGTGTGCGGCATGGCCAGCATCTTTTAGTTCTGCGCGCAGGAGTTTACAAATTTTTTCCTCGTCATCCACGATGAGTATTTCAGCCATCTAATCAAGCCTTTCTCTTAGCAACGCTTGCTTGTGTCGGGCCAGCGAGGGGAATCGAAATCGTGACATTCGTTCCCTTACCGACCTCGCTTTGAATGTCGAATGAACCGCCGTGCTCCTCCACGATGTTGTTCACAATGCTGAGACCAAGCCCACTGCCCTGGGTTTTGCGTGTGAAAAAGGGCTTGGTAATCTCTCTCAGGTCCTTCTTGTCGATTCCGTACCCGCTGTCGCTTATGCTGACCACCGCATAACCCTGTTCGGAAGCCAGTGAAATTGCGATTGCTCCACGTTTGTCCACTGCTTGAAGTGCGTTGATTAATATGTTCAAGATCGCCTGTTGGAGCCGCTTGTCGTTTCCTCGTACGACTATTTCCTGCTCAGAAATGTCCTGGGTTGGCTCGATTGACTTACTTTTGAATTCCGGTTCGAGAATCAGTAGGCACCTGCGGATGATTTTCTGCATCGGCACATCTTCGAAAATCGGGTCTTCAGCTTTGGCGAAACTGAGATAGCCGGTGAGGATGCGATTGAGTTCATCCACTTCCTCAGAAATATATGAGAAAACTTCGTCCTCGATGCCGTGTTTTTTCTGAAGCCGCTCCGCTGAGGTCTTGATGATGCTCAATGGATTTCGAATCTCGTGCGCGATGCCTGCGATCATACGGCCCATCGCCGCAAGGTTTTCTCCCTTCAGCACGGCTTCTTGAGCCCGGTCCAAGGAGAGCGATTGGCGGTAGTAAAACATGGCGAGGAGAAGTATCAAAATGACGCTCACGAAATCCACGGCTAGAATGGCGCGGCGGAGGGCTTTGAGAACGTCAAAGAACACGGCCCCTGCTTCTACACCCACAATGCCGATTATTTCGCCTTCTTGGCCGGTTATCGGCGCGTAAGCGCTCTTCATATAAGTATCTCCGGATTTATATAGGCCCGTGTACGAAGACATTCCGGAGCGCGCAAGGGTTACGGCGCTAAAATCCAATTCGATGAAGGGATTTGGCTCTCCGGGCTCTGAAAATCGCCCTAGATCCACTACTGTATTTCCCTCAGGTGTGATGACCACCACGTTCGAGAGATAGTTTTCCGCTTTCGCCATATGGAAGAGCGTATAGAGAGAGGCGCTGATGGTGTCAGCCGTAAGCTCGTCGGGAGACGAGAACTCCACGACGTGGGAGAGTGAGACGGCGATCGAGCGAAGCCTTTCACCCAGTTCGGCGTCCAGGTAATTTTTTGCGCGCTGATAAAGCAGATACGTTGAAAAGTTGAAAACGATGAGAAAAGCGGCGAGAAATCCCGAGAGTAGGATCAGACGTTTTTTGGAAGATGACATATTTCTCATTGGAAAGACTGCCCTCGATAGGTGACCTTGAGTAAGATTCTAAAACGGCTGGGCGTGGCGCTTCAAGGGGTGTTTCAGAAGGGATCCCCGGAACCATATGATCTGAGCTTTCTAATGCGCTTGATCTGAGCATCTGCAAATTCACTCCAGTGGGGATCACCAAGCGCTTTTTGAAAAGATTCGATCGCATTTGCGTATCTACCCTCACCGGCAAGGGCGATTCCGAGTGCGCACGAAAGCCCTGCGCTTCTTGACTCTGGAGTGGATTTATCATTTATCAGTTTGATTGTCTCTTCGAATTGCCCCTGCTTGTTGAGCAGGTTCGCAAGAGCGAGAATGATGGGTTCTATTGCCGGGTTGTTTGGGTCGATGTCCAGTGCCTTTGCATAGGCTCGGGTTGCGGCTTCTTTTCTGCCCAGTTTTTCGAGGGTTTTAGCCAAACCCACTCTGGCATCGATGCTTTTTGGCGTTGCCTGGATTGCTTTCCGGTAGTGGGGAAGGGCCTCGTCGAATGCATCCTCCTGGAAGTAAATGAAAGCGAGGCGGAGGTTACACAGAAAATCGGTGGGGTTGAGTGCGTGATACTGCTCGTACGTCCGCCGGGCTTCTTTGTAATTTTCGTTTTCGAAGTCGATTTCGCCGAGCGCCCGGAGCGCGTCCTTGTTTCGAGATTCGAGCTCAATGGCCTTCCGCAGGTGGGTCCTGGCTTCCGGGATTTTCCGGAGTTTCCTGTAGAAGGTGCCCAGCTCGTATTGAATGTCAGATCTCCCTGGAAACCGAGCGGCTGCTGATTCGAGCGCCTCCAAAGTGCCGGCTTCGTCGGACAGTACAAGTGATGTTCTGGCTAAAGCGAGATAATCTTCGGGCGTCGAGTCAGCACTCTTCGATAACATAGTGTAGTAATGCCTGGCGCTCGCAGGATCTCTTGTCTTTTCAAGCATGGCTGCCAAGCCTCGGAGAGATGGCATATGGGTGGGATCGAGATCGAGAGCTGTTTTGTATAAACGCAGTGCCTCTGAATAATCCTCCTCCTGGATGGATGTTTCAGCAAGTACATTGAGGCTGTCCGGATGAAGACGTGCCGTCGGCTTTTGGGGAGTGGTAGATGGCTTTGGCGCAATACAGCCTGCCGCAGCTAGCAGTGCTGCTGGCAAAAAAATCCTAATCCTTGAGATGTAGCCGGAAGATAACATTTGCTTATCGGATCACGACGAACTTGCCGACCTTCCGGCTGAACGCGGAGTTTTCCGATTCAACGGAGAACAAGTAAACGCCACTGGTGACATCCTGGCCGTTTCGGCTCACCAGATCCCACTTCATCGTCCCGATTCCCATTGTCCCGTCGAATGGGAGCTCTTGAACGAGATCTCCTGACAATGTGTAGATCCGAATCTTCCCCCTCGATTCGGGGAGATTTCTGAACTCTACTTTGATTCCCGTCGGATCATCGCTGTTTGGCTCGAGGCTCCAGGCAGCCATCGACTGGGTGGTCGCCGGATTTGGCACCACGTAGATCTCGTCGGGATTGTAATCCCAAGGTCTCTGAGAAACGCTCTTCGGTTCGACGAACTTGAAGTTCGATGAGGGGTCGCCCGCCTTCCCTCCGGGAATCGGCCTGTTTTGGCTATCCAGGGCGTGGTCCGACGCCGTCACCGCGTAGAAATAAGGCCGCCCCAAGTGAATCGATTTGTCGATGTAACGGTAGTACTGCCTGCCGCCTTGGTCGGCAAGACCGAGCTCCCACTTGGCCAGCGCCTTCAATGTGTCGCAAACCTCCTGAGTCACACCCTGCGGGCATGGAGGCTCCACCGTCGGGAATTCGGTGATATGGGCTTTGACGTACTCGATGAAATCCCGTTTCTTGGCGGGTGTGAGGGCGTTGGTGAGCGGTTCGTAACGATACCGGTCGAGGCCGGTATCCGCCCCAAAGTTGTTGATGAGGTCCGTCTCGAAGAGCAGCTTCCACAACTCATGAGCCGGTCCATTGCGGGCAGACGACCCGAGGGGCCTGCCCCAATTGTCCGCCCTCCAGATACGGTAGCCTTCGAAGTCGAGCTTCTGCGTTTTGACGTCGGGAATGACTTCACTGAAGTTGTCCCAGTAGACAGCGACACCCTCGGAATGGTGATCGTCGAGGCGCATATTGGGAGGCGGAGGCGCGGTGCCGACAATCCAAAAGATCTGCTTCTCCTTGCCGCCGATCCCGGTTTGGTACTTGGCACTGTCCATTTCGGAGTACTGGCAGGCGATTTGAAATAAATCTTCCCTGGCGCAATCGTTGTTCACCCAAATGGGTTCCCTCTTGTTCCAGTCGATGGGGATTTTGAGTACTTCACGGCAGGAGTCTCTAACAACGGCCTCGGCGGGACCGGGGATCGGGGTCTCCCGCCTGTCGATGCCGGTTAGCGGATCGCGGTCGAGGTTGAACCACGCGCCGTCGAACGTGAGCTGGGCGCTGGCTGCGTTGGTGATCCCTCCTTCCATTCCTGCACCGATTGCAAACGCCACCTGGAAGACGAGGGTGCTTCCGGGCAGAAGCTCACTAAACGGACCGCCGCTTACGAGCATCCGGTAGTCCCGGGGAGCGACGGCGTTCCTTTCGATGGTCTCCTGGGACAGGAGCTCATATCTTTCGAAGTCATTGGTCGGGTCGCCGCCCTCCTCGTAAGTTTGATTACCGGAAAAGTTGGCATACGTACTGATACCCACGCGCTCGGGCGCGAGCTCGCCGGTCGGGTCGGTGGTATGGCCCAGAAACATCACGCCGAAGTACCCGGGGGTCTGACCTTCGTCACCATCGGCATCATAGGTGTAGGCAAAGTCGATCTGAACGGGACCGATATCGGTGCACCGAATGGGAATGAACTCGCGGCCGGTGGCATCGTCCTCCCAGTAGTTGTCCGTGTCTCTCGATCCGGCGTCACAGTCGGCAAAAAAGCCAATGTAGACATCCTCGAGAACCTGAGTGCCGATGTTGGTGATCTTGTATTCAATGCCCACGAAATCGTCGAAGCGGTCCTCCTCCCACTGATAACTTTCCTGGCGCACATGGATGTTGAGAGGGTTGTGTTCCGGATAAATCTGGATGGCAATCGGCTGGTCGTCCGTGTACCAGCAGCTGAACATTTGTTTGGAAACGGCAGCGAAATCTTCATCTATCAAGCCGTCCTCATCGTCATCGTGCCCGTTGAGCCAGTCTTCGTCGATGAGCCCGTCGCCATCATCGTCGGCGGTAGGGGAGGGCAGCCGGTTACCCCCTCGCGCGCCCTCTGCGGTCCGGTACGTATAGTCAATCGGGTCTTGTGTCGGTCGGAATTCCGCCCAATAAACCGCCGTTGAAACGGCGGGAACACCACCTTTTACCGCACCAACCCATAATCCGGCAGCAAAGAGATACTCGATACCGCTTCCTGCGGGCCACTGAGCGGAAGGAGCCTCCGCGAACACAAGCCCCGTGCCCGGCCACGAGCCGAAGAGGCCCCAGTTGCCCACGTGCATCTGAAGCTCACCGACGTTGTGGACGTACGAGCCGTCTAATGAGAGTATCCGTTTCGGGCCGTCAAAGTTCTTCCTGTCCTCCTTGGAGGGAATCCAGCGGGCAAAACTAAGAGCAGGAAAAAATGCGAAAAGAAATAGAAGCACCAAGGTGGGAACGGCGAGATATGGCGTAATTTTCCCTTTCATAATCCCCCTCCCTTATTCGAAAGGGACCGCTTTGGCACTAATGCGCTTTTGTGGGGCAACTCTTTCAATAATCTAGTGGGGTAGTAAAAATAAAACACATTCTGGCCTTGGAAGTCAAGGATTTTTAAGGGGATTGAGTCTCCGGGGAGGATCTGGATCCCGGGCCCTTTTTCCACTTCCGCCCAATGTTTAACAGGGCTGCAAATAATGGCCTCGCGAAATCAGGGAGCCGGTCTCCAGACATGGATCTTCGGCGCCATCTGGATTTGTGTCGATTACCGGATTACAACGAACTTGCCGACCTTCCGGCTGAAATTGGCATCTTCAGGTTCTACCGAAAAGAGATAAATACCGCTGGTGATATCCTGACCGTTCCGGGTCACCAGGTCCCATTCTATCGTTCCGATTCCCGTTGTCCCATCGAAAGGCATTTCGACGATGAGGTCCCCCGCGAGTGTGTAGATTCGAATCTTCCCCTTCGATTCGGGAAGGTTCCGGAACTCTATCTTGGTCCCAGTGGGATCGCTGTTGTTAGGTTGGAGGCTCCAGGCGGCCATCGATCGCGTGGTCGCTGGATTTGGCACGACGTAAACCTCGTCGGATTGGTATGCCCATGGTTTTTGTGAAGTGCTTTTCGGTTCGACGAATTTGAAATTCGACGAGGGATCGCCCGCCTTTCCCGGAGTCAAGGATCCATCTGATTCGAAGGCGTGGTCCATAGCGGTCACCGCATAGAAGTAAGGGCGTCCCAAATGAATGGATTTGTCGACATACCGGTAGTACTGCTTGCCGCCCTCCTCTAGAAGGCCGAGTTCCCACCGGGCAAGAGCCTTCAGCGTGTCGCAGACGTCTTGAGTTATCCCTTGCGGACAGGGGGGCTCGGTCGCTGGGAACTCAATGAGATGGGCTTTGATGAACTCGATGAGATCCTTCTTCTGCGATGGGATTAGTATATGATTGAGCGGATCGTAGCGATACCGATCGAGCCCGTTATCATCGCCGAAGTTATTGATGATATCGGCCTGGAAAAGGAGTTTCCATAGTTCGTAAGAGGGCCCGGTTAGGGCGGAAGTGCCCAGGGGTCTCTTCCAATTGTCTGCCCGCCAGACTCGATATCCCTCGAAATCGAAGATCTGAGTTTTGACATCGGGAATGACTTCACTGAAGTTGTCCCAATAGACGACCACACCTTCCGAATGATGATCGTCGAGGCGCATATTGGGCGGCGGGGGCGCGGTGCCGACAATCCAAAAGATCTGCTTCTCCTTGCCGCCGATCCCGGTGCGAAATTTGAGGCTGTCTCTTTCGGAATATTGACAAGTAGATTTGAAAAGATCTTCTCTAGCGCAATCGTTGTTCACCCAAATGGGCTCCTTCCTGTTCCAATCGATGGGGATTTTGAGTGCTTCACGGCAGGAGTCTCTAACGACGTTCTCGACGGGGCCAGGGATCGGGGTCTCCCGCCTGTCGATACCGGTTAGCGGATCGCGGTCGAGGTTGAACCACGCGCCTTCGTAGGTGAGTTGAGCACTCGCTGCATTCAGGAGGGCACCCTCGAGACCTTCTCCAACCACGAATGCTACTTGAAATACAAGGGTGCTTCCGGGCAGGAGTTCGATGAATGGTCCAGCGCTTACGAGCATTCGGTAGTCCCGGGGAGCGACGGCGTTCCTTTCGATGGTCTCCTGGGACAGGAGCTCATATCTTTCGAAGTCATTGGTCGGGTCGCCGCCCTGCTCGTAAGTTTGATTACCGGAAAAGTTGGCATACGTACTGATACCCACGCGCTCGGGCGCGAGCTCGCCGGTCGGGTCGGTGGTATGGCCCAGGAACATGACGCCAAAATAGCCCAGTGTCTGCCCCTCGTCGCCGTCGACGTCGTATGTGTAGGCAAAGTCGATTTGCACTGGACCCAAATCAGTGCAGGCCACCGGCATGAAGTACCTGCCCGTTGCGTCATCGTCCCAATAATTATCAGAATTTCTCGAGCCGACGTCACAATCGGCGAAAAAGCCGATGTAGACGTCCTCGAGAACCTGAGTGCCGATGTTGGTGATCTTGTATTCAATGCCCACGAAATCGTCGAAGCGGTCCTCCTCCCACTGATAACTTTCCTGGCGCACATGGATGTGGAGAGGGTTGTGTTCCGGATAGATCTGAAGGGATATAGGCTGGTCGTCCGTATACCAGCAGCTGAACATCTGTTTGGAAACGGCAGCGAAATCTTCATCTATCAAGCCGTCCTCATCGTCATCGTGCCCGTTGAGCCAGTCTTCGTCGATGAGCCCGTCAACGTCGTCGTCGGCCGTGGGGGAGGGCAGCCGATTACCGCCCCGGGCACCTTCGGCCGTTTTGTACATGATATCTATTGGATTCTGAGTCGGGCGAAATTCCCATTCGTAAGTGGCTGTCGAAACGGATGGAATGCCGCTCCTCAACGCACCGACCCACAGGCCGGCGGCCCATAGATACTCAACACCGCTTCCGGCGGGCCACATAGCGGAAGGAGCTTCAGACCAGGGGAGCGCCCAGCTCGGGCGCGAACCGAATTCCCCCCAATTCGTGACGTGCATTTGGAGTTCCCCAATGTTGTGGACGGTTGAGCCGTCTATCACCATCGTTCTTAGCGGCCCCGGAAAACCCTTTGATTCGCGTTTATCGGGGAGATACCTCGAATGGGAAATCGCCGGTATGAGTAAAGATAGAGCGATTCCGATGACAAGCCAATGCTTCAGAACGCATGGGGTGCTTTGCATGAAGTCCCCCTTCCTTTTGTTCGTTGGACGGTTCCAACCTCTGTTTGAAGGGTGTTTCGATATACACTAGTGGGGGGATGTTGATACGAACCTAGTTTAAATTAATGAAGATAGTCGACCCAGTCAAGTGGGAACCCGCACTCGCGTTCCAATGTAAAAAAGAAAGAAACGGATTCGGCGACGGCCGTTTAGTGAAAATGCAAGGAGGGATTAGGGACGTCTATGTGGCGCACCCGGCGCTCAAGGTTGCAATTGAAAACCGCATGGATGTCTGCTAGAATGCCGCATTCGATAGCGTTTTTACTTTTCGAATCTCCACTGCAATACTTGATTCCTATGGGCTCCAGCTTATAAAGAAAGCAGGTCGATTTGAAGCTATTTAGACGTCAGAAAGAACATTATTCGAAGGTGGGACATCCCCTTGCGGCCTTATGGATCACCTTTTGTCTTGCCGCATGTGGGGGCTTAGGAGACAAACAGGAGCTCACGCTCACTGTGGCTTTTTCGAACGATATGGAAGGGAACATCCGTTCCTGCGGGTGTCTGACGAAAGATTATGGGGGATTGGGGAGGCGGGCCACGTTCGTTCATCTCGTGAAGGATACGTCTCAGAATTTCCTGCTCCTCGATGGAGGGGATTTCTTTGGCACCGGAATCAACTATGGCAAGCAAAAAGCCGAAGTGACGATGAAATCCATGAAGATCATGGGGTACCACGGGGTCGTTTTGGGGGAAAAAGATTTTGGATTCGGTTTGGAGCATATTACGAAGCGTTCGTCGGAAATCGGACTTCCCGTTCTCCTGGCCAACCTCTTCGATGCAGCCTCGGACACCTTGCTCTTCCCTCCAAAGCGCGTGGTGACTTTCCCGAGTGGACTAAAAGTGGCATTGATTGGAGTGTTGGGGAATCGATTGGAGCTCCCTCCCCAAGTAGATCCTGGGTCCGTGTACTTGACAGATCCCGTCGAGACCGTTCGCATAGAACTCGAATCTCTCGATGATCACATCGATCTCATCGTGGTTCTTGCTCATATGAGCCGGAAAGAGGCAGAAGCGCTCTCCCAACAACTGCCCAGTGTCGACCTCGTCATCGGCGGTCATCAAGGAAGGCGGATGCGGCAGACTCCGCGTTTTGGGAACGCGTTTGTTCTCCAGGCCCCTAGAAATGGCGAATATATGGGCTTGGCCTATTGCAAGCTCAATCGCAAAAGGAAGATCGAAACGCTCGTCTCAAAAACAGAAGCTCTCAGCGAGCGCTATAAGGACGATGAAATGGTGGCAAAGCTTTTCGCCGCCTACGACATGGACATCAAAGCTCAGGAGAAGGCGAGGATTCCGACGGGCACGGCTGCGCGCAAGGAGCCGGAGAAACCCTTTGTCAGTTTCGAACGCTGCCGGGAATGCCACGAGGAAATCGTTTCCCAATGGGAGACGACAAAGCATGCTCATGCATTTGACATCCTCGTCGCGCAATCGAGAGAGTTCGACAGAGACTGCACCCCCTGCCATACAACCGGGTTTTACAAACAGGGCGGATTTCTCTCTCTTACGTCAACACCGGATCTTATTAACGTACAATGTGAAAGCTGCCACGGAAACGGTAATGATCACTCAGAAAACCCAGAGGTCATCCCTGCCGAGAATGCCTCTGCTGTTTGTACGAGCTGCCACAATTCAGAGCAATCACCGGATTTTGTCTTCGAAGACAGATGGTCCCGCATCCGCCATTGAATTTTTGCGGTTGACAGTAAGATAATAAGGATGATATTTTACATCAACGAATTCTGGATTAATGTGCCCCCACCCCTTCCAGATCCCATAAGGGCTTCGTTTTGGAGTTTATTTGAACTTAAGGAGCGTGCTTTCGATGTGGAAGAAGTACTGTCTGTATTCCTTGCTGGGCATTTTCATTCTCACTATGTTCGCGGCCTGTAGTGGAGGGGAGAAGGACCCTTTCACTTTGGTAACGCTCCGGCAGGCAACCCAGGGCAACGTGGTCAGTAAGGGTTTCAGGTACCGATTTCAGAGTCCCAATATAGTTCAGGTGCACGACCATCTAGGGCTGATCCGCGAGGGTAATCTTATCGAGTTCATCAGCGGGAGGAGCCTGGAGAGCAGGCTCGCAGGCCTCACGGAGGATTTCGAACTGTGCGTTATAAAAGAGTACTCTCCGTTCGTGCATTTCAGAGTAGAAAAGATCTACACAGCTACTGACACTGTCTTTATACCTCAAGCAGGCGCGATCAGTTACCCTCAAGTACATAAGGCGGATGAATTCAATGCGGAAGGATACGCGGAGTTCAGTGTCGACGGATTCCCATACAATAAGACTGCCTTTTTGAGGAGCCAAGTTGACAAAAAGTTTTACGTCACCTGCCAGGTAGGGATGGAAGAGGAAGAAGGGGAGAAGTTCTTCGTCCTAACGGGCGAGGATTCGAAACTCAGGGTGGCCGAACCCACCGATGGCATATCGCTGATGCTCAAGGTGCTCATGAAGGGCAATTATCCCTTCGAGGGTGGCTTCACATTTTCCGAGGCCGAAGAGAGCTTTCCTTACAGGAAGAGCACCAGGATTGTGGGTTCCGTCGAAGTGGATTTTGTCAAATACGGGATGACTGTTGTTTCGAGTTAACAGGCTGGCATGAGATGCCGGCACGGTGTCTCCACGACCGGGAAAAGGCGCATATTGCATGCGCCTTTTTTATTATCTCTTGACCCCTGTCGGCGCAATACGATACGTTGACCTGTCGGGATACAAAAGAGGAGCGTTAGCGTGGAAAAGCTGCCAACCTGGTTGGAGATCAATCTAGATGCGCTCGAAAGCAACATCAAGTTGCTGAGAAATTGGATCGATCCCGAGGTGAAGATACTTCATACCGTCAAGGCGGATGCGTACGGCCACGGCGCTGTACAAGTTGCACAAGCGGCGGAAAAGTGGGTGGACATGTTCGGCGTTGCGACGGTCGATGAAGCGCTCGAGCTACAGGCTTCAGGCATCCGAACGCCGATCCTCGTCCTAAGCCCAATACTCGAAAAAGAAATCCCTCGGATCGTCAATGCCGGTTTCGCCGTTACGCTCTCCTCCTCGAGCTTTGCGAGACGTTTATCCAGGTGTGCTTCGGAGCGCTCCTCTTGTATCGATTTCCATGTGGAAGTGGATACAGGAATGGGAAGAACAGGCATGCTGCCAGACGAAGCGAAAGAAGTCATTGAGGAAGCGGCTTCCCTCCCAGGCATCCATTTCTCCGGGCTGTACACGCATTTCCCCGTTTCGGACACGGATCCTACTTTTTCAGTAGAGCAGGTAGAACGCTTCCATGCTTTCATCGATGATTTGAAAGCAAGAGGAGTCGACATTCCGATTCTTCACAGCGCCAACAGCGGTGCAATACCCGCTATTCCAGAATCCCACATGCAAATGGTACGTCCAGGGCTTCTGCTCTACGGCTATTTCCCCTCGGAATGGAAAACCCCCGTGTCCATCCTGCCCATCATGAGCTGGTATTCTCGTCTGGTCCAGATCCGGAGGATCCCGGCCGGCAACACCATCAGCTACGGGAGAACATACACCACCCAGCGGGATACGTTGATGGGGATCGTCCCGGTCGGCTACGGGCATGGCTACCCGTTCCGGCTCTCGAACACAGGTGAGATGATCATCCATGGGAAAAGAGTCCCGATAATCGGTCGCGTGACGATGGATATGACGATGGTGGATTTGACGGATCTTATGGAAAAGCCGGACGAGGGTGACGAAGTAGTGCTCATCGGCAAACAGGGAGCCGCTTCGATCTCGCTCCATGAAGTGGCTGGCTGGGCCAACACGATCCCTTATGAGATCCTTTGCGGGATCAGCAAAAGGGTTCCAAGAACGTATTTCAAGCACGGCAAGGTCGAAACGTACAAATCTCTCCTCGGTGTCCTGCCGAATTACTTGATCGCCTAAAAGGCGGCTGCAATACGGATATCTTGAATCGCTTTTCCAGAATCATATGTATCGTGCTCGACGGCGTCGGCGTAGGGGAACTTCCTGATGCCGACCTGTATGGGGATGTTGGGAGCAACAGCCTGGGAAATACTTCGCGGCACGTCGGAGCTCTCCGTCTCCCGACGCTGGAGAGGCTCGGGATCGGCAACATTATCGATATTGAAGGAGTAAAGCGGACAGAACATCCAAGTGGCTTTTACGGCAAAATGAATCCGCAGTCTCCCGGGAAGGACAGCACATCGGGTCATTGGGAGCTAATGGGTTGTATTCTCGATCGAGCATTCCCGACGTATCCTTCGGGATTTCCCCAAGAAGTGGTAAGGCGGTTCGAGAAGGCCATCGGGCGCGGAGTTCTAGGTAACATCCCGGCAAGCGGTACGAATATCATCCAAGAGCTCGGCGAGAAGCATGTCAGGACCGGGAATCCGATTCTATACACATCGCAGGACAGCGTATTCCAGATTGCCGCTCATGAAGAGGTGATCCCGCTCGAAGAGCTCTACCGGTATTGCAAAATCGCACGATCGCAGCTCACCTTTCCACATGATGTGGCGCGGGTTATCGCCAGGCCGTTTACCGGCGAGCCCGGGAGATATCGTAGAACCCCCAGGAGAAAGGATTTTTCACTCCAGCCCCCGGCGCAGACCGTACTCGATGCGCTCGTCGGAAGCGGTCGGCAGGTTACTACCATCGGGAAGCTCGATGATCTTTTCGCAGGGCGGGGGATTTCGAAAGCGATCCGTACGGAAAACAACACAGAGGGAATGGAAGCGACACTTGAGCGTGTACTATCGAAAGAGAAGGATTTTATTTTTACGAACCTTTTGGATTTCGACATGATGTGGGGTCACAGGAATGACGCAAGGGCCTATGCCCTGGGGCTGGAAGATTTCGATTCCTTTGCACGAGTACTAATGGATGCAATGGGTGATGAGGATCTGCTGATCATCACGTCCGATCACGGAAACGATCCCACGACACCGAGCACCGATCACAGCAGGGAATACGTACCGCTCCTCGTTTATCATCACGGCGCGGGTCGTCCTGTAAACCTTGGTCTAAGGGAGAGTTACTGCGATGTAGGGAAGACGGTGCTCGAGTGCTTTCAAATGGAGGAAGCATTTCCGGGAAAGAGCTTTTTAAGTGACATCATCTGAGGATTCCTGCCCAATCACTCCCGCTGGCTCGGCCTGCTGCCGGGTTGGCTGGGGCAGTTTCATAGACGAAGGGAAGTAGTGATATGTGGGATAGGACGCTTGCCGCGTTTATTGATCATACGAATCTAAAATCCGATGCGAGCGAAAAAGACATCGTTCAGCTTTGCAAAGATACTATAAGGTATGGATTCAAAACAGCTGTTGTCGCGCCCGTGTATGTCCCCTTGGCCGTATCGGAGCTGTCTTGGACCGGCACACTGGTGTGCTCCGTTGTTTCGTTTCCATTGGGATCGGATACTGCTGACATGAAGGTGAGAGGGGCCGAGGAATTGATTGAATCCGGCGCCGGGGAAATCGACATGGTGATGAACATTGGTGGGTTTCTCTCCGGGCGGTTCGAAGCGGTCGAGAAAGAGATCAGGCGTGTCGCGTCGGTATGCAAAGGGCGGGCGCTTCTCAAAGTGATTATAGAGACTGCGTTTCTGGATGAACAAGGCATCAAAAAGGCGACGGAACTCGTGGCTGCCGGAGGTGCCGATTTCGTCAAAACCTCCACCGGATTCGCTCCCACGGGTGCAAGGATTGAGGACGTGCGAATTATGAAAGCTGCGGCAGGGAGCCGGTTGGAAGTCAAAGCTTCTGGCGGGGTCCGTACACGCGATTTTGCCCACGAGCTCCTCGAGGCAGGAGCCACGCGCATCGGGTGCAGCGCCTCTGTGGATATCGTTGCATTGTAAGATGTCTGTTGGCGCTGGAAAGCGGCCTTTCAATTGCTTCAACTTCCTTCGTCTCCATGTCCGGTGTTATCTCCTGGATCATTGTGACGAGGCGGGCTTGGGCAATGGACTTTTTATCGCTAACTAAATAATGAATCCTGTAACGATCATCGAAAAAAAGAAACGCGGTGAGCGTCTTAACCGGGACGAAGTCGGCGGCATGATCGATGGATATCTCCAAGGACGGATCAAAGACTATCAAATGGCTGCTCTTCTCATGGCGATCTGGTTCCGGGGTATGACGCACGAAGAAGTGGCAGATCTCACTGAAACGATGGTTCGCTCGGGACAAACGCTTCACTTGGGCCCTGATAAGCAAAGGAGAGTGGACAAACATTCGACCGGCGGAGTCGGCGACAAGGTCTCCATCGCCCTGGCACCACTTGCCGCCGCCTGCGGCCTTCGTGTCCCGATGCTTTCAGGTCGGTCGCTGGGTCACACTGGGGGAACTCTGGACAAGCTGGAATCGATCCCAGGCTACCGATCGCAGCTTACCCCAGAGGAAATGGAAGCAGTCGTCCGAAAGGTGGGATGCTTCATTTGCGGTCAGACGGATAGAGTTGCACCTGCGGATCGAAAGATATACGCGCTAAGGGACGTAACGGGGACGGTTGATTGCATCCCTTTGATCGTAAGCAGCATCCTCAGCAAAAAGCTTTCTGAGGATATCGCCGGCCTTGTAATGGACGTAAAGTACGGTTCAGGCGCTTTCATGAGAACGCTTGCAGCAGCTCGTGGGCTTGCACGGGCACTCAAACGGACGGGAGAACGCCTGGGACTTCGGATCAAAGCACTGCTGACGCCAATGGAGGAACCCCTGGGCTACGCCGTCGGCAACGCGCTCGAGGTTATCGAGGCCGTCGACCTTCTCAAAGGTGATGGGCCGCACGATCTTCTAGAAGTGACGCGTGCTCTTGCGGGCGAAATGGTCCTGCTGGGCGGCATCCGGAGGAACAGAGCCGATGCATTGCGTTTGGTCGATGAGAGAATCGCCTCAGGGGCTGCCTTTCGTGTCTTCAAGAAATGGGTGCGGCACCAAGGAGGCTCTCTAGACTTCAGGAGGCGCGATCTCGGGCTCAATCTTGCTCCGCGGCGCCGAGACTTCGCGTCTAACCGCAACGGAATAATCAACCGAATCGACGCGAGGGAAGTGGGCCAAATAACCGTCGATCTGGGCGGTGGGCGGCGGTTGCTCGAGGACAAGATAAACCACGGCGTCGGAATCGTATTTCATAAGAAGGTTGGGGATCGGGTACGGAATGAGGAAGCCATTTGTACTATTTATGCCTCGGATGAACAATCATCGGAAATGGCAGCGGAGCGCTTGAAGTCGGTGGTGGTAGTCGGGAAAAAATCGCTTCGAATAAAACACGGGAGAATCGAAAAAGTGTGAGGCAGCGTGAGACATGCGAGGAGGAGGGGGTTTCTAAATACTAAGATTAAAGATAATGAGAGTGCCTTGATCGCCCCGAGGCGATTTCCGCAGCGCGCTATAACTTAAGACGCGCGCGAGGACCATGAGCCGAGGGGCGTTCAAGGCACTCTCATTCGGCCGCAATCGGTTAAAGAAGCGTCCTCCTCGCTTGAACCAATCACAAAGCAGACAACGAGCACCAGACAGTAGCTTTTTCGGAGGGATCTTATCACTGCCTTGTGTCGCCGTCTTCCGAGATCAGTCTGTCGATGGATTCGTAGCTCTCCTGAGCGCGGATCGCTTCCATTGTGGTAAGGCGATGCCGATCGCAACGGCGGCGTGGTTCCGTGCCTTCGATAAATACTTCTCTTCGGAGACGCATACATTCTGGAGTGCTAAGCAAGCCTGAATCCTCGCAGACGACGCGGTGGAGGATTCCCGGTGGTTCCGGGAATGGTTCCGCATGATGATCGCGGTAGTACGCTTTCATGATGTCCGTCCATGTAGGGAGCGACACGCGGCCGCCGAACATTCCCCTACCCATCGTGCGATTTTCTTCGAAACCCGTCCATACCCCAACGGCGATCTCCGTTGTGTATCCGATGAACCAGCCGTTCGTGCAGTCGTTCGTGGTTCCAGTTTTGCCCGCCGCCGGTTCTGTAAATCCCAAAAATCTTGCGCTCCGTCCCGTTCCTTCGTTGATTGCGCTTTCCAGCATGTTGGTAATCATGAAACTGCTCTGCGGGCTCAGCACTTCCTCTCGATAAACGGAGTTTTCCTCGAGAATCGTGCCATCACGGTCGAGGACTTTCTTGACAGCTATCGGTTCAGCGCGGACACCGCCGGCGGCGAGGGTGGCAAAGGCGTTCGTCATCTCGAGAAGGGTAACTTCCGAACTGCCGAGGGCCAGGGAATAAACGTTTTCCAAAGGGCTTTTGATGCCGAGCTTGTGGGCGACATTGATCGCTGCAAGTGGACCAATGGAGAGCATGAGGCGCGCTGAAGCGACGTTGATGGATTTGCTGAGCGCGTACCGGAGCGTGACTTCTCCCTCGAACGTGTCGGTGAAGTTCCTTGGCTTCCATACGTCGCCATGCGGCAGTTCGAGGACCACGGGCGCATCGAGCACGATATCTGCCGGTGTGTATCCGTTTTCGATCGCGGCTAGGAAGACAAAAGGCTTGAACGAGCTGCCCGGCTGTCGCTGCGCCTGTACGGCGCGATTGAATTTGCTGTGCTTGAAACTTCTTCCGCCGACCATTGCCCGGATGTATCCGGTTTGCACCTCTATGGCTATCACTGAGGATTGTATGTAATCGGGGAGGGAAGGCTCTTCTTCCCCGCTCTCCAGAAGTTCTTCATAAGAAGCCCGAGTCTGGGGATATGCATGGGAAGCCTCTATCTCGAGGAGATGCACTTCCATGCTGTCTTCAGCCACTCTCTGGAGATATGGATCCAATGTCGTATATACCTTGAGACCATCGTGATACAATCTTTCCGCGCCGTATTTTGCTTCCAGGTATTTACGAACGTATTCGAGATAGTATGCGGCGAGGTCGCTCTGGTCGGAAGTGGGAGCGATCGTCACCTGGGTCTCAGCAATCGAGTCGGCCATTGCCCTCGAGAGCTTGTTAAAATCCACCATCGCATCGAGAACAACGCGTCTTCTCTTAAGAGCCCTGTCGAGATGGTAGAAGGGTGAGTACCGGAGGGGATTTTTCGGAAGCCCCGCGATCAGAGTCGCTTCTCCGATAGTGAGATCCCTGGCACTCTTTCCGAAAATGTTCCTGGCGGCTGCTTCGACACCGTGTGAACCCGACCCAAAATAAATCTGGTTCATGTACAGCTCTAGGATCTCCTCTTTCGAGTATAGCCGCTCGATTTGCATGGCGAGCAGAATTTCCTTTATCTTTCGGCTGAACGATTGATCGTACCGGTTGAGGAGATTACGGGCAAGCTGCTGGGTGATGGTGCTCGCTCCCTGCGCCAATCTCCATTCCCTGATGTTGGCGATCATTGCTCTTGCGATGCCGAACATATCGACACCCCAATGTGAGTAGAACTTCCTGTCTTCAACGGCAATAATGGCATCGACCAAATGGGAGGGAATTTCGTCCAGCGGAATCAGGGCGCGATCCTGTTGGTAGAACTCTCCAATAATCGTCCCGTCTTCTGCAAACACCTGGGTTTTGACCGATGGCTCGATCATCTCGAGCCGGGCAGTACTTGGCAAGTCTCTGGAGAAATACCGGTAGGCCCCGAAGATCGTTCCAAAGATGAAAATAGCGATGGCCAAAAGGATCTTGACCGCTAATGACAAACGCTTTCGCTGCACCTTTTCCTCCTGCTGGCTCATATCTCTCTGCATCAGGTCCCTTTTTCAATTATAGAAGGCGGTCGAAATCAGGGCAAATACCGTTCCGGTTTTTGGCATGGCAAGAATCCGGCCGGTTGGGGCTCTCGCTTTACTTGTATATACGACTTTGCTATAATCAGGCAACTATTTTGGCAATATTGTCTACCAAGTTGGCCGGTTGGAGGGGATCCAGCCAGGGAATCGGAGGTTCGTTTGCGATCTGTTGAGGAACAACTGGAAATCATAAGGCAGGGGACCGTGGACCTGGTTCCCGAAGACCTTCTTCGGGAAAAAATCGATCGCTCTATCAAAACCGGCGAACCACTATTGGTCAAACAGGGATATGACCCGACGGCCCCCGATCTGCACGTTGGGCACACCGTGTGCCTTCGGAAGCTCCGTCAGTTCCAGGATCTTGGCCACAGAGTCGTGTTCCTGATTGGGGATTTCACCGGCCTGATAGGCGATCCGAGCGCCCAGAGAGAGGTACGCAAGCGGATGCCCCGCGAAGAATTGCTGGACAACGCCAAGACATACACCGATCAGGCTTTTAGAATTCTCGATCCCAAGAAAACCGTTGTGGACTACAACAGTCGGTGGCTGTCGAAGCTGAATTTTGCCGAAATCCTCGATTTAGCCTCCACGCAAACCGTGGCCAGGCTGATCGAGAGAGACGATTTTCAGAAACGATTCCAAAATAATCAGCCGATTAGCCTCCTCGAGTTTCTCTACCCCCTCGCCCAGGGTTACGACTCCGTGGCGCTCAATGCAGATGTAGAGATCGGCGCCACCGAGCAGAAATTCAACTTGCTGATGGCGCGGGACATCCAGAAAGCGTACGGCCAGGAGCCGCAGGTGATTCTTACGCTCCCTCTCCTCGAGGGCACCGACGGGATCGAAAAAATGAGCAAGTCACTCGGTAATTACATCGGGATCACCGAGCCTCCTGAGGAGATCTTTGGGAAAACCATGAGTATTCCAGACGATCTGATCCTCAAATATTTCGAGCTCATCAGCACCCGGGGGCCGGATGAAATCGCTACGATCAAGGAACGCCTTGCGGATCCATCTACAAATCCATCCCATTTGAAACGCGAGCTTGCCCGTGACCTGGTTACCCAGTATTGGGGTGAGGATCACGCCGAGCAAGCGGAGGCTCATTTCGATAAAATCCACGTCGAACGGGAGGCTCCTGCTGATGTGGAAAAGGTGTCGCTGGAGGGTGAAGATGGCCGGATCTGGATCGTCACCGCTTTGACCGAAACCGGCTTGTGCAAAAGCGGCGCCCAAGCCAGGCGTATGATCCAGCAGGGAGCGGTGAGCGTCGATGGTCAGAAAATCAGGGACATCGAATACCGGCTCGTAAAGAGGAAGAACGAATACGTTATCAAAGTCGGCAAAAGGCGTTTCATCGGGCTCACCGTGGACTGAACTCCAAGAGCTTTCCATTTCACCTGGAAGTGTCCCGTGAAGCCACTCAAATCATCGTTCTTGATCGATCTAATTTGCTCCATGCGACAGAGTTGGTTTTTGCCCTGGGCGGCGTTCAGGAGTATGCGCGCCTTGCGGCGAGGGAGCGTCTTCTGGTTGTCCTTTTTCTGGCTCTTCCTTGCTTGTGATGTTTCACCCGGATTTTGCGAAAAAGAGTCCCTCGGTGATTATCACGACTCTCCTGTTTTTTTTGAAATGTTTTTTGAAGAATACGCGGACGACTCCAACCTTTCTCTCTTCGTCGAAGGGAAACTCAATGTTCCTCCCTTCGGGATAAGGGATATAAAAGATTTTTCTTGGGTCGCCGGCACCGAGCAAGATCTAAGCTCGCTGCTCCAATGGGAGCGCTTTCAATATCTCCTCCCATTTATCAACTCTCATGACGAGGTGCACAGGGAGTTTGCCAGAGAATGGTTCGAGAAATGGCATCACCTTCATCACGAGTTCAAAAAGCCGAATCGGGGAGCGTGGGATCCGATGTCGGCGGCCATTCGCGCAATGGTTTTGGTTTTCTACTTGAAGCAGGAGGAGAGAGAGAATCCAAGAAACGAAATATTGATAAGTTTGGTGAGGCAAGCCATATATGATCATCAGAACTTTCTGTCCCATGAGAACAACTTCGATTACGACAGCAATCATGGAATGTGGGAAGCAGTTGGCCTTATCGAGACAAACAGAGTTTTTCCGAACTCGGAATATATGGCACTGGGGAACGAAAGGCTTTTCGGTCTCGTCAAAAGATCAGTTTCCAGCAAGGGGATTCACAAAGAACATTCGCCTGCATATCACTTCAACTTCTTACAATGGCTTCTTGAATACATAGCTTATGTCAATTCGCTAAAAAGCTACTCATGGACGGGGATGGCCGAGCTGGAAAAAATTGGCAAGGCCATGATGGAAGCATCGTATTTCATGCAGGATCATCACGGTAACGTCCCAATGATCGGCGATACCGATGAGAGTACGGTCAAGAATCGGTTCCTTATCGAGGAGACGCGTGACTCTGAAGGAGTGTGTTTCGATAAAGACGCCGGTTTCGCCATTTACAAGGACCCTCGAGATTCGAGGGGGAAAAGATATGTCATCTTTAACATTCAAGACAAGAAACCGTATTTGCCACATCACTTTCATAACGATGTACTGGCAGTATACTTCAATTGCGATGGGGAGGTCATCTTCAGCGACCAGGGAAGGTATACTTATGATTGGACGGCCGAAAGAAAGTATTTCGTATCTCCCGCGGCCCACAACGTGATTGCTCCACCTGCATTTCTGGAAGCTGCCAAAGCCTCAAGAGGAGGGCGAGGATTGCTCCTCGCGACCTCGCCTTGGAGCAGGATTGCTTCGGATAAGGTCGTTTTCGGTGCGAATGTGTTCGAATCTTATCGAATGAAAGATACTCTTCTGACGACCAGGAGGAGGACGAATCGCTCTCAGATGAGAGTTGCGAAAAGTGCCGTTAGAAGGCGGGTGACGATCCCCAAGGAAAAATCGGCGCTCATAGTTGAGGATGTGGTGGGCAGCGGATCTCCTCTCGCCTTAATCTGGAATATCGGTCAAGATGTAGACCGGATTGAACCACTTGTGTCTGACACTGAGGGGGATGGAAGCTCTCATGAATGGCGTCTTATCACCAAGAAAGGTAAGAGGTTTATAATGACAATCGAGGTCGAAGGGAGCTTGGATGAAGGTGGCCCTTTGGTCGAGTCGATAAGAGGCGGAACCGAACCTCTTTTTGGCTGGTATGCGCCGAGGTTTCAAGTGAAGGTTCCATCATCCGTAATTAAGATTTCTATCGAAAGCCCGGGAGTGGCGTGGGTAACCACACGTTTGGTGCAAATCGAATGAAAGCACTCCTTTGTTACCGGTTTTCCAGTATGTTTCTCAAGAGGAGAGTCGTCTTTTGCCTATTATTTTCATTTCTCGTACCGTTGCTTGTCAGCAGCGAGCCGAATCAAGCCGATTCGCTTTTCCACTATAGAACTTTGCCGGTCTTTTTCGAGATATTCAAGGAGGACTATTACGACTCGTCCAACCTGGTGCTCCTACCCCAGCAGAAGCTGCATATCGCACCTTTTGGCATCAAGGATGTCAAAGGTTTCACTTGGCTTGATGCACGGACCTCCGATTACAGCTGGTGGCTTCAAATGGAAACTTTGAAGTACCTCCTGCCGCTCATAGAATCTTCGGATCCCATTCACAACCAAATTGCCAAATCTTGGTTCAAATCTTGGTGCGCCGCTCATCCGGGCTATGAGAAGCCCAACCGCGCCGCGTGGGATCGCATGACGGCGGCAATTCGAGCAATGGTTTTGGTGTGCTATCTCAAGCATGAGGAGAGCCGGCGAACTCGAGATGATCTCGTCATCGGTATGCTAAGGCGTGAAATCGAGCTACATCAGAGGTTTCTGGGACGTAAATCAAATTTTGACGCCAACAGCAACCATGGCATGTGGGAGGCGCTTGGTCTCATCGAGACAACTAGGGTTTTGCCTGATACTCATTGCACTAACTTGGGATTAGGAAGACTCTTATCGCTCGTCAAAAGATCCGTGTCGGAAAAAGGCATCCACAAAGAGCATTCTCCGGCGTATCATTTCTTTTTTTTACAGTGGCTGTCCGAATATACTAGCTACCTCGAATCACTCGATAAGTTCCCTTCTGCAAAACTTGAAACCCTGAAATGCATCTGTGATCGAATGAAAAAAGCCTCGTATTATATGCATGATCACGAAGGAAATATGCCAACGATCGGGGATACGGACGCAAAGAGGGTGAAGGAACGATTTGCCTGGATCGACACCGAGGATCCAACCGGCTTCTGCTTCGATGCTGAGGCAGGCTACGCCGTTTTTAAAGATCGTCCCCAATCAGGACAACGGCGCTATATTGTCTTCAATATTCAGAACGAGCAGCCGGAATTGCCTTATCATTTCCACCTGGATGCGCTT